>WBZP01006714.1_pt1 | contig 11315 bp, 9 predicted proteins | sample 5204301 | NCBI WGS metagenome assembly WBZP01 (sample SAMN12412401, study PRJNA552823) | activated sludge metagenome | isolation source: activated sludge from nitrification reactor of wastewater treatment plant... | place: USA: Pennsylvania | collected 2017
GGAGGCCATCACCACCAGGCCGTCGTCGGTGACCCAGATGCGCGACGGGCGCAGGCCGTTGCGGTCGAGCACGGCGCCGACGACGGTGCCGTCGGTGAAACACACCGACGCGGGGCCGTCCCAGGGCTCCATCAACGAGCCGTGGTACTGATAAAAAGCTCGGAGGCGCGCGTCCATACTCCCGTTGCGTTCCCAGGCCTCCGGGATCATCATCAGCACTGCGTGCGCGATGCTGCGTCCGCCCAGGTGCAGCAGTTCGAGCACCTCATCGAAGCGCGCGGTGTCGGAGGCCCCCGGGGTGCAGACGGGGAAGATCTTGTTCAGGTCGTTGTGGTAGCCGAAGACATCGGTGTGGATGAGCGCCTCGCGGGCCCGCATCCAGTTCTCGTTACCGGTGACGGTGTTGATCTCGCCGTTGTGGGCGACCCGGCGGAACGGATGCGCCAGCGGCCACGACGGGAACGTGTTGGTGGAGAACCGGGAATGCACGATCCCCAGGGCGCTCTCCATCCGCTCGTCCTGCAGGTCGAGATAGAAGGCGCGGAGCTGCGGCGTGGTGAGCATGCCCTTGTAGACGAAGGTTTCGCCGGAAAGGCTTGGGAAATAAACGGTTTCGCGTCCCGGGCCGTCCTGGCCGGGCCCCTTGGTGCCCAGTTCGTGCTCGGAGCGCTTGCGGATCACGTAGGCGCGGCGCTCGAGCTCCATGCCGGCGGCGCCCCCGATGAACAGCTGCCGGAAGGTCGGCATGGCGTCGCGGGCCAACGCGCCGAGCGACGACTCGTCGGTGGGGACGTCCCGCCAGCCCAGCAGGTCCAGGCCCTCGGCCTCCACGATCTTCTCGACGGCCGCACAGGCGGCGGCGGCGTCCTTGGCCGACTGCGGCAGGAAGGCGATGCCGGTGGCGTAGCTGCCGGGCTCGGGCAGGTCGAAATCACACACCGCGCGCAGGAACTTGTCCGGCACCTGCAGCAGGATGCCGGCGCCGTCACCGGTGTTCGGCTCGGCGCCCTGGGCGCCGCGGTGTTCCAGGTTCAGCAGCGCCGTGATGGCCTTGTCGACGATGTCGCGGCTGCGTCGACCGTGGATGTCGACGACCATGGCCACACCGCACGAGTCGTGCTCGTATGCGGGGTTGTACATCCCGTTGGGTGCTGTTCCCACCGGCAATCCCACCTGACCTTCCAAGAGCTTCGGGGTGAAGCCTGATCGCCGCTCGAGGCGGCGGGCTGGCCACCCCGGTCCGGTCTTTTGTCGGCCGTACCCCGGGGCCTCCGTGCAGCGATGAACGGTGGCCCTTTTACGTACTTCAATTTCGGGTCACGGCAAGTGCCCAAAACGATATGTCAAACCCTGCCTGACATGCCAACTTAGCCAGCCCTAACCGGTTGCTGGGACCGGGTGCGTGAATCACCGCCCGCACTGCGACCGAACGTGAATCCGGCCGTGGCGGAACAAGTTTGGATTCCGACGGTCGACGCGTGAGTCAGGGTGGGGACACTGGCCGCCCTCAGCAACCGCTCAGGAAGTTTGCTGGGGAAATCGGAGCCGATCGCCGCGGGTGGTCTGCCGCGCGTCAGAGCACCCCGGAGATGTCGGCCGCCAGCGGGATGCCGCAGCGGGTGCGCAGGTCGATCGCGGGTTGCCGGATGGCGGTCAGCTCGGCCCGTACCTGCGGGTTGTTGTCCAGGTACTCCTTGGTCTGCTGCTTGGCCGCGGACTTGCTCTGGCCCTGCAACCCGGTGAAGAACGCGTTGACGTCGGGGTGGGTGAACAGGTAGCCCGTCATGCCCGACGAAACGCCCGCTACGACGGCTGTCACATCGGCCGTGGTGCAGTTCGGGGGCAGCGGTGCGGCGGCGGCAGTGCTCGACGCGGCGACCAGGACGGCCCCGCCGCCCAGCAACGCCGCGGCTGCACGGCCGAGGGAACGAGTTGCGGATTTCATGGGACTCCTCGATCGTCGGGATTCGGTTGCCAACAGCAGAACGGCGAGTTGCCACAACCTTAACGTGGTCGCCCCCCAACTCGGGTACGGTTTGTTGCCAGACGAAAGGAACGGTCACCATGCCGCAGTTGCGTAGAGCCCTGATCCTGAGTGCCGCCGGATTCGGCGCCGCAGTGACATTGCTCGCCACGCCCGTGGCGTCGGCGGAGCCGTCGTTGGTACCGCAGTGCGTGAACGAGGGTGGCAGCGCCGCGTACGGCGGGTCGAGCACCGAATGTGCCACCGAAGGCAATGTGCAGATCAATGACTCTCCGGCGGTGTACCCCGGTGAGGACGTGGATTCGTACTGGGGCTACCCCGGCTTCTTCTAGGGATCTCAGAGCTCAACCGGGACGTGCTTCTCGGTACATGCCGTGCGCACCGCGTCCAGGATGTCCTGGCTCCGGATCGTTTCGAGGTCCTCGACGGTGACCGAACCACGATCGGTCCGGTGCTGAGCGGCCACCCGCGAATCGCGTAGCCGCTCGGCACGTTCGACGACGTTGCGGGCGAACCGTCCGTTCTGCATGACGTCGATGCCGTGGCTGCCGTCCGGGGCCCGGTGGGCACGCAGCGCACGGCAGGCCGCGTTGAGCGCCTCCATCGCGGCCGGGTCGATGGTGCTGGCCCGCGGCCGGCCGTACCGGACCGCGATCTCCACCAGCTCGTCCGGACTGTAGGACTCGAAGCGCAGCTTACGGTTGAACCGTCCCGCCAGACCGGGGTTGACGGTGAGGAACTCGTCGACCTCTTTCTCGTAGCCCGCGCCGATGAAGCAGAAGTCGAACCGGTGCACCTCCAGGGCAACCAGCAACTGGTTGACGGCCTCCATGCCGATCATGTCGGGCCGTCCGTCATGGTGCCGTTCGACCAGGCTGTAGAACTCGTCCATGAACAGGATGCGGCCGAGCGAACGTTCAATCAGCTCATTGGTTTTCGGGCCGGAGGAGCCGATGTGCTCACCGCAGAAGTCCGACCGCTTGACCTCGATGATCTCGGGATGGCGGACGATGCCCAGGCCGGCGTAGATCTTGCCCAGTGCTTCGGCGGTGGTGGTCTTACCGGTGCCGGGCGGGCCCACCAACAGCATGTGGTTGGTCTGGTTGTTGACCGGCAGACCGTGCGCCAGCCGCAGCGCGCGTACCTCGATCTGATCCTCCAGTTCGGCGACGGCACGCTTGACCTCGGCCAGCCCGACCTGGTGGTCGAGCAGTTCGCGGCCCTCGGCGAGCAACTCGCCGCGCCGGTCGTCGGTCTCGGCCTCTGCGCGTTCCTCCGAGGAGGTCTGGGTCGAGACGTCCCAGCGGTTGGTGCGGCTGTTGATGGTCTCCTCGTCGATGACCACCAGTTGCAGGGTCGGGTCGGCGAGCGCCTGCTGCGCGGCCGGGGTCAGCGCACCGTTGAGCGTTGCCTTCGACAACGCCACCTGGGCCTTGTCCTCCTCGCCCAGCTGCCGATACGCCATACCCCGGACGTACGCCAGATCCGCTGCGATCAGCGGAAAATCGTTGGGGTTGATCGCCGCGACCGCGGTCTCGGTCAGGCTGCGACGCAACGGGTCGGCCATGGACGACGCGGTGCGCAACTCGACGCGGTCGGTCCAGTCCAGTGCGACGCGGGCCTGGCCGAGGTGTGCGGCGGCCGTGGCGGCCAGGGTGTTGGTGGCGGCGGTGACGGCCGCCATGATGATGGCGCGCGGCGGAAGGACGTTGGCCGCGGCGGCGATGACGTCGGGCCAGCGCTGCGTCGCGAACATCAGATACACGGTCAGGTGCTGGTGCCACTGGTGGTTCTCCCAGCCGTCCAGCAGAGCCGGGTCGTTCAGCAGGTCCTGCGCCTTCTCGAACTGCTTGTCGTCGATCAGGGCGCTCGCCAGCGCCAGACCCGCATGGGTTGCCTCGGTCACCGAGATCGCCAGGTACGGACCGGCTTTGATGTGCGCGGACAGCTGGGTACCGAGTCGATTGGTCTCGCGGTGCAGGCGCGCACCACAGGCGTAGAGCTCTTCGAGGGTGGACAGTGCATCGTCACCCGCGGCAACCCGGCCGAGCCAGGCGTCGGCCATCGCCGGATCGAGGTCGGTGGCCTCCCGGAACTGTGCCCGCGCCGCGTCCGCATTGCCGTCGAGCAGAGCCATCCCCTCGTCGAACCGGCGGCGGGCGGCGGGCGTGTTGCTACTGGTGGACACGGGTCATCGACTTTCGTCTGGGAATTCGGTTCCGGACATCATGCTGATCGATTCGGCTGATACGTAACGGTTCTCGGCGCGGAAGAGTTCCATCTCGACGTGGTATGACCGCTCACCCACGGTGACTTCCAGGTCGGCCGGACCGGCCTGCGCGATGAGGATGTCGAGGTGACCGCGGGTGGTCTCGCCGGGTGATCCGAGGGTGATCAGGGTATGCGGACGCGGGGCCGGTGAGATGGTGCCGTCGACGACGCTCACGGTGGTGCCGGGCGCCGGCCGGGCCCGGTCGGTCAGCGCGATATCGGCCGGCCGAACGCTGAGCCAGCGATGGATGTCCCTGCTGTGCACGGTGATTCGCTCACCCGAGGCGGCGAGTCGGATGATGATCCGCTTGGCCAGATGGTCCTCGGCCGCGATGTGGATCCGGGTGAACTCACCGGGATCACCCAGTGGCAGCATCAACCGGTCGCCCGCACCGACCTTGCCCAGCAGGACGCCCGAGGGGCCGACCGGCATCGCGAGCGCCGCGGGCAGCGGCCCGCGCGGCAGGCCCTCGACCGGTTGCAGCGGTACGCACAGGTTGGCGGCCATGGCGGGCCCCTGCTCGCCGGGCAACGGTCGCAGCACGGTCGACGGTGCCGACGACAGCGGTTGCGGGGTGCGAATGGTCACCGTCGCCGAGGCTGTCCCGTCCGGGAAGACGGTGACGTTCTGGATCAGCCCGTCGGCGGGCATCGACCACACCTGGCCCAGGATCTCCGCGGTGATGTCCTTGCTGCGGTAGGCGTAGGTGGTCAGCCAACCCTGTTCGCCGCGCAGTGCCCCCCATTGCCTGCGGTCGGGTTCGAGGGCCGAGCTGCCCAGTCGCCGTTCGAATTCCACGATGTCGGTGGAGGTCGCGACCCGCGCGCGGATACCAGCGAGCCGGAGCGCGGCGGCGATCCGCTGCGCCGCTGCCACCGCTGCCGAACCCGCCGTGGGCCGCCACGTCAGCGCGTCGCCGTTCTCGAAGTCCTTGATCCGGGCGATGATCCAGGTCTCCCGCTGACCGGCGTACGGCGGCGGCCCGATGATGGTGTCGTAGACGCGGGCGTAGTCACCCGACTCGCGCCGGCGCGCGCCGGCGATCACCACACTCAGGGATTCGACCATCAGCCCCAGGCTCTGGCGCAGCAACCCGTGCAGATCCGCGATGTCGATCGTGTTCTCGCAGTAGGTCGACGCGGATCCGGTGAAAACCGTTGGGGTGTGGACCTTCCCGACAACCTGCACCGCGACGACGGCGGTGCCGTCCTGGTAGCGGACGCCACCGCTGGCGCGATCGCTGGCAACGGTGACGGGCTCGCTGAGCGCGACCGCGCGTTTGCGGCGCAGGTACAGGCCGCACCATACCCACGCCGGGTGACCGCGCCACGGGATGACACCGAGAATCAGCCCGACGAGCAGGCCCACCCCGGCACCGACGTAGCCGCCGATGGCGCCGCCGGCCAGAACCAGGGCGAGGATCACCGCGGCGACCAAGAACACCGCGGTCATACTGCGAAACGCCGTCATTGCAGCCTCCCGGACGACGAACGGCGAGCACGTGACACGAGCCCGGACAGCACGATGACCGCGGCCAGGGAGCCGAGGACGACCAGAGCGATGTCGCGGGCCCGATGGTCCGGTGCCGGTGGGGGCGGCGCCGGGGTGATCACCTGGCTCTCGGACTGCGGCACCTGCCGCGGACCGTCCGGCACGTCGAACGTCAACGCCGCCACCGGGTCGATCACCCCGTAGCCCACCTGGTTGTCCACGCCGCGCGGGGGGTTGTGGGCGGTCTGCAGGATCCTGTTGATCACCTGGTGAGCCGAGAGCTGGGGGAACTTCGCGCGGACCAGCGCCGCGACCCCGCTGACGAACGCGGCCGAGAAGCTGGTGCCCCAGAACGGTGTGTTCGGATCACCGGCGCGCGACGGCGGGTAGGCGTTGACGGGTCCGCCGTTCTGCGGGGACAGCCCCATGATCCCGACGCCGGGGGCGGCCGCGGAGACCCACGGGCCGGCCAGACTGTTGGCCAGCGGCCCGCCGGTGTTGTCCACCGCGCCCACCGACAGCACGAATTCGGAGAACCAGGACGGCGAGGACACCGTCTTCACCTGTCCCCAGTCTCGTGGGTCGGTGGGATTTAGCGGGTCGAACAGCGGGTTCTGCGCGCAGTTGTCCTCGCCCTCGTTGCCGGCCGCGGCGACCACGACGGCGTCCTTGACCGTGGCCGCGTACCAGACCGCCGCGCCCAGGCTGCGCTGGTCCATCGGGTCTGCGGCCGACATGCAGGCGGTCACGCTGATGTTGATGACCTTGGCGCCCATGTTCGCGGCGTGCACGATGGCCTGCGCGAGCGACGAGATGGTGCCGGCCTTGCGCCGGACCTCGTTGTTGATCCCCGGCTGAGGATTGACGAATTCGTATGCGCGCGAAGACTGGCGGATCGAGATGATGCGCGCGTGGGGAGCCACGCCGGCGACACCGTCGGGTGCTCCGGGCGGGGGCGCGGGTACCGCAGGATCGTCCGGCCGGCCCGGGGTCGGGTCACCCGGTGCGTTGGCGGGGGCCACCGGGGGTGGGGGCGGTGGAGGTGGCGGTGCGGGGGGTGCCGGCCGGATCTCGGTGACGGTGACGGGCGGCGGTGGTGGCGGCGGAGCCGGCGGCGGCGGGGTCCCACCCGGCGGCGGAGCAGCGCCGAGTGCCGGCCCGGGCCCGGCCGGGGGCGGGAACGCGGGTACCGGTGGCATCGGCGGCGGCATCGGAATGCCTTGCGGCGCAGCGCCGATGAGCGATGCGACGATGGTCCCGTGCGCGTCGCAGTCCATCAGCCCGTCGCCGCCCATGATGTAGTCGCCACCGGGGACGACGGGCAGTCGTGGGTTGGGGTTGACGCCGGTGTCGATGACCGCCACGGGCACACCGTTCCCGGTCGAGTACTCCCAGGCCCGGCTGACGTTCAGCATCGTGAAACTCGGCGCCGTGACGGCCACGTTCGGGTCGGCCACGGTGATCGCCTGCGCGCAGATGTTGCTCTGGCGCATGGGCTCGTCGGGGCCGGGGGTGCCGTCCGACGGTACGGCCGACGGGTCGATCGCGGGAGGCGGAATGGCCTGTGCGGCCGGGTAACTGCCGGCCATCGCCAGCAGCGCGGCGGCGGTCAGTGCGCCGGCGCGCCGTAGGCGCCCAGCTGTCGTCATCGCATCCGGACCCAGGTGAACAGCCCGCCGATCCACGCCGCCAGCGGCATCGCGACGACGATGGCCGCCAGTTCGAGCCATTCGGTGACCATTCGGACCAGCGGGGTGAACCGGGTGACGGGCACCAGCAGCGCGGCCACCAGGCCGGTCGCGGCGAAGCCGATCAGCGCTCCGGCACCGATCAGTAGTGGTGCCCACGAATCCGCCGGCCAGTGCAGGACGTACTTCGCGACGCCGGCGCAGGTCGCGCCCGCGGCCCCGAGCACCAGCGCGACGGCCTGCCGCTTGTCCGCGTACGCCCGGCCCCTGCTGATGAAGACGAGGATCAACAGTCCGCAGAGCACCGCCGCAGCGATACTGCGGTACCCCGCCGGCATCAGCGTCGCCCAGACGGCCACCGGCAGGGTCAGGCCGGCGGCGATGCAGATTCCGGTCAGGACGGCGTTCGCCCGGCGTGCCGAGTTCGCCAGCTCCAGACCCCGCGGGGTGGTGTCGGGATTGGGTTCCTCCGCATCGCCGTCCTCCTCGAGCTCCACCGGCGATACCGTGTCGACCGGCGATCCGTCGGCGCGGCGGAAGAGGTCGCGTCCGGTGATCGAGCCGAAATGCGGTGGCCTGATGCGAGCGGCCCACAGCGCGAACGTCGGTGCCAGGCTGAGCAGCAGCAGCAGGCCGATCAGGGCCGCCATCCCCAGCCACTGCCCGTGCACGGGTCGCCACATGCGCGCCGCGGCGGCCAGCCCGCCGAGCACACACAGCGTCATCACGACGGCGGCGGCCGTGTAGTGGCGCCGGGTCAGCGAAACCAGGGACCAGGTCAGTACTCCGCCGGCGAGGATCGTGATGAACACCTGGGCGGCTCCGAGGTTGCCCGGTGCGGCCGCGCCGGCCGCCACGGCCAGCAGCTGCACGGCGACCCAGCCGAATCCGCTGAGGACATCGGATTGTTCTGGCCACCAACGCCATACGGCGAACGCACCGCCGGCGGCCAGGGCCCCGGCGACACCGGCCACCAGGGTTGGCATCAGCGAGTCGGTGTGCACGCGGTTGCGGATCGACAGCGCCAGCAGCGTGAGGCCGATCATCGCGACGATGGCGATCGCCGTGTGCGCGGCGGTGGCCGCCGTCACCGGCTGGAACATCCGCTTGCCGACCCGGGCGAGCCCGGTGGACAGCGATTCGTACTGCGGTTCGAACGGCTCGCCGTCGGTGGCCGGCACGAGCACCAGGGTGGTGCCGTCCTCCACGCCCAATTCGTCGAGGGTCTTCGTGACGTCAAGGGTGGTGCCGTTGGCCCGGTTGAGCTGATAGGCGATCGCAGGGTCGAGCCCCGGCAGGCCACGCCTGCGCAGTTCGCTGTTGAGCAGTTCGACGACGTCGTCGAGGAACATCTCGATCGGTACCGATGCCGGATACACCTGTGAGATCAGGTTTTCGCCGCACACCACCGCGACTGCGCAGCGCGCGGGGAACGATACCTTGGCCATCAATTCGGCCTGTCGGCGTCCGGGGTGTACTTGTCCATCAGGCCGGCCGTGATCTCGAACAGCCGGAGTCGCGTTTTCTTGTTCAGTTCGTGTTGCACGTCGACGATCCCCCCTTTGGCCAGATGCGGGTCATACGGCATCAATTCGACGGTGGCCCCGGACTGCCGAAAGCGTTCCGTCAGATAGGCGATGGCGGCCTTGTCGCGCTGGTCCCGGCTGTCGTTGATGACGACCGTGCTGCGGGAAACCAGGTCGTGGTAGCCCATCGATCTGAGCATGTCGATCGAGCGGGACACCGGCAGTGAGGTGTCCGCGGTGAGTCCCGATACCAGCACCAACGAGTCACACGCGTCGAAAACCGCCTTCATGACGGGGTGTTCGAGGTCGTCCGCAGTGTCGATCAGGATGATGTTGTGTGTGCGGCGCAGCCGGGAGAGCACACCGCTGAACATCGACGGGACCAGTGGTCGGGGCTGGTCCGAAACACGGTTTCCGGCAAGGACATCCAGGCCGACGGCGTTCTGGCCGAGATGTTCGCGGATGTCCGCGTAACCCTGGACATCGGTGTCGTTGAGCACCGCGGCGTAATCCCCCGGCGGTGCGTCGTCGATCCGGCCGGCCAGTGTCCCGAAACCGGGTGCCGCGTCGATCGCGACCACGTTCTCCGGACGGGTTTCGCGGAAGATCGCACCGATGCAGGCGGTCATGGTGGTCTTCCCGACGCCGCCCTTGCCGGAGACCACGCCGATCACGTACTGCTTGCGAATGTGGCGGCGGATGCGCTCGCGCAGTTCGCGGTAATGGCGTTCGGCCGGTGATTCACCGAGGTTCACCAGCTTGAAAGTGGTGTTGTAGATCGCTTTTCGCCAACCCGAACCCGGCGGAATCTTGCGGGGTGTGACCATGTCCGAGACGCGCAGGGTCCCTGATATGGAATCGGGCATCTGGTGTTGCGAGAATCCTGCAGGGGCCCGCCCCGGTGTGCTCCGGTCCGGGCGATTCGATTGATCGTCCCAGGGATTGGTCACGACGCCGACGCTAACATGTTCGAATTTCCTTCTGTCTAAACAATCCTGCGGTGGGAGAACCAGTCATCCCGGGCCGGTAGCCGCCGCAGCATCTCGTTGACGGCGGTGGTGATGTTGCCGGTCGAGCCGGGGGAGACGATCATCCACTTCCGGCCGCCGCTGGGCGCATGCTCCACGAGCAGCCGGCCCTCGGGGGTGTCGTAGATGGTGACCGATCCGTGTTCCACGTGAATCCGGCCGGGTGCGCCCTCGGCGCCGGCCTGCAGCGCGACGATCGACGCGGAGGCGGACTTCGTGGTGTCGGTGGCCAGCATCAGGGCCCGAGTTTGCTCGGGCTCCAGACGCTGCTCGGCCAGGAACGCGCGCAGCGACTCCGCGTTCTTCACCCGCGCGACCAACTCTCCGGCGTCGATGGTCGCCGGGCGGATGTTCGCGGACGGGAGGTTGCCGAGTAACCGGTCGATCTGGGTGCGGATGACTTCGATCGCGGATCCCTCGGCAGTCGCCGTGCCCGCGGGGCCGATCCGGACGATGTCCTCGGCGCGTTCGATGGCCACCCACCACTGGGCGAAGCGGGCGATGAGAACGCCGACCATGCCGTTGTCCGTCGGGGTGGTGATGTACATCAGCAGCGCGATATCCCGCTTGGACAACACGGTCAACCACTCCACGATGGCCGGGTCGACCTCGCCGTCCTCGCTGATCGCGCCGGCTTGCTGGAGTTCTTCGGCGATGGGATGGGCCAACGCGGATTCCTTGGGCTCCGCGCTCGGCAGGATCGGGCGTAGTCCGAGTTCGGGCGCCACCGATTCGATTCCGGAGAGCACCTGCAGCGCCCACAGCCCGTCGAGCGTGGTTGTCAGCACGATCGCCCCTGTTGCTCGTACTTCCCCGGAAACACCTGATTACCCCTCATGAAATCACCTCGGCCATCGGCGTGAGGCGGGTCTGAACACACAGACGGGGCGCACGCCGGCCGGCGCGCGCCCCGTCGGCGGGAAACTCAGAAACCGGCGCCGATGTTGACGTCGAGTGCGTGGGCCAGTTCGGAGGACTCCATGATCTTGGAGCCGTGGGTCTGGACCACCTGGATCAGACCGTCGAGCCCCTTGAGGATCTGCATCTGCCGGGCGTTGAACGCGGTGCCCGCCTCGCCCTCGAAGAAGGGCTGCAGCTGCGTGGTCTCGTTGAGGACCTGGTCGTGGATCTCCATCAGCTGGGCGGCGGTGGTGCCGACCTGCGAGGACAGCTCGGCGACTCCGCCGTGAACGTATGTGATATCACCGGACATTGATTTCTCCTTGGGTGTCTGGGTGCAGAAGTTGGGTAGGGGGTCAGGAAATGCCGGGTCAGACCTGCGCGAAGCTGGTCATGGCGCGGGCCTGCTCTTCTTCGTGCTGTTCG
>WBZP01006719.1_pt1 | contig 11308 bp, 11 predicted proteins | sample 5204301 | NCBI WGS metagenome assembly WBZP01 (sample SAMN12412401, study PRJNA552823) | activated sludge metagenome | isolation source: activated sludge from nitrification reactor of wastewater treatment plant... | place: USA: Pennsylvania | collected 2017
CTTGATGATTTCACTTAAATAATAATCGGGCGTAACCAGTCGAGCGCTCAGGCTTGAGAATCAACAGGTTACGAAGGCCAAAAAACGCTGAATTCCAGGGAGCAAAATGCCCACCGTGTTATTTTTCAACAAGTTAGTGGCGCGCTCGACTGGTTACGCCCAATTCTTTAGCGGTTTTTGTGAAATTAAGCGAAACTGATCCGCGTCCGCTACTTAAAGCTGATAGAACTATCTGTAGTGGCCTACAAATCGACAGCGTTTCGGGTGTCTCCGTAGGGCTGTCATGGGTTCCCCCGATAAACCTGGTCCCGCCGCGCCACTTTCACCACCAGAACCACCCGCCGAGCATCCTGCAACTGACACACCAGCCGGTAATCCCCCAGCCGGTAGCGCCATAACCCGGCATAGTTGCCGGTTAGCGCCTTGCCCCGTTGCCGGGGGTTATCCGTTCGGGCTAGCCAGCCCCGTAGGAACCGCCAGATTCGGTTACGCGCCGTGGCATCGAGCTTGTCTAGGGCATCCGCCGCGCTTTCCGCCAGTTCAACCGCCCAGGGCATCGCCGCGCCGTTCCCATTGGTCGAGGGTCAAGGTGCGTTCTTCCCCGCGCGCTATCCGGTCTAGCGCCGCTTCCGCGTCCGCCACCAGTTCCGCGTCATCGTCATCGGTATCGGGCTGTCCTCGTTCGGGGCGGTAGCTGTTCCGGTTCCGTTCGATAAAGGCGTCAAGGTCGGCTTTCGTTACGCGCCATGCCGCGCCCGCCTTAAATCCGCCCATACGCCCTTCCCGTAGCCAGCGCCGCACGCTTTCCGTATCCACCGCCAGTGTTGCCGCCGCCTGTTCTACTGTGAATGCCTGCATTGTGGTTCCCCTTCAAAAATCTGGCGTAAGTGTACCACTGCTAGCAATCTATAACTACTAATAACGATTCATCACAGGAAAAATTCAAGATTATTCTCATTATCAGGAATAATCAGCGGGCGGTAAGTGCAACGAGGGCGGTACGATTTATAGCTAAAAGCTATCGAAATCGACCGAGTTCCGCCGAGTTTTGTCCATGTTTTTTTGGGCCTGCCGAATTCTGAATTCCAGCCGTTTACATGAAGTCCGGTAGGTCGTCGTCGAATCCAGCGCCCACAGGTTGCCGCTGGGCGCGTTGTGGGCGGGGGTGGCTACCTTCGCCTTGCCGGCTGGGTGCGTCACTTCCCGTGCCCTGTGGGGGCCTTGGCTTGCCCTTGAGCGTCGCCACCTCGTCGGCGACGAGGGACAGCCCGGCCTTGGGTTCGCCGCTCTTGTCCAGCCAGCCGTTGACCTCGGCCTTGCCACTGACGGCCAGCGCCGCGCCGTTGCCCAGCGTCATCAACCGGTCGGCCAGTTCGCCAAAGGCAATGATGCTGCACCAGACTGAAGCGCCGTCCTTGCCGTCGGCGCGGATCTTGGCGGTGACATACTGCTTGCCGGCCTGCGACGTGCGGGCTTGCGGGTCGCCGTAGAGACTCCCGGTTATCAGGGCGCGAATCATGGCGTATCTCCTTCGTTCGGTCGCCGCGCTTCCCGCCGTGCTGTTGAAAGTCGCTGCTTTTTCATGTCGCTACTCCTTCGCCGCCGCCCAGTTCGGGCCGCTATGCGCTTCCACCAGTTTCCGCGTGGAACCGTTCGGGAACAATGCCAGGAATCCGGCAACCATCGCCCGCTCCACTTCCGCCGCCACCGCGTCCGCCTGTTCCGGGTCGCACTCGACAACCAGTTCGTCGTGAACCACGTTCACCAGTTGCGCGCCCAGGCTGTCCAGTTCCAGCGCCGCCAGGGCCGCCAGCAGGCATTCCGCCGCGCCGCCCTGTATCGAGGTGTTCAGGCTTTCCGTTGCCAGGGCCCGTTGCCCTTCCAGTTCTCGAACGCGCCCGCCCGGTGTGCGAACCTGCCCCGCTCGTTCCGCATTGCGCCGGGTTTCGGTTTGCCATCGGGACAGCCCCGGATAGGCTTTGAAGAATGCCGCCCGCGCCTTGTCCGCTTCCGCCGCTGTCAGGTCTACCCCGTAGCTGCTTTTCGCGTAGCGTTGCAGTCCCGCCGCGCCTTGCCCGAACAACAGCCCGAAGTTCACCGCCTTTGCCATTTGCCGCTGGGCTTTCGTCACCGCGCCCGGTTCGATACCGAGTACCGCCGCCGCCGTTTTCCGGTGCAAGTCTTCCCCCGCTTCATAGGCCGCCAGCATGGCGCTATCGCCGGAAACCAGCGCCGCAACGCGCAATTCGATTTGCGAGTAATCCGCCACCACCAGACAGCGCCCTGGCTTGGGGGCAAACAGCGCCCGGAATTCCGCCCCGCGTGGCGGGTTTTGAATGTTCGGGGAACGACAAGACAAGCGCCCGGTTGCGGTTCCGCCCAGGGCAAAACTCGCATGGATCCGCCCGGTCACGGGGCTAAGGTGTTTCGCGTACCCGTCGCCATACGTGCCCAGCAACTTCACCGCCGCCTTGTAGCGCCGTAGCGGTTCCAGCGCCGGCAGGGACAGCCCCGCCAGCGTATCCGCGTCGGTTTGCAGTTGCCCGCCCGCCGTTTTCGGCCAGGTCGCCACGGTGTCCGGGGGCAAGTTCGCCGCCAGCCAGCGCGATAACTGCAACGGGCTGTCCGGGTTCGCGCCGTTCAACAGGCTATCGAGTTCGCCGCGCGCCTGTTCCGCCGTCGCTTGCCATTGCGCCAGCAGAGCCGCGTGGGCCGCCGTATCGAACGGGCAACCGTTCAGTTCCAGCCGGGCAATAGCGAGTTGCGCGTCGCGCATCAGGGCGTAACAGCGCCCGCGCCCGGTTTCCTTCAACCGGGGGGACAGTTCCCGCGCCAGCCGCCAGGCCGCTACCGCGTCAAGGGCCGCATAGTCCAGTTGCGCCGCCGAAAGCGAACCGCCCCAGTCGGACACCTGTAGCGCCTTGTCGAGTTGCCAGCCCAGCGTATCCGCCGCCAGCGTTGCCAGTCCGGGCCGGTCGCCGCGTAGCGCGTTCGCCATCAGCAGCGAACAACCCAGCCGGGCCGGGGCCGCGCCCGCGTGTAGCAGGAACTTCAACTCGAAAACTGCGTTGTGCGCCACCAGCGCCCGCGCCTGTAGCAATTCCGCCAGGGGGGACAGCCCCAGGGCCGCCACGTCGAACACGTAGCAGGTTCCACCGCCCGCGTAGACTTGCGCCAGCCGGATTGTCGAGCGCCAGGGGTCAAGGCCGGCTTTCGGGTCGGTTCGGAACGCCGGCAAGGGGGCGGTTTCAATATCCAATCCCCAGGGGCCGCCGTTATCCGGTAGCGCCGCCAGTTCGGCCAGCGCCCGTTCCCGTTGCGCCCCGTCCGCCACGTAGCGAACGGACACACCCGCCTGTTCCAGCCAGCGCCCCGCCGGGGCCGGGCCGGTATCGGATACTGCGATAGTGGCGTTATCCGGTAACAGTAAGGCTTGTTGCATAGCGTTATCCGGTAGCGGTTCAGTAGCCGGCTGTCCGTTATCGCGTAACGGTTCGCCGGGGGGCGTGGCGTTATCCGATAGCGAGGTAAGGGCGTTATCGCGTAACGCGGGCAACAGCAGGGCCGGTTCCAGTTCGAGGGGTTCGCCGGGCGGGTGGCGGGCCGCCTGTTCGAGTAGCCCAGCCCGCGTTTGCGGTTCCGCGAACTCCACCCGCCAGCGCCGCCCGTTCCGGGTCACGTTCCAGAACCTTGTTGGGGACAGCCCCAGCCGTTCCGCCACCCATTGCCGGGCCGTATCCGGGGGGAATTCGGGGAAGCAGTGGGGAACTTCCGCCACCAGCGCCGCGATAACCCCAGGGGACAACAACGCCCGTTCCGCCGCCGTCAGGGCCGCTGTAGCGCGTTCCAGCGCCAGGGGTAGGGGTTCGGTAGGGGGTGGGGCTGGCGTCGCCACCACGGGGCTTGTAGGGCTGTCATTCGCCGCGTTCGGGGAAGTAGCGATAATAGGCCGGTTCCGCCCGGTAAAGTGTCCCGCTTTCGCCAGCGCCACCAGTTCCGCCAAGGTATCCATGTCAGCCGCGCCCTTCCGCCGCATCCCCCCCCGGAACGGACAGCCCCTTGAAGCGATGAAACGCCCGCTCGTACAACAGCACTTGCGAGCCTTTGCCGCGCCCGCCGCGATTCTTCAACAGTTCCAGCCGCGCCCGAACCGCCGCGCCGGGGCCGCCCGTGGGGTGGGCGTGGCGCAAGTCATCGAGCGCCCGCGCGAAGTCCCGCGCCCGTGGGCTGTCCGCGTACTTTTGCGCCAGCAAGTCCCAGGGGTCGCTATCGGCTTTCCCGCCGTCGCCCTTCGCCGCTTCCGAGTACAGCGCCAGAACCACATCCGCCGCGTGGGCTATCCGGTTGCTGCCCCGTAGCATGTTCAGGGTGAATTCCGCGCCCTTCATCGCCGCGCCCTGTTCCGACTTCACCACGTCGGACAGCGCCAGAACCGCCGCGCCGCTGTCCCGCGCCAGTTGCTTGAGTTGGACAGCTACCTGAGAGACTTTCGGGGTTTCGTTCTGCCCGCCGCTGTCCAACTTGTCATCGCCGGTGTTCAGCAGTTGCAAGTAATCCACCACCACCAGAACCGGGGCCGCTTGCGCCAGGGTGAACCGCGCCCGCGCTTGCGCTACCCAGCCGTTCAGGGCCGCCGCCGTGGTGTTCCAGTCGCCTTCAATCACGGACAGCCAGGGCGCTATCGTTTCCAGATAGTCCCGCGCCGCTTCCGCCAGCGCCGCCCGGTCGCGTTCGGAATGCTGGAATGCCCGCGCTTCCACCTTAGCGCTATTCATCCCCAGCCGCCGCGCCAAGGCGTAATCGAACAGTTGCCCGCGCCCCATTTCCATCGCCACATAGGCCACGGGAATACCCGCCGCCGCCGCGCCGTCCGCAATCTGGGTTGCCAGCGTGGTTTTCCCGCCGCCGGGGGGAGCCGCCAACACGTAGAGCTTGCCGCCGTGCAGGCCGCCGCCCAACAAGGCGTTCAATGTCTCGAACGGCGTGGAAACCGTGGGCCGGTCGCTCGTTACCAGCCCTTCCAGCAATTCCGCCGCGTGGGCCGTCAAGGGAGCGCCCCAGCCCATGCCCGCCGCTTGTTGCAGTCGGGAAGTTGTTTCGTGAATGCCGCCGATCACGTTCACCAAGGGTCGCCGTTCGTTCGTTGCCGCTTGCCCTTTGCCCAGCGCCGCCAGCAGTTCCCGCCGCGCCGTCAGATCCGCCGCCCGTGCCACCAGCGCCGCCGCTTCCGGTTCGGGAACCGGGGACAGCCCTAGCAGTCGGTTCACCAGCGCCGCCAGCGCCCGCTTGAGCGGGGGGGCCGGGGGGTCGGGTTGCCGGTCGAGGTGGTTCAGCATGGCCGCCGCCGTGCGAGTGCCCGCGCCGATAGCCCGCCAGCCCAGGGCGTGAACCGCCGCCGTTATCGGCTTGCCGGTTCGCGGGTCGAGGGTATCGGGCAACGCCACGGTCGGGAATATCGCGGGGGAAATGGGCGCTTCCGGTAGGCCGGACTGCAAGGCGAGTTGCAACAGGCTGTCCGCCAGCGCCGGTTCCAGGAACAGGGCCGCCCCAGGTTCGGGGGCCGTGGCGTTATCCGGTATCGGGCCGGGCTGTCCTTTCGCGCCGGGTTCCGCCTTGCCGGTCTTGACGCCAGCGGGCCGGGCCGCGCAATCCGCGCAACGAAAGCCGAGGGCTTGCCGCGCCGCCAGAATGAAGCCGCAACCGAACGGGCCGGGTTCTCGAATGCTGCCCCAGTGCCGCCGCATGGCGTCGCGGTCTTTGCCGGTCGGAAAGTCCGGGCCGGTGTTGTCCGCCAAGGTTTCCAGCAAGGCCGCGCCCACTTCCGGGGACAGCCCCGCCGTTGCCGTATACCGCGCCAGGGTCAAGGCGTTTTTGTCCCATGCGCCCAAGGCGGTTTGTGCGCCGCGTTCCACCAGCGCCCGAATGCAGGGCGGGAGTTCGCCACCCAGCTTGTCCAGGTCGGGAACCATGGCCGCGTCCGGTTCGGGTTCGCGCCGGTCGCCGCCTGCGTTCGCGTAGGCCGACAGCACGGGGACAGCCGTAGGGACAACGCCCGCCAGAATGCCCGCCTGAGCGTCTAGGAAGCCTTCAGGGGCGTTTTCCAGCGCCGGGGGTACATCGGGGAGGGGGTCAAGCCAGAACGCCCATTTTCGGGCTTGCTGGTGGAAAGCCGGGGGCAGTTTCGCCCGCTGATTTTCGCCCGGTATCGTTTCGCCCTGGAACGGAACCGCCGCCCGCAAGCGGTTCAGTACCGCCCGAACGACGCCAACCGGGGCCGGTTCAAAGAACAACCAGACGTGGCAACCCTTCCCGCCCGACCATGCCGCCCGCGTCGCCAGTCCCGCCGCGTTCGCCACCGCCAGCAAGGCGCGTGCTTTCGGTAGGCTGTCCGCTCCTTCGTCAATGTCGAGTACCGCGAACTTGCACAGGTCGCCGCCGTCCGGGCCGGAGTAGCAGGCATCCACTGCGTAGGCTCGCCACCCCGCCATGTGAGCCGCCCAGTCGGGAACGCCCCGAACGGTCGGGTAGCGATTTTCAGTGCGGAGTTGTTCACCCGCCCGAACAGGTAGGGGTTCCGGGGGGAATATCAGGCGTTGCCATTGCGAGAGCAGGGCGGGAGTCATCGGCATAGTTGACAGGGTGTGGTTTATTACGTAATTCCAACGAAATCAGCCTGATTGACAGCGGAGTAAACCTGAGTGTCAAGCGTTTACATCGGCCATACCTAGCGGAATTCCGCGCTCCGCGTACCTGCACAACAAAAATCCTCAGGGGCCCCCGGGTTAACAAACATTAAAATACAGTGACTTGTGAACAAGCGGGGTTTGAATTGCCCGCATCTTTCGGAATCGCCAGGGGCCCCCTGTCTTCATCGTTCCGAAGGGACAGCCCGTGTACGGTAGGTCGGGTTGCTAGGGCTGGGCTGGCTACGTGGTTCTTCCACCTTGCCAGGTTCCTACCCGCCAGCGTCGCCCGGTTCGGGGAAGGGATAAGGCCGCGTCTTGAGTGCGCTACCTGCTACCGCCGCCCCGTAGGCCGGTTGTGGGCTGTCCACGGGGGGAATCTTAGCAAGCCGCTTATGCGCGCCAGCGCATAAAGCGGCCATTCATATCTTCATATCTTCTAGGGTGGCATAACGTTGAATTTAAATAAGTTTCTTGTCATGGTGTGCCAAGGTTCGTAGGTCGGTGTGCCAAGGTTCGTAGGTCGGTGTGCCAAGGTTCGTAGGTTTTTTGTCATAAACTTTATGCTTTTTCGGATATACTTCTGGGCATGACGCCATGGATTGTTGAATTCACCCCAGAGGCTAAGCAGGAATTTCACGGGCTGCCCGCTGATATGCAGGCCGTCGCGTTGCGCATCGCGGGGTTGTTGCAAAGCATGGGGCCGGAACGGGTCAAGGAACCGTATGTGAAACCCCTGGAAGGGCCGTTATGGGAAATGCGTCTGCATGGTCGGGACGGCATCGCCCGCGCCCTGTACTTCGCCAAGGTAGGCCGCCGCTTGTGCGTGGTTCGGGTGTTCGTGAAGAAAACTCAGAAAACGCCGCGCCCGGAAATTCAACTGGCCTTGCGCCGCGTCGCTACGGAGCTTGCCCATGAACGTAACGCTTGAAGAACTCAAGGCGGAAGCCCTGCAAAACCCGGAAGTCCGAGCCGAATATGAACGGTTGCGCCCGGAATTTGAGCTGGCGGAAACCATCATCGCCGCCCGGACAGCCCAGGGTTTGACGCAAGCGGAACTAGCTGCCCGTATGGAAACCTCCCAGTCCTATATTGCCCGGCTGGAAAGCGGTCGGGTGTTGCCGTCCATGCGAACATGGCAACGCCTAGCCGCTGCTACGGGAACCCGCCCCAAGTTCACCTTGGAGCCCTTGGCGCGGCGGTAGCGCGCACGAAAACCCCGGTATTCGATACCGGGGTTTGGGGTCAATGCAAGGGGGGTTGCGGTAGCTTGCGCAATTCCGCCACCACCAGTTCTGTAAAATTCAGGAACGCCGCCTGAACTTCATAGGGTGCGTACCTGATGATGATGTCCCCCAGCCACGCTACGTTACAGTACAAATGCCCTTCATGGTAAAAGTACCGTTCCGGGAAGGGTTCCCGTTGTGAAATCGCCCATACCAGTTCGCGGGACAGGAACCGTTCCATAGGAAAGAACTTAGCCATGTCATCCGCAACGCCAAACGTTCGTTGCCACAAGGGAATGGGGGTTTCTTCAGGGTCTTGATGAATACCGAGAAGGTGGATTTCGCCCATATCTTTATCCTTCTGGGTTATCTAGGAACGCCTTAATTTTCGCCGCCAGTTCTACGCCAGGGGCGCGATTGCGGCTCAACACGCGGGACAGCCCGGATTGTGTGCAACCCAGGAACGCCGCCGCTTTTTCCTGATTTGGGAACTGTCTTGAAATTTCCACGCGTAAGCTTTCCGCCGTGGCGGTATCCAGATATTGCCCCAGCGCCAGCTTTTTTTTCGGCTTGCCGGTTCCCCGCCTTGTCCACTTGCGTACCACTTTGCCGTCAATCGCGGGTTTTTCAGCCGGTAACACAGGGTCTTGAGTCAGGCTGTCCGGTAGGGGGTTCGTGGTGATTTTCGCTGCCGCTTCCGGTGTTACCATGAACACCGGCACCTTCAGCCAGCGTTCTACCCAGCCCGCGCCCCGACAGCCGGGGTCAGGATAGGGGTTGTCATCATCCCCCTTCCAGTAGCGCGCCAGTACGCCGTATTCCAGCAAAATATCGAACGCGCCGGGAATCCATAACTCATTTCCTTCCGCGTCTACCTTGTCCCCGTAATAGCCGAATAGCGCCTTGTCTGTGCGATTTGCCCAGTGTTCATTCTTCCGAGCTTCCCTTCCCCCCAATCCCCGGAATTCATCCGTGGGCATCAGTACTAGGTCTTCCAGGATTTTTTGAACTTCCCAGCGAACTACCTCGTTGATATGGGCGGTTCCCGCCACAAAGCCCAGTAGCAGCATGCCGATCCGCTTAGCGTACCGTTCCGCGTCGCTTACACCGGGGATTTCCAACAACTTCCGGGAAATGGACTGAACCCAGAAATAGTTATCCTCTGAATTCATCCAATGTTCCAGCCATTCGCCGCTTACGCAATGGATAGATAACGGCGCATGTTCCAGGTCACCGTTTTCCTTCTCGAACAGTTCACCTTGTTCCCCACTATGCCAACTAGACAGCACATGAAAAATCTTGCAACCACGCTTTTCAGCGAACCTGGGTTTACCTTTTTTGTCCGGGGGTAATGGGAAACCGCCATAGTCCGTTGTCCATTCTGATAGTAGCTTTATCGCATCAATGACACGCCGCAACGCTACGCGCCGGTCTTCCCCCCAGCGCCGAAAGCCGCTCAGGTTCAATACTTGGGAAGGGTTGATGTAGAACCGCTTGACGTAGCCAGGGGGGCAAGCGTTCCGGGAATCGCACATTAGCGCTAGGATGACGGTGTAGACTTCCAATACCACATCATCGATGCTGTAAACCTTCCCCCATAGTTCTAGGGCGCTATATCCCTTGGGGTCGAAGTACACAACCGCTTCCCCGCCGCCGTGCGTCATGTTCGTCCGCGCAAACTTGGGGTGTTGGTTGACGGTGTTATCAATCCAACCGTTCAACCACCGTTCCGGGTTCTGGCCGCCCGCTGATAACGCCTGTCCCCAGAAGTGTGTGAGGGGCGTAGTTGACGTTTTCATCGTATCCCCGCCATTACTAGGGTCGGGAGCTTTAGGGGCTTTAGGCGGTTTCTGGACAGCTGGTTTATCTGATATCCGATATATGAATTGTTCTAAAGCCGTTATTATTTTTTTGATTTCATTATATTGTGTTCGTTCTCCTTGGTCTAATTCGTCTTCATTAACTACTGGCATTTCATCCTTTAACCCAACTAGGAAACTTTCCATTTCCGCAACGTCTTCAGGCGTAGGGTTTTTAATAGACGCTAATGCTTCTAAAAGGTCATCAGCTAAATTTTCATCAACCACTACCCGTTGTTGCTCCTTCGTAATTAAACTCATTTTTCCCCCTTCCACTTCCGCCATTCTTGTAGCAGCTTGGGGCCGTAAAACAGCGCCCCGCGAACCGTTCGCCGCCCTTCCGCGTTGAACTTCCGGGCTATCGCGTGGCTGGACAGCCCTTGGGATAACAGGCTGTCCACTTCCGCCATGAGCGCCGCCTTGTCTTCCGGGGACATGAAGGCCGCCTTGCCCCTCGTTGCGGGTTCGCGGATTTCCCCGCCGCTATCCGATACCGTGGGGGCCGCTGGGGTTGCCGGGGCCGGTTGCCGCCGTTCCTGCAACGCATCGCCCAGCAGTTGTTTCACCGTTCGCCCCAGCCAGGCATCGCCGCCCAGGGTTTCCAGCCGCCCCGCCTGTTCGGGGGACAGCCAGACCGTGATCCGCCGCCAGCCTTGCGCCTTGCGCCGTTCGCGCAATCGGGCTTGTCGGGGGGCGTTCGTGGCCGAGGGTTCCGGGGTGTTACGTCGCTTGCGGGTCTGTTTCATCGCTTGAACGTCTTAAGTGTCTTGAACGTCGGGCTGCAAATCACCACTTGCGCCGCGCGTTTCAGCAGGACCGCTAATTGTAGGTGGCTGAGATCGAAACCGGTCTGGACTGTAGGCTTAGCCTTTATAGGGATTGATACTCTGTGTTAACGTATAATAAAGGTAAACATCCGAAAAAATATACCCAATAGAATCCATGGAATATAGAAGCGCCTTTCGGCACGTACCAGTGCTATGAGCATAAGAATGACTGCTATAAATAATAATATGCCAATAAGCAAAAAATTAACATAAAATACTACTATATATCCAAATGATGGCATCTCGTATGGTGATGAAAATAGCTCAGGGATTAGAAGAATTAATACGTCAATAATTGATATGACTATTAAAATTGTTGCGATTTTAGTGCATTCTGATTCATTCCCTGTTGGAAACTCATGGCTATCTTTGCTCATGCTTATAACCTCCCCCATAATTCTTTAGCGGTTTTTGTGAAATTAAGTGAAACTGATCCGCGTCCGCTACTTAAAGCTGATAGAACTATCTGTAGTGGCCTACAAATCGACAGCGTTTCGGGTGTCTCCGTAGGGCCGTCATGTGTAGGCTTAGCCTTTATAGGGATTGGTGCTCTGTGTCAGCGTATAAAGGTAAACATTAGAAAAGAGATACCCAATAGAATCCATGGAATATAGAAGCGCCTTTCGGCACGTACCAGTGCTATAAGCATAAGAATGACTGCTATAGATAATAATATGCTAATAAACAAAAGATTAACATAAAATCCCGCTATA
>WBZP01006720.1_pt1 | contig 11308 bp, 13 predicted proteins | sample 5204301 | NCBI WGS metagenome assembly WBZP01 (sample SAMN12412401, study PRJNA552823) | activated sludge metagenome | isolation source: activated sludge from nitrification reactor of wastewater treatment plant... | place: USA: Pennsylvania | collected 2017
CGATACAGGTTACCTTCCAATCTTTAGCCTCGAGTCCCTGATTCACTTCGTGCAAGTACTCCCGTATCTTCGCACAGCGGTGATAACTCGCGTTATCCCAGATCAACAGGATCGGGTCCCCTTCATGGAGACTTTGGAGGTGTTTGATAAAAGCTACCGTATGGTCGCCGTTGCCGGTTGAGAAAGGACATAATACAAATTTCTCAGTATAGAGATCCATGGCGCCGTAATAGGTTTGACGTTCCCGCTCGTTCTGGATGGCTACCGTGGTTCGTTCGCCTCTTCTTCCCCACACGTATCCGGCGGCATCACCCCACAGGAGATGACATTCATCTTGAGCAAAAACATGGAGTTGGCCTGACTGAATGGCCGGTTGCCGAACTTCGAGGTTTTTTTATATCGTCCCGCTTCGCCAATACCAGCGGCGTAGGTTGGGTTGGCGGCCGTATCGTCAACCCAACATATGCAATTGCCTAACATGCGCCTCCAGCCGACCGCTCGCTACGCTCGCGGCGGCTGAGGCTTGGCGTTGGGCCTATTCAAGGTTGCCGCAATGACCGATCTCTTTCCGCCTTGGCCTCTGTTTTCCGCGTTTCTATTTGCGAGCTTCGTCCTCGCCGTCACGCCCGGGCCGGGCGTGCTCTACATAGTTACCCGCAGCCTTGTTCAAGGCCGTCGTTTCGGGTTGGTGTCGGTAGCCGGTGTCGCGCTTGGCAACCTCGGAAACGCACTTGCTGCTTCAGTTGGCCTTGCTGCTGTGTTCGCGGTTTCGTCACTTGCATTCTCCGTAGTCAAGTTTGCCGGTGCCATCTACCTTGTGTACCTTGGTGTGCAAATGCTCCGCTCTGCGCCTGTTGAGATTTCAGCCGGCGTTCCCGTTGCCACACCACTCAAGCGCGTCTTCCGTGACGGCTTCGTTGTTGCTCTGCTCAACCCCAAGACTACCGTCTTCTTCGCTGCATTTCTGCCGCAGTTCCTGAGCCCTACCGCGTCGCCCATGTTTCAGAGTATGGCGCTTGGCATTCTCTTCGTAGCAATCGCCGCAGCAACCGACAGCGCCTATGCCCTGGCCGCAGGCGTTTTAGCGCCCACACTGCGCCGTGCTACTGCTCGCCGTATCGGGCGGCTGTTCGGTGGTGGCGTGTTTATCGGTCTCGGGGTCTTCACTGCACTCGCTGGGTCGCGCGGTGCGAAATAGGCCCAACCCATCCATCAACACGGACGCTGCGCGATGAAGCCGCGCAGCACCGGTTATGTCAGACGTTAGCCGCTTAAGGAAGAGCCGTGGAAACTCTCGATCTTGAAATCGGCCATGACGTCTTGGAGTTCTACCAAGGCGCGCTGATTGGCCTCGACATCAACGATCCTGTTGCAGCGCTCATCTTTGGCAGGTTCTCAGATGAATCCGAGGACAACTTCCGCATAGCAGTAAGCGAGAGGTCGGAGCTAAGTATCGGCCCCGACGGGAAAGGGGCACTATACCAGGTCCACAAACTCGGGCTCCTCTATGTTCCAAATAGGCTGGTCGCGGCTGTTAAGGGGAAGTCCCTTGGCATGCAAAATGATATAGTCATTCTGAGCAATCGCGGCTAACAATTCGCTGCAGGCGCGACGTCCCTGACGGGCCGCGGCCTGAGCTCAAACGATAGGACAGACCGCGCTACGCGCGGTCTGTCCTATCGGATCAGAGCTGAGCTTCGCTCGAGCCAGTTTCAGGCATCGCGCAGCGCGCTCTGCCTATCACTCGCTCGAGCGGTAATCGGTCTAATCACCTCCAAGTGCTCACGCACTCTCCGGTGACTAGACCGATTCCACTCAGCTCTGATCCGTTGGGCGTCACCAATCAGCCGCATTTCATCGAGGGCAGCTAATGTATAAACCTTTCGTCTTCGCACTCACTATTGCGCTTGCGTCCATTTGTGGTTCTGCCATTGCGCAATCGTATGACTTCCGGAGCGGGTATATTTTTGATCAAAGTTACGTCAAGCGAGTCTCTTTAAGCCAAGCGGAGAAGATCGCCAACATCCCGGGCCTATTTGAACCTCTTATGACTTTCGACTGGATAAAGGGGAAAGAAGAGATCAAAGACGTACGAGTCAAGCGCTTCGACGGCCGCCTCGTTTTGGAGTTCGGTGGAAACGCGCGCCTTTCGCTAAAAAACTTCTCAACGAAGAAGGGCGAAGGTGAATTGCAGGTTTTCAAGTACATCAAGAGCATTCCCGGATATCACATCGTCGGGGTTGAGTACGGACACGATCAACCACAATTTATGCTCATATCTGAATCCGGTAGCCATATCTATTTTGTTGACACCAATTAAGCCCGCGACGCCCAACCCATCATTCCACCGGACCTGTCGCGGCAAGCCGCGACAGGCCGGTGAATTCAGACGTTAGGCCGCGTGATAACAACAGAGAGGTATTCAAGGGCGGGGCGGTGCGCCCCGCGGTGGCGGGGATAGGGCTGTAGGAGGCGGCAACCGCGGTGAACCGCATCAATCGAGATATTTTCGCCCTTGCCCGAAAGCCTGTGGGTGCGGGCTAGCCTCCCCGACAGCATGAGCGACGGCAAGTGCCACCTTCACCAAGACAAGGAATGATGGAGGCGCTACGCCCAGAACACCCCGGGCCATCCACGAAGATGTCTCCCCGGCTCCCGCGAGCCTCGCCACCAAAGACTCTTGACCTGTCCTGTCGAGAGGTGGCAACTCAGGTCCGGCTTTCCGGCCATCGGCCGCTTACCTGTTGCCGAACTCCCGCTGCTGCCGGGTGGTAATCTCGGCGATGCTAATCCAGTCGGGGGACATATTCGGCGGGGTGGCTTCGCGATATTTGGTCACAATCCAGTCGAACCCTGACTTGCCGCGTTGCAGTACGAGTCCCTCCCCCCCGGCGGTCTGCATCTCCGTCTCGGTGGCCGGTCTCCAACTTCCCTGGATCACCTGACCGGTCACCGACTTCCAGGAGTAACTCCCCTCGGGGTTGATGCTGAGCGACCCGAGTTTCTGTACCTGATCATTGCGCCGCCACAACTCATTTCCCTTGGTGTAATAAACATGAGGCGCGTTGACCTCGGTCTGCCAGGTTCCCAGCAACTGATCGCGGCTGGGGGGAGGACCATAATTATCACCGAGGGGCCGGGTGACCTCGCTGGTGGCCCCATACTTCGAGAGTTCGGTGTAGTAGGCGGAAGGGGTGGCCGAATGATGGTAATCCAGTCCTCGGGCCTTGATCTGCCGGACCAGCTCGGCCATCACCCGCGCCCGATTGGGGCCCCATGGATTGTCGCCCAGTTGGGAACGCAAGAACCCCAGAACCTCCTGCTGGCTCATGAGACCAGTGTTCCCAAGCCTGGGGGTAGGCCGTGGATATGGCTCATCCGGCTGGGCTTGTGAACTGGCCGGCTGGGTCTGGCCCTGACCCGACCCGGCACCCAGGGGACGCACCTGGTTGGCCTGGTAATAGGATTGAGCCATGCCGAAACCGGTGTCGTGCTGAATCAGCAAGCCGTACTGGTCGGTTTTGAGGACTTCGCCGACCTTCCATTCCCCATGGTAGTTGAACTCGACTTGATCTCCGCTGGCGTTGTGCGCCCAAGCCACCCAAATCAGGAGCCAATACATAAAATTCGTTCTGGGCATGGTCTTTACGAAGGTCCCCCTTGATGGTTCGCCCCGGCACACGCCGTCTTCTACGCCGAGGCCAAGGGCCATGGGTGCGATTAGCGTAGCGTAATCGCGCACGCATGAAAGCGCCATTCCTCCGATTAGGCTGTCGTTAATCGGAGCCAGGCGGGCTGGGCGCGCTGTCCGAGCGGCGTAGGTTCAGTTTGATCCCAAGAGGCGCCATCCTGCCGTCCCAGGATGTTATTCGGGGGATATTTTCTCTTCTTCGTACAACCAGGCGAGAAAAAGCTTGTAGCCGAGCACCAGCACCACCGACCCGACGAACAAGCCGATGATGCCCGCACTCAGAAAGCCACCGATAGCGCCGACGAAGATGACCAACATGGGCACCGCCACCCCACGTCCGAGCAGGATGGGTTTGAGGACATTGTCGATGGTGCCGACGAACAGGCTCCAGACCAGAAAGGCGATGGCGACGCCCGTGTCGGCGTGAGAGAAGACATAGATCAGCACCGGCAGCACCACCGGAAAGATACCGAGCTGAATGATGCTGAACAGCAGGGCGACCAGGGCCAGGAGGCCGGCGCCCGGCACCCCTACCGCCAGAAAACCGAGTCCGGCCAGTACCGCCTGAATGAAGGCGACCCCCAGGATGCCACGGGTGACACTGCGTACCGTGGCCTCCGCCAACTGGGCCAGGTCGGTGCCGCGCTCTCCGGCCAGGCGGCGGGCAATGGCCTCCGCCGCCCGCCCCGTCGGCCCGGCATGGGCGAGCAGGGCACCGGCGATGCCGAGGGCGAAGATGAATTCCAGGATGCCCACACCGACCCCCGCCGCCGCCGACAGCAACCAGGTCCCTACACCCTTGAGCTGTGGCCCCAGGGACTGAATCGCGGCTACCAGATTCTGCGACGCCTGCCGCCAGATACCTTCGACCCAGGGACCGATGAGCGGCCAGGAGCCGACCCCTTCCGGTGGCGGCGGGATGCGGAGGGTCCCGGCCTGAAAGTCGGCGGCCAACCCCCGCGCGCCCTCCACCAGGGTGGCGCTGAGTAACACCATGGGAACGATAAGAACCACCAGACCCAGGAGGGTGAAGAGGATCGCGGCCAGCACCTGGCGCCCGCCCAGCCTACGGCCTAACCACAGATATCCCGGGTAAGAGGCGACGGCGATGATGCCACCCCAGACGATGGGGATGAGAAAGGGCTGCATGATCTGAAAGCACCAGCTCACCAGCAGCACCAGCAGGCCGAGGCGGATAGCGGTTTCCACCACCCGGGAGACGAAGGCCTCATGGGATGAGGTGTTCGTAGTCGTTTCCGGTGGCTTGGGAGGCTGAGTCATGCGGAGTTCACTCCTCGCGGGGAAATCTGACGGGAGGCGCCAAGGACAGACGGCCTGGATAGCCGCGCCTGTTGGTGTACGCCCACCGGACGAATACCCGGCTCTGGCTAATAATTGACTATTCCTCTAGGACTTATGATAATCTCAGCATAAGACTTAGGTTTGGGGGTGTGGCAATGACTATGGCAGAAAGTATCGACGAAACGCCGTTGAGATTCACCTCCGCGGCGGCGGCCAAGGTGGCGGAATTGATCAAGGAAGAGGGGAATCCCGACCTGATGCTGAGGATCTATATCCAGGGCGGGGGCTGTTCCGGTTTTCAATATGGGTTTACCTTCGACGAGACGCTGAGCGATGGAGATACCTCGGTGGTGACCGACGGCGTCACCCTCCTCATTGATCCCATGAGTCTACAGTATCTTACCGGGGCCGAGGTGGACTACACCGAGGGCCTCCAAGGCGCGCAGTTCGTCATCCGCAACCCCAACGCCGTCACCACCTGTGGTTGTGGATCATCCTTCGCGACCTGAGCTGTCAGGCTTCAGGCAGCGAAAACGAGGGAGGCCGCGACCTCCCTTTTCTTTGCCCACCCCCCGCCAACTTTGGCGGCGATGATCTTCCCCCTTTCCCATGACCACCCATCTCGGCAGTCATATCGCCCGCTACGATGAACAAGGGCTCCTCCAACCCTGGACCGACTTCCCCGACGCCATCGAGCGGGAAATGGCCTGGTATCTGGCCTGCCCGTTCGAGCAAGGCTACCCGCGCTTTGTCTGCACCACCTTCATGGAGGGAGACTATAGCGCCTCGCCGGAGCGCGACGACTTCATCCCCGCCACCCAGAACAGTATGGGGATCCTCTCCTATCTGAAATATTTCCAGTTTCTCGGGCGAACCCAACCCCAGATACTCGCCCTGGCCCAAGCGATGGGGGATTTCCTCCTCGACCAGGCCCTGACCCCAGACCAGGGCGCCTATCCCAGGTTTCCCCGTTCCACCGGACGTCGTGGACACTTCCCCCTGCCGGCGGATTGCGGCGCTCAAGGCGACCGGCCCTTCGAGATCCAGCCGGACAAAGGTGGGATGGTCGGTTATGCCCTGGTCCGACTCCATGAGGCAACAGCCATCAGGCGCTACCTGGATGCGGCTCTCCACATCGCCAGGGTGTTGGTCGCCAACATGGGCCGGGGCGAGGACCTCCGCTCACCCTGGCCTTTCCGCGCCGATTTTCGCACCGCCGCGGGACGGGGCGAGATCTCGGGCAACATGGTCTACATCCTGCGCCTCTTCGACCGCTTGCTGGAGGCCGGATGGAGCGAGTTCGCCGAGCCCCGGGCGAGTCTTTGGACTTGGGTCAAGGTCTATCAAATCCCCAGCGCCGCGGGCGACGGCCGGCTCTGGGAACAGTTTTTCGAGGATCACGACGAAGCCGACAACCGCACCGCCTGGGCGCCGCTCAATCTTGCCCGCTATCTACTGGAGGAAAGGGACAGGCTTGAGGCCGAATGGCTGGCGGATGCCGAAATCCTGATCGGCTTCGTCGAGCGCCATTTCACCAGCCGCCAAGCCGGGGTGCTCGTCTGTGGCGAACAGGATCACGATCACCAACCCTGGGGCGGCATCCTCAGCACCTGGGGCGCGGTGCTGGCCCTCCGGGCCGCCGCCACCGGTTCCGACCACTACCGACTCCTGGCCCATCAGGCGCTCAGTCTCGCCCTCTATGCCGTGGATGAGGATGGGGCGCCGCGGGACCTGGTCTTCAGCGATCGCCGCGGCGGCTGGCAGGAAGACGCCCACACCGACAAGGTGCATAACATCCTCGATTCCCTGGCGGCCATACCCGAGTGGCGCGGCTGAACCCGAAGCCAGGCCCGGGCATCGACCTGAAAGGCCGGATTTTTGTTCTTTTTTTAGTAACAAACAAAAATATTTGAAACATATTGTTCTCTTAATGAGAACAACAAAGGCAGAAACAGGCCTTGGCCCCGAGATCCGAAAGCCGTTTGACAAGGCTCGATCCAAGCCTGTCGAGGATCATTGACTCAGCGCTCGCCGATCCGGTAGACCGGCTTCGATGCCATACTTTGGCCTACCATGTCGCTACAGATCGAGGACCACACATGCGTTCGTTCAGCCTTATCGCCTTGTTGCTCGCCCTGATCATCGGGGTCTACCTCTATCAGAAGAACCTCGGCCAAGTGAGCCGATCCGTCGGGGCGGAGTCGCCCCAGGAAATCAAACCCAAGCTGGATCAACTCCAACAGGGTTTGAACGCCCAGGCCCGTCTGCAGATGCAACAGACGGAATCCCGCCTGCGGCAGGAGGAAGGGGGACGCTGAGGGGCAGAAACGCCCGCGTCGAGCCTTCCCGCCGTAACGAGCGACGGCCATCACCGGATCAAGTCCGAGGAGGCGCCCACAGCCTACATCACTTCCGGGCAGGGGCGCGGCGATCCGATTCTTTGTTCCCAAAATGAGAACGATTGCATTCATATTCTCCATATTGTTCTCTAAATAAGAACAAAAACCGGCCATTTTCGACCCATGCCCGGAATGGCCGAGCGATATCAATGGTCTTTATGATTCACCACATGCAGGCGTAGGACGGGTGCTCACCCATCGATAGGCGAATTTGGCCTGGTCGGAAACGGCGGATGTCGATGCTGGCCTCTCAGCAGCGGATGCCAAGCCGTCACATGGAAATGTATAGATCCTCCAGCCATTCTTGTAATACTATCTACGAATATGTAGCATAAATTACATACCTTTTGCTGAGGATGCGGTTCTGAGCTTTCTGGCTCTCTTTATCAGTCTGCCCACCAAGGCCGCCACCGGCCGCATGCGGGTGTGGCGCGCCCTCAAGGCCTTGGGTACGGCGACCTTACGCGACGGCGTCTATCTGCTGCCCGCCTCCCCCGAACACACGGCGACCCTGGAGGCGGTCGGACAGGAGGCGAGAGCGGCCCAGGGCGAGGCTGAGATCTATCTTTTGTCGGGGATCGACGAGACGCAGGAGGCCGCGTTGCGGTCCAGGTTCGATCGCCGCCTGGACTATGCCGGGATCGAGGATGAGGCCCAGGCCCTACTCGGCGAGCTGAAGACCCTGGACGGGGCGACGGCGGGGCGGCGCCTGCACGCCCTGCAGCGCCGTTTCGAGCAGGTGGTGCGGGTGGATTTTTTCCCCGGCGAACCCCAAAGCCGGATCTCGGCCCGGCTGGACGAGCTGCGCGAAGCGCTCAAGCGTCAACTTTCGCCGGATGAGCCCAGCCCCCAGGAGATACCCATCCCGCGTCTGGATCCCCGTGAATATCGCGGGCGGATCTGGGCGACCCGCCGCCGTCCCTGGGTAGACCGGCTCGCCAGCGCCTGGCTGATCCGACGTCATATCGACCCCGAGGCGAAGATCATGTGGCTGGTTTCGCCCGCCGACTGCCGCCCTGATTGGCTCGGTTTCGACTTCGACGGCGCCGCCTTCAGCCATGTGGGAACCAAGGTGACCTTCGAGACCCTCTTGACGAGCTTCGGTCTGGAGACCGATCCGGCCCTGGCGCGGCTGGGCGAGCTGGTGCACAACCTGGATCTGGGTGGTCCGACCCTGGCCGAGGCGCCGGGGGTGGAGGCGCTTTTGAGCGGCCTGCGCTTGGTCGAGACGGATGACGACCGCCTGCTCGCCGAGGCGTCAAATGTATTTGACTGGTTGTTACAACATTACAAGGAGCCATACCGTGACTGATCCCATCCCGCCGCTGGAGCGGCCCGCCCCTCCCTCGCTGGGAGAGGCCTTCCCCTACTGGCTCAAGCTGGGCTTCATCAGCTTCGGCGGCCCCGCCGGCCAGATCGCCATGATGCACCAGGAGTTGGTGGAAAGGCGCCGCTGGATCTCCGAGCACCGCTTTCTGCATGCCCTGAACTACTGCATGTTGCTGCCGGGACCGGAGGCGATCCAATTGGCCATCTACATAGCTTGGCTGATGCACGGCATCCTGGGCGCCATCCTCGCCGGGGTGCTGTTTTTTCTGCCCGCCTTTGCCCTGCTCTCGGCCCTGGCCGCCATCTATCTGGCCTTCGGCGATGTCCCCCTGGTACAGGGGATCTTTTACGGCATCAAACCGGCGGTGGTGGCGGTGGTGCTCTTCGCCGCCTGGCGCATCGGTTCCCGGGCGCTAAAAAACGAATGGCTGTACGGCATCGCCGCCCTCGCCTTCATCGGCATCTTCTTTTTCAAGCTCGACTTTCCCTGGATCGTGCTCGCCGCCGGTCTCCTCGGGGCCGTCGGCGGTAAGTTCGCCCCACACAAGTTCCGCGGCGGCGGCGGTCACGGCGCCAGCCACAAGGCCTACGGCCCGGCGCTCATCGACGATGACACCCCGCCCCCGGCCCACGCCGCCTTTTCCTGGACCAAGCTGGGCCTGAAGCTCACCGCCTTCGTGGCGATCTGGGTCCTGGCCATGCTGGCGATCAGCGGCAACGCCAGCCTCTGGGACATGGGCGACTTCTTCACCAAGGCGGCCTTCCTCACCATCGGCGGCGCCTACGCCGTGCTCCCCTATGTCTATCAGGGCGCGGTCGAGCACTTCGGCTGGTTGACCGGCCCCCAGATGATCGACGGCCTGGCCCTGGGAGAGACCACGCCGGGGCCACTCATCATGGTGGTGACCTGGGTCGGCTACATGGGCGGGGTGGCCAAGGGCGTGTATACCAACAGTATCGCCGCCGGGCTGGCGGGGGCGACGGTGGCCACCTTCTTCACCTTTCTGCCTTCCTTTCTCTTCATCCTGGCCGGCGGGCCGCTGGTCGAGGCCACCCGTGGGGAACTCAAATTCACCGCCCCCTTGACCGGCATCACCGCCGCGGTGGTGGGAGTAATCCTCAACCTGGCGGTGTTCTTCGCCTGGCATACCTTCTGGCCCCAGGCCACCGAGGCGGCGCCCTTCTCCGGGACCTTCCAGTGGTTCCCGGTGGTCATGGCCTTGTTGAGCTTCATCGCCCTGTGGAAATACAAGCAGGACATCATGCGGGTCATCGCCGCCTGCGCCCTCCTTGGCTTGCTTTACTCCTCTATTGTCTGAAGGAAAATCCGACATGCCTTACGCCATGAAACCCCTGTCCTGTGATCCGACGGTCCTGGCCGGCCTCTCCGAACGCATCATCCTCAGCCACTACGAGAACAACTATGGCGGGGCGGTGAAGCGCCTCAACCTGATCGAGCAACAACTCGCCGAGCTGGACTGGGCGACCGCGCCAGGATTCGTCATCAACGGCCTCAAGCGTGAGGAACTGATCGCCATGAACTCGATGTTGCTGCATGAGGTGTATTTCGACAGCCTGGGCGCGACCCCCTCAGCCGCCAACCTGAGCGCCCAGTTGGAGCGGGATTTCGGCGGGCTTGATGCCTGGACCGCCCAGTTCGCCGCCATGGGCAAGGCCCTGGCCGGCGGTTCCGGCTGGGTGCTGCTCTGCTGGTCGCCCCGTGACGGCAAGCTGATCAACACCTGGGCCGCCGATCACACCCATACCCTGGCTGGCGCCATCCCCATCCTGGCGCTGGACATGTACGAGCACAGTTATCACCTGGACTACGGCGCCAAGGCGGCGGCCTATGTGGACGCGGTGATGAACAACCTCAATCTGTCCGCCTGCGGTGCCAAATTGGCCTTGCTCCAAGGGGTCTGAACATGGAACGCACCATCAAACCCAAAGACCTGGCCTCCAGGCTTGTGGCTACGCTGGTCCTGGATGTGCGTCGGCAGGCGGATTACAGCGTTTCCAGTGAGGCTGTCCCCGGCAGCTCCTGGCACGACCCGGAGCAGCTCGATGCCTGGATCGGCGAACTGCCCAAGGATCGCGAGCTGGTGATCTATTGCGTGCGGGGCGGTTCGGTTTCCAACAGCGTGCTGGACCGACTCCAGGCGGACGGGCTCAAGGCCCGTTATATCGAGGGCGGTATCGAGGGCTGGAAGGCCGCTGGCGGCGAGGTCGTCGCAAAATGAAATGGATCACCCGCGAACGCCCCAAGATCGACCGCATCGCCTGTCCCTGGCTGATCGCCCGCTTCATCGACCCGACACCTGAGTTTCTCTATGCCCCAGGGGACGAAGTGATGCGGATGGCGGCGGAAACCGGCGCCATCCCTTATGACCTGCCCGGGGTCGAGCTGGGGCACCATGGGGATGAATGTTCCTTCGATGCCTTCATCCATAAATTTGATTAGCGAGTTTCCTCAGCTGTTCGAAGCCATGACTCAGAACGGGGGCCGATCGAGACGGCGGCGATGAGGAGGCGTTTGGGGAGCGTCTCCAGATGGAAGCGGCGATTGAAGCGATAGGTGAAGGCGGCC
>WBZP01006723.1_pt1 | contig 11306 bp, 8 predicted proteins | sample 5204301 | NCBI WGS metagenome assembly WBZP01 (sample SAMN12412401, study PRJNA552823) | activated sludge metagenome | isolation source: activated sludge from nitrification reactor of wastewater treatment plant... | place: USA: Pennsylvania | collected 2017
CCAGCGCTCACACAGAACGGCCAGACAGAGGCGGTAAAATGCGTGCGGGTGTTTTGACGCTAGCGATTGGTAAGCGCCAGACATGCTCGACGGAAAACTTGGGTGAGCGGGTCTGTCCGGTGATGGCTCTGTGCTGCTGGTAAGCGGTCTTGGAGCTGGAAAAACTGTGTCGTTCATGGGGAAGCGTCCTCTTGCTGCGATTGCCCGAATCGCCTGGTTGAGTTTGGTAAACCTGAGCTTAGGAGGCGCACTTCCCGACGAGATAGAATAGAGAGGGAAAGCCAGGGGGCACCGAGTAGCTGGTCGCTGAATGCCCTCTGGAAACGAGTAGGTGCGTACTCGCTACCAGCCGCTTGCCGTCTGAAAACTGGTGCGCCTGGCTGAGGCACTCATGGTAAGAACGGCCCATGCTGAACGAAGCCGCTGCCCCGGCTGCATCCTCGACGGAAACAGAAGCCATCTCAGTTGATGACATCGCTGACCATGGACTCCCATCAGCGCTGGCGCAGCTTCTGCGGACGGCGCGCCACTATCTCGCGCAGTCGATGGACGCCATGAAGGAGGTCGCATCGCGCACAAGCGACTCCGATTGGATCGAGCACACAGAACAGCTCCGTCGCGTCGCATCGTTCGTGGAAGACCGGGTCACGGCGATGGAACTGGGGCAGCGCTCGTTCCTACTGCCCGACCAGTTTCAGCGATTCTCAGTGCTACTTCGGCAGCGAAGGGAGTCTTCGCATCTGTCTCGCAGCGAGCTATCCAAGCGCGCTGGACTCTCGGAACGGACCATCAAGAACATCGAGAACGGCCAGGTTTCGCCGTCGCGGGATACCCTGCTGCGCTTACTAGATGTCGAAGAACTGGCGCTAACTTGGAAGGATGTGCTTGGCGACCCGCCGCAGCTTGGCGCAGCGACCGATGAATCATCGGACAGCAGCTTCAACTGCTACATCCCGCCCGGTTACGAGCCGCTGCGGATGTTTCAGCAGCACGTCCGAATGCTGAACGGCCCCGGTGGTCACATCGAACAGACCAACGCCTATCTGGAACATCGAAGCGCGCTGTCCTATGTCGCGATGTGCAACGAGCCTGGGTTTGTGACGACGTATCGCGCGAAGTACCCTTTCGACGAACTGGCCCGCCGGATGATCGAGGCCGGTGGTGAGAGTCCGTTCAAGGTGATCGCGATCGGCGCGGGCGACGGTTACTTGGAGGTTCGACTCGTTCAAAACCTGCTGTCGCGCTGCAAGAGCCCCGACATCGAGTTGCTCCTGTTCGACATCAGCCAACCACTGCTGACGACGGCCTACCAGCACGCGATCGACACGTTCGGCGAGCAGTCTGCTGTCCACACGCTCCTGGCCCACGGCAACTTCCACGACCTCGCGCAGTACCCGCAAGTCAGCTACACGCCCGTCAAAGGCCGTCGCCAACGCATCTACACCATGCTCGGCTACACCCTCGCCAACCTCGACAGCGAGCCGCGCTTCTTTCAGCACAGCCTCGCGCACTGCCAGGCCGGGGACATGCTCCTCCTCGACTTCCAGCAAAGGCCGTCACCCGTGGGAGCCAGCGAGGACGAAGTTCGTCGCCAAGACCCGGCCTTCCACCATCCATTCAACAAGGTCTACGCCGATTGGCTGGGCGCACCGGTCCGTGCTCACTGCCTCAACTACCTGTCCCACGAGTTCGCGCTTCAGCTCGTGAACCACAGCCTCATCCCCGGCAGCTACCAGATGGACGCCATCGCCACCGTCCGCACCCGCAGCCAAGCCGAGCGCCGTTTCTCGATGTTCCGCTTCAAGCGCTACGACGAAGCCCTACTCGCCGAAAGTCTTGCCCGCTTCGGATGGGAAAAGCTTGTCTCCCTACCCATCGGCGAATCCGACCGAGCGCCAGTGGCGATGTTACTGGTGAAGCGATAGCCTGAGGAACTACAGCGAGCAGAGGACCGACCGACGAGAGGAGCGGCAAGCATGTTGACTCCGTCGCGTAGGCGGGAGCAAACTACAATGCGGCATGAGTGTGCTCACCGAAGGTCAGCGACTGGGTGCGTATCGAATCGTCCGGCTTCTCGGAGAGGGAGGCATGGGGGCGGTGTACGAAGCGCGCCAAGAGCCGCTGGAGCGGAGGGTGGCGCTCAAGACGCTGCACGCGGACCATGCCAAGAGCAAAGAGTTCATCGCGCGGTTTTTCAATGAAGCCAAGGTGCTGAGTCGGCTGGAGCACCCGAGCCTGGTGCAGGTCTCAGACTTCGGGCACGCGGCGGACGGCACGGCATATCTGGTGATGGAGTATCTGCGGGGGCAGAGTCTGGGGCGTCGGATTCGTGATCTGTCCGAGCGTGGCGAGCGGCTGCCGGTGGAGACTGCGCTCCATGTGTGCGTGCAGGTAGCTGATGTGCTTGAGATGGCGCACAAGCAGGGGATCGTCCACCGGGCTTTCGCGCCTCGGCCAACGCCAGAGCATCCAGACCCGGCTTGATATCGACGACTTTGTGTTTGAGGAGGTTCGCTCGTCCTTCCTCCAGATACCAAGAGCCTTGATTGGCGTAGCCAACATACAGTTCAGGATTGACGGTGACGGCATGGCGACAAGCAGTCCATCCACGTTCCAACGTCGCACGGGCATCCTGTCCGTAGATCGTCTCGTGTCGGGCCAACTCGCACCTGGTGGCGCACAGATCATTCCACATCGGTAGTGGCGCATGCGACCTAGCCACAGTCTGTTCCAGCAACTCGGCAGCGCGATGGAGATAGGGGCGAGGGTCGTCACCGTGCTTTTCTGCATAGCTGGCAAGGGCGATCAAGATGTTGTTGCGAAGAAGGTTGATGTTATCGGTGGCAGCTCCTCCCTGTTCTGCTTCTTTTAGCGCGGCCTCTGCTTCCATCGCCGCAGGTCGGGGGTCTTCGCCAAACTCCTGCTTCTGGCGCGCGAGATAGGCGTACGCCCCAGCCTTTTCAATGCGTACGACCGTAAAATCTGGTGAGACGATGTATAGCTGGTCAATCGCTGCAGTCATCGAGGCCAGGTTGGCATCCATCGGTCGATGCTCAATCAGATCGTGCATGAGCTGTTCCCGATAGAACGCCACCCGTGTGAGATAGACCGTGGGGAGACTCCGCGCCAGCTCTGTGAGCCGATCAAGGAGTAGCTTCACCTGTCGATTGGCAGACTCGATTTCAGCCGACTGATGTTGATAGTAGACCTGCTCTGCGTACTTCAGCGCGACCGCGAGTTGAAGGTTGATAGGTTGGTAATCCCAAGGTGCTTCCGTGGCTGCTGCTAGAGCGGCCTTGCGTGCAGGTTCCCATTCCTTTTGATAGAAGTGAATCCAGCCTTCGACGAGCTGTACGGAGTCAAACTGGCTTCCTACACTTTGGGCCAGGTGGGCGCGTGTCGCGCTCAGCAACTCTGTCTCCATCTTGACGAGCTTCTGTTTGCGCAGCGCTGGGTCGAGCTCTTGACGAGATTCCATGACCCCTTTTTGGTAGAGCTGTCCAAGAACCATTCCCAGCGCAAAGTGAACCTCCGGACGGTCATATCCTACGGAGAGTGCATGTTCGAGCTGCACCCTTGCTTCCGCGTATTCCTGTAGGACTTGATGACCCCGACCGAGTGCGTAGTAGGCCGGGCCACGGAGTTCCGATTCCTGAGAGTTTTGCAGCGTAGAGAGCTTCTGCATTCGCGCCCGCACCACCGCTTGCTCTCGACGAATATCATGGAGCGGTAGCATGTAGGCGGCACGCATGAAAAGCTCCATCTGCGTGATGTCCTGACCGAGCTGCTGCGCGAGTTGGGCTTGTCGGTCGGTGCGCTGACGCTCCTTTTGTGCAACCATGCGCGCCCGCACAAATACCAAAAGGAGAGCGATCACACTCAGCAAACAGAGCGCAGATACCGCAACCACCGCCTTGTGTTTCTGCGCGCGCTTATACGCGACGTAGAACAGCGAGGCCTTGCGCGCCAGGATCGGTTCGCCGGTTAGGAATCGATCGAGATCTTCCGCCAGCGCGCGGGCGGTATCGTAGCGACGCTGAATCTCTTTTGCCATGGCCTTGGCGGCGATGGTTTCTAGATCAATCGGAATCTCGGAGCTGACCTTGCGTAGTGGTGGCGGTTCATGTTGGATGACTTGCAGAATCATCGCGACCGTCGTAGCTCCTGCAAACGGAAGCTGACCGGTAAGTAGCTCGTAGAGCATCGCGCCCAGACTGTAGACATCGCTGCGCCGATCGATCCGATGTACCTCTCCTTGTGCTTGTTCGGGAGACATGTAGGCAGGAGTTCCCATCACCATACCGGTCATGGTGAGGTGCTCCTCACTGCTCTGATCCCGCGCCAATCCAAAGTCCATCACCACCGGACGTAGACTTCCATCGTCTCGCTGCTCGACCATCACATTGGCCGGCTTTAGGTCTCTGTGGATGATTCCCAAGCTGTGGGCGCTGTGAACGGCTTGGGCGATGTCTCGCATCAGGGTGAGCTTCTGCTCGCGATTGAGACGGCGGTGCAGCGAGGAAAGCGGCGATCCTTCCACTAGCTCCATCGCAATGTAGGGATGTCCTTCCACCTCTCCCACTTCAAACACCTTGCAAATGTTTTCGTGATGTAGGCGCGCCTGCGCACGCGCTTCGGTGAGGAATCGTTTGCGGAGCAGATCGTCAGTCACGCTGATGAACTTGAGCGCGACGACTCTCGATAGCCGCCGATCGCGCGCTCGATAGACCATTCCCATTCCGCCTTGCCCGAGCAGTCCCAAGACTTGGTACTGCGACCAGTTGGCCAGCCAGGGCGGTAGTTGAACCGAGACTTTCACGGGATGCGCAGGCGGACTCCCTGGCTGCGCTCTGCCATCCAGGGTCTGTTCAAAGGCGGTTAGCTCGGCAGAGAGACGCTCAATCTGTCCTTCGGATAGTTTGCCTTGGGTGATGAGCAGATCCAGCCGTGGACCATAGCGCAGCGTGGAAGAATCACTCGCTGGTGAGCCCTCTGCTGCTGGAAGATCGGTGGCCTGCAGGAGTCCTCGGGCCAAGGCATTCTGCAGCAGTGCGTCTTCCCGCTCTCTGTCTAACATTGCTGCCTCTTAGGGGATGGCTCACTGGTGGTGCAGCGGACGCTGTCCCAGATGACTGTCATCACAGGACAATCGTAGCGTACTACGGAGCATTCGGTAACCAGTTGGTTTACACAGCCACGCTGCGACGCGTTAGACCCGCACTTCGATCGTCACCATGCCATCAAATGTGGTGTCGTTTGCAGGAACTCTCCCCGCGGCTGTAGAGCTGATCCGCGCGCCCTCATTGATGTACGGAACCAGATCGACATTCGGATAGCACTGCAAGTTGAGCACGGTCACTCCTTTGGGTACCGACAGTAGATCGGCGACCTTCTGTTTGCTGAGCGAACTGCCGGACTTGGCGCTTTCGACAAAGATCTCAATGCGATCGACAAAGTCAAAGTTGTCGGTGCTTCGGGGAGGATTGGGAACATTGGTGAGCTTAAACGACAGTGCTGTGAGCCCCGCCGATTGAGCAGGCCCCGTGCCGTGAGCCTTGGTCTCCTGCTCCAGGTTGATCGGCAGTGTGAACGGCGCGGGAAGGAAGACTCCCAACACGCCTGCCAGCACGTTGCCCATGATCTTCTGCTCTGCGATGGCCTGGGTCACGTTGAAGCGCAGGGCTCCGCATCCAGAAAGTGTGATTCCACTTGCGATGGACCACGTAGACAGACCAGTCAGGATTCCGATGCCGGCAGCGAGTGCCTCTCGGCGAGTGGGGCGAGCTTGATGAGAAGTCATCGACTTGGTGGGCATCTTCATCCTCCAAAAGTACCAACGATTATGACAGACAAACTATGGCGCGCCAGCATGGACCTACAGAGTGTGCAGAGCTCCTACTTGCAGCACTGGATGACGGCTGGATGACGGTTTCGGTGAGCATAGGAATCAGCGACAGAGCCTCCGCAGTACGACCAGATGCCGCTCTTCTACGCAGAGTGTGCCAAGAACCGTTTGATTTCGCGCAGTTCGGAGTGACGCGATGTCGCTCCCTTGGCCAGCATCGATACTACCCGTCGAGTACCTACTTTGCGGCAGTGGATGACAGCGGGATGACGCGGCTGTGATATCATTGTGCAGGGGGGATCGTGATCATGGGCGACATCGTGCGTATGGTGCGCGGTGGTAGGTTCATCGGCTTCTATGTCCGTTACAAGGATGCGGATGGACGGCGGAAGATGCGAGCTTCCCATCAGCCGTCTCTTCAGCTTGCGCGGCGCTACTTGCTGGAGGTCGAGGGTCGGGTCGCTCGGGGTCTGATCGGAATTCCGGAGCCAGCGCTAAAGGCTCCGCTGGTCAAAGAGCTGATCGATCGCTTTCTCAGCGAGTACAGTCGGCCAAAGATTAAGGATCTGACACGATACCGGAGGCTTGCCCAGACGGCGCTGCGCCGGGTTCTCCCCGTCATCGGGATGCGTCCGGCAGAATCCCTGACGCACTCGGATCTGACACGACTGCGGCAGCATCTTATGGAGCGTTACGCCAGCAACAGTACGCGCCTCGCGCTTACGTTTGCAGCGACGGTGTTTTCTTGGGCAGTGAAGGAACAGATCGTTTCGGCCAATCCCTTTCAGGCTCAGGAACTGCCACCTCGACAAGACCTGATCGAGTATTTGTCTGCACAAGAAATCAAGGCGCTGCTGGCAGCTTGTGCCGACCGAGCGAAGGATGGAAAGCCGTCCTCCTTACTTCTGCATGCCTGCGTTCATCTGGCCGTTCACACTGGCCTGCGCAAAGGAGAGCTACTGGGGCTGCGCTGGCTGGACCTGGATCTAGAATCCCATCGTTTGACGGTGGCGCGGAGCTTTGGCTCAACTCCCAAAGGAGGCAAGACGCGACAGCTGCGGCTTCCGGTTGCGTGTTTGCCGATTCTGTCTGCGTGGCGGAAGGAGTGTCCACTCACCCGCGAAGGACTGGTGTTTCCGGTGCTCGAACATGGCAAGGCGCAGTTAGGAGACAGTCGCTCGATGCTTGGTCTGCCAGAGATTCTGCGCAATGCAGGGTGTCGTCCACTGCGACGCTCGTGGCATGCACTCCGCCATTCCTTCGCGTCCCACTTCGTGATGTCCGGAGGCAGTATCTTGTCGCTCCAGAAAATACTTGGTCATCACGACATCAAACAGACGATGGCCTATGCGCATCTCGCACCGGACTTTCTGGGGGACGAAATGGATCGGATCAAGTTCTAGTTCGCTTCGGTTCGGACTACTGATTCCTACGCTTCAAAGTCGCTCCGCTGAGCCGCTCTGCTAGTGCTTGCGTAGACACAAACTGCTTCCGATGTCCCAAGATGGGTCGGACGGAATCGAGCAGCGACTTGGCGGTGCTAAGGTCTGTTCTCGTGGACTGTTTCGGCGCGCTTCCGAGACGGACGAGCAGCAGCTTGGCCTTCCCAAGTCGCAGATCGGGATCGCTCGGGAAGTGACTCAGTCCTTCCTCGATCAAAGTCAGTCCTGACTGGAGCTCCGATGGGGTCACAGAGCTCGCTGTGATGTCGATTCGGGCGCGTAGCAGCTCAGCAGACATCACGTAGGAAGCGAGAATGGTCGGAAAGGAGTTTCGATATTTTTGCAGTATCTTCGAGGCGATTTGCAGCGCGGGCGATGGATCTAGCTTGTTTGCCAGCAGAGACTCGGCCTGTAGTAGGTGCAGTGAAAACTCGGTGCTCATCACCTCGGAGTCACCGGGATTTGAAGCCAGAAAATCTGATGCTCGTCGGAGATCCGGTTGCGCCCGGAGGTGAGCGGGTCAAAGTGCTGGACTTTGGAATCGCGAAGCTGACCGACGATCGTGGAGGAGTGAAGACAGCGACGGATCAGGTGATGGGAACGCCTGCGTATATGTCCCCGGAGCAGTGCGCTGGGGCTGGAGGAGTGGATGCGCAGACCGATGTGTATGCGCTGGGCTGCGTTCTCTACGAGCTTCTTGCCGGACGGACGCCATTTGTTGCGGACGGGCCGGGGCGATTGATCGGAATGCATCTGTTTCAAGAGCCGCCGACGCTGCTCAGTGTTGCACCGCAGGTTCCTACGGAGATCGCGGAGCTCGTGCATCGCATGCTGCGAAAAGAGAAGACGCAGCGACCGACGATGAAGGAAGCCGCGAAAGAGCTTGCGAGGCAACTGTCGAGACAGACTGCCGGAACCTTAGCAACTCGACCGCCGGTCGAAGCGATAACGGACGGAGATGAGACGAAGGCGATTGCGAGGGTTGCGCAGGTCAGCACGATCGGACGGTCGATTGGGCAGAGGGTGAAGCAGCCAGCGGGGACGAGAAGCGGGCTTGTGTTCGGGGGTGTCGGAGTTCTGGTGATGGGATTTGTTGTGGCGGTGTGGATCGGCACAAGAGCAGGATCGAAACCGCTGCCACCGGTGCAGGCGAGTAAGCCGAGCATTGCGGACACAGCGGAGCCGAGCAAAGAACGACTTGATCTTGGTGCAGCGCAATCAATAAGTAGCGGAGAGTCGCCAAGGGAAACGTCGAAGCCAGAGACGGTCACAGCGCCAGCGGAAGCGGCAAAACCGAAGACGACACCGACCGGGAAAAGTCCGACGGGAGTGCAGCCTGCACGACCCGTGAACAAGGCTCCAGCGAAGAAGCGGTTTGGATATGAAGAGTAAAGTGAGTTGTGTGGTGCTGATGTGTCTGCTCGGGGCTCCGGCATTTGGACAGACTCCGCAGGCGATGGAGTGCGAAGCGAACGCGGCGTGCGCAGCGCTGGCGGAACAAGCGCAAAAGCAGTCGAAAGCGGGACAGCTAGCGGAAGCCGAGAAGAGCTACAAGATGGCGTATGAGGTAAGCCACGATGCGAGGCTGCTCTACAACATAGCGAGAGTGCTGGACAAGCGAGGACAGGGGCCGGAAGCGACGAAGTACTATCGGCAGTTCATCGAAGCCCCGGTCGAAGATGCTGAGCAGAAAGCGAAGGCTAGGGAGTATGTGGCGCAGCTAGAAGCGCAGAATGTAGCACCAGAGATACTACCGAAGCCATCGACCCCATCACCACCACCACCGTGGCTCGCGATTCCGATCAGCGAATCGAAGGACTCACCAGTCTACAGGAATGGATGGTTTTGGGGAGTGATGGTGGGAAGCGTAGCCGCGGTGGCAGTAGGAATCAGCTTGGGAGTAGGACTGAGTAGCCGAGGACGGACAGTACCGAGTATTCCTGGTGGGACGAACACCATTTCCTTTTAGTGTCTGCGACTTGAGTTCTTCCTCGTAGGGGAGTCAATGAACATGCGAGCGATCATGCGAGAGGTCGTGCCCTTCCTGCTTCTGCTGACTGGATGCACTCCAGACCAGGCCGTGCTGCTGATCCACGTGAAGAATCTGACGCCTGCTGTAACCAGCTTGAAAGTTGGTGCGAGGCTGGAAGGAATGCCACCGCAGCAGGCGACGTATACGAAAGGACTCGATACGTTGGCGGTCACGATCTCCAAGGCTGCCATCGGACAGGGGCATCTCAATGTGAGTTTGCTGGCCGTAACTGCGGATGGATGCAGTAGCTCCGGGGCCCAGTACGAAACGACCCTGAACCTAGATACGCCGTACACGGAGCTCGATCTCGGTCTCGAAACACTTGCCCACAAGCTTTGCAGAGTGCCGAAAGGAAGCTTCACGATGGGAAGTCTGACGGGGGAAGTGGGGCGTGGTTCCGATGAAAAGGCTCACCCAGTAACGCTGACAACAGACATCTGGATCGCGGAAAGCGAAGTGACACAGCGGCAGTATCGGAACCTGATGGGAAGCAATCCATCGAGCTTCAGGGGGGACTATCTTCCTGTAGAGAGTGTGAGTTGGTTCGATGCACTAGTATACAGCAATGCGCTGTCAGCGAGGGAAAAGCTTCAGCCGTGTTATCAGATAAATGGGACAACTGTGGGATGGCCGGATGGGGTGAAGTGTACGGGATACCGTCTGCCGACGGAGGCCGAGTGGGAATACGCTGCGAATCCGGTGACACCGCCTAGAACGGTGTATGCGGGATCAGACACGGTGGATGTGGTGGCGTGGCATGGCGGGAACGCCGGAAGCGCGACGCACACGGTAAAGGAAAAAGCAGCGAACGGACGAGGGTTGTACGATCTGAGCGGAAACGTGTGGGAGTGGGTTTGGGACTTGTATCAGTCGAACTATGACGCACTTCCTTCGACTGATCCGATAGGTCCATCGACAGGCTCGTATCGGGTGCTCCGTGGTGGCTCGTGGACCGATCCCTCGTCGTACGCCCGCGTTGCGCAGCGCTTCAACGTCGCGCCATCGAGTCGTAACTACTACCTCGGTTTTCGTCTCGTGAGGTCGTACCCTTAGCTGGTTTCCCCTCTTACCCTCTGCAAGGGCGAAGCCCGAAACAGAGTGTATGCAAGTCATCCACGAGTAGTGGATGGGATGGGAAGCGAACGCGGAAGCAAAAGCGGACGCGAGCGCTACTGACAGTCGAAAAATCCTCCCAAATAGTATCGATACGTCCAACCAAGGCGTGTAGCCACAGGCAGCGTCACGCACCTGCTAAGACGTCGATCGGCTGCATCTCCAGAGCATCTTGATTCAGATGGTCGCCTCGGCGTTCTGCCCCGGCATGCGAATCGGTGAGCTAGGGACTGCGTTCGGCGTGCATCCGTAGCGTTGAACGCTGCCACTTTGCCCACCCAAGGTACGACACTACGCACAAGGACTGACTCCGGCTCACCGCCCGCCGCAATATCACCGACCGACCGCGTGATATCACCGCGCTGCGGCATGATATCATGCGCGCCACCGTAATATCACCGTGATATCACCGTGGGCGACGGAGTGATATCATAGTGATATCACGACTAGCTCGCTTGATATCACCGGAGTCAGGTGTGATGTCACCGTCAACTAGCGTAATATCATTGCCGACATTTCAGCATAGGTAGTCATGAATGCGAGCGATCGGGAAGTGAACGTTGCGGTTATTTCCGACGGTGAAGATCGAACGATCCGTGACTTCGCTGAGATATCAGCTAGTTGCCTCGCCATTGCGTTTTCGGTGACATGTATTACTTTTTCTGGATATGTCCTGATATCGCGAGGTGTCCCAATGCCATCAGTACGCTCTTCCCGTGTTTCTCAAGATCCCCCTGGGTTGTACGCGCCGCTTCTGCCGACTGTCGTGGTGGCTTCCTACAAAGGCGGGGCTGGCAAGACCGCGCTGGCGGTTCCCATCGCTGAGCGGCTGGCCTTCGCGGGTCTGCGCGTGCTGCTGATGACCTGCGACACC
>WBZP01006724.1_pt1 | contig 11303 bp, 11 predicted proteins | sample 5204301 | NCBI WGS metagenome assembly WBZP01 (sample SAMN12412401, study PRJNA552823) | activated sludge metagenome | isolation source: activated sludge from nitrification reactor of wastewater treatment plant... | place: USA: Pennsylvania | collected 2017
CGGCCACCAATCGCACGGCATCGGTATTCACCGCGCGCACGCCGGGAACCTGTCGAGCCGCCTGCGCCGCTTCGAGCACAATGATCTGAAACCGCGTCGCCCCGTTCAGCGTGACGATGCCGTCCTCTGTTTTCACATCGAATTTGACTGATTGCAAGGTTTTGCTTTTCTCGAACCGTTCTTTCACTAATTGAGTGATGATCTTGTCGCGTTCTGCGACGAGCCCGTGGGCCGCATCCGCTTCCACTTTGAGACGATTTTCAACGGCATGCACCCCTTCGAGACATCGGATGATATCCGTAGCAACGCGCTTGTCCGACTCCTGGCCGACCTTTCCCAACAAGACAAGATCTTTATCCTTGGCATCGACCTCGATGTCATAGGGGAACAGATGAGGATCCGCCATGAGCGCCAGCTTGGCCGTCACCATCGATGAACGCACCGGCTTCTTGGCTTCCGGCTCGGCGGTCTTCGGACGTTCCCCCGCGCCTGGCTCAGCGGCAGGGGTCGGTGCCTCTGCCGCGGGCTTTACCTCAGCCGCTTGCGGCGCTGAGGGGCAGGGATGCTCGACCGCGACTTCAGAATCTTTTGCCTTCGGCTCCGGCTCCTTAGATTTCTGCTCCGCCTCCTTCGCCTTATGTTCCGACTCCTTGGATTTCGTCCCAGAGTCCTTGGCTTTCGGTTCCTGGCTTTTAGGCTTGCTCTCCGTGTCCTTGGACTTCGGCTCAGCCTCCTTCGCTTTGACGTCGGCTTCCTTTGATTTTTGTTCGGTCGGCTTGGAGTCCGCATCCTTCGGTTTGGAATCGGGCTCTTTTGGTTTCGACTCCGATTCTTTCGCCTTCCCCTCGGGGTCCTTCGATCCCGACACAGGTGAACTTTCCGGCTTTGCCTCGGAGGCCTGCTCTGCCCAAACCCTTGAGTTCGTGCCCCATAGCCCCGAGGCTACAAACAGCGTCAGAACCCCTGCCATGCACACGGTCTGATTGATCCGCATCGGCATACGCCCCTCATGTATTGATGTCTATCGAACCAGCGAGGCCGATCATCCAACACTCGCCCATTGTCCCAGAACAGGTCACATCCCAGACAGAAAAGACATACGCGACGGAGAAACAGAAAGCAACTCTGACGACCGCCCTCTGGGCGGTGCAACGGCAGGAGCGGCAGCAGAAGCACAGGAAGCTGCCGTAGATGTCAAAACGATCGTTGTGGAGGAAGATTATGCGACAGCCGGACTCACCACGAGGCCACGGCGGCTTACCTGCAGCGTGACCATCGCAGTGAGCAACAAGACTAGTCCGATTCCGATGAGACTGACGGCAGGACCCAGCGCATCGGCGGCCCATCCGAATCCCGCCATGCCGACCATGGCCGATGCCATTCCGCCGACACTAAACGTGGTGAAGACACGTCCGAGCAAATGTTCCGGCGTCACTTCCTGGAGCATCGCCCAGACAACCGGGTAGAACAACGAGGTGCTCCCACCGATGATAATGATGAGGAGGAAGGTGCTGAACAGCACCGGCGTCTGAATCAATCCCAAGGCGCAGACCGCTATCCCCCCGATGGTCAGGGAGCGACCGATCTTCCCGATACGCTCCTGGAAGGTTCCTTGCGGCGTCCGGGCCAGCCAAATGGAAGCGGCTAACATTCCAATACCCAGGGCGGACCACAACCAACCAAGCTCCATCGGCCCCACCTGCAGCAGCTCTTTCGCTACCACGGGAAGAAGAAATACAAACGCGCTGATCGCTAAATTGTAGAGGACGGCGGTAATCATCAATGAGAACACCACCCGGTGCTGTAAGAAGACGAAACGGAATCCCACCATCATGTCCTGCATGACCGGGGTCCCCAACACATCGAGCCCTTTCACCGAACGAGTCTCGCGTACGCGAATCGGGAACAGGAAGAGTGCGGACAGCAGGAAGGTTGCGGCATCCACGTACAGGACATTTTGGGCGCCGATCAGCGCGATGCCGAGTCCGCTCATGGCCGGTCCCAACAAGACGCCAATGTTGGTGGTGCTCTGGAGAAAGGCATTCGCCGTCGTGAGTTGAGACCGCTGGACGATCAGGGGGACGGCGGAGGCCAGCGCCGGGCCGAACACGGTGGAAACGATTGAGATCAGGAAGACCAACACATAGAGCCGTTCCAGCGTCAGCATATCAAGCGCATAGAACAGCGGTATGAGCAACACCATTAAGGTTCGTAAGAGATCGACCACGATCATGACGGTTTTCTTGGGGAGATAGTCGAGATAGACGCCGATCAACGGGCCGAACACCAACGGAGGAATCGTCTGCAACAACCCGATCGCGGTCATCTTGAGCGCGGATCCGGTCATTTCATAGACGAACCACAACAAGGCGACCTTGTTCAAACCGTCGCCGATCTGGGAAATAACCTGACCGGCCCAGAGACATCCGAAATCTCGGGTCCCCAATAACCGCCACCCATTCACAGTGGTTTCAGGAGTGGACTGCGACTCGTCTGCCATGCTGGTCCTTCCGCGAGGTTGATGTCGCGCTGACTAAAGGTTCGAAGCGTGCTGCGGCCCCGTTTTGCTCGGGAGCGCGGCGGCATCCGCGATGAGTTGTTGGTAGATTTTCACGTAGTCATTGGTCATGCGCTGGGCGGTGAATCGCTCGTCGAATACCTTGCGGCATCGATGACGATCGATCGTGCCAAGCTTGGACACCTGGCTCACCATCTCATCGAGATTTTCACTGATGAAACCCGTCACACCATGACCAATGATTTCAGGGATGGATCCCCGTCGGTAGGCGAGAACAGGTGTACCACAGGCAAGACTTTCGATCAACACGAGCCCGAACGGTTCAGGCCAGTCATAAGGACAGACCAGGCCGATGGCGTTTCCGATAAAATCGCTCTTTTCTGCGTCCGTAATCTCTCCGACAAACTCGATCAAGGGATGATCGAGAAGCGGCTCCACCACCCGCTCGAAATAGGCACGATCGGCAGGATCGACTTTCGCCGCCATCTTCATGGGGATGCCGACACGTTTGGCGAGTTCAATTGCTTGATCCGGGCACTTTTCCGGAGAGACGCGGCCCAAAAAGGCCAGGTACTTGCCGGGTTCGGGGTGGAATTTATAGAGGTCGTGCGGCAACCCGTGATAAACGGTGTTCTGCCAATTGCACCAGGGCAACGGCTTACGCTGGGAATCCGAAATAGACACCAGCGGCAACTCCGCAAAGTCACGGAAAACCGGCACGAGCTCGGGCAGATCCAACCGCCCGTGCAGCGTAGTCACGACCGGCACGCGACAGCGTCGGGAAAGGGAAAATGCCAGAAAGTCGAGATGGGAGTGAATGAGGTCGAACTGATCGGCAGCCGCGAACACCTGCTCCATCATCTGAATCAACGGGGCTTCGCGGTTGAAGATCCCAGTGTTCAGCCGCAGCGCTTGCTGGCAGGGCGCCTCCAATTTTGCCTTCGTCACCGAATCACCGCTGGCGAACAGCGTCACTTCGTGCCCTTGCCGGACGAGTTCTTCCGTCAGGTAGGAGACGATGCGTTCCGTTCCTCCGTACAACTTCGGAGGGACGCTCTCCCAAAGCGGCGATACCTGGGCAATCCTCATACGCGCAATCTCCTTTAAGCTTGAACGGTCCGTGACGGGTGCCTGAAGCCTGCGGCTCGCATAACTCCGCGTCTACCACCGCCCGTCGGCATTCTTTCTGTTCCGCATATTTGATTCAATTGACATCTTTGACATGGGCACATTGTTTTTGTCGTCTTGCTGCAGGTGAAGGTGATCGGACGCGATGAGCGGAGGGCAAAGCAAGCGTCATACCGCCAATGGCGTCACCGATAGGCCCAACTCACAAAGTTCACAAATAATCTTTTCAATCAATCACTTAAAAGCTTTCAATCAACCTCTTAGCTCATGAACATCTCAAAGTGCAGCCTGTGGATTCTGTTGATAATCAAGACTTCCGAGCAGAACGGCTGTGACAGGCTTGCCTCGACACACCAAACCGCCACAGGGCATGGTCACTACCGCGCTAGAAAGTTACGGGAAGAAGAGTTTGGAAGCGCTGACGAAGGAGTACCCGAGAACCCGGAACGAGGGTCAACCTTGGCAGCATGCTGAATGGGAAAGGACCTGCAGTGGAAAAAGCTAGGTCCGGTTGGCAATCACGGAATGTCGTCGAGCAGGCCCGACTGGATGGGAGGAAGCGGCCCTGCTTCACGAGGCACCGGAGGAAAGACCACGGGAGAACCGGATTGATTCGCTCCTTGAATCAGGCCCACGGACAATTGCGGACCAAGCGTCATCATGGCACCGCTCCACGCCTGACCCGTCGTGGGATTCCGGAAGTTGTACGATTCGAAGTTATTGCCGAAATTATAGATGAACCCCTGCGTCCCTTGAGTATCCACGTACAAATTCCCCGGGCCCGCGAGATTGAACAGCGGCGCCACACCTCCATTGAACCCACGCACGCCGGAAACGGATTGCGCTGCTGCCGGAGAACACCACGGCAATCCTGCCACCGCGGCGATCAACAGAATTCCCGTCGAGCGCATGATTGCCCTCCTACGAGTCAGCATGGACACTCGCCTCTGTTTGTGATACCACGCCAGCATCATGATGAATTCAGTATGGCCCAACCCTGCCCTTGCATCAAGGAGTTTGTTATGACGAATTCAATCCTGCGGGGATGCCTCCTCATCGGAAGCGCAACAGCATTCCTTCTCTGGACCGCATCCGCGTCCTTCGGCCTGGAGGTAACGAAACCAGTGCCAAACGAACGCCGCGAACCCATGTCGCTGGCCGATGCCGTCCTGAAGGCGCTGCAGAACAACCTCGATATCCATATCGGACGACAAACCAAGGAAAGCCGCCTGGCCGACATCATCATCGAGCAAGCGAAGTTCGACCCGACCGTCAGCCTGAATGGCCAATACAACCGGCAGGTCGCGCCGCTCAACCGGCCGATCCTGGGCTTCACCGGGGCCAATCTGCAGGACATTACGAAGTTCGATCAGAACACATCCACGGTGACAGCCGACATCACTCAGAATCTCCCGACCGGCGCCAACTACGACCTGAACTACAGCCCGCAGCGCAGCTACGTCAGCGGGCCCAACACCTTCCTCTTCAATCCGGCCTGGACGGGCGGCCTCGCACTCACGGTTACCCAGCCGTTATTGAAAAACTTCGGAACCGACGTCAACCGGACATTCATCTCGATCGCCCAAAACAACGCCACGGTCGAGCAGCATGTGTTCCTCGATCGTGTGCTGACCGTCATTGCCACCGTGGAGCAAACGTTTTGGGAAATGGTATTCGCGAACGAAAACCTCAAGGTCGCCCAGGCAGCACTCAAGGCGGCGGAAGAATTGCTGGCCAGCAATCGCGCCAAGGCCAAGGCCGGCGTCATGTCGATCGTGGATGTCCTCCAGGCGGAAGCCGCGGTCGCCTCGCGAGTCGAGCAGATCTTGGTGGCAGAAAAATCCATCCGCGACCAGGAAGATCAATTGCGCCGCCTTCTGAATCCTGCGGAGGAAGAGCTTCGGCAGGACCTGCGTCTCGTTCCCACCGATCCTCCCATGACGTCGCTAGAGGCGATCAGCCTGCAGGAAGCCATCGATATCGCTATGGAGCGCCGGCCGGAGGTCTTGCAAGCCGGGAAGAACGTGGAGACCAGCGAGCTCAATGTCAAATTCGCGAAGAACCAGTTACTCCCGACCCTCTCGGTACAAGGGACCATGGGGCTCTCCGGCTTGGGCGCCGACTATGGCGACGCGACCAGACGAAACTTCGGCGGTGATTTTTACAATTATGGGGCCGGTCTCGTTCTCAGCTACCCGATCGGCAACCGCTCAGCCTATAGCACCTACAACAAACGGCAATTGGAATCGCGCAATGCCCAGTCCTCGCTCCAAAGCGTGCGGCAACAAATCATTGTAGGGGTCCGCGAAGCCGTGCGACGCGTTCAGACGGATTTCAAGCGGATTGAAACGACGCGGTCGGCTCGCATCATGGCCGAGAAACAATTGCAGGCTGAGCAGGAGCGATTGAAGGTCGGGCTGAGCACGACCAGATTTGTCCTCGACTTCCAGCGCGACCTGGCGACGGCGCAAGGCAATGAACTCCGGGCCACCGTGGACTACAACAAGTCGCTCTCGAACCTGGCCCGCAACAAGGCCACCACCCTTGAACGGTACAGACTGCAGCTCGAATAGTCCGTCCATGACCAGGCCTGAGGATGCGCGACCAACCACTGCGACTCAGACCAACGAACGGGGAGCAGTCCTCGGGCTGCTCCCCCTCACCGCCACGCTCCTGTTTTACGCCTCCCCCTCCGCGCTCCAACACAACCACCTCTACCAGTTTCTCCCGCAGGTCTGTGCCTACGTCGGCTTGATCGCCTGGAGCAACCTCAACGGGTCCACGATCCGACGCCTGAGCCTCGCGCCTAACCTCATCCCGCAAGGTCTCCGGCAAGGAGCGGTCACGGGACTGGTACTCGGCACCATGAATACCCTCTTCATTCTCTATGTCGTCCCCCGTCTTGGCGGAGACTACAGATTCCTGGCCGACACACCACATGCGAAAATTCCCCTGCTCCTCATGGTGCCCTGGTTCATCCTGTGCATTGCGACGATGGTCGAACTGAACTTTCGCGGCTTCATCCTGGGACGCCTCCTGGCGCTGGGGCTTCCAGCTCTGCTCGCCGTGCCAATGAGTGCCCTGCTGTTTGCGTTCGATCCCTTCCTGGTGGCAACCTTTCAACACCTCCATTGGATTGCCGTCTGGGATGGGCTGGTCTGGGGGGTGCTATGGGTCATGCTCCGGAATCTCTATGCCCCCATCGTGGCCCACGCTCTCGAAGTCATCGTCTTGTATAGTGTCATGCGAGTGATCCTGACCTGACATAGCCCTGCCCAGGCAGCCGGAAGAACCTAAAGTAAAAGTTGCACTCGCAATGGATTTACCGCTCCTGACAAAGCAATACGGCACTTCATGAACCCTTCCTTCTCAAGCCACCTCGTCAATGATGTCTTCGGCGATCCCGGCCTGTTTGTAGAGGTGCGTGGGTCCAAACGTGCCCTACTCTTCGACCTCGGCCACAACGATGCACTTGGGCCCACCCGCCTCTTGCGCGCCGGCGACATCTTCATTTCGCACACCCACATGGACCACTTTATCGGCTTCGATACGCTGCTCCGCGTGGCCCTGGGGCGCGGCAAGACTCTGCGACTCTACGGACCGCCGGGGCTGATCGCCAATGTTCAAGGAAAGCTTCACGGCTATACCTGGAACTTGGTGGACGGATACCCGCTCACCATCACCGTGCAGGAGTTTCATGAGCAGGCAATCCAACGCGCCACCTTCCTGGCAACCGATGGATTCCAGCGCCATGACACTTCGGACCCATCACCCATCAGCCGTCAATCCGGCCATCGTTTCTCCGTGCTCGAAGATCCCATGTTCACCGTGGAAGCGGTCGCACTTAATCACCGCATTCCCTCCTTGGCCTACTCGCTGCAGGAACAGTTTCATGTGAACGTCAACAAGGAGCGGCTGCACGAAGCCGGGCTGCCGGTCGGCTATTGGCTGAAGGAAGTGAAACAGTATCTCTGGCAGGGCAAGCCGGACGAGTTTCGATTTCAGGCCACGCTCTACCATGAACACCATAAGGAAGAGAGGGAATTTGTCCTGGGTGAGGTCCGCGAGCGATTCATCACCATCAGCCGCGGCCAGAAACTCGCGTATGTCGTGGATGCGCGCTACGACGAAGAAAATGAAGCCAGGATCGTGGAGCTTGCGCAAGGCGCCGACATCTTTTACTGTGAGGCCCCCTACCTGGAGCAGGATGCTGACAAGGCGAGGGATCGCTACCACCTCACCGCGCGCCAGGCCGGAGTTATGGCGAGGAAAGCCGGCGTGCGCGAGCTGGTGGTGTTCCACTTCTCCCCGCGCTACACGGGACTAAGCCACCGGATCCAGGCAGAAGCACAAGAGGCATTTCAAGGCAGCTGAAGGAGGCACGGATGGGTGAGTGGATGAAGTACGCGCTGTACTTCCTATTGGGCGGAACGATCGTCAGCATCTCGACCTATCTTGGCTCGCAAGGCCGGTCGTTTCTTGCCGCCTTCGCCAGCACCTTTCCAGCAATGACCGGCGCCACGTTTGTCCTCATCTATCTCAATGGCGGCAGCGAACACCTCGTCACCTACGCCAAGAACCTGCTCTGGTTCGTGCCGCCCTGGCTCGTCTATGTCGGGTGTATGATCTACGGCGTAGAGCGGGTCGGCTTCTGGCTCTCCATGGCCGGCTCATTGCTCCTCTACATGTGCTGCGTGGGGCTGGTGAAGTTCCTGGCACGATAGGCTCCGACACGTACAGCGCACCTTTTCGACATTTCATTCCTCCTGCCGTATACTGCGGCAGCCTATCGCAAGGCAGCCGAAATGGACATTCAACCAATCACGCGATTTCTGTCGGAGCAGATCCCCGATCTCCTGGCCATCTACCAATTTGGCTCACAAGCCCAGGGCACCGCGCGACCTGACAGCGACATCGACCTCGCGGTGCTGGCGATCACGCAGCCAACCGGTGAACGGCTCTTTCACTTGGCACAGGAACTCGCCATACAGATTGGACGAAACGTGGATCTCCTCGATCTGCGGGGAACGACGACGGTCATGCGCGCGCAGATTATAAGCACCGGCCGCTGCCTTGAAAGCCGTGACGAGCAGGCCCGCGCCGAATTTGAGATGTATGCCTACTCTGACTATGCGAGGCTCAACGAGGAGCGGCGGGATCTACTGAAGGACATCAAAGAACGCGGGCTCATCTATGGCTGATGACGTGGTACTGAACAAGGCGGCAAGTATCGAACGATGCCTGGCCCGCATCAGCGAAGAGTATGGGGGCAGGCGTGAACACCTCTACGAGAATCAAACGAAGCAGGATGCCATCGTCCTCAATCTTCAACGCGCATGCGAAACCGCGATCGATCTCGCCATGTATGTCGTGCGACGGAATGGGTTGGGGCTGCCGCAGGAAAGCAGGGATGCGTTCGCATTGCTAGAGAAAGCTCAACTTCTTCCTGCCGAGTTAGCCGGCCGACTCCAGCGAATGGTCGGCTTCCGCAACGTCGCCGTGCATGAATACACACGCCTCAACCTCGATATCGTTCACACGATTATCACGAAGAATCTGGACGACTTTCGTACATTCTCCAGGGCGATCGTAAAGGCTTGTGGGTAGACTGGGCCGGGCGTTCCCTACACGTCAGCCGTCAAAACCCAAGCAACTCGGTTGCCGACAATGCCACGTCGAGTCGAGCCCGCCCGATGACCGAGCCCTCTCGGCGAAGCCACTCTGAAAACCCTGTTCCATCAGGCAAGAAAAGAAACGCCAGCCGTTCCAAGGCATGAGGAGACAATCTGCACAGATTCCGCATGAACTCCACGCTCAAATCGGATGAATGGATGGGCCAGACGGCCCGTTGCACCTGGAGCAGCAATCGGTTGAACCGTTCGTGAGACTCGTGGAGGTCAAGAGGACTCACATAGACAGCCTGTTGTAGTCCTTCCTGAGCAAGCACCACCACGTCCCAAGGACGTTCAACCAGAACAACCGATGAAGGAAACGTCTGCCCATCGGTCAGGGAATAAACCAGTCGATTGGCTCGATGAGGCGTTAGCAGTTGGTATCCATATGGAAAAACATGTGATAACCAGGTGAGGGTTGCCTCAGGACTAAGCGTCTGCCCAAGAAAGCCGCAACAGTTGCCGTCGCGATCTCGCACCGGCAGGAGAAGAGTTCTATCGAACTCGCCGGCCTTGAATCGATCTCCCAAGCAAGACATCCATCCATCGATACCGGCCTGCTCTAGTTCGTCAGGCGTGAACCCTAGGGCACGCAACCGACCCAAGAGTTGCTCGCTCAGCGCATACGACATCAATCCAAGGGAGACCTTTTCTGTCATTGCAGCCGCGACGCCCTCCTGACTCAACCAGCCGCGAGCCGATGCTCCTTCCCGGCTGCAAATCAGCGACTCATGAGCAAAGCAGCCGATCGCCTCGATGATGCAATGGAATCGTTCCAGCCTCGGTCGCTTACCCTGCAACTCACCCGCAGCCATCAGCTTCCCCACTGAACGCAATGATTCCGGCAGACTGAGTCCCTCCATACGCGCATGGAAATCAAGGGCATGGCCACCCGCAAGGCAGCCGGTGCATAAATAGGAATCGTCACGCGAATCGACCAGAAGCGAATCAGCGCCATGCCGACCGAACGGACAGCGGCCGGTCAGACGGCTGACGTCACCAGAAGTCGGCTTAAGCGAAACGTAGCGTCCGAGCAGCTCGACAGCATCGAGATCGTCCAGCAGATTTTCCCACTGTTCGGTAGTCGTAACACTAAACTCCTGGGCAGGAACTTCCAAGTACGTATCACCAGGCCTTGCCCAGTGGCCGGTGCTGGAAGCGGCATTGACGCGGAGCCATTGTTCGGCGACAGCCTCGCCGGGAGATGGGAAGAGAGAGCCGCCTCCAACCGTCGCCAAGATTTTGAAGAACATCCTCCTCGTGAACATATCTTTCCCTCCTGCGATTGCAGTGAACGATCTTTGATTCCGAATAAGGGAAAGCTTACGACGAGGGCGTGACAGAGAAGGTCACAGGAGCGACGTCCCCCCCGTCTTGAGTAGCGCCGCGATTGAGAGTCCAATCCCCTCACCGAAAGGAGATTGGCGATGAAGCAGCGGTTTTCCGAGGTCCAGATTATCGGGTTTTTGCGAGAGGCGGAGACGGGGGTGGCCGTGAAGGATTTGTGTCGGCGGCATGGATTCTCAGAGGCGAGTTACTACCTCTGGCGGAACAAGTTCGGGGGCCTGGAGGTGTCGGACGCCAAGCGACTGAAGGCGTTGGAACTGGAGAATGCTCGGCTGAAGCGGTTGCTGGCGGAGGTACTGCTGGAGCAGGCCGTGACGCGAGAGGTGCTCCGAAAAAAGTGGTAGGCGCACCAGCTCGTCGGGAGGTGGTGCGCTGGATCTGTGCCCGAGGCCTGACGGAGCGCCATGCGTTGCAGGTGATCGGCATGAGTGCCAGCAGCTTGCGGTACTGCCCCGCGCCGGACCGGAATGCCGATCTGCGACAGACCATTGTCGCACTCGCGCATCGCCATCGGCGGTACGGGGCCGGCATGATTTATCTGAAGGTGCGTCAGCAGGGTCGATTGGTGAATCACAAGCGGATTGAACGGCTCTATGCCGAAGCCCAGTTGCAGGTGCGGCGCCGCACCCGCAAGAAAG
>WBZP01006727.1_pt1 | contig 11298 bp, 13 predicted proteins | sample 5204301 | NCBI WGS metagenome assembly WBZP01 (sample SAMN12412401, study PRJNA552823) | activated sludge metagenome | isolation source: activated sludge from nitrification reactor of wastewater treatment plant... | place: USA: Pennsylvania | collected 2017
ACCATCGCCCGGCACCTCCCGCTCATCCACAACACCCTCGACCACGGCCTGTCCAACGCCCGCGTCGAAGCCACCAACACCCACCTACGCGTCCTGACCCGCCGCGCCTACGGCTACCACACCCCCGAAGCACTCATCGCCATGGCCATGCTCACCCGCGGAGGCCTCTGCCCACCCCTACCAAACCGCGCCACCTAACCCACGGAAACAGCAGTAGATCCTGACTTCGCTGAGGTCGGTCAACACAAGTGGCAATGATATTTACGCCTAGCGTGCAGGGAGTTGTTAATCGCTACGAACGTTCCCTCCGCACAGTTCGGGGCTTGTTTGACCTGTACCCGACGCCACGTCCTCAGGGAGCCCCGCCTGCAATGGACCGGCCGCTGCCGCCGGCGATCGTTCAGGGCGTCACGGCCGGCTTCGAGTCGTTTGCCGAGGAACTGATGGTCGTGGCGATGATTAGGGGTGTAGCAACCACTTGGGCACAAGTCGGTGCACACGCGGACATGACGAACCCGACGGTGAAGGACCTAACCGAGAAGCTCCAAGCGGCGTGTGGAATCAGTGTGTCGGGCCCGCAAGGGTGGTCCCTCAAGCTCTGGCGCCAGTCAGGGGCGAAGAAGACCGCTTGGGCGCGAACGAGGGCGGCTAGTTGGAACACCCTACGACTGGAGTCAGAAAGCTGGATGCAGGTTCGGCACTGCTTAACCCACGGACTCGTTACTGGCACAGAACCGGCCGTTTGGCGGGGACCCGTGTCGAAGAAGGCGCTCGCGGCTCAAGGCAACTTGCCAAGTGCCATGGATGTCCTCGCCGAATCAGCAAGCGGGCCCAAACGCAGTCTGACGATGTACACGGCGGTGAACTGTTGCCTCGTCTACACGGAGGGCGCGATAGTTGTCGCAGATGCTGTTGCCAACATCTTGGGGGAAACGGTCAACACAATCGGTCTTCGGAAGTTTGACGGAATTTGACTTTCTTCGATCGTCCGCGCCCGTGCCTTCCACGGTGAGCGCAGATCAAAGACCCGGCTTCTTTGGGCGCTTCGGGGGCGCTTGTGCACGTGCCTTAGCAGCGAAACCGATCTTGCGCGACGCCAACCCGCGGGCCGAGGTTGTGCAAAGTGCGTCGTGTGCAGTCGTGCAGTCTTCGTTGCATCTCGACAGTCGTCGGCGGCCAACTCTTCCCGGGCCTGCATCAGCGCGAAGCCGAGCAGGTTGAGGCCCCGCCAGGCGCTCGGATCGGTCGCCGCCGGGTTGCCGGCCCCCAGGCCGATGCCCCAGATGCGATCGCGCGGGCTGGCCTCGACGAGCACCCTGCGCTGGGTGCCGGCCAGGAAGGCGCCGAGAGCGGGGTGTTGCCCGAACTTCGCCCGGCTCGCGGCGACGACGATCTCGAACCGCTCTGCCGCCCACACCGACTCGTCGAACGGAGTGATGAGGCGCCCGAGGGCCTTCGCTTCGGCCGGGGTGCGGGCGCTCAGCACGGCGCGGGCCCGCAGCTCGTCTCCGAACAGCTGCGCCATGCGCCACATCATGTAGTGCTCCGCCGAGCCGAAGCGCTCACCGTGCGCGGTGAACGCCACCGGCCACCACTGGCTGAGGCACCCCTTGCCGAGGCTGCCGTCGGCTTCGGGCCGGTGGCCCCAGAAGAAGAGGAACTTCGGGTGCTCGCCGGCAGCCACCGCCTGACACAGCTGGGTCACCGATCGGGCCTGGTATGCCGCGTGCGCTGCCATTCCCACAGCCTCGCAGACCCCACCGACAGACCCCACCGACAGACCCCACCGACAAGCCCCACCGACAGACGCCACCGACAGGCCCACCGACAGCCCAAAGACCGAGGTCGGTTCGGCGGCGGCGGGCATGCGGCATACAGTGACGCCGTGACCCAGCCGAACGCGGGGCCCGACGACCCGAGCGCCCCGCACCCGCCCGAGCCGGTGCGGGTGCCCGCAGTGCTCATCGCCCTGGGCGGCACCGCGGCCTGGCTCGTGGCCCTCGTCGTGACCCTGCTCGTGCCCGGCCTGCACACCGGGGACCGCTCCTGGTGGCCGTGGACCTGCGCGGCGGGCGTGGCTCTGGGCCTGCTCGCGGCGGCCGCGATCCATCGCGGCCGCGGAAATTTCTCGTCTGCCTGACGAAACCGGTCAGCCGTCCGACTCGGCCTCGGCGGCCGGCTCGTCGGCCGGCTCAGCCACAGCCTCGTCGGCCCCGACATCACCGGCGGTGACATCGTCGGGGTTGGTGTCGACGCCCTCTTCCACAGCAGGCCCTTGGGTGGCGAGCACCTCGGCCTCTTCAGCTGCCTCGGCGGGGCCGGGCGACTCATCGAGCCGGTCGACCACGTCGAGCTGGTACTCGTCAACGAGCGGCCCGGGTAGCTGCACCGACTCCGGCTCCGGGTCGATCTCGCTGTGCGCGCCGCAACCGTGGTCGAGACTCACCACGCGCCCGTCGGAGGGCGACCACTCGTTGGCGCAGACCCCGAAGCACCGGCGCAGCGCTCCGGCCATGGGCAGCCAATACCCACAGGTGCCGCACTGCTCCGGCGCCTTCTCGGCGATCTCGGCGCGCGGGCCGTGCCCACCGGAGTACCACCGCTCGGCCGCCGCGACCCGGCCCTCCTGGGAGAGCACCCGCTTGCGGCCCAAACCCAGCTCGGTGAACGCAAACTGGTCGACGTCCTCGTCACCGGTCGCCTCGAACCCGGCCTCCAGGTTGGGGTCGTCGGCCCGGTAGGGCAACAGGTCGCCGACGCTGAGGTCGCCGGGGGCGATCCGCGCGGCATACGGGAGCCACTCGGGCGCGAGGATCGCACCCTCGCCGGGCACTAGACCGGCCTCGCACACCGTTGCGTACTTCTGCCGGGGCGCGCGCGCCACCGTGACGGCCCACCGCCAGCCCCGGTATGCCGCGTGCGTGCACGCGAAGTAGTGGGTCGCCAGCCGCTCGCCCTCCATGATGACCTCGAGATGTTCGCCGACCGCACCGGGCTCGGCGACGTCGTGCGCCGCATCCCGTGCCAGGTCGACCGCGCCCGTGAGGGTCGTGTCGGACTTCACGGCGGTCACCTTCTCAGGCCTCCAGATCGGCGGCGACGGCGCGCAGCACCTGGGCGACCTTGTGGGCGTGGGTCTTGTCCGGGTACTTGCCGCGACGCAACGACTCGGACGTGTCGTCGAGCAGCTTGATGAGGTCTTCGACGATGACGACCATGTCCTCGGTCGGCTTGCGGTGCGCCGCGCGTTGGGCAGCAGCCACCGACGGGGCCGGGTCGAGCACCTTGACCTGCAACGCCTGCGCGCCGCGACGGCCCTCGACAATGCCGAACTCGACCCGGGTGCCGCCCTTGAGGGTGGTCACCCCAGCCGGCAGGGCGTTGGCGTGTAGGAAGACATCGCCGCCGGCGTCGTCGGAGAGGAAGCCGAAGCCCTTCTCCGCGTCATACCACTTCACCTTGCCTGTAGGCACCTGTCACCTCGTGCAGCTGTGGCCGGGCTGGTGCCGGCGCCTGTATGCGCGCTTGCGCTGTCACCCAAGCGTAGTGGGGCCGGCAAGCCGGTTTGGCAGCGCGCCTGCCGGAGGCGTCGCGAGGTCCGGCGGGAGCGGGTCAAACTGTCAAAACGGACGTATCTGGACCGCCGCCCCAGTAGTCTTCCCGATGTGCCCGCGCCCGACGACGTGGTGGACAGCCCCGCCCGGGTCGCCTTCAACGAGCTGAGCGCCCTGCTCGGCAATGAGGAAGGGATCCAGGTCCAGGCTGTCGCGCTCACCCGAACCGGCCGGTCGCGACGCACCGGGGCCCAGCTCGACCTTGAGCTGACCGTGGCGGTCCTGGCCACGGGCGAGCATGCCCTCGAGGGCATCGAACGGGTCCTGTCCCTGGCCGAACAGCGCGCCTGGTCCTGTGGCCAGTTGCCCGACCGTATCGCCGATCGTCACCCGCAGTCCCTCGGTCTCACCGTCACCGTGCCGGTCGCCCTGCCGGTGGCGGAGCCCACCGGCCCGATCGTCACGCACCCTCCGGTCGTCCAGGTCGACCCGACCTGGCGTCCGACGCTCGACCCGACCACCGCCTCCTGAAGCGGGCGCGGTCGCTCTCCCTCGCGAGACCCGTTGTACCGGGCTCGTCCCCGCGTCGGAAGGAATCTCCCCCATGCCGAGCTATCGCGCTCCCGGCGTCTACGTCAACGAAGTGCCGAGCGGGGCCCGGGCGATCGGCCGGGTGGGCACCAGCAGCGCCGGCTTCGTCGGCGTCGCACCGAAGACCGACGCACCGCGGGACACTGTGGTGGCCATCGACAACTGGACCCAGTTCGCCACCACCTTCGTCGGCGACGCCACCACTGGCAGCCATCTGAGCAGCGCCGTCTTCGGCTTCTTCGACAACGGCGGCAGCCGTTGCTACGTCGTCAACATCGGCGACGGCGGGTCGTTGACCGGCACCGCCCGCAACCCGACGGGGGTGACCCTCTTCGAGGCGGTCGACGACATCTCGATCGTCGCCGCACCAGGTTTCGCGGGGCCAGCCGACCACGCGGCCCTGCTGGCGCACTGCGAGCACCCGCTGCGCCAGGACCGGGTCGCCATCCTGGACACCGTCGAACAGGTGCCGGACATCGCCGCCCTGCTGGAGGTGGCCACCGCCGGCGTCCCGCGGGGCGACGCCTCGGACAAACCGGAGGAGACCGACGAGCCGGGCGCGGCTGGCGGCGCTGGGGCGACCGGCGGCGCGGCCGCCGCGGCGGGACCGACCGGCGGGGTCGGGTCGGCGGCCGGATCGGCCGGCGGGGGCGGCGGGTCGGGCCGGCGCGCGTCCGGGGTGCGCCCACCCACCTCCGCGGATGGGTATGCCGCGACCTACTTCCCGTGGCTGGTCACCGTGGACCCGGTGACCGGGGCCCAGGTGACCACCCCGCCGTCGGGGCACTTGGCCGGCGTGTGGGCGCGCACCGACGGCACCCGCGGGGTGCACAAGGCGCCGGCCGGCATCGGTGCGCCGGTGGTCGGCGCGATCGACCTGACCCGGCGGGTCAGCCAGGGCGAGCAGGAGCTGCTCAACCCAGCCGGCATCAACTGCATCCGGTTCTTCTCCGGCGAGGGCATCCGGGTCTGGGGGGCCCGCACCCTGGCCCCCGAGGCGAGCGAGTTCCGCTACATCCCGGTGCGCCGGCTGACCAACCTGATCAAGGAATCGATCCTCGCGGGCACCCGGTGGGCCGTCTTCGAGCCCAATCACCAGCCCTTGTGGGCCGCCCTGCGCCGAGACGTCAGCGCGTTCCTGGACCTGGTGTGGCGTGACGGGGCCCTGGTCGGGGCCACCCCGGAACAGGCCTTCTTCGTCAAGTGCGACGCCGAGACCAACCCGGCTCAGGTGCGCGACGCCGGCATGGTGGTCACCGTCGTGGGGATCGCCCCGGTCAAGCCGGCCGAGTTCGTCGTCTTCAACATCATGCAGTCCGCCGACGCCGCGGACCTGAGCGCGACGGGAGTCCTGCGATGAGCAGCCAACCAACCAGCGCAGCCCCGGCCGCGACGGCCCAGCCCGGAGTGCCCGACGACCCCTACCGCAACTACAACTTCAAGTTCGAGGTCAACGGCCAGGTGTTGGCCCACTTCGTGCAGGTCGAAGGGCTCGGCTTCACGGTGGAGCGGATCCTCTGGCGAGCCGGTGGGGACAATTCCCGGGTGCGCACCCTGCCCGGTCGGGTCGACTACCACCCGGTCACCCTGCGCTATGGGCTCACCGGGTCGATGGAGATGATGACCTGGCTGCAGGGCGCGGTCACCGGCCGGGTGGAGCGGCCGAACGTCACGATCGCGTTGATCCGCCCGGACAGCGCCGGTGAGGTGCGTCGCTGGAACCTCATCTCCGCGTGGCCTTGCGCCTGGCAGGGTGCGCAGCTCGACGCACTCGGCAACGAGGTGGCCATCGAGTCGCTCACGGTGAGCTACGACCGGCTCGAGATCGACCCGGTGGGCAGCTGAGGGCCGCGCTGTGCCACGCCACGGGCCGCGCCAGATCCTCGCGTCAGCCCTGTATGCCGCCGCGCGCCGCCTGGCGCCGGCCGAACCCGACCACTCCGGGCGGGCGCGAGATGGGGGTGGGCCCGCCGGAGCGGGCGCGCCGGAGGTGGTCGCCGGACTCACGCTCACCGGCGCACCCGAGCACTGGGCTGCCCGGGTGCGGGACGCGCGGGCGGTGGGCCGGATCGGCCCGGCGACGGGTGCCGCACCCGGTCGGGTTCCGGGTCCTGGATCTGGAGCCGGAGCTGGAGCTGGAGCTGGAGCTGGAGGCGAGCCTGGCGCGGATCCGGGTCGGGTTCCCGGCGCGGATCTCGACGGTGATCCCGCACGCGCGGCCGATCTCGGTCCTGCAGCGTGGACCGGACGGGCCTCGCGAGGCCGCGGGCCAGCTCGGCGCGCTGGGGCGCGGACGGAGAACGTGACCACGGTGGCCGGCGCCGTGCCGGGGAACGAAGGGGGGGCCGAGGCAGCGCCCGGTCAGCGGCGGCATCCGACGGCCGGGGCGTCACCGGCGCCGGTCGCTGGCGGCCTGGGCCGACTGGACGCCGAGTGGTCCGGTGACGTCGTCCCGGCTGCGGCGGGGCCAGCCAGACACGATGGTGGTCCGCCGGTCGCCGGCCCTGCCGAAGCCGCCCACGGCCAGCGCAGGGTCCCACCGCACCGAGACGATGCAACCCCGACGGGTGGCCCGAGCGGAGGACCGGCTGCCGGCGCGGGCGGATCGAACCACTGGGGCCCGCCCGGCCGAGGCGCGATGGCACCGGACGACGGGTCGAGCAGGGAGCCGGGCGCGGCCGGCCCTCGGCCGCCCCGGCTGCGCCTGGGCACCAGGCCACCCGCGCCGACCGGGCCCGGCACCGAGCCCCAGCCCAGTCATGCCAGCGGGTCCGGGTGGGCAGCAGCCCCCGGCGGGTCGACGATCGCCGGGCAGCCGCCCAGCACCGGCCGCCAGCCGGCCGGCGCAGAGCACCAGCCGGTGAGTGGGCGGGGGGCCGGTGGTCCGCCAGTGACGGCCCGGCGAAGCTCACCGGTGGGCCCGCGCGGATCCGCCACACCGACCGATCCAGCCGCCACTCCCACCGTGACCGACCGAGCCGCCACCGATCGACTGGGCGACCCGACCGAGACCGGGCGATCCGGCGACCCAGCCGGGCGCCACGCGGCCGACCCGCCGGCGCCTCAGGCACACCCCGAACGCCGGCCGGAGTTGTCGCCCGAGCCCGTCGGCGCGTTGTCGCCCTGGCCGGAGCTGCCCACCCGACCCCCGTCACAACCCGAGCCGGCCCTGGTCATCGCCATCGCGACGAGAAACCTCGCCCGGGCGGCCCGGCTGGCCGCCGAGCAGGCTGCGGTCTGAGGTGGACTGATGGAACGCGTCGCCTTTCTCGTCGAACAGACGGGTGAGCAGATCGGGGCCCTGCTCAACCCGGAGACCGTGGTGATGACCCGGGCCGCCGGAGTGGAGGCGCGCACCTCGACGAGCGGGCGGCTCACCGGTGCCGGGCTCACCGACGACCCGCTGCTGTTCACCGGCGGCGGCCGCACCGAGCTGCGCCTGGAGCTGCTCTTCGACGTCGAGCTGGCCCCGGCCGACGCCGGGGTCAGCGACGTGCGCCAGCTGACCCGGCCGATCTGGGCGCTGGCCGAGAACTCCGCCTCGGACCGGCAGCGACGCCGACCGCCGGCAGTCCGGTTCGTGTGGGGCCGGGCCTGGAACATCCCCGGCGTGGTCACCGAGGTCGCCGAACGGTTCGACCGGTTCGCCGCCGACGGATCGCCGCTGCGCTCCTGGATGCGTCTGGTGTTCGTCCGGATCGGCTCGGCCGCCGACGAGCCGGGCGGCGAGGCGTGGGAGCTGGCCACCCGGCTGCCCCGGGTCGATCTGACCGCCGAGCCGGTCGGCGCGCTGGCGGTGCCCGGTGGCACCGGACGCACCACCGGGGCGGTCGGGACCGGCACTATCGGCGCAGCCGGGACCGACACCGGCGGCGCCGGGCAACCGGCACCGCCGCGACCCACCGACCCCGTCGAGCTGGGCATGCTCTCGCTGGCCGCGTTCGGCACCCCGCTGCTGTGGAAGGCGCTGCTGGCCTACAACGACGTCGACGACCCGGTCGAGCTGGCCCGCACCATGGCCGAGCGTGGCGGGGCTGCACTCGCGGTGCCGCCGCTCGGGGAGTCACCCCGATGACCCCAGCACCGCCCCGAGCGGGCCTCGGACGCCTCGGCGAGGTCACCGCGCCCACCCAGCTGGAGATCAGCATCGGCGGGCACCCGCTGAGCCCTGCGGTGCTCGCCGCGGTCACCGAGGTGCAGGTCCGGGCCGCGCTGGGGATGCCGGCCCAGGCACAGCTGACCGTGCGGTTGGACGCCGTCGCCGGGAGCGAGCCCGCGGCGCCCGACCACGGCGACGCGCTGCGCGTCGCCGTGGCCGGGCACCGCGACCCGCTCTTCACCGGCGAGGTGACCGTGGTCGAGCACGAGTTCCGGGCCGACTCCGGGCGGCTGCTGGTGGTGCGCGGCTATGACCCACTGCACCGGCTGCGCAAACGACAGAGCACTCGGCTGCACCAGGAAACCGACCTGGCCGCGTTGGCCACCGCCCTGGTCGCCGGCACCGGCCTGAGCGTGGACGCCCCCGCCGAGCCCCTCGGCGACGTCTATCAGTGCGGGGTCTCCGACCTCGAGCTGTTGCTCGACCGGGCCGCTCGGATCGGCCGGCACCCGGTCGTCGAGGACCACACCCTGCGCCTGGTCACCCTCGACCCGCCCGCCGCGCACCTGGAGGTCGGCTACGGCCGCACCCTGCACTCGGCGACCATCGAGCGCAGCGCCGAGCCGGCATATGCCCAGGTGGGCACCACCGGCTGGGACCCGGCCACGGCCAGCGCAGGGCACGCCGACGCCGGCAGCAGCTCCGCCAGCCCCGCGGTGAGCGGGCCCCCGGCGCTGGCGGCGGCCGGCGGTGGCGGCCCCCGGGTCCGTGCCGACGACCCGACCCGCGACCCGGCCGGCAGCGGCGCCCACACCCTGGAAGCCCTGGCACAGGCCCATTTGGACACGCTGACCGCGGCGCGGGTCACCGCCAGCTTCACCTGTGACGGCAACCCCGCGATCCGCGCCGGGCGCAGCGTGCGGGTCAGCGGACTGGGCGACGACCTGGACGGCACCTATCTGGTGACCAGTTGCCTGCACCGGGTCGACGCCCAGGGCTTCGTCACCGAGGTCGACACCCGCCCGCCGACCGGTCCCCGGCCCCGGGCCAGGGACCAACTCACCCTCGGCGAGGTCACCGACGTGCGCGACCCGCAGGGCTGCGGTCGGGTGATCGTGCGCCTGCCGGCATACCAGCCGCTGCAGACCAGCTGGGCAGCGGTGCTGACCGCCGGCGCCGGCCCGGACAAGGGGGTCGTCGCGCTGCCGGCGGTGGGCGACACCGTGCTGGTCGCACTGCTGGCCGGTGACCCCGCGCACCCGATCGTGCTCGGGGGTCTCTACGGCAACCATCGGCACCCGGCGGCACCCGGTGACTCCCCCGGCGCCGAGATCGTGCTGCGCACCGCCACCGGGCAGCAGATCACCGTGGACGGCACCCGCAGCACGCTCACCCTGACCGACGGACAGTCGGTGCTGGAGCTGGCCCCCGACCTGCTGCGGATCAGCTCCGCCACCGACGTGCTCGTCGAGGCCGTCGGCAAGGGGCTGCGGTTCCGCGCCCGATCGGTCGACTTCGAGGAGGCCCCGTGAGACTCATCGTCGCCGAGGCCATCCTGCGCTGCGGGCACGACGCCCTGGTCGGCAACCAGCCCTCGCAGACCTGGGTGCGGGTGACCGGCATACCGGTGCTCGTCGAGCCGGACCCGCAGGGCCGCCCGATCGGCGGCTGCCCCAATGTCGGCGTCAACCTCAAGCCGTGCACGAGCACCCTGGCGGTCCGGCGCGGCTATTCGTCGTGGGTGCGCATCGGCGGACACCAGGTCGCTTTGGACAGCGTCGTCGGCTACACCGACGGCACCCCGCCGATGGCGGTCGACTACACGGTGCGCGACCCCGGTCAGACCCTGGTGGGGGTCAGCTCATGACCCGCAGCCGCTATCGCGCCCCGTTGTTCCAGGTGCCCGGGCTCGAGCAGGTCGACGCGGTCGGGTTCGCGGTCGACGGCCGGGGCCGATTGGCCACCGTCGAGGACGCCGCATCGGTCCGCCAGGCCCTGTTGCTGTTGCTGTCCACCCGCCCCGGCGAGCGGGTCAACCGGCCCGACTACGGCTGCCATCTCTGGCGGATGGCCTTCGCCCCCAACGACGACACCACCGCCGGGTTGGCGATGCACTACGTCGGCCGCGCCGTCGAGCAGTGGGAGCGCCGGGTCGACGTGCTGTCCGTGGATGCCGGGCCGGACCCCGACGAACCGGCCCTGCTCACCGTCACCCTGCGCTATCGCATCCGCGCCACCCACGGCGTCGACGAGCTCACCGTCGCCGTCCCGCTGACCGGAGGTCCCCGATGAGCATCCCCGTGCCGGACCTCGACGACCGCAGCTTCGCCGACCTGGTCGCCGAGGCGCTGGCGCACGTGCGCCGGGTCGACCCGGCGTGGACCGACCTGAGCGTGCACGACCCCGGGGTCGTGCTCATCGAGGGCTTCGCGCACCTGACCGACGTGCTGCTCTATCGGCTCAACCGGGTGCCCGAGCGCCTGTATGCCGTGTTCCTGGGCCTGCTGGGCGCCAGCGTCGGGCCGCCCCGCTGCGCCGAGGCGACCTTGCGGTTCACCCGCACCGGTGGCACCGGCCCGGTGACCATCCCGCGTGGCACCCGGGTCACCGTCTCGGCCGCCGGCGGGGCCGGCAGTGCCGGCAGTGCCGGCCCGACCTTCCACACCCAGAGCGACGCGGTGATCGCCGAGGGCCAGACCAGCGTCGAGGTGCTCGCCGCGGACGCGGCGCTGCACGACGCCGTCGTTATCGGCACCGGCACCGGCGGGCCGGGACAGAGCTTCACGCTGCCCGCCGCGCCACTGCTGGACGGCCCGGTGGTGATCGGTGTGCAGGTGCTCGACGCCCGGGGAGCCGGGGCCGAGGTGCTGGTGGCCGGCCAGAGCTTCCGGCCGTGCCGCGAGGTCGAGGTGTTCGCGGACGCCCGCCCGGGCGAGCTGGTGTGCCGGGTGGACCGGACCGCCGGGGTGGTCACCTTCCCCTGGTTCGACCCGACCGACCCGGCCGGCATGGCCCCGGCCGTGCCCGGGGCCGGGATGACGGTGCGAGCCTGGT
>WBZP01006728.1_pt1 | contig 11297 bp, 5 predicted proteins | sample 5204301 | NCBI WGS metagenome assembly WBZP01 (sample SAMN12412401, study PRJNA552823) | activated sludge metagenome | isolation source: activated sludge from nitrification reactor of wastewater treatment plant... | place: USA: Pennsylvania | collected 2017
GACTGGGACTCGCGGGTGTCGTATCAGTGTCCGGCGAAGCTTACGCCGAAGGAACTCAAGGCGGTGGAAAAGGCCGCACTAGAGACCTTCCTCGCGCTGGACTGTCGCGATGTCGGTCGGATCGACCTGCGCATGGATGCTCACGGAAATGTGTACGTTCTGGAGCTGAATCCACTGCCTGGGCTCACGCCGGACTGGTCGGATCTGGTGTTGATCGGCAAAGCCATCAACATGGACTACCGCACCCTGATAGCAGAGATCCTGGCAGGTGGGCTCAAGCGTCTGCGTGAGAAACGTCGTGGCACGATGCAGCCTCGCAACGGCAAGTCGACTGAGGGAAAGAACGGTACCCAATCGTCCTCTGAACTACGGACAGAGGAAGAGTCGACAGATGCTACCGCAACGGTGGAGCATGCGGTGCCGGTGGCCCATCCGGTCGCCGAAGAAAAGAGCGCTCCGCGTGCTGTCGGTAAGACGCGTGCAAAGATCGCCACCCGTCGGCGATCGGCCTCCCTCTCTCGTTAGCTAGCACCTCTGCCCGGTTCCTTTCGGTTATCGTTTCAGGACTCCCGGGCTGGCGAACTTCCCCCTGCCTTGCGAGACGTAGCCGCGATGAACATCCTCTCCGAAACGGATCTCTATCTGCTTAACGAAGGGCGTCATCTTCGTCTGTACGAAAAGCTGGGTGCGCAACTGCAACCGCAGGCTGAAACCCCTGGATGTCACTTCGCTGTGTGGGCCCCCAACGCTGAGCGGATCGCGGTACTCGGTGACTGGAATGACTGGAATCCCGACTGTGATCTGCTGAGCTGTGCGGGGCAATCGGGAATCTGGCAGCGCTTTGTGCCGGGAGTTCGACAAGGTCATCGCTACGTCTACCAGGTGACCTCTCGCTATGGTGGGTATCGGGTGGACAAAGCCGATCCATTTGCGTTCTTTGCGCAAACGCCGCCGGACAGAGCATCGGTGGTGACTCAGCTTGACTATGTATGGGGGGATGGCGAGTGGATGCGGAACCGGCGCTCGCACAACGCGCTGACGGCTCCGCAGTCGATCTATGAGCTACACCTGGGATCGTGGCGAAGGAGTCCGGAAGGTCGATTCCTGACATATCGGGAATTGGCTCCGCTGCTCGTCGATTACGTACAGAAAATGGGCTTCACCCACGTTGAGTTGCTGCCGATCATGGAGCACCCGTTCTACGGATCGTGGGGCTATCAATGTACGGGATTTTTTGCGCCCACCAGTCGTTATGGATCTCCGCAAGACCTGATGTTCCTGATCGACACGCTTCATCAGGCCGGAATCGGAGTGATCTTAGATTGGGTTCCTTCCCACTTTCCATCGGACTCCCACGGACTGGGATTTTTCGATGGTACTCACCTGTACGAACACGAGGATCCCCGGCTCGGGTTTCATCCTGAGTGGCACAGTCTGCTGTTCAACTACGGACGCAACGAAGTCCGATCTTTTTTGCTATCGAGCGCGCTGTTCTGGCTGGATCGCTATCACATTGATGGGCTGCGAGTGGATGCGGTGGCGTCGATGCTGTATCTCGACTACTCACGCAAAGAGGGGGAGTGGATTCCCAATCGCTACGGTGGCAAAGAGAATCTCGATGCGATTTCGTTTCTGCGCCAGCTTTCCGAAGATGTCTATCGGGAGTTTCCCGATGTCCAGACCATCGCCGAGGAATCGACTTCCTGGCCGCTTGTATCACGCCCGACCTCGGTGGGAGGACTGGGTTTTGGGATGAAGTGGGACATGGGCTGGATGCATGACACGCTGAAATACTTCTCGTTGGATCCGGTCCATCGCTGCCATCATCACAACCTGCTGACGTTTCGTGGGATGTACGCGCACAGCGAGAACTTCGTCCTGGCTCTGTCTCACGATGAAGTGGTGCATCTGAAGGGGTCTCTGCTGACCAAGATGGGAGGGCCGCAGGCCGATCCTTGGCAAAAGCGGGCGAGCCTGAGACTCCTGTTTGGATATCAGTATGCGCTGCCTGGCAAGAAGCTCCTATTCATGGGCGCAGAGCTGGGTGAGTGGCGCGAGTGGAATCACGAAGGGAGTCTGGACTGGTCGCTCCTGGAATCACCGGAGCACGCAGGAATTGCGCGCTTTGTGGCCGATTTGAATCGGGTCTATCGGAGAGAGCCTGCATTGTCTTGCAAAGACTTTGAAGCAGAGGGCTTCCGCTGGCTCTGTGCTGATGATCGCGATCACAGCGTGCTGACTTTTATGCGTCGGGGTGATGCAGTAAGTGACACGGTGGTCGTGGTCTGTAACTTCACACCGGTACCGAGAGCTGACTATCCGATAGGTGTTCCTGCGGACGGATTTTGGCAGGAAATCCTCAACAGCGATGCCGCCACGTACGGTGGGAGTGATCTCGGAAATTTGGGTGGTTTGATCGCCAGGCCGAGTCCTCCTGACGACTCATTGTCCAGCCAACCACACTACATTCTCGCACTGCTACCGCCACTGGCTGTGATCTACTTTCGTCTCCGCACGTAGCTGCACCTGATCTGTTCTCATCCATCCCAAGGAGTGGATGTATGGGATCCTACGTGGATGGCTCTGCGGCAGGATTGCGCGGAAACCTGGGCTCGGGCTCCTGCTGTTGCTGCCGAAGCGGAGCAATTTTCCGTCGATGCGGCGCTCTCTTTGGTCCTGACTTCTGGGCTCGCTCTGCGGCCTCCGCGCTGCGCATTTTGTTGCGAGTAGCGACACCCTTTGATCTAGCGGCAAAAACTAGATATTCTGATCACATGCCGCTCTGTGACCTGTGGTCGTGGATGGTCCTAATGGATAGTGCCGCGTCTTCAGGTCTTTGCATGAGGGCGGAAGCCAGGGACAGGAGACGCAAGCTGTGACGTCGAAGAACCCTTATCGCACCGCGGGCATGGGCGGTGTGTACGTCGAGCGCGAGGCCGATATTCGTCTGCGCCGCGAGCTATCTGACAATCGGCGCTTTCCGCTCCTTACCGCTCCTCCCGAGAGTGGCAAGACGAGCCTCATCCGGCACACGATCGACTCGCTAGATCCTGCGGGATTTTGCGTTCTATCGGTCGATCTGTCTCGGCTGCGGCTCAGTACACCGACGCAGTTTATGGGAGAGCTGCTCGGTGCAATTGCCAGGGAAGGCGACTTCGATCAGCGCGAAATTCTTCCTGATAATCCCGAGGACTCGATCCTGGCGTGGATGGGAACGTTTCCGCAGCGCTTGGTGATCTTCCTCGATAACTGCGAGGTCTTGGATCGGCCCGAGTTAAGCGATGCGGTGTTTGGAAAGCTTCGGCTTCTTTACAACATTCGCAACGAAAACGAAGAGTTTTCACGTCTGCAAGTGTTCCTGGCGGGAGCGGTGTCGGGGCGTCGTTTGATCCCCATTCACCTGCAAGCACCGTTTGGAATTGGCACCGAAATCCTGCTGCGGCCCTTCAATGCCGAGCAGGTCGACGCGCTGAGCTGGCATCTGTCGAGCAGCGGTGTTCCGGTGAGTGCTGACGTCGGAAGTCGTCTGACTCATCACAGCGGAGGACTGCCGTTCCTCTGTCAGCAAGTCTTGTCGTCGCTGTGGGAAGACACCCAAATTAGGGGTGCCGCGATTGAGACTGCGGATGTCGATCGGGCTGTCGACGACTTGATCGAGCGCGCTCCACAGATTGAGCACTTTGCCACCCTGTTTCGAACGTTTAGCAGCGATCAGGATCTGCTCGACGCCTTTCAGCGCCTGTGCCGTGGTCAGACGATCTCCGAGGAGATGCTCACCAGCCTGACGCTGACTGGCCTGTGTGAGGAAGACCTCCCGTATCGATCGATGATCTACGAACGGGTATTCGGACGAGGCGGACCGCTGGCCTTTCCGGCCCCCGTCGGTCAGCGACCCACGGTACAGATGGCAACCATCAAGGGGCCAGAGTCGATCGATCAGCGTCTCGATAGCTCCGATGCCGAGGTGGACGATGACGCGGATGCGATTGTCGTCAATCCCGACGAAGACTCGGGATTCCTGGTGCTTAGTGAGCCGCCACCGCCGAAGCAGCAGCCGCAGCGACCACAGTTTGATCACGACCAACCGCTGCTCGATTCATCGAGGAGCGAATCAGAGGATGCGGTCCAGGCACCCCTGCCGATCGCGGCGGCGCCGCCCGTCTCTAGCACCCAGACGCCAGCCTACGGGGCGGTCGCTGCTCCGTCGTTACCTGAGCCGGCACAGGCTTCTGTGGCTGGTCCGGCCCCCCACAGCCACAAGACGCCGACCTATGGGCTGGGCGCTACTCCGGGAAGTACCCAGACGCCGACTTATGCTGCTTCACTTGGGACAAGCTCCCCTGCCAGTGCGGTGCCGGCGAGCCAGCGTACGCCAACCTATGTAGGTGGGACTCCGTCGAGTCCTCCGCCGAGTGAGCGGACCCCGACCTATGCTGGTGCGGTTGTGCCAAGCCCGCCAGCGAGCACCAGTACTCCCAAGTACCCGATGGTGACCGGAAGCATGCCGGCCGTTGCGCCGGTTCCCGCAGAAACGGGGGATGCCGCGAGCAACAAAACGCCGCTCTATAACCCGGCGATGACTCCACCGGTTCCCAGTCACCGCACGCCGACCTATCCCAGCATGGGTGCCTCGGCGGGGATGCTGCCCGGGATGATTTCGGGGACCGCGCAGCAGACGGGAGCGTCAGGCTCCGAGGACCGAGTTGCGCAAAAGTTCCAGCACGCGCTGGTCAGCGAGGACGCCAACCTCGATGATCGGCCCACGCAGCTTCAGAGTTCGGCTCCGCGCTCGGCAACCCAAGAGTTGCGGCAGCAGATCGACGTCCAGATCCTGCTATCGGCCGAGCTGGATCTATTTTGTAGTACGTACTTTCCGCACGTTGCGCGATTGTTCAATAGTCCGCTGTCGCGAGCAGAAAAGACCGATTTGCTGCTGGCTCATGTCGAGCGCAACCTGCTGCGCGATCGGTTGAAGGACTGGGCCCAGAAGCGTCGAGAGAGCCAACCGGACGCCTATTCCAACAGCTCGACAGAGTCGATCGCGCCACTGCCTGCGGAGCTGGTTGCGTCTCCCGTTTCATCGCCCGTGGTGACGCCAAGTTCGCCACCCGTGGTTGCTGCGAGCTCGCCGCCTCCGTATCCTCCGGCACCACCAACTCTCCGGTCAGAAGTCCCGGCCAGTCTGGTTGCTTCGATGCAAGTTGCGCAGTCGCCGGCTGAAGTCAAGCCCAGCACCAGCGAAGTTCCCGATGGGTTTCGTGCCCCAGCATCGGCCACGCTCCAAGTTGGAATCGGTCTGGTTCTGGCCAATCGCTACTTCCTGACCAGCGAGATTGGTCAGGGCGCAGTGGCGACGATGTGGAACGCCTATGATCGCATCAAGGATGAGCAGGTCGCTCTCAAGATCCTGCATGGTGCGGCGGCAGACAATCCGCAGCTCGTTGAGCGTTTCTGGCGGAGCGCGCAGCAGATGGGTGGCTTGTCTCATCCTACCGTCGTCGGTGTGCTCAACAAGCCGCGAGAGGAAAACGGCACCCATTACGTCGTCCTGGAGCTGCAAGCGGGAGGCAACCTCCGTCAGTGGGTCCAGGGCGGCAAGCTGACCCGGATGCAGTTGATGCGGACGCTCCAGCGTCTCGGGGCAGCTCTCAGCTACGCCCACGACAAGAAGGTATTCCACCGCGACATTAAGCCGACCAACATTTTGTTTGATGCGGCAGGGCATGCACGGCTGACCGACTTTGGGATGGTGTGGCCATCGGACGTGGGCCAAAAGCAGGAGAGCCGGGCTGACCGCACCGTGTATACCGCGCCGGAAGAGCAAGCCGGTGGCCACGTCGGTGATGCACGATCGGATGTGTACTCGCTTGGCATGTGTGCGCTGTATGCGCTCTATGGCAAAGAGCTGACGCCGCAGATGGTGATGGACCGGGCCGGGTTGATCGAGGGGCTCGACGCGCCGCCGCCGCTCAAGGCCGTGCTTTTGCGGGCTGTGGCACCGAATCCGAATGATCGATTTCCGACGGTGGCAGAGTTCTGTCGGGCGCTCGAGTTTGATGCTCCGGCGCTGCCGGGCATGGTCAATCGTGGTTCGATACCGGGACTGCCGGGCAGCCTGACGCGAACCAATCCGGGCTTGATTGCGCCAGGGGTTCGGCAAAGCTCGCCGCAGATGCCAGTGATGGCCCCGCTGTCGCGTACCAACCCACCGATCAATCCGTCGCTGACGCGGACCAATCCGGGCCTGTTTGGGGGCCAAGCGCCGCCGATGACTACGCCCGCGAAGCCGTCAGCGGTGCGGACGACTGGGCCTCAGCCGGTCGCGGCTGGGCTGCGCACCACCAACTCGCAGGCACTGGCTGGGCTGCGCACGACGAATCCGCCGATGCCGGGTCTAACCAGGACGGCACCGCCACCGCTCAATCGGGTGCCCACTGCCGAGGAAGAAATTCAGCCGCCACCCGGTCGCAGTCAGGGGGAGCTGGCCGAGTACGCGATCGACACCGAGCGGGTGCGTGCTGTGACCGCCGAGGCGACAGGAACGCGCAATCCGAACTCGGTGATGCAGCCGATGCCGATGCCGCCGCCGCAGCGCCAGTGGCCGGTGATGGTCGGCTTTGGTCTGCTGGTTCTAGCGGGTGGGATCGGACTGGGTACCTACCTGGTCAACGCCACCCGCAAGCCGGTGGTCGCTGTGAATGATCCAATCAACCGCAAAAATGTTCCAGTGGACACAATCGGTGAGGTGCCGGTTCGTCCTGCCGAGGGCATTCCCGATGAGCCGTTTGTGGCGACCCCGATCATTCCGGTCAAGCCGGGTGAGGTGGTGCCGGGCAAGAACAAAGCGGATGGAACCAAGGCGCACACCGGGCAGCTCACCGCAAAAGGCGCGGCGAAGACGGACGATGAGAAGCCGACCGCAGTGGCCAAGGTGGCCGCGACCGGTGAGAAAGAAACGGTCGAAAAGGTGACCCAGCGGCCGTCCCTGCTCAAGAGTGCTGCCGCAAAAGCCGAGCCGGTGGCACATCCCGAGCAGAAGCCGCTCATGGCCAAGGTCGATTCGGCCAAGACCACTGCCGTCGGCACCGCAGCGAAGCCCGAAGTGGCGAAGGTGGTGGCGGCAGCGAAGCCCGAGCCGGCGAAGGTGGTGGCGGCAGCGAAGCCCGAAGCGGCGAAGGTGGTGGCGGCAGCGAAGCCCGAAGCGGCGAAGGTGGTGGCGGCAGCGAAGCCCGAAGCGGCGAAGGTGGTGGCGGCAGCGAAGCCCGAGCCGGCGAAGGTGGTGGCGGCAGCGAAGCCCGAAGCGGCGAAGCCGATCACGGCGGTAAAACCCGAGGCGGTGAAACCTGCATCGGCGGTCAAGCCCGAGCCGAGCAAGCTGGCGGTCAAGACTACGCCCCCACCAGCGGTCAAACCAGCGGCGGTGAAGTCGGTGGTTGCAGCGGTGAAGCCAGCGGTCGCGGCGGTGCGACCGGTGGTTGCCGCCAAGCCCACGGCGACCGCTGCCGCGACACCAGAGGGTCAGGCGGCGTTGCGTGATGCCCAGCAAGCATTCGTGCGCGGCGACAGGCAGCAAGCGCTGGCGATGGCGCTGGGGGTGACGAGGCGGGGCGGCGAGGATGCCGCAAGCGCATGGCGATTCGTCGGTGGCGCTGCCTGTAGTAGCCGCCAAGCCGCGCTGGCAACGACCGCCTATCGCAACATGAAATCGCCCGATGCTCGTCGTACGCTGGTGGATTTGTGTCAGCGAAATGGGCTGCCCTTCGCTGGTGGTCAGTTCACCTCGGACTAATGGGGATCTCCTCTCATCGTCTTGCTGATAAGTGGCTGAACCTTGCACCGGCAGGTTCCGCCGTCGGCCTACGGCGGCTTTCCCAATATCAGACTCAGTCCTACTCAGCGGATGGTGGTCCGATTCCGGCAATTTGTTGTTTTTTTGTGTCTACAGATGCAAAAAAATCTCTGTATAATCTGCGCATTGTCATCCTTTCTCGTCGGGAGCCAATGAAGACCCACGTCAACTTCATCCGCTGGGGGGCAACCATCCTTGGCGCTGCACTGGGGCTTTTCGAAGGAAGCGTCCATGCGCAGCAGCGAGTGGCACTCGGGGATACCGCGCTCCATGGTGGAGTTCGCGATAGCCGCATGGGCCGCAGCGAGCCGACGGTCACTGTGGAGCCTCTCGATCATCTGCCACGGCTTCGGCCCGTGCTGCGGGGTGCACTGTATCGCTCGGGGACTCCGAGTGAAGCGGCGCTCTCGCACCTGTGTGAGCGAGGCTGGAAGCGAGTCTACTCTCTGTATGGCGAGCACACCACCCAGACCGGACCACGCAACGCCAACATGTTGCGCTACGGTCGGGATGTGCGGAACTGCCAAACCGAAGGAACTCCGCGTACGATCGAGTGGCGTTCGGCACCATCGGCCCGGCTGCGGACGCTGCCCAATATCTTCCGCGATGTGATCGAGAGCGTTCGCAATCCCGAAAAAGGTCCAGTCCTGGTCCACTGCTGGAATGGGCTGCACTACGCAGGGATGGTATCGGCGTTGGCGCTGCGTCAGTTCTGCGGGTTTTCTGCGGAACAAGCCGAATCGTACTGGCGTGCCAATGCCAACCGGGGGGCCAACTATCCGCTCATCATCGCCAACATTCACAACTTCAAGCCGATTGCCGGGCTGTCGCTGACTCCGGCGGAGCAGCAGACCCTGTGCCCGGATGTCTCGACGAGCTACATGTTACCGACCGATAACATCGTCGCGGCGGCGCTGATTCATCGTGGACGGGGTGGCAGCCACAACCCACCGATCCCGCCACTGCGCAATGCGGTCGAGTCTTCCGAAGGGAGTGCTTCGAGCGGTTCCGTCACCACTCCGGTGCGCACCAACAGCGGGGATCGAGCCCCGGTTCCGGCGTCTTCAAACCCCGCCGCGACGTCCGGCGCAACCAGCGAAAACACCCCACCGCCTAGTGTCGGTCCAAAGCTCGCCTCTCGTCGCTCTTAGTACACGTTCAATTCTGATGGGTCGGTCGAAATAAGAAGCTTCACAAAAGATTCTTATTGGTCGAATCGCCGCGCTGGATAGCAAACCTGCCGAGCCAAGCTTCGACAGCGCAGGCCACGACCATGCGGTCGGGTCATGCTGTGAATCGCTGTAGCAATAGGCGGTTGGCTGTGCGAAAGTCCGCGCCGAAAACGGAGGTCCACGATGCGTCTATGGCCGATTTTCGCTTGGCTTGCTGTGGCTTGCTTGGGAGTGTCTGTGCCTGGCTGCGGAGGCGTATCCGACAAGCCATTGCCGGACGAAATTACCGATGGCACGCCGTCTCTTCCAACGCTACCACCGCTGGGGGCCGCGATCACCGCGCCAGCCAAGACCTGGACCTGGGTGCCGTTTGCGGACGCGGTCTGTGATGATGGAACTCCCACCGGCATCGGAATCAGCCTGTCACCGGGGAGTAATGACCTGCTGATCTTTATGCAGGGAGGCGGCGCGTGTTGGGACTACGAGAGCTGCGCGGTGACGAACACCTCGACTCATGGCCCGTTCGCAGAGGCGCAGTTTCAATCGACCAAGCTTCTCTTTTCGATCGGATCGATCCTCGACCGCAACGCCAAGACGCCGTTTCGGGACTTCAACTTGGTCTACGTTCCGTATTGCACAGGCGACGTCCATGCTGGCGACAACGTGATGACGTACGACTCTGGTATGGGGAAACAGCGCGTCATTCATCACAAAGGCAGACCCAATTTGATCGCGTTTCTCCGGCGGATCGCGGCGACGATCCCAACACCTGGGAAGCTGGTGGTGACGGGCAGCAGCGCAGGGGGATTTGGGTCGGCGCTCAACCATGATGTGGTGCGAGCCTTCTTTCCGAAGGCGAAGTCGTATCTGCTGGATGACAGCGGGCCTCCGATGATTGGCGATGCCATTCCCAAGGAGCTTCGTGCCAAGTGGTTTGCGTCCTGGCGGCTCGATCAGACGCTTTCCAAGCTGTGTCCGGAGTGTGATCGCGACTTTTCAACTCTGGTGCCGATTCTGGCCAAGCGCTATCCAAGCGATCGGATGGCACTCCTTTCGTATACCCAAGACGGCGTGATTCGGAAGTTCTTTGGGGACCAGAGTGCGATGCAGTTTCAGCAGAACCTGACCACAATGTCGACGACGCTGCTCGACCCCTTACCGAACTTTCGCTACTACTTTGCTGCGGGAACCGGCCACACTTTTCTGTTTACCCCGGCCCTTACCACCGTCAAAGGTGTGTCTCTGCTGAGCTGGATCACCCAGATGGGAAGCGACGACCCGAAGTGGAATTCGGTGACTCCGTAACCGTGAATCTGCTGTGATATGGTCCCGCGCATGCGGAACCAATCCTCGCCCACCCTTCGCTTGTCCCGACTTTTCCTTCGACATACACGCTGGCTGTCTCTCTGTTTCGCGCCGCTGCTAAGCTGCACCGCGAGTTCAGACTCGGTGGGGATGGACGATCCGGTGATGCTGGACATGAGCAAACCTCCCGAGCCGATGTGTCGCACCGGCCAGGTTGCGAAGGTTGGCGAGGCGTTCTTTGAGGACATCTCCGACAAGAGCGGAATTCGCGTGGCCAACTACACGCCGATGCCACCGATGGTGATTCCCATCAACGATCACAGTCGGCTGGCCTTCGCAGATATCAATGGGGATGGCTACGACGACATCGTGATGCATAGCTTGTTTCCGAACCCCCAAAAGGGGATTCCGTTCGAGCATCTGATCTTCCTCAACAACCAAGATGGCACCTTCCGTGACGTAAGTGATGAGTCGGGCTTGCGGAGGATTCAATCCGGATTCTTCGCGTTCGGAGACGTCGACAACGATGGGGATCAGGATGCCTTCGCGGGTCTTGATATTCCGCTTTCGGGACAGAATCATCAGATCCTCCTTAACGATGGCAAAGGTCACTTTACCGCCAAGCCAAACGCCGGAGTCGAAGCGGCGATGGGGGATAGCACAGTGACTGGCAATGCGCTGTTTGCCGACTGGAATGGCGACGGAAAGCTCGATCTGTTTTTGGGAAACGGCCAGACCGGATATGCGGCGGCGGATCAGCTCTTCTTTGGCAAAGGAGACGGTACGTTTACCGAAGTGACGAAGACGAATCTGGTCGGCGCGAATCCCGAACGACCCACAAATGGTCTCGTCACGTGTGACTACGACAACGATGGGGATCTCGATATCTTTGTTTCTACCTACGGTGTCAGCGTCGAATTGGGGCAGGACATCTTGTGGGAAAACGACGGCAAGGGATCCTTCAAAAACGT
>WBZP01005112.1_pt2 | contig 11296 bp, 9 predicted proteins | sample 5204301 | NCBI WGS metagenome assembly WBZP01 (sample SAMN12412401, study PRJNA552823) | activated sludge metagenome | isolation source: activated sludge from nitrification reactor of wastewater treatment plant... | place: USA: Pennsylvania | collected 2017
TGTTAGATTCTAAGGAAAAAGTGTTAAGGTCGAGCGGTTTTACTGCATATGCCATAAATCTAAGGTTTGTGATTATTCCCCAAATTTATGGCATTTTTTTTATCCTATAAAAACTGTCGTATAGCTAGTGAAATCACTTAATTGTTTCATAATTTTAACCTATTTAATGATATTGTGTTATTTGAGTTCTGATATCAATAATGGCAAATTTATATATTTTAGACTTCATAATACTTATAAAACCATTCTAAAAATGAGGGTATCCCCTCTTCAATACAGACATGAGGAGTATAATTTAACAATCTTTTGGCTTTGTCGATATTTGCATAGGTTTGTTTAATGTCGCCTATCCGTTCATTTTCGTATCGAAAATTGGCTGGCAAATTAAGATTTTGGTAAATCAGGTTTACCAAAGTTTTGATATTAACAGGGCTACCATTTCCTAAGTTAATTACCTCAAAGACCTTTTCATTATTTCTTAGATAATGCATAGCTGAAATAATGCCCTCATTGATATCAGAAATATAAGTATAATCTCTTGAAGACTCTCCATCCCCATTAATAACAATTTGTTTTTTTTCGAGGACTATTTCCTTGCAGAATTTATGAATTACGGCTTGAGGGCGCATAGAAGGTCCGTACACATTGAAGAATCTCAGATTTATGATTTTAAAATCAAAAAGATAATGGTAATTATAGGTCAATAATTCACATGTTTTCTTAGTCGTTGCATAGGGAGTTAAGGGAAAACTTGTATCATAGGATTCCACAAAAGGAGGCGTATTTAATCCATATACAGACGAAGAAGAAGCGACAATCATATTTTGGATGTTAAATAGTTTCATCAGCTCTAATATATTTTTGGTTCCATGAATATTATTTAATAGATAGCTATCGGCATCTTGAATAGATTCAGGGACGCCCGCTTTGGCTGCCAAATGAATAATATAATCTATTTTTAGTCCTTTCAACTTGTGTAATAAGTCCGAAAAATTGGTAATATCGGCTTCCCAAAAGTGAAATTGAGGATACAAAGAGAGTGACTTCAGGTTACGCATTTTTTGCGTTTTTGAGTAAAATGAATCAAAATTATCAATACCAATTACAGCTTCGTTCATTTTAAGAAGCGCTAGTCCTAAATTGGAGCCGATAAAACCTGCAATTCCCGTTATTAATATCATATATAAGATATGTTAGCTTTATTTACCCATATTAAAAATTGCTTAAAAATCGATTTATGCTCGATTAATAGACGCTTATCCATGCTTTCATTTTCTTTATGTACATTACAAAGTGCATCATTCGGACCAAAACCTAAATAAATACCTTGTTCCGGTATGCTATGTAGGAAGGGGCATTTACTGAATTTATTTAAACTTCTGTTCTCAAAAGAGGCCATTCCAGCATATATTGTTTCATTTAAACTATCTAAGAAATCAGGTTTTACCTCTGTTTTAGGTAAATAAAATATGACAGGTTTTCCGTCTTTGTACATTCCAGTTTCTTCTAAATAAAAAGTTGCGTTAAATTCTTTAAAATGTTTTGGTATGACCTCAAAAGGTGTTTGCCCTTCAATTTCTTCTTCACCTTGTATTATCCAGAGAATATTCGGTAACTCAACCTTTAATTCAGCCATCTCTTTGATAGCCAATAGCCGCGCAATCAAAGCCCCTTTATTGTCTGCAATGCCTCTACAATAATACCTACCTGTTTTTTCAATCAGTTCAAAGGGGGGAGTATGCCAGTTTTCGTCTTCCTTGATTCTTTCAACATCATAATGTCCATATAATACCACCTTCTTTTTAGAAGTTGGACTTTTATACTTGGCTACTATTACGGGCTGATGATAAGGGCTATTCCCTTCAATAGAAATTTCAAAACCAAGCGGTTTTAGGATTGACGAAATAAAATTAATGGCAGATTCATTTGAGGATTTGTCATTAGCAATACTTTGGATTGCAATGAACTCCGTAAGCAATGAGTTAAATGTTTCAAGCATAATATTGATTGATAAATTGGGAAATTGTTTTATTTTTAGGATTTCCAAGAAAGTTTCTTGCGGTCTCACAAGCATCTAGGAACTTTTCAGTTTGGATATATTGCATCTGCTTTTCTACCGTTTGAATTACATTTTGAATTAACTCATCCGTTGATGCCAACCGTTGTAGTTCCAATAAAAAAAGTTTTGTAAGGCTTTCTTCCGTTAATGAATCTGAGTTGAATTTACCCAAATCAAAATTCAAACCCGATATAGCCAACCCTGCTTTTTCATATTTATTTAATTGAATAAGTTGGCTGTAATTTTGAGGGGGAAGAAAAATGATGGGAATTTTTGCATATAAACCTTCAAAAACAGCATTTAATCCTGGTGCTGTAATCAGGATACTTGATTTGGAAAGGAACTTTAAGTATTCGCTATTACAAAATGTTTGTGCTTCAAAACCAAATTGCATTGCACAGTCCTTTATAGATTCGATTATCTTTTTTCCACCAGCAATTACTACCCTATAGTCCCTGAATACATGCACTAATCTTCCTATAATCGTTACAACTAACTCTCCATAACCAGAGTTTTCACCAGGTTTAATAAATCTGGATTCTCCTCCTCCGAGATTCACAAGGCATATTTTCTCTATTGGGTTGTTAATCTTAGTTGGGAACTGAATGATTGGTGCTACTTGAGTGTATGGATGATTGACTGGGCTTAAGTCCCAAAATTGTTGAATAAACAGATGATCGACATAACTAAGAAACGTTCTTTTAATATTTGCATAAAAAAAATGAATATGAAGGAATATTACGGTTTTATTCATTCTCTTGTACAATGCTAAATTGGATGTATTAGAAACTACCAAAACAAGCTCAAATTCGAGATTTTCGATTGCTTTTTGTACCTGCTCTGGAGATTTATTATCGACCTCAATATATTGCGTTATTTTCGGATTATTTGATAGAATTTCTTTAGTAATCCCATTAATTAGGCAATAAATATCCATATTTATGTATTCAATTATGCTTAATAGGGCTGCGCTCGACCCATAGCACATTGGATTGCTTTCGCAAAGGATTTTTTTCATTTGTTTAGCACTTGACAGATTAATCATATTATTTCTCAAATAGATAGCCCTCTACGTTAAAAACATCAATATCAGAATTTAAAAATAAATTAAAAGCCCTTTCAATATCATTGAGAATGGGCTCCCCCTTTGAGTTAAGAGAGGTATTTACCAATACTTCAAATCCACTAAGTTTGCCAAACTCAAGGAGTAAACGGCATAAAAATACTTCATTTTGTGTGACAGTTTGGGCTTCCTGAAGGAAGTTTGGGCCTTCAGAAAAACAAAAGTATCTACGTCCAATGATTTTTTCAAACTCAAAATACTTCAGAATTTTGTCCTGATTACTAATTGTCATACTTGCATCATGTCGTGTATGTAGTGAAAGCGATAGAGCCATATGATTTTCTTAGAGTTTACTTTAACAGTTGTGATTATGCGAATCTGAAAAAGATTCGTCTTTATTGAATAATTGCCTGATTTCATATATATCTCCAAGTTTAGGAAGTCTTATTGTTTTTAGATGCAATCCGCTTTTTCTATCTAAAACATAAATATCACAATTATTAGAAAATCGCTTATAGTTGTCAAAACAGACATCACTTCCCCCAACAAAAATATGGTTTTCATTCACAGAAAAGCCTCTGAGTAGTTTTTCTGCTTTGAAAAAAGGAGTTATATTTTTATAAAGAATTTTATTGTTACTATCACAATAAAAGTAATCACTGCCGTCAATAAAAATATTATGGGCTGAATGTGCGTTTAAAGGGATAATATCTGTTGTATTATTTATACTATCAAATACAATTAAATCGCTCATTTTATTGGTCTTCATAGTGAAATTATGTGCAATCAGGTAAATTTTATCCTTCACTACATGGATAGAATTTAGGTGGCTATATCTATAAATCGGAAGCTCGAAGCTTTTGCAATTTAGAATATTCAGGGGCGCTTGTGCCGATAAAATAGTCTCCAAATCTATAAACAATACCTGATTAAAGTCTGTATGAGGGATATAAAGTCTTTGTTTGTAAACATCTATTTGATGTATTTCCCCTGGAATTCCAAAGAGTATTGTTTTGAGATTTTCAATTTGATTCTTTTCGTCTAGTTCAAAAGAACATATATCTGTGATTCGATTGTTTTCAATATGACTTCGGTTCCCTTTATTGTTAGAACGTGCAGCAAACCATGTTTTTTTGTATCTTGTGAGTCCATAATATTTCCCATCTAGCAATTTTTTATATTCTTGATTTATTTCGTCATACAAAAAAAGGCCTGTTGAGGTAGTAAAGAGTAGTTGACAAGGGTTAGAATAAGGGACAATTGTTTCAACAGATACAGCAAAAGATGTTTCTGCTTTTCTCAGGTGAATATTTTCCACTTCGGCTTTTGCTTCTTTTACTAGGTTAAGGAAAATTTTTACGGTATGGTCATAGACTTCTGTAATCCCTCCCATGGACTGGAAAATGCCAGATAAAAACTGGGTAATAAATGCTTGAATTGTATTTTGTTCTTTCGCTTTAGAAAGTAGTTGGTAAAAATTATTCAGGCTTTTTTCATCTGAAAACTGTGAATAAGCATTTCGGGCAACCTCAAAATCAGTTGAAAGAATTTTGACTATTCCTTTAATTCTATAATAGTTCATTAGGAACTTCGTTTTTCTATGTTCAAGATGCGCATAATAGGTTTTTTGTATGATGGCGTAGATTTCTTCTTTTTGTAGGTATTGAAAGAAAGACTCAACAGATTGTATAGCATTTTCCTGCTTAATTTTAGAAATCGCCTCCAGAATACCTTTGTTAAAACCATAACCAATAATGTCATAAGCGGCCTTATCCAGCTCCTTTTGTAAACGAAATTCACTAAGCGGTCGACTGTGGTTTAAAGCAAAAGTATGCTCTATGATTTTCTTTCCTGAAACCTGCTGATTAAGTATTGCCCATAATAAATCGCCTCTCCTTGCTAGTCTGTTATTCACTTCAAGGTTAATTACAGGATAATCCGTAAGCAGTTCCCGATTAAACACTAATGTGTTTGCGCCTCTTTTGCTCACCGTTTTATTTGTGGCCTCCATTTTATATTGAATAGCGGGTCTTGAAAGGGCTTTTCCCGAAAAGATGCTGTATAAATCTTCTTCTTTTGTATGAGTATGATAGATGGGGGCTTCTACATGGTTGCTTATCGCATCCGAAAGATCATAATAATAATCGGATTGCAGGCTAATTTGAAAATGGTCAGCTTCTCTTTGATTTGAAGCGTAATGGCTATGCAGAAAATCCACTAATTGTCCTCTTATACAGGAAAGTGTCGGAAGGGGAGGATCATTGCTAATACCGCCAATGATTGCATCAGTGGTACCATAGAATTCCTTAAGGATTTCAGTAAAATTAACAGACTGGATATCCGAATGCCCATCTACCGTTGAAGTCAAGGAGATATCATCATCGATTATCCAGTAAACAGGACGGTCCATTTCTGTTGTTTCTGCATGGAGATGATAATGTAAGATTGTTCGTCCTAAAGGAATAGAATTAATAGCATTAAAATCTTTGAGGTATTTTCCATATACGCCAAGCTTGAGATTATTCAACCACTCCATTTTATGGATAATTCGAAGGTTAAGTCCATTATAATTCTCATCCTCTGATAAGATTTTTGAGGTTTCGATATTCTCTGTATTGTCAATAATAAGGATTAATCGTGGGTTTACACGCATTGAAACTATTTGATTCAATAGTTTTTTTAGATTTTCTATAGAATCTGATATAAAACCAATAATCAAATGGAAATCAGAAACTCCTTCAAATTCGAATGGAATCTCTCTACAATTAGACCTGAGATACTGAACATCTGTAATATCAGTTTCCTCTAAAAAGAATAATTTTTTTGCCCAACTGAAATAGTCTTTTTTTATGGCATCCGTCATCAGGTAAGAATACTTATAGTAGAAATATTGAAAACTTTGTTTTCTAATATGTTCTGTATTAGTTACCCTAATCCTTTCGTTATCCGTGTATGCGTTTACCAGATGCTTTTGAATAACTACATAAGTCGGTTTTAGCAAAAACACTCGGATAAATAAATCTCTATCTACATTCGAAATCATTGATTCATCGAAGCCCCCGGCCATTAATAAGGTAATAAGCCGGATAAAGGTATTGGTACCGCCTATTCCGGGATTACCTTTCAGAAAATCATCTTCTGTTAATTTTTCAGGTAAAATCTGCACTTTAATTCGTTCATGATTAATGCGTGCCAGAGAAGCAAAGACAACATCATTTTTACAATCTACGTTATTTAAAGCAATTTCAGATAAATAATCCGGTAACCACTCATCGTCATCATCTAAGGACGCAAAATATATATCTTTTTCGATTCCTAGTTGCTTGATAATTTTCTCAATTGCCGTATTTAATGCTCCTGTATAATTCGGTGTTCTTTGGTTTTGGAATATGGGCCAATCATATTTAAGGCAAATCTCCTGCTCCATGAGAAAATTCACCTCTGTCGAATTAGAAACGATATATACATAGTCCGGCTTTCGCTTTTGATTAGCGACCGAAGCAAGTGCCCGTTCCAATAATGAAACCCGATTGAATGTAATGATTACAGCGGCAACTCTCATTTTTCTAATAATTTTGATTTTAATTTCTCTATAGAATCAGGAATGACAAATATTCTTTTGTATGCGGGGAAAGAGCATCCTGTTACTTTTTCCTTAATAAGGCAAACTGAGGTATAACCGGCATCTTTTACGAGTTCTATGGAAGTTTCATTATAATCGCCTGCTGGGAAACAAAAAGCCCTTACTTCTTTTCCTATTAATTCTTCCAAGTTCTTTTTTGATTCTGTAAGCTCATATCTTATTGTATTTTCACTCATGTATTCTGCCGTAAAAAGAGAATGAGTCATTCCATGTGAACCTATTTCAAAACCATTCTCTGACAATATCTTTATCTGATTTTTTTTCAGATAATTTACCCTGCTTATGGGATTAACTTTTGGAAACCAATTTTTTATCAGATTTAGCTGGATTTGAGGTTTGCTCCGATAAAATATTTTTTTTCTATTCCCTGAGATATAATCCATTCTTATGGACTCTTCTAATTCGCTTTCATCTACACATTGATAATAAGTATCAAGTGCTAAAACACTACCTTCAAAGCAAGGTCTAACTACTGGAAAAAAAGTAGCTGTAGCCTGATATTTTTGTAATACAGGAAGTGCGTAGTCGAAATTATCTGCGTAACCATCATCGAAAGTTAGTACTACCTTATTGTCTGTTTCCACTAACTTTGTTAAATCCGAAATAGTTGCAAATTGAAACCCATTCTCAATAATCATTGATAAAACCTTATCTAAGTATTTTTGAGAAATAAGAGTGCCAAATGTATGATAAGCATTCGGTCTAGTAATCAGTTCTTCCGGTAATACTCTGTGAAACATCAAGATTTTTGCCATTCTGTAATATATTTTAAAATCTCATCAATGCTATTCAAAGGAATAAGTAAATTTTCTGCTCTATTATCCAGCTTTTGCCCAGCAAGTTCCTTTGCCCACCCCTCAAATTGTGTAATGCATAAAACGGTTTTCTTTTGTTGCCAAGCGAAGGCTAATTCAGATAGTGTGCCTGCCCCTCCTCCTGCAGCGATTATTATATCCGCAGCATTTATTATTATGACATTTCTCGCTATCCCCATACCCGTAGGGATTGCTACATCTATAAAAGGATTGGCTTTCTCAGAGGAGGTGTCGGGCAGAATGCCAATCGTTTGCCCGTTAAAAGTTTGTGGTGACTGTTTTAATCCTTTGCAAACCGCCTCCATAAAACCGCCCATTCCGCCACAAATATAAACTGAACTAGGGGATGAGATTCTATATCCCAAATCTATTCCAAACGCATACAATTCCTGACTACATCCTGATGAGTTCGGGCCAATGATTCCTATTTTTAACATACTTAGATGTACTTTAATAATCTTGGTTGTAAATCGTTCAATTACGGGTAAACCCATCCTTTCAACCTCCTGCAAAATAAGCCAAAAGAAAATAATTTTCCAAACGGAAATAAAATAATTTCAGTCCTGTTTCCCCCTTCCCATCCCACAAAAAAACCGGCTCAGACGCGATATTCGCCTGAGCCGGGGGATGGATTCAATGATTTCAGATTCCTTATTGGGGGGTTATTCCCATTTGGTCAGGATTGTACTGAGTTGAGTGTTGGAGCCGGTGATCCGGATGAGGTAATTTCCGGGTGGTACTGATTCCGGTAACCGGATTTCCCTTTCCAGTTTTCCGTTCTGAGCGGTTTCCTTCAGGGAGTAAACAGTTTGTCCCAAAGCAGAGAGTACATCGATGGAGAACTGCTCATCGCTGAGGTTTTCGAGGGAAACAGTAAAGAATCCATCGGTAGGATTGGGATAAACCGCAAATACCGGTACTGACTCAGGAGATTGTTCTTCGCTGAATCGGGTTACGGTATTGGTAACTGTACCTGTGCAGGTCTGCACATTATAGCGAGTGGAAGGCGTACCGTATATTCCATTACACCCAATCGGAGTTACCCATATTTCATATGTAAAATTCGAAGAGAGATTGGTTTTGGTATATACCGTTCCGGAAGTAAAAGCATTGACATTAATTGTATTGGTGGCCGGATTCCTGAATTTAATATTATAGTTGGTGGCTCCGGCTACAGGTGTCCAGGATAAAGTAATCGCTTTACAGCCAATATTATAGAAAGAAACCGTCGCAGGAGCAGGCAATACCGGAGTGGGTACGGAAACATACACCGGACTTGCATAGGAAGTATATTGCGTTCCGCATTTTCCGGCCACACTCACCTCATACGTCCCTCCGTACCCTGATGCGGGAACCGTAAAAGTACGGCTTGTTCCGGTAGAAATCAGGCTGTTACTGCTGCCGCTCAGTACCGGGGATACCTGACGAACATAAGAGTTATACGAAGTACTGCTGCCCGTCCAGCTCACCGAAATCTGATTACAGTTAACAGTAGCAGCGAGATTGGATGCCACAGGACTGCATGGCGGAGTTCCGGACGTGGTAAAAGAAACCATCGGAGATATATTCCCGCTGCCATCCTGAAAATAACTGACATAAGTCGTTGCAGGTAAAAGTCCGCTGATCACCGCTGTGTTTCCCCCTACAGTCTGATTACTCCAGAGCGAGCCGGCAATGACCCTTCTGTAATACAACGTATAAGGAGGCCCGGCAATACAATCCGCAAGCGAAGCGTTAGAGCCAGTGCGAGTTGCCCGGTAATTTCAACATTAAAGCTACAGGTTGCTGTGTTACCTTTGGTGTCCGTAGCCGTTACCGTGACAGTAGTGATACCCGAAGGAAAAGTACTGCCGGAAGGAGTGCTGTAAGTAAGCATGTTTCCGCCTTCCCCATTTGTGGTTGAAGCAGAAGGATAAGTTACTACATTGCTGCAGCTGACAATCCCGGAAGGACAGATTACGGATAAATCCGTGGAAACAGGAGCGATATGCTGACAATACACATCCGTTGCTACCGGAGAACCGGACTGAATTGCCTCAGCCGTTACGTTCAGGCAGGGCATTTCATTGTAAACCCAGACATTATCAATCTTCCAGCCCGGCATTGCGCCGCTGAATCCTCCGTTACCCGTATCCGTTCCAAGGCGGAAACGAACGAGCAGACTTGCACCCGAAAAAGAGCTGAGATTGATTACACTTTCCATTACCCCGTTGGAGCTTCCCCCGAAAGTCTGCCTTCCGGTAAGCGTATTATCTGTATTAACTATCGTCTGATTATAGCCATTTTGAGTAAACAAAGCCTGAGCGTCCGTCCATGAAGTCCCACCATTAACAGAGAACTCCACAATCCCGCCATCATAACTGCTTTCCGTAATAAACTCATGGCTGAAATGCAGTGAATAATTGGAGCCGGGGATAGAAACCGGAGTATTCAATACCAGTATCTTATCTGAAGGCAGGTCATCAGCCGGAACCTGCCAGCTATTATTACCCGTAATCGGGCTTACCGCAGAAACCGAATAACCGGGAGCAGACCCTAAAAGAGAAACAGCGGTAAACAACGCGGCTCCCTCTGCCCCATCCGTAAACAGCGGTGCAGTTGTCACCAGATTATTCAGGGTTGCTGTAAAAGAGAAGGATTGTTTCTGAGAAGGGACGAAGTTGGTTGAGGGAAACGTAACCGTCTGACCGGAAGCACTCCCCCCATTCAGATGCATTAATCCGGCTGGCAAAGTGACAGTGGGAACAATCCCGTTCTGATTCCCGCTACATCCGCATTCCAGATCTGCGGTAAAGTTCACCGTTTCACCATTATAAACACTGGACTTATTGCTATTCAGTTCTATACTCATTGCAGGGGGCATATCCGTTGCCTGCGCCCCGTCTGTCATACTGTTGGATGAGCCCTGAGAAGCGCTGAATCCCATTCCTCTGCGGGCAAAAGCCTGCCATATCAGACATTTGTGTACGCCATTGTACAGCAACTCATCTGCAAGCAGAATAGCGTCTCTTCCATCGGCGAATCCCGGCTGACAGGGTTGCAGTTTCATGGCCTCCATCACCAGATTAAGGGCGATATTATTGCCACCCGTTCCGTTATACATATCCGCAGAAGCCGGAACGACATCTACAATATTCCAGGTCACATCCCACAACATGGCAGCCCATGCAGAACCCAAAGCATGTACCCCTGTATTATTTCTGGCGTAATTGTAATCATAAGGACTTGCAACCAGATTGTAAGAGTAGGGATATTGGCGGATACCTCCTCCTGCCACATAAGAACCGATACCCCGGAGGTCATTTTTATTCGCTGTAGTCCAGTTAGTAGTGAGCATCAAAGCCAGATAATCACTCCAGCCCTCTCCCATTTGTTCTGCATTGGAAAGGCAGCCGGTATTGGAGGGGCCTCCGGTCAGACGATTGGAAACCCCGTGTCCATACTCATGGGTAATTACCCCGTTATCAAAATCCGATGTAACAGAAATAATCGTTTGCTGCATAGTAAGGGAAACCGGTCCGCCCAATAATGCGGACTTCAAAGCATTGCCATCCGACTGACTCACCATCAGACAGGGAATCGTGATAGTAAATCCACTGCCGGGCATGTTTGGAGGTGAGCCGCCAGTATTATTTACGATGATAACCCCCACCGCTCCTGCATTCTGTGCAAAATTCACTTTATTGATAAAGTACAAGTCCCCCTATCAATTAAGG
>WBZP01006730.1_pt1 | contig 11296 bp, 12 predicted proteins | sample 5204301 | NCBI WGS metagenome assembly WBZP01 (sample SAMN12412401, study PRJNA552823) | activated sludge metagenome | isolation source: activated sludge from nitrification reactor of wastewater treatment plant... | place: USA: Pennsylvania | collected 2017
GCCCGCTGCTGGGCTAATTCCAAAAAGATATTTGCTAGAGCGCCCCGAACCCGGCGCTCATGGCCCGGGCTCGTCCAACAAACGGTTCAGATCGTGGCAAGCACGATCTAACCTTAGTCGTTGGGCGTCATGTCTCGAAACTCTCGACCGCCCATAAGACCTACTGCGCGGACAACTCAAGATCAATACGGCTCCGCAGCGATTTCAGTTTTGAATTCTCCGTAGAGAACAGCGAATCATCGCCGATGGCTTCAAGTGCGGTCTGTGACTGCACCAGAAAGTCGGCGCCTAGCTCCCGCAGCTTCCGTTTTCCAAGCTCTGCGAGAATAAATCTTGAGCCTTCCTTGATCTGTTCTGATCCACTCGTCTTGCAGGCGCGAAGGGCGTCATAGACCTTGAGCACCCCTTGACGCGCCTCTTCAAGTTCTGGACTTGAAGGCGCTGGTCGCTTACTCCCGACCGGATAGCCCGCTTTCACTCGGGAGAGGTCTTCGGCAAATGTCACCTTCAGTTCAGCAACGATCTTTGATCCAGAAAATTCTCCCGAACATTTCTTGACGATATCTTGCATACCTTGAACGGCCGTAGTGACTTCTGTAACAGGAGCCATCTCGGGCGGTTTTTCAATGGCCGCTTTCTTCGGCTTGTCGGCGGCATAAGCAGTCGATACAAGGAAAGCCATGAGAATCGCAGTTTGCTTGAGTTGTAAGGTCATAGGATCGCTCCATAGTTAGCCGCTGTTGGTGACGCCCAACGTTCAAGGTGAGCGGCCTCGCGCGGCTTCATGCGCGAGGTCCGCTCGACCGCAGGGTTGGGCATCACAGCTGCCCCTCCATCGGGCCGCCCCAAAGCCTACCGGCATGTCGAAACAGAATGTCCGCTCGTTCTTCAATCATCCGTTCATTCCATTCAGCTAGCTTCTCAAAGTGCCTGTTTAGAGCGAGCACAGATTCACGAAGGTACTGCTTTTTGTCGGAAAAGCTTGCGTTCTTCATGGCTGCATTCAGTGTTTGCGTGACCGCGGTCAAGTTGCCGAAACACTGCACCAGATTGCGCCGTTGCTGTATCAACGGTCGAAGTTGCTCGTAGCTCTCCTTGTCCTCAGGAGTTCGCGCGAAGTACCAATCAGCATTCATTTCCTTTGGAACTGACTTTCCATCGAGGGGGTAGTTGTCAGTCCACTGCTGCGGCATGACGTGCTCAATGGAAACGTTTGGTATCGGTGTTGCTTCCGCCCTCTCTGAGCGGATGGCAGCCTCCAGTTGGCGAAACATCAACGTAAGTTGCGCGGAGGTGAGTCGTCCATAAACCGGCTTTGTCTTCCAAGCAGCGGCAAATTCCATATCTTTGGGAAATCGTCGCGTTTCGCCCTCACCAGAAGATAGAACGTCCTTCAACGCTTGTAGCGATGGGCCTGTCTTTCGAAGTCGGGCAATAATCTCGATGAAGAATTTGTTGTATTCCTTGGTCTGAAGGTCACAGACGGCACGACGAACAATGAAGCTTTCAATCACGTTCAGGGCGGCGAGAAGGCCTTGCTCCGTGAGGCCGCTTTCGACTGCCAAGTAGATTGCCAAAGGAAATACCGTTGTAGTTTCCCATGTGTGCATGCGATGGCCAAAGGCCGAGAGGGGGCCGTCACTCTTCCCGTTAAGCTGCTCGAAATAGGCCCCATATGCTACAAACGTTTCCAGCTCATCGTCCAAGCTGCCGTATGGCTGGTTCGTTTCGATCCATTCTGTGTATGCGGCATGGACGCGCCTAACGTCAATCGGGTTTCCAACCTTCGATGACAGGAGGGTGCGGGTAAGCGTATCAAGGCGAGATGATGTTTGGTTCCCTCGGCGAGTTTCCCAATCCCACCAGGTGTCTTCAAAGCGCGACCAATAGCGTTCATAGAGTTGATCTCGGTCTACGTCGGCTTTTTCAGCTCTCATGAATATGTAGCTGCGGAGTAGATCGGACTGGCTTAAAGGCTTCCCGCGTGCGTTGAGAGAGTTGAAGATCTCTTGGGAGTCGTCGTTCTCCCCCAAAATGATTTCGACAACCGTGAAGTCATCACGAAGCACCGAGAGCAATTCGATCAGTAAGTTGTCTGCGGAATCTGGCGAGTTGGATGCTGCGCATGCCCTCGTGATCTTCTCGACAAAGAACTCGTAGGCTTCCAAAAGCCTTTCACGCGGCTCTGGGTTCTTCTTTCTCCTGCCTGTAGCCGTGGTTCCATACTTGACCGGAAATAGCTCAAGGACTTTCTTCGGGGAGCCAGCGGAGATGATTTGACAGAAGGCGCTTCTATTTACCAGCGTGGGCCAAAGCTTGTACTGCTCCTGCTCCGGTTTTTCCATCAACTCGATGTCAGGGTTGAGCAAGCACCGTTGAGCAGCTCGCGCTATATGGGGAAGATTCCGGGTTGTTGCGATGTCACGCAGCGCGACTAGAAGAAGTTGGAAGGTAGTGAGCCGCTGCTGGCCGTCGATTACGACGAAGCGACTGACCTGCTTTGTGCTCGTGCGACGTGCCGAATCAAGAATGACGGCCCCAAGAAAATGCGGCGATGTGCGATCACCTCGCTGCTTTGCATCAAGCTTCTCTTCTACGTCGTTCCACAGGGGCTCCCATTGTTCTCCACGAGACCATACGTAGTGGCGCTGGAACATCGGAACGACGTACCGTTGCGTCGGCTCGAAAAGCGCCGTCACTGTTCTTGGATTTGCTTGCACCGTAAGTCCTCAGGAAGTGAGTGGAGTGATGCCCAACGTTCAAGGTGACCGGCGCTGCGCGGCTTCATCGCGCAGCGTCCAGAGAGCGAAGCGAACGGGGTCGACCGCCGGGTTGGGGGATATGCCTAAACACTAGCGAGTCCAACTCGGAAGGTTGGCCAGAGACAATGGCAAGCAGGCCTCTTTGCATTTTGAAGGGCTAACCCAGTTGATAGTGCTCCACTGCAAAGGGTTTGAATCTGGTGCAGCCTCAATGAATAGGCTGCCAGAACTAAACTGCCATGCAACCAACAGCATGTCGACGCACGACAGGTTTTGTACTCCCGCAGGCCTGCCGTACTGCTTTATCAGTTCTCTTCCAACTTGGCTATGGCTCCACCAAGGAACATCAATCTTTGCCCAAGACAGTCGCCCAGCAGTCAAGAAGAAAACAACATGCAATGCCTGATGTTGGTGAAATGTCCTTATCTGTGACCAGCAGGCACGCGTCCCCAGATCCGGCGCACGTTGATCGTCAGCGCAGTAAAGATTGAGATTCGCGTAGCGAGTTAACAATTCTTTCTCTGTCATTTGCTCCGAAAGCTCTCTGAAGTCGAAAGTGACATCGCCCTTTCCTTCCTTCGCGTTATCAATGTACGTTCCGACCAAGTCGCGATTGGCATACAGATAGCCGGAAACTAGGAGCGCTGATCCGAGTACCACAACGCGGATTGGGACCGTCCAAGACGGAAGACGAAACGACATTTCAAATCCCCCAACTCTAAGTGTGGAAACCTAATGACGGGAAGTTTTCCGTCATGACGGAAAACAAACCATCAAATAGGCTGCATAAAACACCAAATCTTTGTGCAATGCTGAATTCCATCAGTGACTTGGTCGAATTTAGTGGAGCCCAAAATGGCGTCAATTCCGTCATCTACCAAATCTGCCCGCGCCACGCCTATTGGAACAGGTCAGGTGCCGAATTCGCTTCAGGCATTACAGCACCCACACCGAACGGGGATATCCGAACTGGATTAGACGATTTATCGGGCATTTTGGCAAGAGCCGCCGCATACGGCCAAGCGCGCGCCCTGGGACGGTCGTGCTGCCGTTGTTGCGGTTCATGGTGGGGGCTGTCTTCGCGTCGCCCGGCTGAGCCTCCGCCTCAGCCCCCGACGCGCGCGAGCTTGCTGCTCTGGTGGCGGTTGTTGGCGATCAGGGCGATCAGCACGATGGCGGCGCCGATCAGTTCCAGATTGGCCGGGCGGCGGCCCTGGGCGAGCGCGATCAGGTAGGTGATCACCGGCGCGAAGTTGCCGAACAGGCCGGCGCTGAGGGGGCCGAGCTTGGCCACGCCCATGTTCCAGAACAGTATGCCGAAGACCGAGACGCCAAGGATGATGAAGGCAAGTTGCGGCCAGACCGCGAGCAGATGCTCCATTCGTGGTGGCTGGCTATGCCCGGCCAGCGACGAGATGCCGAGCGCCGCCACGATGGCCAGCGAGCCCAGCGCGCAGGACAGCGCCGAGTAGCGCACCGGTGACCAGCCGGGAAACTGCTGTCCGCCCAGCGTATAGGCGGTCCAGAACAACGAGGCGGCGAGGATCAGGCCGTTGCCCAGCGCATCGCCGCCGCCGAGTCGCGCGATGTCGCCGGCGGTGACGACCAGCAACTCGCCGGCCAGGGCCAGGGCGATGGCCGCCAGCGTGAATCGATCGGGCCGGCGGCGCGTGCGCCACCACTGGAACAGCGCGACCTGGATCGGGCCCAGGGCGAGGATCATCGCGCAGATCTCGGGCCGCGTCAGCCGCAGGCCCTCGAACAGGCAGATGCCGAAGGCGGCGAATCCGAGGGTGCCGAACAGCGCGATCTTCGGCAGTTGGCCGGCGCTGCGCAGGGCGCCGCGGCCCTCCTGCACGATCAGCAGGCCGATGAAGGCGCAGGCGGCGGTGCCGAAGCGCATCGCCGTCAGCCAGTACGGATCGATCACCTGCAGCGCGGACTTGCCGACCGGCAGAAAGCTGCCCCAGATGGCGACCACCAGCAGCATGTAGAGGGTGCCGCGGCGGTGGTCGCGGTGTGCCGGCGTCATTGAGGATTCACAGCCGCAGGACGCCGCCGGCGAGATGGCGCGATTGCGCCAGCCGCGTCAGCGTCGGCAGCAGGTTGAGGCCGGTGGTCCGCTTCAGGTGCTTGCCGGCCGCCTTCAGTTCGTCGAGGGTCGGCGCCGGCGCGGCGCCGGCCGCGGCCAGCGCGATGGCATTGCCGCTGTCGCAGGACGGAAAGGCGATCGCGCGGCCGTCGAAGGCCTGTTCCAGGCGCGCTACGCTCTTGCTGAAATCCTTGCGCCGCGACAACAGGTTCACGCAGAGCAGGCCGTCTTCCGCCAGGCGGCTGCGGCAGTCGAGGTAGAAGGGCAGGGTGTCGAGTCGACCGCTGCGGGCCTGGGCGTCGAAGCCATCGACCAGGATCAGGTCGTAGCGCTGCTTCGACTGGATCATGTAGTCGGCGCCGTCGCCGAAGCGGATGGCGATGCGCCCGGGGTCGTCGGGCAGCTTGAAGTACTGCCGCGCCACGGCTTCCAGGCGCGGGTCGATCTCGATCACCGTCACCTTTGCCTGCGCGCGGTGACGGTGCAGGAACTTGGTCAGCGATGCCGCGCCCAGCCCGATCTGCAACACCCGGCGCGGCCAGTCCTCGGCCCGCAACAGCAGCGGCGTCATCATCTCGCGGGTGTAATCCAGTTCCAGCGCGAAGGGCCGCGCGATGCGCATCGCGCCTTGCACCCAGGTCGAGCCGAAGTGCAGAAAGCGGACGCCCGCTTCCTCGCTGATGTCGATGCTCACGGCGTGGAGTCTGCGGCGGGAAGGGGGAGCGAGCCGAGCGAGAGAACCGGGCGACGGTCCTGTCAGTGCAGGATCCGCCCGGCGGGCGGAAACAGCTCGTCGAGGATTTCCGCGCCGAAGCGGTATTCGTGGCCGCAGATCTCGTCTTCGATCGAAATGATCTCGGCATCGGCCAGCATCGCTTCGATCTCGGCGCGGCCCAGCGAAAGCAGCAGGTTGCGCGCCTTCTCTTCGTCGCGCGGACAGTGCCAGGCCGCCGGACGCGGCGCGAACAGCCGCACGTCCTCGGCGCTGAACAGGCGTGTCAGCAGGGTTTCCGGCGGCAGCGCGAGTTCGTCCGGATGCACCGTGGCGGCGAGTTGCTCGATGCGGTTCCAGCCGTCCGGATCGCGCAGGTCGGCTTCCGGCAGCTTCTGCAGGAACAGTCCGCAGGCGGTGTCGGCGGTGGCCGCCAGCCAGAGCCGCGCCGGATGCTGCTGCGATTGCTCCAGATAGCGCTCGAAAATCGTCGCCAGCGTATCGCCCTCCAGCGGCACGATGCTCTGGTAGGGTTCCTGCGCGGCGTTCGAGCGCAGCGTCAGCACCAGTTGGCCGTCGCCGATCAGGTCGCCGGCGCTGGCGATCGAGGTTTCGGCGCCCGCGACCAATTCGGTTTTCGCCATGCCGCGCAGATGCAGCTTTTCGTTGCAGTCCATCAGCAGCATCGAGACCGGGCCGTGGCCCTGCATCTGGAAGCTCAGGCGGCCGGGCGTCTTCAGGTTGCTGCCGATCAGCGCGGTGACCGCGGCCAGCTCGCCCAGCAGGTTGCGCACCGGCGCGGCATAGCTGCGCCGGCTGTTGGTCGCCGCCCAGGAGGGACCGAGCTGCACCAGCGCGCCGCGGATGTCGAGGTCTTCCAGCAGAAAGCGATGTACGGCGTCCATCAGCGCACGAAGCTGTCGAACACGGTCGGATCGAATCCCGCCAGCACATGTCCGCTGTCGTTTTCCACTACCGGGCGGCGGATCACGCTGGAATGCTGCATCATCAGCGCCACGGCCTGGCTCTGGCTGGTGATCGCCTGTTGCTCGGGGGTGAGCTTGCGCCAGGTGGGACCCCTGGTGTTGAGCAGGGTCTGCCAGCCCAGCGCGCGACACCACTTGACCAATTGCTCGCGCGGCACGCCGAGCTTCTTGTAGTCGTGGAACTCGTAGCCGATGCTGTTGGACTGGCACCAGGCAAAGGCCTTTTTCATGGTGTCGCAGTTCTTGATGCCGTAGATCTTGATCATTGCGAGGGGCAGAGCGGAAGGGGGAAGGGAACAGCCGAATCATAACAAACGGGGCATAATCGACCGCCATGGATACCCCTCTTCGCAGTGAGGCCCAGCAGCGCGCCGACCAGATCGGGATCTTCCGGGCCGAGCTGGCGAGGCTCGAAAGCGAAGGCGTGCTGCGGCTCGATGCGGCGCAGTCGCAGGCCGTGCGCGCGCACCATGATGCCTTGCTGGCCGGCTTCGCCGGGCGCTTCGACATCGACCGCGACGCGCAGGCCAGGCAGTTGTCGCTGGGCATGCGGGTGGCTTCCTTCCTCGGTGCGCTGGCGCTGGCGGCCAGCGTGTTCTTCCTCTTCTACCAGTTCTGGGGGGTCTTCGGAGAAACGGCACAGGTCGCCATCCTGCTCGGCGCGGCGCTGGGCACCATGGGGCTGACGGTGTGGATCCGGACGCGCGACGCTTCGGGTTACTTCACCAAGCTGGCGGCCTTGGTGGCCTTCGCCTGCTTCGTGCTCAACCTCGGCATGCTCGGCCAGATCTTCAACATCACGCCCACCGACCGCGCGCTGATCCCCTGGGCGGCGCTGGCCTTCCTGCTCGCCTATGCCTGCGAGCTGCGCCTGCTGCTGGCGGCGGGCATCTGCTGCGTGATCGCCTTCGTCGCCGCCCGCGTCGGCGAATGGAGCGGCATCTACTGGCTGAATACCGGCGAACGGCCGGAGAATTTCTTTCCCGTCACGGCGCTGCTGTTTGCCGTGCCGGCGCTGGCCGACCACCGGCGCCTGGCCGGCTTCGCCGCCACCTACCGCATCTTCGGCCTGCTCTGCCTGCTGCTGCCGATGCTGGTGCTCGGCCATTGGGGCTGGGGCAGCTATCTGGCCGGCCTGGATGGCGTCGAAGCCCGAACCATCGAAGGCGGCTACGAGCTCGCCGGCTTCATCGCCAGCGCCCTGGCGATCTGGGTTGGCGCGCGCCGGCAGTGGCCGGACGTGGTCAATACCGGCATCACCTTTTTCGTCATTTTTCTCTACACCAAGTTCTTCGACTGGTGGTGGGACGTGATGCCGAAATACCTGTTCTTCCTGGTCCTCGGCCTGGCCGCGGTGCTGATCCTGCTGGTCCTCAAACGGCTGCGCCGGCGCGGGTCCCGTGCGGCGGAGGGTACGCGATGAAGCTGACGCCGCTGACGACGCTGGCGGCCGGCGCGGCGCTGATCCTGCTCACCAATGCCGTGGCGCTGACCGGCGTGTACCTCAACCGCAGCGGCGAGGCGGACAGCCGCATGACGCTGTCGCAGCGGGAATTCTTCACGCCCTGGGGCTGGGCCCGCAGCGAGGAAAACAGCGGGCTGGCGTTGCGACTGGAGTGGCGCGTGGTCGACGCCTCGGCCGAAGGCTATTACTCCTATGGCAACAACGGCGGCATGCCGGGCTGGCTGGACGAGGCGCACATGGCGGCGCTGGGCTTCGCCACCAAGCTGCCGCCCGACGACTACGCGAGCCACCGCCGCTTCGAGCGCAGCCTGCCGCGCGCGGTGCTGCTGGTCCTCGAAATGGGCGGGCCGGCGTGGCAGCAGGTGCTCGACGCGGCGCGGCAGAACGCCGGCCGCCACGAGGCGGCGCGCCTGGCGAATGCCGACAGCAAGGAGTTCGCCGACAAGGCCAAGGGTGCGCAGGAGCAGCTCAGGCGTGAGGAAACCATCAACAGTCGTCTGTTCGCGATCGATGCCGGGCTGGATCGTGCCGCGCTGCGCGCGAAGTACCCGGATCGCGGCCGCTACATGATTCTCCAGGGCACGGTGCGCCCGCGGCTGGTGAGCCATGGCGGCAAGACGCAGGTCAGCGGCTATGTCAGCGCCATCGCGGTGTCGGAGATCAATGTGCCGCATGCGCTGCGCCCGCTGCTGGAGCCCGTCCTGCGCCCGAATCGCAGTCGCGGCGGCGAAGCCAGTCCGCCCTTCGAGGCGACCCTGGCCATCGGTCAGCGGTTGGAACCGTGGCTGGAGTCGGTGCAGGTGAAGCGGTGAACGCCCGGCAGGTGGCCGGAGAGTGCCATGGGCTGGACGGCCACGGCAACCGCCGCGCCGCGGACGCCGGGCCGCGGCGCCTGCCTGGCGCACTCCGGCGAGCCGCGCTCGGGTTGCCGGAACGAATTCCGCAGCCGGCCACGAGCAGCCCGGAAATGCGCAGGTGCGCAGGTTGGCTTCGCCAGGCCGGATAGTCGGGTCGATCCAGGCCACGCACGGCCCGGTGGTCGACGTGGTCTGCGATTACCTGCCGCCCTTGGGACAGGCGCTGGATGTCGCCGACGACGGCGAGCGCTACGTGCTGGAGGTCTACCAGCACCTCGACCCCGGCCGCATCCGCGCCATTGCATTCCATTCGACCTCGGGCCTGTATCGCGGCATGCCGGTGTACGACCGTGGCGCGCCCCTGCACGTGCCGGTCGACCGCGCCTGCCTCGGGCGCATGCTGAACGTGTTCGGCGAACCGCTCGACGGTGGCCCGCCGCTGCCGGCCACGGAATTCCGCAACATCCTCTCCGCGCCGCCGGCCCTGGCCGACACCTTGCCGCCGACCCGGATGCTGGAGACCGGGATCAAGGTCATCGACCTGCTCTGCCCCTTCGTCAGCGGCGGCAAGACCGGGCTGTTCGGCGGCGCCGGCGTCGGCAAGACGGTGCTGATGATGGAGTTCATGCACGCGGTCAGCGCGGCGCTGCACGGCGTATCGGTGTTCGCCGGGGTCGGCGAACGGATGCGCGAGGGCCACGAGTTGTGGCACGAAATGCGCGATGCCGGCGTGCTGCCGCGCGCCGTGCTGGTCTATGGCCAGATGGATGAATCGCCCGGGGTGCGCTACCACGTCGGTTTTTCGGCGCTGGCCTATGCCGAATACCTGCGCGACACGCTGGCCAGCGAGGTGCTGTTCCTGATGGACAACGTGTTCCGCTTCGTCCAGGCCGGCAGCGAGATTTCCGGGCTGCTCGGGCGCATGCCGGCCACCGTCGGCTACCAGCCGACGTTGCTGACCGAGGTCGCCTCGCTGGAGGAACGCATCGTCTCGACGCGGACCGGCTCGATCACCTCGGTGCAGGCCGTGTACGTGCCGGCCGACGACATGTCCGACCCCGCCGTGGCGACTATCCTCGGCCATCTCGACAGCATCGTGATCCTGTCGCGCCAGCAGGCGGCCAAGGGCATCTACCCGGCGGTGGATCCGCTGAAGTCCAGCTCCCGGATGCTCGACCGGCGGATTCTCGGCGAGCGGCACTACGCGGTCGCGCAGGCGGTGCGCGAGCACCTGGCGCGCTATCGCGAACTCGAGGACATCATCGCGATGCTCGGGCTGGAGGAGCTCTCGGCCGAGGACCGCCGCATCGTCGAGCGCGCGCGCCGCATCGAGCGCTACCTGACGCAGCCGTTCAGCGTCGTCGCCGATCACACCGGGATAGCCGGCGCCAGCGTGCCGCTGGCGCAGACGCTGGCCGATTGCGAGGGCTTTCTCGACGGCCGCTTCGATGCGCTGAGCGAGGCGGACTGCTACATGCGCGGGAGCATGCCGGCATGAACGGCTTTCGCCTTTCCCTGCTCGATTCGCGCGGCGTCGAGCGCTTCGATGGGGTGCGCCAGTTCATCGGCGCCGATGGCAGCGGCGCCTTCGGCATTCTCGCCGGCCACGAAGCGATGGTCGCGGTGTTGCGCTACGGCCTGGCGCGCTTCGAGGATTCGGCCGGTGTCTGGCGCTATGCCGCGTTGCCCGGTGGCATCCTGCGCTTTCGGGACAATGCCCTGAGCATCGCTGCGGTGCGCTACTTTCTCGGCGACGAACCGGGAGCGCTGGTCGAGCGTCTGGCCGCCGAAATGGCGCGCGACGATTCGGAACTGAGCGTGGCCCGCCAGACGCTGGTGAAGATCGACCGTTCGCTGCTGCGGCGGCTCGCCGACCTGGATGGCGGAAGTGGCCATGGGGCCCATGGCGGCCTCGCTCCGGAGCCAATTCGACAATGAGCCGCCGATGAGCGATCGGGAAAAACTGGTGGCCGATGCGGCGCGCGATGCGCAGCGTTTGGCGGACCGAGCGCGCCGGCCGGCGACCTGGATCGGCATCATGTTCTACGGCGGCACCGTCGGCCTGCTGTTCGTCGTGCCGATCGTCGTCGGCGCCTATCTCGGTCGCTGGCTGGATTCGCTGGTCGCCGGTTACTCGGTGCGCTGGACCATGAGCCTGATCGTGCTCGGCATCGCCGTCGGCGCCTACAACGCCTACCGGTTTCTCAAGGAACGGTCATGAGCGCCCCGCACGGCCGCCCGAAGGGGCGCCAGCGAGGACCCGGAGCCGCGCAGCGGCGAACCGTGGCCACCCCCTTCCACGGGGAGGGGGCTGGGGGGAGGGTCGTCCCATGCGCCCCGCACGGCCGCCCGAAGGGGCGCCAGCGAGGACCCGGAGCCGCGCAGCGGCGAACCGTGGTCACCCCCTTCCACGGGGAGGGGG
>WBZP01006446.1_pt1 | contig 11295 bp, 9 predicted proteins | sample 5204301 | NCBI WGS metagenome assembly WBZP01 (sample SAMN12412401, study PRJNA552823) | activated sludge metagenome | isolation source: activated sludge from nitrification reactor of wastewater treatment plant... | place: USA: Pennsylvania | collected 2017
CGGCGAGACGCTGGAGGCCGGCGCAAACCGGTAGGCGAAAATCAGCAGATAGTGGCCAAGCCCGCCGAACGCACCAAGGCTTAAGAGCATCAACCACTGCTGCCACGTGTCCGGCCAGACCCAATTGGCAAGCGCGAACGGCGCCCCGGCGATGGTGCCGATCAATAGCGCGTAGAACAGCGTGACGAGCGGCGGATCGAACGTCGAGAGCTTGCGCGTCAGCAGCATGAAGCTCGCATACGCCAGCATCGACAGGATCGAATAGAGAAACGCGGGATGCACCTCGCTCACGCCGGGCCGCACGACGATCAATATTCCCATGAAGCCGACGATAATGGCGAGCATCCGCCGCCAGCCCACGTATTCGCCGAGCATCGGACCGGCGAGTGCCGCCACGACCAGCGGCGCCATGAAGGCGATCGAAACGGTCTGGTCGAGCCGCAAATATTGCACGGCCATGAAGTTGAACGTGGTCGTCGCCACCATCATGAGGGATCGAACGAGCTGCAGGGCAAGCTTGTTGGTATGGAGCAGCGCCGGTAGCGTCGATGGCCCAAGAATGATGGCCATGAGCACGAACTGGCCGATAAAGCGCATCCACACGATCTCGGCGGTCGCAAGTTCGGAATGACTGACGAGCCACTTTGCCGTCGCGTCGAGACAGGAGAACAAGGTGACGGCCGCGCACATCAACAGCACGGCCTTGAGCCTGTCGGGGAGGGCGCGGAGGCGGTGCATCGATGCTTGCCGGACCAACTCTTGCGGCGTGCCTCACCTGAGGAGACGCCGGGGCAACGTGGGAGGATTCGCGATGTCCGTCATACATGAGTTGGCGGCAAATGCAGCCCTTTGCCTCGCAGGACTGGGCGCGGCCAGGACATGCCGGCCATGCGATCGTTAGGGTTTTCGCAACGGCCGGTTTTGACGATGAGGTGCGGTAAAACGTGGGCGTGATGGGCCGTGACGTTGTGGTCAACGGTCGAAATTGGCTTCGCACTTGCGCTTGCCGCAAAAGCCCTGTAACCGGAGCGGCTTGTGGGCCCGTAGCTCAGCGGTAGAGCATCTGACTTTTAATCAGAGGGTCGTTGGTTCGATCCCAACCGGGCTCACCATTCCTTTTAAGGCATTGGTCGGATGAAGACATTCATTCGGACTGTTGTGCCGCCAGTCCGACATGCGGACCCGATGCGCCCCAACATGTTTGCGACGATCGGCCTTGAGCCGCTGCCCGCCAGTTCGCGTCAGATGAAGGCCGGCGGCGTCAGACCACTTATGCCCGCAAAGCGTCATGCCCCCTTTGTCCGGTCATCCGGGTATCGCTAAGCCCCGTGGGGCCGCCGTGTCGTCAGACAGCCATGGCGTGATGGACCGGGCGCATCGCGCCCTCGACCGCTCTGAGAATGGGGGCTTCGGCATCGCGTCGCTCACAAGGAAGTTGCGGCGCCTTTGAATGACAAGACTTGTGAGCCGCAATCATCAGCTTCGGCGATCAATCTGGCTTGCACGTGGCGAAGTCCGGACCGGCACGGGCCGGTAGTCCAAATGCAGCCACAGCGATCTTTTGAACACTTCGACAGTCTTCAGCATGTCGAAGTCTTTGAGGATGAGTGAGCGAGCGAGGATGCCATCGAGAAATGCCGATATCATTGTGACCACGACAGAAAGATCAACTTTGCAGAAGATGCCTGACTTGATACCGCTCGAGATGATCTCCTCGAGAATTTTCTTTTCGTGACTATAGAAACGCCGGATTGAACTTCTCGCCTCCGCAAATTCCGGGCCGCTGCAGTCCATGCTGATCTTGATGACGTTACGCAAGCGCTTGTAGAGCGTGACATGCACGTCGAACCACGCGTTGATGGCGGATGCCGCGTCTTCGTGGTTTTCTTTGTGGCAGTGATCGTCGAAGAGTTGGAAGGCCTCGTTGATCGCGCTGTCGATGGCTGCGTTGAACAAAGCCAACTTGTCTTTGTAGTAATAGTAGATCATCGCGCTGTTTATGTTCGCGGCTTTGCCGATGTCCTTGATCGTCACCGTCGAAAAATGCCGCTCAGCGAATAAATCGAGGGCAATGCGCGCAAGTTCTTCAGCGCTTGGGCCTGCAATCGTCGCGGCCCGCCGTCCGAGCTTTGGTTCAACGTCCTTTTCTTTGCGTTTTTTGCTCATTGCTCTCTCGCTGGGCAGTTAAGCGGTTGATTAATTATCGTCATTGAGAGCGTCAAGTATTTCCTCGTGCGCTGAGGAACTTATGGCGCTTGCGGCAGGTCTTCCTACAAGGAGATCGGATGGGCTTCGGGTCGCTGCCTGGACCTTTTTGTGAGGAGCGCAGAGAGCAGGTTGGCTGTCGCAGGTTTGCGTCAATCTGCGGAACATGTGCTTTCGGTTTGGTGTGCCGCTCCAACGTAGCGATGTTTCATTTGCGCGCCGCGGCGGGGAGTGCGCTCCAGCTGGGCGCAGCGAGTGTTGGCTGCTGCAGGCGCGCGGGCGCGAAGTAGTCTCTTGATGCGCATTTCGATGATGTTTTCTGATCGCCGTCACCACGCTGGGATGCTGCGAGCGCTTTGTGCATCGCATATAATTAATCGCTTGATTAAATAAAGCGTGCTGATAGCGTTTCACTGGACCGGCAGGCCAGGCCTCGGAAAGCCGATGCGGTGATCTGAGGGCAATGAGCGGCGTGCCGCTCTCAGTCCGTAGGGGGCATCAAAGCAGATTGCCCGACACCACAGGTGAAGTCCCGGCGGCGCATAGGCAGCCGGCTCGGGAAGCACGCAGGAGGAACCATGGCAAAGTACATTCTTTCAGATCCGAATTTCAGCGCCGGAAAGCATAAGGACGTGATCGAGAAAATTGTCGCTCCATTCCGCGATAGGTCCGGTCTCAAACTGATCGGGTACGAACCCGATCCTGATTTCGACCGGCTGCCAGTGGAAATCCTCGGCCGGCCCGAAGTCATGAAAGAGGCAATCCTCGAGTCTGCGGCAAAAGCCTACGAATTGATCGACATGGAAAAGCAGACGGGGCACCATCCTCGAATTGGCGCTGTCGATACGATCGAAATTTACCCGGCCAAAGACATGACCATTGAGGAATGCAAGGACGTCGCAGAGGAGATCGGAAAGGAGATTTTCAAACGGCATCAGGTGCCCGTCTTCTTTACCGGAAAGAATGCACGCCGCCCGGATCGCGAAGGCCTAACCGCCATCCGCAAAGGCAACTACGAGGGCTTGAGGGACGCGGTGTTGAAAGATCCAAGCCGCGCGCCGGATCTCGGACCTGCGAAGCTGCATCCGACGGCGGGCGCAACGATCGTCGGGGCCTTGGAACAGCATGATGCGTATTTCAATGTCGTGCTCGACACGACTGATGTGTCGATCGCGAAAAAGCTTGCGAGCTACATCCGGGGCAGAACCGGCGGCTTCACGAATATCCAGGGCACCATCGGGCTTCCGAACAAGCATCGGCGGACGGGCAAGGACGTTGCGATCATTTCAATTGAGGTCAGCAATCCGCTGCAGACGCCTTTGCACCGCATCTACAATCTGTTGAAGGATGAGGCCGGGCGCTACGGCGTGAATGTGCTCGCTGGTCAGATCTGCGGGACCATCGGGGCGGAGGTTCTCGTTCAAACAGCGGAATGGTATTTGCAGCTCGAGGGTATCAACGGACCTTGGGATTACAAGAGCCAGATCCTCGAGAACCACCTTCTGGAACTCGAAAGCTAGAGCGCTATGCTCATCAAAATTGTGTCTATGCGTGTCGAACCAGCATCCCTTGCAACGGCCGGCCCAAGTGAAGGTGGGCGGGAGCTGGTTCGATTCCATTCAGCGGGACCTGTCCAAATGGGCTCAGTTGGAGTCCAATTGTCGCGATCGGCTCAGGCCTGGGATTGGATGACCACAATCGCAGCTTCGGGCTTGCCGCGCGTTCCCGCTTCCGAAACGATTTGACTTGGCAGCGAAGGCGCGGTTGAGGGTCGCTCATGCCATGAGAAACGGCAGCAAGTCTAACGGAATTCAAATTGTCGTTTCGGGTATTGCAGCGCGAGGCGCCACCTAGAACCAGGAGACGAAAATGCTCGTCACGAAAACGCTCGAGGAATTCAACGCCGTGCTTGGCTCTGATGCTCCGGCACCGGGGGGCGGGAGTGTGGCGGCGCTTTCAGGTGCGCTTGGAGCCGCCCTGGTGGCCATGGTTTGCCGCCTCAGCATCGGCAAGAAAGAGCTTGAGGCCTATGCGGGCGAAATCTCGGAAGCGTTGCCCAAAGCCGACACTCTTGCCGCGGGTCTTATGCGGCGTGTCGATCTCGATACGGAAGCGTTCAACGCTGTCATGGCCGCTTTTAAACTGCCCAAGGGCTCGGATGAAGAAAAGCAAATCCGAGCCGGAGCAATCCAGCAGGGGTACAAAGAAGCCGTTCAATCCCCGTTTGCGATCGCCCGGGAATGTTTGAGCGTTCTGACGCTTTCAAAGTCGCTGATCGGCAAGACCAATCCGAACGCACTCAGTGATCTTGGTGTCGCTGCTCAGCAGGCATACGCCGGACTTGAGGGCGCTATCATGAACGTCAAGATCAATCTGCCGTCGATCAAAGATGAAAAGTTCAAGGCCGAAATATCAGGTGAGCTGTCCCAAATTCTGAAGACCGGCCGCGAGGCTAAGGATGACGTCTACGACTTCGTTATTGGAAAGCTCTGACCTGCCGCATGGGGCGACGTCGTGTATGCGGCAGTAAGGTTTGATCCGAAAGACTGAGCGAATTGCATCTTTGGTCGAGCGGCCTACCGCTTGATCGGATGATGCCGTTGCGAGCCGCGCTCGGTTATCCCGAGTGCTGGCCGCCATCTGTCTTCCATCCTGCTGGCCGCATTTGAAATGACCCCCGTCCTTGATCCGGAAGCAACCGCGGCCAAGCGCGGACAAGCGCGGGCCTTACTTGGGTTTTGCGGTAGCGCAGCGGGAGGGCCTGGGCGCTGCTGCCTGATCTGACCATGATATTTCGGTGATATTTTTGCATCGGTCCCCCACTGTTTCGTTCTCGCCCGTCAACAGTGGCTTGCTATCCGCCGTCTTCGCGGCTGATATATCAGCCAAGCGAGGGGTCGGCACGCGAATGTGCTCCTGCCGTTGCAGACAACAAGGGGGAGACCCTACGGGGGTGGCGGATATGAGAATTCTGAAGTTTGCTTCAGCTTTGCTGTTGGGCACAACGATGGCCACCGCCGCGCGTGCGGATGGTGATACCGAGAATAGCTGGGATCACTGGTACAACGCCTCGATCCAGTACGCCTATTCCTGGGACACGGAGAACGACTTCATCCTCGGCTCGGGCTCCGACTCCGGTGACCGCCATCAGGGTCGTGCCGAGTGGGAAAACATCTGGAAATACGGCGAAAACTACTTCTTCGTCGATTGGTATCACACGTCGAGCAATCTCGGCGGAGAGCGCGATTTCGGATTCCCTTGCTGCGGCGATGGCAAGAACGACGAGTTCTACGCCGTGGCGAATTCGAATCTCAGCCTGCAGAAAGTGATGGGCTGGCAGCGCGGGCTGTTTGATGCCGCGCTTGAGGGCCGCGCAGAATACGGCACCTTCTTCGACTATCATGCTCTGGCAATCGGCGCCTCGCTCTATGTCAATCTTCCTGGCTTCGTCGAAAAGCCCGGTGACAAGATCCAGTTGACCTGGTGGCATCGCTGGAACGACGACAGCTTCGCCGACGCGGCCTGCTTCGGCAATCCGCCGTGCGCTACGGGCAACGAAAACAAGTACGCCGATCACAATCTCCTCGGCCTCACCATCCGTAAGGATTGGGAGATGTTCAACATGCGCTGGCAGCACCAGACCTTCCTTCGCGTGCAGCTGGAGCAGGCCGGCTCGAATACGGAAATCCAGCGCTTCAATCGCGTTTTCTGGGAGAGCGAGATTTTCGCTTACCTGACGAAGGATATGTCGGTCGGCTTCCGCAGCGAATATTTCTGGGATGACGGCGGCATCAGCTTCAATGGCGTCAAGTCGGACTGGCGGCCGATGGTGGCCATCAAGTACGACCTCGGCCGCAGCGATTGATTTTTATTACACGATTGCAAGACCTCCCGTACGCTTGCTGAGGGGCCGCGTTGAAAGACGTGGCCCCCTTCACTTCAAGGCCTTCGAACGCACGGCCTTCGCGAAACGTGTCTGCTATGTCCAGGATCTTCACTTTCGCCATTTTTGCCGTCGCGGCTTTGCTGCTGGGAAGCGCTCGGCCGGCTTCGGCCGATGACGTCGCGGCCAGCAGGTTTGCAGACCGGCTGCACTTCTTCCGGTTCGAGGAATCGTACGCCGATGTTGGCGAGCAGGACCGCGCAACGGACTGGTTTGCAGCCTACAAAAAAATTCCTCTGGGTCATGAGGCAGCGTTTCTGACGCTTGGTGGCGATTACCGCTACCGGCTGGAAAGTTTCGCAAATCCTCAATTTGGCTTGCTCGGGCTGCCCGACTACACCCATCACCTCAATCGTTTCATGGTGCATGCCGATATCCATGCGGCGCCGGCGCTTAGGGCGTTCGTTCAATTTTCAGCCTTCGACGAGACCGGTCATCCTTTTGCTGCTGGACCATTCGACCAGTCCGAGCCCGATGTTCAGCAAGCATTCCTCGATCTCGGCGCTGGTCCGGCGAGGCTTCGGATTGGCCGGCAGGAGTTAGTGCTCGGCTCTGGAAAACTCACCGATATCCGCGAGGGACCCAATCAGCGCCAATCCTTCGATGCGGTGCGCGCGACGGTGCGATCGAGCGAAGGGCCGTTTGCCGACGTTTTCTACGCCCAGGACGTTATTCCGAGAGAGGAAGCGTTCTCCGATACCTCGGCTGGGGCGACGAAATTCTGGGGCGCGTATGGGGCAAAGATCGCATCGCCCTGGAGCGGAGCGAGCCTCGACACCTATTACTTCGGCCTGCACAGGCCCAACGCCATCTATGAAGCTGGTGTGGGATCGGAGGAGCGCCATTCCATCGGCAGCCGCCTCTACGGGACCAGTGGGCAGTTCAGCTACGAGTATGAGGGCATCTATCAGTTCGGACGCTTTGACGCTCTTGATATAGAGGCCTGGGGCGTACGTACGGAGCACCACTACACGTTGAAGGGTGCCCCTTGGTCGCCGCGGTTCGGCATCATCGCCAACGCGACGAGCGGAGACGGAAATGGCTCTGACGGCAGGCTTGGTACGTTCGATGCGCTATTTCCCAATCCTGCGTACACGACCGATGCCTCCCTTTTCCGGCCCCGCAACTTCTACGAGCTGCATCCCGTCGTCAGTTTCGACGTCGCCGCCAACGTGTCGCTGGTCTTGGAGGCCAACTTTCTTTGGCGGATGCAGACGACGGATGCGGTCTACGCCGTACCGGGATTTGCACTTGCACCATCGAGATCATCGGATGCCTCCTATATCGGTGCAATTTTCGATGTCATTGCAACCTGGAGGGTCTCACCCTTCGTCACGCTGCAGGCAAGCTACGTTCACGCTGCCGCCGGTGACGTCATCGACGATGCCGGCGGGCGCGATGTCGATTTTGCGCTCGTGCAGAGCATGATCAAATTTTGATGGCGCCGCGCTAAGCAAGAATTCCGGCGGCTTTGGCCTCGGCGGCGACGTCCCCAACAATACCGATGGCCAACGTGACCCGGCTCTTGGCCCCTGCGATCAATCCGATCGGGCTGCGCAACCGGCTGAGGTCGTGATCAGACAAGCCGCGCTGGCGCAGTTGCTTGATGCGGTTTGCGTGCGCCGCCTTGCTTCCCAGGGCCCCGATGTAGAAACACGAACTGCGCAAGGCGTGCGCCAGTATGGGTGCTTCCCAGTCGTGTTCGTGGAATGCCGCCACGACCGCCGTCCAGGCATCCAGGTTGCTGCTTTCAAAGCCGTCTGCACGTGTCAGCCCATGGGCCGACACGCCCATTGCCCCGATGTGGCGGCGCGCGTCATCGTCAGGCGAAAAGACCTCTAGTTCGAAACCGGCCGTCGTCATTAGCCGGGTGATCGCGGAAAGCGCTGGTCCGGCACCAGCGAGAACGACGCGCGGCGCGGGCAGGTACAGGCGGCTGAATTTTCCCTTCTCCAGGCCGCAGGTGCGATCGCCCACAAGCGCGCTCTTGCCGGTGCCGGTGTCTGTCGTGATGCAGAACGGCTCACGGGCAAGGTGCTTCTCAAATGCCGTATCGAGCAGCGACCGTTCGAGGGAGCCATCGATGTAGAGGTCGAGCGCGCCGCCGCATGGCAGGCGGATATCGAAATACTTGGAACCCTTCCCATATCGGACGATCCTGTTTTCACCGGCACGAAGTGCGGCCATGGCTTCTTCGGCGACGGCCTTTTCCAAGCAACCGCCCGACAGATAGCCGCTATAGGTTCCGTCCTCCGTCACGGCCATTTGCGCGCCAATCGGGCGCGGCGTGGCGCCATCAATCCCGACAAGGGTTACGAGCGCGCAGGCTCGGCCCACTCGCCGCCAGGCCATGAGATCGGCCAGAGCATTCTCGCCGGCAAGCAGCCCGCCGTCGTTTGGGGATGGCGCCATGGAGGGTGACGCCTTTAGCGGCCGGTCTTCGCGCGAAGCCACGCTTCATACTCCCGCCGGGAATCATCCGTTGCCGGAAAGAGTCCGAACATGGATCGCCCGGCGTGGATTTTTTCCGCGACAAACTCTTCATAGGCGGCGACGCCCGCGGCCTCTTCCGCAATCTCGACAGCAAGGTTTGCCGGAAGCACGATCACGCCATCCCGGCCGCCGACGACGATATCGCCTGGATAGACGGCCACGCCTGCGCAACCGATGGCAACGTTGAGGTCGGCGGCATGAAGCGCGATCGGCGTCGCGGGTGGCGCATTCTGCCGTTGAAACGCGGGAAGGCCGACCGCCTCGATGTCTGCGATATCGCGGTAACCGCCGTCGGTTACGATGCCTGCCGCACCGCGGGCCTTGAGCCGGGCGGCCATCATGTCACCGGCAGACGCGGCGCGGGTGGAGCCGCCGGCATCGATGACGAGCACGTGCCCGGACGGACATTCCTCGATGGCGCGGCGATGCAGGTTCTGTTCGCTGGCATAGCCTGCCATCGTGTCGATGTCTTCGCGCGAAGGAATGAACCGCAACGTGTAGGCCGGGCCGACCATATTGGCGGCCGTCGCCGTCAGAGGGACGACGCCGTGCATGTACGCGTTGCGAAAGCCGCGCTTCAACATCAGGTTTGTCAGCGTTGATACGCTTGCCGCGGCGAGTTTCTGCCGGGTGTCGGATCTCAGCGCGCTCATCGGCTTCTCCTCAGGCGGCAACGGTGAGGTGATCCTGAACACCAAGGCCCTCGACTTCAAGCCGGACGCGCTGGCCCGCTCGCAGGAAGATCGGATTTGGCTTAATGCCCAAGCCCACACCGGGCGGCGTGCCCGTTGCGATGATATCGCCGGGCTCCAGTGTCATGAACTGCGACAGATACGAGACGAGATAGGGCACCTTGTAGACCATGGTCGCGGTGGAACCATCCTGGTAGCGCTTGCCGTCGACTTCGCACCAGAGCTTCAGATTGTGGGGATCTTGGATTTCATCAGCCGTCACCAGCCAGGGCCCGATGGGGCCGAATGTGTCGTGGCTCTTACCTTTGGTCCACTGTCCCTGGCGCTCGGACTGAAAGGCGCGTTCCGAGCCGTCGTTGACGGTGCAATAGCCCGCGACGTACGACAGCGCTTCGCCCTCCGTCACATATTTTGCCCGCGTGCCGATAACGACGCCCAACTCGACTTCCCAATCGGTCTTTTCTGAGCCGCGCGGGATTTCGATAGCATCGTTGGGGCCACAGATGGCCGAGGTCGCTTTCATGAAGACCACGGGCTCGGAGGGCACCGATTTGCCGGTTTCAGCTGCATGATCGGAGTAGTTGAGGCCGATGCAAATGAATTTGCCGGTACCGGTCACGCAGGCGCCGATGCGCGGGCGGCCCTCAACAACCGGTAAGTGCTGCACGTCGAGCGACAAGAGCCGCTGCAACGTTTCGGGAGCGAGCGTGGCGGGGGCAATGTCGGCAACGACGCCGGTGAGATCGCGAATCCGGCCATCTCCGTCAAGGACCGCCGGATGCTCGAAGCCCCGGTCACCGAAGCGCAAAAGTTTCATGCATTCAGTCCTGTAGAGGGAGCGGCGCGGGGATTTTTGCGGCGTGATCGCGATCAGTGATATGCGTGTAATATATCTCTTGCATGTCTTGCGCAAGCCCTCCTATAGTGCGTTCAGATTGGCGCGGTCGGCCTCATCGCGCGCGCTGAGGCCGCACAGAGGAATTGCACGGCATGGGACGAGTGCTGCAGCCCTTCGAGTACTTCGAGCCTAGCAGTTTCGCGGAAGCGTTCAGCCTCGTCCAGTCGCCGGATTCCGATTTTATAGCTGGCGGGGTCGAGGTGGTGCTCAGTACCCGCCGGGGCGCGGTCAAGCGCCAGCGATTGGTTTCGATACTGGGCCTGCCCGGGATCGATAGGTTTACGGCGCATCCCAAAGTGGGGCTGGAGATCGGCGCCGGGGTCAAGCTCTCGCGGCTGGCGAGCGACATATGGGTGTCGAAGCGTTGGGGCGCGCTTCACGAGGCCATCGATCAGCTTCACCCTCCGCACATCCGCAACATGGGGACGCTTGTCGGCAACGTCTGCAGCGCGGTTCCCTATACCGATATTCCACCCGCCCTCATGGCGCTCAAGGCGGAAGTGATGGTGGCCAACGTCACGGGCACGCGCATCGTCCCCATTGATGGTTTTTTCACGGGGCCTCGGACGACCGTTGCAGGCGCGGGCGACCTTGTGACCCGGATTTTCGTTCCCCCGCCGGGACCGCGGGCGAGCAGTGCATTCAGGAAGATTTACAAGGCGCCGCGCCGGGAAGGCGATCTGCACAAGGTCAACGCTGCCGCATTCGTCCGCCTCGCCGCCGATGCCGATGTCATTGATGACGCGGTCGTCGTCGTCGGCTGCTGCGGCTATGCCCCGTATCGCGTTCGGGCGGCTGAGCACGCCGACCGACATCGACCGCCTCATTGCGGCGGTCGAGGATCTGCTGCCGCGATCGCCCGGAGCCCCTCGCGATAGGTCGGATAGCGCAGCGTGACGCCGAGCGCCGACTTGATGCGGTCGTTCCGCACGCGGCGGCTCTCGGCGTAGAAAGAGCGCGCCATGGCGCTCATCGTCGGCTCGATTTCAGCCCACGGGATTGCCGGGGGCACTGGCTTGCCCAGCAATTGACAGGCGAAGGCGACTACCTCGCTGGTCGGCGCC
>WBZP01006733.1_pt1 | contig 11294 bp, 6 predicted proteins | sample 5204301 | NCBI WGS metagenome assembly WBZP01 (sample SAMN12412401, study PRJNA552823) | activated sludge metagenome | isolation source: activated sludge from nitrification reactor of wastewater treatment plant... | place: USA: Pennsylvania | collected 2017
GCCCCAGCCCCCAGTCCCCAGTCCCCAGCCCCCAGCCCCCAGCCCCCAGCCCCCAGCCTGTATAGTGTTTCCCCGTGGCGACACTCGGCGTGGTCGTGCCCGTCTTCCGGGGCGAACCGACCCTGGGAGAACTGCACCGGCGGCTGACGGCCGCCCTCGACGCGCTGACCGGCGACTGGCAGATCGTCTACGTCGACGACGGCAGCCCCGATCGGTCGTGGCCGATGCTCGAGCGGCTGGCGGGCTCGTCGCCCCGCGTGACGGCGCTGCGCCTGATTCGCAACTACGGCGAGCACGTGGCGATCACGGCCGGTCTCGACGCGATCGACGCCGACCACGTCGCGATCATGGCGTGCGACCTGCAGGACGATCCCGCTGCGTTGCCGGCGCTGCTCGAGGCCGCGCGCACCACCGGCGCGGATCTGGTGCTGACCCGCCGGCTGCGGCGGCAGGACGCCTGGCTGAAGCGCACGCTGGCGCGTCTCTTCTATGCCCTGGTGCAGTTTTTCGTGAAGGTGCGCTACGACCACCGTGTCGGCAACTACCGGCTGCTGTCGCGCCGCGCCGTCACGCTGTTCCGCGAATATCGCGAACGCACGCGCAACGTGAACGCCATCATGGCCATCATGGGCGTGCCGACCACCACCGTCGACGTGCAGCACCAGCCGCGCGGCGGCGGGTCGAGCGGCTATTCGCTCTATCGCTCGGCGCGCATGGCGTTCCACGTGCTGGTCGGCTATTCCGAGGTGCCGCTGCAGCTCGTGGTGCTGCTGGGCGCGACGATCTCCGTGATCGCGGCGGTGGTGCTCGCGACGGCGCTGGCGGGCGCGCCACATCCCGACGCCGCGGTGCAGGCGATTCACCTGGCGACCGCTGTGCTCGTGCTGCTCGGCGGCCTCATCATCCTCGCCATCGGCACGGTGGGCGTGTACCTCACCAAGAGCTTCGTGGAATCGATGAAGCGACCGCTCTACTTCGTGGCCGACCGGCGGGGAGGGACGTCATGACGACACGCACGCGCTGGACCTCGCTGGCCGCCGCCGGCCTCTGCGCGTTGACGCTCGCCGGACCGCTGACGGCGCAGTCGCTGCCCGTCGCCCCGGCGCCCGAGGCCGTGGGCCTGTCCTCCGAGCGGCTCGAGCGCCTCACGCGCGTGATGAAAGACGCGGTCGACACGCAGCAGGTGGCCGGCACGGTCACGCTCGTGCTGCGGAACGGCCAGGTGGCGTACTTCCGGGCCGAAGGCGCCGCCGACCGCGAGCAGGGCACGCCGATGCGCCCCGACAGCATCTTCCGCATCGCCTCGATGACCAAGGCGGTCGTCAGCGTGGGCATCATGCTGCTGGTGGAAGAGGGCCGGCTGTCGCTGACGGATCCGGTGTCGCGCTACATCCCGGCGTTCGCGAAGACGACGGTGCTGGCGACGCAGAACGGGCGCGTCGCGGTGGTGCCCGCAACGCGCGCCATCACGATTCGCGACCTGCTGACGCACACCGCCGGCATCTCCTACGGCGCCGGGGCCCTCGAGCCCTACTACGCGCGCGCCGGCTTCACGCAGTGGTACTTCGCCGATCGACGCGAGCCGATGAGTGCCTGGATCGACCGGCTGGCGACGCTGCCCTTCGAGTCGCAGCCGGGCGAGCGGTGGGTCTACGGCTACAACACCGACATCCTCGGCAACGTCATCGAGCGCATCAGCGGCCAGACACTCGCCGCCTTCATCGACCAGCGCATCGCGCAGCCGCTCAAGATGGTCGACACGGCGTTCTACCTGCCGGCGTCGAAGGCCTCGCGGCTGGCCGCCGTCTACGTGGTGGGCGCCGACGGCACCATCTCGCGCGCCACCGATGGCCACGCGGGCCAGACGGCGGTGCCGCATTCCGGACAGGGCGCCTACGTCGACGGCCCGCACGCGGCCTTCTCCGGCGGCGCCGGCCTGCTCTCGACCGCACAGGACTACGCCCGCTTCGTCCAGATGCTGCTCAACGGCGGCGAACTCGAGGGCGTGCGGCTGCTGAGCCCGACGACGGTGGCGCTGATGACGTCGAATCACGTCGGCACGCTCTACCAGAACGGCGCGCTCGGATGGGGCCTGGGCTTCGAGGTGGTGGAACAACGCGGGCGCGCGCCGCGCTACGGCGCCGCTGGCGAGTTCTCGTGGAGCGGCGCGTATCACACGACGTACTGGGCCGATCCGGCCGAGCGCCTGGCGGTGGTCTTCCTGAGCCAGCTCCTGCCGGCCGGCACGACCAACCTCACGGGCCGCGTCCGCACGCTGGTGAACCAGGCCATCGTGGGACCGCCCACCGGCGCGGCGCCGCCGACCACGTCGAGCACCGCGCGCCCGGCCGCGACGCGCGCGTCCCGCCCGGGCGGCCGCTGATCGGCCGCCGGCGCCCGCGCTGGCCATGACGCCGCTGCTCGCGCTGCCGCCACTGACGCTCGCCACCTTCGGCGCGCTCACCGTCGCGTTGCTGGCCCTGTGGGCGCCGCGGATCTCCGCGTCACCGCAGGCGCCGACGTGGTGGGTGCTGCCCTTCGCGGCGACACTGCTGCTGGCGCAGATGGCGGGCCTGGTGGAATCGGCCGGCCTGGTGACGCTCTTCGGCGTGGTGGCCGCGTGCCGGGTCACCCAGCAGGCGCCACACGGGGGACTGAAGGGCTTCGCCATCGCCGCGCTGCTGACGCTCAGCGCCGGCATCCTGCTGCACGCGCTCCCCGGCTTCGTGAATCCAACGGTCGTCGACGCCGTGCGCACGAGTGCGGACGCCGCGCCCTACACCAAGTACCTGAACGTCGACAAAGGGATGCTCGGCCTGTTCCTGCTGGGCCTGGTGGCGCCGCAACGCGCCATACGTCCGTCGCGCGTGCCGCTGTCCCGCGCACTGCCGCCCTTCGTGGCGATGGCGGCCCTGGCCATGGGCGCCACCGTCGCGGCGGGCTATGCCCACTGGGATCCGAAGCTGCCCGGGTGGTGGCCCGTCTGGCTGTGGAGCATGGTGACGCTCACGGCGCTGCCGGAAGAAGCGCTCTTCCGCCACCTGATCCAGGGCGGACTGCAGGTGTGGCTCGGCGCCTCCACACGCGGCTACGCGCTGGCGGCGGTCGTCTCGGGCACGCTCTTCGGTCTCGCCCACGTCGGCGGCGGCTGGACGTACGTGCTGCTGGCAACCATCGCGGGCATTGGCTACGGCTGGATCTACGCGCTGACCGGGTCGATCGCCGCCAGCATCCTCGCGCACACCGGCCTGAACCTGCTGCACCTGCTCTTCTTCACGTATCCGGCACTGGCGCGCTAGGCGCGCCCGTTCCCCGGTAAGATGCGGCGCATGTCGCGCCTCCGCACCCTCGTCGCTCCTGTCGTCGTCGCCGCGGCGCTCGCCGCGGTCGCGCTCGTCGCCCCGCGGGCGCAACAGGCGCCACCCGATCCCGCCGCCGGGTTCACGGTGCGCGACGAGATGATCGCGATGCGTGACGGGGTGAAGCTCTTCACGAAGATCTTCGTCCCGAAGAACCAGCGCGGCCCGCTGCCGATCGTCTTCCGGCGCACGCCCTACGGCATCGACGGCGCCGCCGGATCGTTCGTGCGCTACTACAAGGCGCTCGTCGACGAGGGCTACATCTTCGTGTTCCAGGACATCCGCGGGAAGTTCAAGTCGGAGGGTCAGTTCGTGATGCAGCGCCCGGCTCGCGCGCCGGGCGATACGAAGAGCCTCGACGAAGGCACTGACACCTACGACACGATCGAGTGGCTGCTGAAGCACGTCCCCGACAACAACGGCCGCGTCGGCATGCTGGGCGTGAGCTACGACGGCTGGACCACGATCATGGCGGCGGTGGAACCGCACCCGGCACTGAAGGCCATCTCGCCGCAGGCCTCCCCGGCCGACATGTGGATCGGCGACGACTTCCACCACAACGGCGCCTTCCGCCTGAGCTACGCGTTCGAGTACGCCGCGATGATGGAAGCCGGCAAGGACGTCCAGCAGTTCGACTTCGATCGTTACGACACGTTCGACTGGTATCTGTCGCTCGGCCCGCTGAGCGCCGTGAACCGCCGCTACCTGCGCGAGTCGATTCCGACCTGGAACGACTTCGTGCGGCACCCCGACTACGACGAGTTCTGGAAGCGGCAGACGATGATTCCCCACCTGCGCTCGGTGACGGTGCCGACGCTCAACGTCGCCGGCTGGTGGGATCAGGAGGACTTCTACGGTCCCGTCACCATCTACGACGCGCTCGAGACGTTCGACCGCAATGACCTGAACTACCTCGTCGTCGGACCGTGGAACCACGGCGGTTGGACGCGTGACGGCACGACCCTCGGTCCGATTGCGTTCGGCAGCGACACCGCGGCCTACTTCCGCGACCAGGTGCAGGCGCCGTTCTTCGCCTACTTCCTCAAAGACAAGGGCACGCGCGACTTCCCCGAGGCACTGACGTTCGAGTCGGGCACCAACACGTGGAAGCGCTGGGCCCAGTGGCCGCCCGCGAAAGAGACCAGGACCGTCGGCCTCTACTTCGGCGCGAACGAGGAGCTGCGCATCGGCACGCCGCCGGACGCCGGCGCCGTCGGCTCGGACAGCTTCGTGTCGGATCCGGCGCATCCCGTGCCGTATCGACAGCGGCCCATTCAGGCCACCTACTTCCCCGGCGGCTCGAAGTGGTCGACGTGGCTGGTCGAGGATCAGCGCTTCGTCGACGATCGCGCCGACGTGCTGAGCTGGGAATCCCCGGTGCTGAAGGAAGACGTCACCATCGCGGGTGAGGTGATTGCGAAGCTGTTCACGTCGACCACCGGTACCGATGCCGACTGGATCGTGAAGCTCATCGACGTGTATCCCGAGGCCCTGCCCGACAACTGGTCACTCGCCGGCTACCAGCTGATGGTGTCGAACGAGGTGTTCCGCAGCCGTTACCGGAAGGGGCGCGAGACGCCCGTGCCGATGCGGCCCAACGCCGTCGAGCCGATCACCTTCAGCCTGCATACGCAGAACTACACGTTCAAGGCGGGACACCGCGTGATGGTGCAGGTGCAGAGCACCTGGTTCCCGCTCATCGACCGTAACCCGCAGACCTTCACGAAGAGCATCTTCGACGCCACGGAGAAGGATTTCGTGAAGGCCACGCATCGCGTCTACCGGTCGGCGCGGTACCCGTCGCGGGTGGAGGTGCCGGTGACCACGGCCCCTCCGCCCGCTGCACGTTGACTAGCCTCGGCCCTTCGCGCCGGGGCCCGTTCGTCGTCAGAAGTCGAGCTTGATTCCCAGCTGCAGCTGCCGCGGCGTCGTCGCCAGCGACGTGATCGTGCCGAAGTTCGTCGCCGATCGGTTGCCGTTCGGCGCGCCGAAATTCGAGCGGTTCAGCACGTTGAAGGCTTCGAGGCGCAGTTCGAGCCGGCTCTGCGCCAGCGGCAGCGCGAACGACTTGTGCAGGCCCATGTCGAGCGTGAAGATGGCCGGGCCCTTCGCCGCGTTGCGCGGGGCATTGCCGAAGGGCTGCGACACGTCCGTCGGGATGGTGACCGACGCCGGGTTCAGATAGTTGTTCGCCGACCGCTGGCCCTCATCGACGTAGAGGTCACCGCTGACATTCGGCCGGTAGGTCGGCGCCCCGCTCACCTGCTGCGCCGCCGAGGGCGAATAGCTCAGGTTCACCGGCAGGCCGCTTCGCATGGTGTTGATGGCGGTCAGACGCCATCCGCCCGCCAGCAGTTCGAGTGCCGCCGGCATGTTCGACGCCCAGCGACGGTCGCGACCGAAGGGCAGTTCCCACACGAGCGTCGACGTGTTGTTGAGCGGCTCGTTGTAGCCCGACGTGCCGAACTCGGCGTCGAGGTCGGCCATGTTGACGCGGCTGTTGTCGCCATTGGCCGTCTCCAGGTGGCCGGAGGCGTTGTCGCGGGCGCGAGACCACGTGAACGAGTTCAGGAAGTAGAGGCCGCGCGAGTAGCGGCGTTCCACCTTCAGCTGCAGGGCCCGGTAGTCGCCCTTCCCACCGTCGAAGGCGGTCTGGATGAACTGGTATCCCTGAATCGGTCGCCGCGCCTGCAGGGGCGTGTTCTCACCCACGGCATTCGGCCGGGCCTGGTTGAGGTCGCCAAGGATCATCAGGTTGCGGCTGCGATTGCCGACATAGGCCACGTCCACCATGAGCCCGGGCAGCACTTCGCGCTGCACGGTCACGTGCCAGCTCTGCACACTGCCAGTCTGCAGGTCCTTCGGGATGTGGTTCACGCGGCCATTGATGGGGTTGTAGTTCGCCGGGACGTTGTAGCCGGTCGGGTACCCGGCCTGCGTCGGGCGGAAGCAGGTGATGGGATTCTGATTGCCGCTGCAGAGGCCCTGCGAGGGCTGCTGCGTGACCGACAGGTCCACCACGTGGGGCCCGTTGAACGACAGCAGGTTCTCGCCGCCCAGCCGGTTGAAGTGGATGTAGCTCACGCCGAAGGCCGAGCGCACGACCGTTCTGTCATTGAGGCTGTAGGCCACGCCGACACGGGGCGCGAAGTTGTTCTTGTCGTCGTTCACGAGGGCGCGGTCGTAGATCGATCCGTCCTTCGCCTGGAGCAGGGTGCGGGTCTCAGGGTCGAAGTTGGTCAGGTAGTTCGAGGCTTCCCACTGCGGCGTCGCGTACTCGTAGCGCAGGCCCGCGTTCACGGTGAGGCGAGGCGACACCTGCCAGTCGTCCTGCACGTAGCCGAAGTGCATCCGCTGACGGAGGTCGAAGACGAAGAAGTTGACGATCTGGTAGCTGCTGCGGGCTCCCATCAGGAAGTCCGCGAGGTTGTAGAGCGCCGGATTCGATGCCGCCGTCGCCGGCCGGCTGAACTGGCCGCTGTAGCTGTCGGACCCGTACTTCGGGTTCACGTCGTCGACTTCGGTGTTGATGCGCTGGTATTCGTAGCCGGCTTTCACCGAGTGACGGCCGAAGAGGCTCGACCAGTTGAGTCGAGCGTTGAACACCGAGGGGTTCTGGAACTGGGGATTGCTGTTCTGGCGCCCCCAGGCCGTCCAGCCGCCGACACTCTGCTGCGTCAGGCCGCCGGAGAACACCTCGCCGCTCGGCAGGCCGGTGATGCCGTAGGCCGCCAGCATGTCGGGCGTGCCGGTGCCAAAGGCCGACTTGCCGGCATCGGTGCGCGACAGGCCCACGCGCACGTCGACGAGCGAGCGCGCCGTGAGTGTGCGGGTGAGGCCGAGGGCGAGCTGCTGGTTCTTCACCTCGACGTAGGCATTGGCCGGGCTGCTGGTCTCACCCTCGATTGGGGGCGGCTCGAAGTTGTCCATCTTGCGGCGGCTGAAGCGCACGAAGGTCCGCGTGTTGGCGCCCCACTGCTGGTCCAGCTTGATGTCGGCCTTGTCGTTGAAGTCTTCGCGACGCGGCAGGGCGTCGTAGTTGTTCGAGAGGCCGGCGCGCGTCGGCTGCGGCAGCCCGGCGAGCACCTTGCGCGCGAAGTCGGTGATCGCGGACGCCGGAATGACGCCGTCGGCATACACGGCGCCGGTCAGCGGATTCACCACCGGCACGCCGAGGCGGCCCGCCCGCAGGTCGGCCGTCGGGATGCTCGAGAAGGTGAGCGACCGCGACACCTGGCGGAAGCCTTCGAAGTTGGCGAAGAAGAACGCCCGGTCGCGCATGATGGGCCCGCCGAGTACCCCGCCGTACTGGTTGCGGTTCATGGTCGGCTTCTGGCCCGTGCTGGGCTTGAAGAAGCCCACCGCGTTCAGGGCCGTGTTGCGGTTGAACTCCCAGGCCGTGCCGTGCAGGCCGTTGGTGCCGCTGCGGAACGTGGCGTTGATGACGGCACCGCCGGCGCGGCCGAACTCGGCGCTGAAGTTGTTGGTCTGCACCTTGAACTCCTCGACGGCGTCAGGCGTCACCTGGACGACCTGATTCGAGAAGCCCTGATTGCTCGTGCCGTAGGAGTTGTTGTCGAGCCCGTCGAGCGTGAAGTTGTTGAGCGCGCTGCGCAGGCCGTTGACGTTGAACGACGCGTCGCGGGAGGAGCTGATCGACGAGCTGCGGACGCCGGGGCTCAGCAAGGCCAGATCGGCGTAGGCGCGGCCGTTGAGCGGCAGATTGACGATCTGCTCGTGCCGGATGACCTGGCCGCGGTCGCTGGAATCCGACTCCAGCAGCTTCGCGGCACCCACCACCTGCACCGTTTCGCCGATGCCGCCCACCGACAGCGCCAGGTTCACGCGCTGGCGGGCGTTGACCGTCACTTCGACGTCCTTGACGACCGCCGTGGTGAAGCCATCGAGGGAGGCCTCGAGCGTGTAGGTGCCGACGCGGACGGTGAGGAACTGGAAGGCGCCCTCGGCATCCGTGGTCGTCGTGGCCACCAGCCCGGTCGCGTCCTGCCGCAGCGTGACCAGCGCGCCAGGAACGGCGGCGCCGGAGGGGTCGGTGACCAGGCCGAGCACCGTGGCCGTGTCGAACTGGGCGCGAGCCGTCGCCGGCAGGAACAGCAAGGCCATCAACAGGCACAGCGCGCGGACACGAACCGTACAACGCAACATGACATCTACCTTTCGCGAAGGATGAGACCCGCCGGCACCGGCCGGCCGGAACGCGTCAGCGCCCCTGGTACGGGGTGCTGAAGTGGGTGTTCCACTCCACGCGATCGAGGTTGAGCGCCCGGTGTGACACCGCGCGCGTATCGATCTCGAGGATCAGATAAGCGTCTTCGTCGTACCGCGTCGAGCTGATCACCAGGTGCGGCGGGCCGAATTGCGTGCCGACGTCCACCCACCGGTGCCAGTGCCCGGAGATGACGCGCTGCACGGTAGCGGCGTGCTTGCGAAGCAGGGACTTCAGGTCGAGGTCCGCCACCTCGCGGTCGGCGATGGCTTCCAGCGGGTAGTGCACGAACACGAACGTCGGCACGCGCTCCGAGAGCTGCGCGTCGAGCCATGTCAATTGCGTTTCCCCGAGGCTGCCACGACCCTTGTCGTAGCGAGCGTGCCCGGGCTCCCACGTGGCCCCGAGGAAGTTGTTCAGGTGAATGAAGCGGAAGCCTCGATGGTCGACCGCGTAGTACGGATCCACGCCCAGCTTGCGCCGGAACAGCTCGTGCGCCGCCTCTCGCGACACCTTCGGCACCGCGTAGTCGTGGTTGCCGAATCCGACGTGCACCGGCATCGTGAACCCGTCGGTCAGCGACTTGGCGTGGTCGATGCGGGTCGTGTTGGTGAAGTAGAAGTCGAGATCGGCCGACGGATAATCGTGGAAGTAGTCACCCACGAGGAACACGCGGTCGAGGGCCGGGGTGAGCGCGTTGAGACGGGCGCGCGCCGCCAGCAGTCGCTTGGTGGTCTGGAAGATCGTCCAGGTGTCTTCCTCGTTGCCCTCGGGGCCCCGATAGAAGTCGTCGATGATGTGCGAGTCGGCGATCACGCCAATGCGAAACAGGTGCGCGCCGTCCTGCGCGTCGCACAGCGTGGGCGGCACGAGCAGACCGGCTCCGCTCATCTGGAAGAACTGGCGGCGGCTCAGCATGCCGCTACGCTACCGGCCCGGTGTCACCGCCCCATGACGACGCGGCAACTTCGATTTGGCGGCGACGCCCTCGTGCGACAGCCACCTGGGTCACAATAGCGGCACCATGTCCGGCTGTCGCCGCGTCGCCGCCCTCCTGCTGCTCTCGATCCTCACCATGACATCCGATCCCGCCGCGCAGACCCGCAAGATCTATTGGGGCGACGAGGTCCCCGCCGGCTGGGCCGGCAAGTGGCCCGCCGACCTGCTCACCGTGCCGGAGCGCACCAACTGGACACGCACGATGTCCACGCTGCAGCTCCACGAATGGATTGCGGCGCTCAAGCTCAAGACCGAGTTCCTGCACGTCGAGACGATGTTCCTGAGCCCCCTCCGCAAGGCGGCACCGGTCATGATCCTCGCCAACCCGCGGGTGACGACGCCGGCGCAGGCGAAGGCCTCGGGCAAGCCGGTCGTGTTCCTGCTCGGCAACATCCATCCGCCAGAGCCCGAAGCGGCCGAGGCGTTGATGCTGCTGGCGCGCGACCTCGCCGTGGGCCCGCGCAAGGCGCTGCTCGACAAGGTGATCGTCATGATCGCGCCGGTCTACAACGTCGATGGCACCGACACGTTCGTCACCCAGGACGGCGGCTACGGCAGCGTCACGCCGTACATCCAGGGCGTGCGCGAGAACTCGCAGGGACTCGACCTGAACCGCGAGGGTGCGAAGCTCACCTCGGTCGAGTCGCAGGGTCTCGTCCGCACGCTGAACGCCTGGGACCCACTGCTCTTCCTCGACGGGCACCTGATGAGCCGCGTGAATCACGGCTACGCGAACACCTACGGGACGGCGACGATTCCGGCCGCGGCCCCGGGGCCGCGCGACTACATGACCGACACGCTCTTCCCCGCCGTGCGCGAGGCCGTCCGCAGCGGCTTCGGCCTCGAGGTGTTCACGCACGCCCTCGCCACGCCCGACACCTGGCCGCCGACGGCCTGGAGCCACGACCGTGCCGCCTGGACGGTGGAAGCGAAGATGCTCGTGAACGCCTACGGGTTGCGCAACCGCTTCGCGATCATCACCGAGACACCCGGCCAGCCCACCTTCGAGCGGCGCATCTACGCGCAGTACGCCTATGTCGCCGCGCTGCTCGACTACGTGAAGGCGCACGGCGCCGAGATGCAGGCCATCGCGAAGAAGGCCGACGACGACACCGTGGCCGCCGTGCTCGCCGGCGCCGAACAGGGCACGCTCACCAACTTCCTCGACGGCGAATACCGTTCGGCCGGCACGATCGATCTGTTGGCGTATCGCACCAACGAGCCGATGTACCTGCCCGGCACGAGCGTGCTCGGCACGAAGCCTGGCACCGCGTCGGGCCCGCCGGAACTCGTGCGCGGGGTGGATGACCTGACCAGGCCCGTGGGCACGCGCACGGCCACCGTGCCACGCGCCTACGTGCTGCCGCCGATGATGAGCGCGGTGGCGGCCAAGCTGCGCCTGCAGAACATCCGGGTCACGACCCTGAGCGCGCCGGCGAAGGTACAGGGCGAGCAGTTCACCATCGACCGCATGTACACCGTGCGGCGGGCCGGCTACGACATGACGACGCTCGACGGGTCGTTCTCGCCCGTGCTCACCAAGGAATTCCCGGCCGGCTCGTTCGTGGTCGACATGGCCCAGCCGATGGCCAACGCCGCGTTCTACTACCTCGAGCCCCAGGCACGCGACGGCTTCGTGGGCTGGGGCCTGTTCGACGAGGCGCTCAGGACACTGGGTGACGCCGAACGGTCGGTGGTCTATCCGGTGT
>WBZP01005786.1_pt2 | contig 11289 bp, 11 predicted proteins | sample 5204301 | NCBI WGS metagenome assembly WBZP01 (sample SAMN12412401, study PRJNA552823) | activated sludge metagenome | isolation source: activated sludge from nitrification reactor of wastewater treatment plant... | place: USA: Pennsylvania | collected 2017
CCTGCCGCCGAGTGCCGCACGCACCATCTATGTACAAATCCGGAATACTTCTGAAAACCAGGTAGCGACCCCGACTGATATTCCGTCCAGACTGAAGGCAAAAGGGTACCAGGTGGTCACGGATCCCCTGGAGGCCGCCTATTGGCTGCAGACTCAGGTGGTCTATTGTCACAAGGCCGGGGAAGGAGTGAAACCGGAGACGGTCGCCAAGGCCGGCTTCGGCGCAGGCATCGGCAGCGGAGGAACCCCGCTCGCAAATGCCGGGGGTTTGGACATGGAGGCGATGGGCGGGATGTTCTCCGGCATGAATGCGCAGGCCATGCGCGCCATGGGCGGAGGTGGGATGCCGGACGTCAATGCCATGATGCGAATGGCCATGAGCGGCCGCGGTGGTTATCCGGGGATGGCCCAGCCGCAACAGAGCGACGACGTGATCTATCTCTGCGTCGCCGACGTCCTGGTCACAGAACAGGTGAAGAACAGTCTCCCTCGAACCTATAAGATGCGATCAGTCGCGCACGTGCTGCAAAAACATCTGAACATCGAGGAAGCCACTCCGATCGTGCGCGACAAGTTCGGCGCCAGCATCACCGGCGCATTCTAGCCGCACCGCTAATCACCTTGCCTCGAGACCAAATGGACCGCTCCGGCCTTGATGGCGGCCGTGACGACAACCCCTGCGGCAAGCTTGAACTCCTCCGCCGTCGATCTCGTCACCATCGCGACAAGGGGAAATCCACAATCCAGGGTAACCCGCGCCAACGCTCCCAATATGGTCACCGCCTGAACCGTGCCAGTCAGGTGATTACGCGCGCTGCTTCCGGAGGCTCGCCCCTGTTCGAGCACTACATCCTCCGCTCTGATACAGGCAAACACATCCGGCCCGATCGATTCCGCCTCGAGCGCCATGAGGGTCGTGCCGTTCACACTCACGCGCACCATGCCGCCGGTAGCCTCCACCACCCGCCCCTTCACCACGGTTTCGACACCGACTACGCGCGCAACATCCGCATTCTGCGGACGGCTGAACACGTCGATCGGCGCGCCAACCTGCAAGACGTCTCCCGCACTGATCACCGCCATCACATCGCCCAACGTCAGGGCTTCGGCCCAGTCGTGCGTCACAATAATCGAGGGCAGCGCCAGCTGCTTCAGGAGCGTCCGGAGCTCGTCACGCAAATGCAGTCGGGTCGGTGCATCCAAAGCGGACAGCGGCTCGTCCAGCAATAATAAGAGCGGCCGGGGTGCCACCGCCCGCGCCAACGCGACACGCTGTTGCTGGCCTCCGGAAAGTTCTCTGGGTTTCGCCTGCTCCAACCCGCGCAGTTGAAACAATTCCATCACTTCGTCCACCCGCTTGTTGCGTTCCACAGTGGAAAGATGGCTCAAGCCATATGCGATATTCCCAGCCACGGTATAGGTCGGAAACAATGCGTAGTCCTGCGACATGTACCCGATATGGCGATCTTGGGGCTGGACACGAACCCCCGATGCGGTCTCCAACCACAGCCGCGACACAAAGCGGATGGTGCCTTCCTCAGGCCATTCAAGCCCCGCCACGGAGCGCAAAATGGTCGTCTTCCCAGACCCCGAAGGGCCAAACAGAATCAGAACCGTCGCCTCCTCGACCGGATAGCGAATCTGCGCGCGAATGGGCGCCCGACCGGGAAACGTCTTCACCAGATGGATCGTTATTTCCGCGGCCATGCTGCCCATACATTTCGATTGACCGCATACACGAAGAGCAGCACCGCGTAGGAGACGACCAGGAGAAAGAGCGCCGTCTTGGCAGCCCCGGCATAATTTAAGGCCTGCACTTCATCGTAGATATCGATAGAGACCGTGCGCGTCTCGCCCTCTAAATTGCCTCCTACCATCAACACGACCCCGAACTCACCCAGGGTATGCGCGAAGCTCAGCACGGCGCCGGTCAGCAGTCCGGCCTTGGATAAAGGGACGATCAATTTGAAAAACGTCCCGAGTTTCGACACGCCCAATGTCCAGGAGGCTTCGATCAACTGACGATCGACTTGCTCGAATGCCGCCGCAAACGGCTGTACTGCGAACGGAAGACTGTAGAGGATGGACGCGAGGAGTAAGCCTTCGAAGGTGAAGGGCAGCGGATGGCCCACCAACTCGGCGTAGAGACGCCCAAACGGGCTGTGAGGACCGATTGCGATAAGAATATAGAAACCGAGAACGGTTGGAGGGAGCACGAGAGGCAACGCGACCACAGACTCGACCAAAAATTTCCACCGCCAACGGGAGAAGCTCAGCCAATAGGCGATGGGAAGGCCGACAACTAGCAGCGCACAGGCCGTGAGGCCGGCTAACTTACACGTCACCCAAATTGCGATCCAGTTCACGCGTGCCCCAGCCAAGACCTGACGTTCCAGACCGGCGCCATCCTAAGAACACCGGCCGGGAAGATCAACTGTCTCCACAGATTATTTTCCGATCATGACCTCGGTGGCCTTCACCGCCACGGTGACCTGATCGTTGACCTTCAGTCCTATATTCTTGACGGACCCTTCCGTAATGGCGGCAACGAATTCCAGCGTGCCCACTTTCACCACCACCTCAGCCATTGCTTGCCCTTCATTGATACGGACGACGCTGCCCGGAAATTGATTTCTAGCGCTGAGCTTCAGAGCACTCCTCTGTATGTTCAAGTCCAGCTCGTGGACCCGGATGATTTCTGCCATTCGAGTCACACCAGTTGGCAACGAATTCCACCGGCCAGATCTGCGCCTTCGGCACTATGACTTACACTTGAACTGCATCCCCCATCGTCTGCCGCTCGTTTCCCCTTCTGCGCCCTCCACGCTGGACATGCTGCCGTATCCCTCCACCGCTCCGTCTCGTATGATCGTATAGCCGGAGGGACACTTCACCGCCATCACCTTCAGCGCCTCTTTTCGGTAGGGCGATCCCATCGGTCCCCCACGGTCTTCTTTGTAGAGATAGGTGACGACACCGCCCTGCTCCGATTCGTGGGTCAGCAGCACGGCTTCAGAACACCCGGCGAACAATAACGCCACCGGCACGCAGACACGGATCCATCGATTAGTTCGGCAACGTGAAACCATAACGCGTCATGATCTCCTGTCCTGGAGGACTCTGCATGAATGACACAAATTGTCGGGCAGCGTCTTGATTCTTGGACTGTTTCAAAATGACCGCCCCCTGCTCCAACGGCGGATGAGCCTCAGCTGGGATTTGCCAGTAACCGCCGGCACTCTGCATCGCCGGAGCCAGGCCAAGGGATAGGGCAATGATGCCGACATCGCAGGCACCCGATTCAATGAACTGCGCTGCTTGAGAAATGTTTTCTCCTAACACCAGTCTGTCCTTCACCTCCGAATAGAGTTGTGCCTGCTCCATCGCCGCCACCGCTGCGCGTCCATAAGGTGCATGTTTCGGGTTGGCAATGGCAATTTTCTTCACCGTCGGTTCTCGGAGCACAGTTAGCCCTTTCGAGACATCAATGGAGGAATTTTTAGGAGCCCACAGTACGATCCGTCCTACGGCGTAGCGATAGAGCGTCCCGGGCACGGTGAGCCCCGCTTCTTCCAGCTTTTTCGGATAGCCGATATCCGCGGAGAAATACAAGTCAAACGGCGCACCTTGCTGTAGTTGCGCATAAAAATTCCCCGACGATCCCAGCGACAACTTCACATGCCGGCCGGTTTGCTTTTCATATTCCCCAATCAATTCCTTGATGGCAAAGTTCAAATCGGATGCGGCCGCGACGGCAAGGTCTTCTGCCTGAGCGTGGGAGCCTATCCCTCCCACGAAGGCTGTCAGCATGACCAGCAAGCTCACACAGGCATTCAGCATTCTATTTATTCTCTTTATGAGAGACACGCTTCACCTCCTCATATCCATAAAGCCGGCCGGAAACCGATGGTGGTCAATGGCGCGTTCTCAGGACTCGGCTGGCGATTGATCAGTAATCATTTCGTTTCTTAGAAGAAAATCTGATATTGAATGCGCACGGCATTCTCAATCAAGGTTCCGGCACGGGCATCCAGCGGTATAGTGCCTGACGGAAAGGTCCCGCCGACTGCCGGTAGCGGTGCGCTCCGCCCGATCGCGAAGCCGCCCTGCCCCATGGCAATATTTGAATAGGTCAACATGATCTGGTGGTCATAGGTTCCACTAAGAAACCAATTCAAAGAGACATCCACTTCCTTGATCAAATCGCCACCCGCATTGGTATCCGGATCCCACCAGGCATAACGGGCGGCCACTTCCACTTTTCTCGGAATCAGATAGTAGCCTGCCTGCGTGTACCATCCGGTTGCATTGCCGAACTGGTTCGGCGCGAACGCCGTACAAGGACCACCTATGGTCGCGGTCTGTAAACAAGGAAGTCCCTTATTGTGCCGCGTGACATTCCTGAACCAATACTCCGCCTGCAACGAAAACCCGCGATACTTGAAGGCATAATCCAACGTCCAGGTCGCAAAGTCCACGACCCCCTGTCCTAACATTCGCCCATTTCCATACGTAGCCAGGGCTCGCCGCACACTCAAATTCGCGAGATCGATACCGACAAAACCATTGTCCGTGCTGGTGTCGATGGCCGGATTGTAGGCAAACCCACCCCCCACCGCCAGTTGGGGAGCTTCCGAGTAGGCAAGATCGCCTTCCCCATACCCAGCACGCCCGAGAATATTCGCTTGCAGCCGCGCGACGTACATGAGTTGGTTCACATTGGTTCGCACATTCGCATTGAGATTCCGCTGATTGACGGGGCACCCGGCCGGCGAAGGAAAGGGATTGCCGCCGGTTTGGCCGCCCGGACAGCCGACGGTCGGCTCTTCACTCGTAAACTGCGCGAACCGATTTAGTAAGGGTCCTGCGCCATTGAATACACCGAAGTAATAATTGACGGGATAGACCTCTTCATCGTTCATGAACGTGATGCCGACGTCGCGGCGGTTGATACCGCTCGCGGTGAATGCATCCATGACGAGGGCACGACTCGCAAACTGCATCGAGGCGGTTGAATTGATTTGAGACCGATTAAAATAGACTTTGTATTGGCCGGCCTGAACATTCAACCAAGGCAGGTGCGTGCTGGTGACGTTCATATCGAACACCGAAATCGCGCCTGGCGCCTGGGCATTTTCTGCCGTCTCACCGGCCAGTTGGATATAGTATTTAAAATCCGGGTTGAACAGATGCCCCATGAAATACAGGCGCGCCGTCCTGAGGTTAAACGAGGAGGCATCCTCGCCTGAGCGATTGGCACGATAATCCCCGAAAACGCCCAGCAACTCCGGAAAGTTCTTGGAGTCTCCCGATTCTCGATAGGCTTCATTCCGCGACCGTTGGGTGAAACGCATCGCAAATCGCGCACGAATCTTCAACAGAAACGCATTGTCATTCATGGAGAAATTGAATCCACGATCGTACCAAACCTTAAAACTCGGCTGGAGCAAATAGGTCCGCTCCTGGGATTCCTGGATCACCGTTGCATACTCCTCCGGAGTAATCACGCCCTGCTTCATCGCGCGTTCCAGCAGCAGTTTGGTCGCGGGATCCATACTTTCCACGAAAACGTACTTACCATCCTTCTCAACCAGCCGACCGGCCTCCGCTGCGAAGCTCTCCGTACTTACCAACTGGGCGATACAGAACACGACCAGGAGCAGCCTGATTGCCCCTCCCCGGCAAGAAGCACAGAACCGATGGATATATGGCACCTGTGACACCATCCATTGCATCTCGAGATCCTCCGCATATGCAGTTGCGACAATTGAACGCATTCGTTCATGAGCACCATCCCGGACGGCGGCGGAGCCAGTCGGCTCTCCACCCCTAGGGAACGGTCTTCAAAAATTCCCGATAGTCCACCGCAAGCGTTTTCGTGGCAGGATCGGTCAGATAGAATCGGCCCGGCTCGAAATAGAGCAGATATGTCTTGGGAGGTGTCCAGGGAGTGGGGTAGTTGTAATCGTAGGCGTCTTCTTTATTCACAGGCTGCTGGACATGGAAGTATTCAAGAGTGATATGGAGGTATCGGTCGCGAACTGCCAGCCAGCCGGCGGTCACGTCGCGCCGATAACGTGGGTTCATGCCAGGCGCAAAGACTTGGAAATACACCCGCTCCTCGGTCCCGGCCTTTTCAAGCCCGACAGCGAGAGACGGGACCAGCGCCTCCAGTTCATCTTCTCGAAACACCTTGTTCGGCGGAGCCTCTTCGGCATACCAACGAAGCGGGAGGCGCTGTTGTTCGCGCAGCGACAAGCCCCGAAGAATGGCAGCCAATTGCGGCGGCGTCAGGTGAACCGGATGCGTGTAGCCTGCGGCGGAAACCTCTCGCTGCAACATCACCGCCGTGCGTTGATCTTCATGCACCGCCTGTGTGGTGTACGGCAACCTGGCACAACCAGTGCTTCCCAAGCCCAATACACATATCGTCACCAGCGCAAGAAACGTCTGCCGGTGCCATCGTTTCTCCAACCCGTCGTGTTCCATGTATCCTCCACCAAGCGTGCCCCTGCGAATTGCAATGCTTGCAATTAATTCATCTATACTTGCACCAACGTCAAAAAATTTTCAGCGTCGCACTGCCGGCACGCCATACCCGGCCTGCCTCACAATGTCCTGCCCTTCGGCACTTTGGATATAGGCAAGAAATTCATCGCACAGTCGGCGATTGGGACAGTATCGCTCCATAGCCATCGAATGTACCGTAGGGGTGTACCCTTTCCCGATGGTCGCAGCCACACGCAGCCGTTCCTGCTTTCGTACTGCCTCATGCCCATACACAATTCCGGCTTCCGCCTGCCCGCTCAAAACATGGTCGACTACCCCGTTCGAATCGGTCGCCACATCCAAACGCCCCTTCAGTGCTGTGTCGAGGCCGAGCGTGCGCAGGGCATCGCGAACTTGCTGCCCAAGCCGCGTCTGCACGGGATCAGCCACCGCCAACCGACCAGTTCCCCGGCTGAGGGCTTCAAGAGAGTCAGGCGCCTCCACCAGCGATTCCGGCACGACGAGGACCAATTGGTCGAATGCATACGGCCGCTTTGCATCAGGCAGCACATAATATTTTTGCTGCAACCTGGCAATCAGCTCATCTCCACCCGGCGCAACGAGATGAATGGGCCCGGTGCCGATGAAATACTGGCCCACCATGCTGTTTTCCATTCCCGCAATGGTTCGGCGGAGATCCAGCCCTGAATCGAAATAGAGCTTCACGCGAACATCGGGATGAGATGCTTCAAATTGGTTACTCAGACGTTCCAACACACCCTGAAGGCTTGGAGAGGCTGCGATGACAAGGGCTTCCGTCGCCCCTGCAACGGGCCGCACGATCGCTAACATGAACAACAGCAGACCGGCCGCCACCTTCACGGCTCTCAGCCCACAGGCGATATTTTTCATCGCGCTTCTCATCTAACGACCTCATTCTGTAGAAACGGAGAGACGCCGTGCATGCGACGCAGCACCCCCTACCCAACCCGAAGGGTGCGCACCTTCCCCGTTTCCGTCATGTCGTATCCGCCCAACGCTTCGACTTCGGTTCTGAACTGACGGCTGGCAATCGCATCCAGCAGATGCGAGAGGCCCGGGTGACTGGAGAGGTATCGCTTCGGCAAGACCAGATCGTAGCGGGCCTGTTGCAGCGGAACGAAGTCGAGTCCGAAGATCTGTGCCGCAGACCGCACGCCGATTCCCGTATCGCCTTGACCATCCGCAATATGCCGTGCCACCTCAAAATGCGAGCTGACCGCCACGCCATATCCCTTCACCGCACTGCCATCAATACCTAATGTCTCCAACCGCTGATCCAGCAACATCCTGGCGGCAGCTCCCTCCTCACGATTGACCAGCACCACGTTCGGACGCGCCAGGTCCTCCACGGTGCGGATGCGCTTGGGATTCCCCGCTTTTACGATGAGCCCCTCTTCCCATGCGGCAAACGTGACGACAATATAATCGTCCCCTTGCAGGTGCCGGCGGAGATAGGGCAGATTCGATTCTCCCGTTTTTGCATCAAGAATGTGCAACCCCGCCATGTGCACTTCATTCCGCTTGAGCGCTTCCAACGCGGCCGCACTGCCCATCGACCACCCGACAACCGTGGAGGTGTCCTTGTGCCGGTGAAGATACTCGCTCGCCAGATTGATGGCCGGATCGCAACCAGCCACCGCGATTTCCCGTTCGACGATCTGCCGTTCACGCAGCAGCCGGACGAGCACTCGCCGATCGGACTTCGCCGAACGCGCCCCTGACCCCGCCTTGCCGATGATGAGACCATCGGCAGGCACGGTGTAGTTGAGAATTTCACCCAACGCTGCTACCGGGCGGACCACGAAACGGTCTTCAATCTTCGCGACCTTAACTCTGGTACGAGGCTGAACAGCCGACACGTTCAATCCCGGCCACACCCAATCACCTTCGATCAACTCGCCGGTCGTCTTGAGACTAAAAATGTCTTCCACATGGCAACCCAACACGCTGGCCAACCGAAGGGACACCGCCGTCGTGGGTAAGTATTGATCCGCTTCAATGGCACAGACAGCCTGGCGGGTGATCAACGCGCCATCAGCGAGCTGGCCTTGAGAAAGACCTTTGGCCATGCGTAAGGCGCGAAGGGAATTGACCACGTTGGAGGCTGGTTCTGCTTTGCTTTTTTCACTCATGAGGGCGGACATGTATCACGATAGATAAATTTGTGTCAACTATCATTGATTCCGTGGTGCGATGGCATTTCCGGGAAAGGGATTGGTAATGGTGAAATCATACAGTCATTCCGCCTGATCCAGCGGCGGCGAGATGGGATCGAGGCGGCTTTCAGAACCAGATTTTGTGCGATCAGGGGACGAAAGACAAACTGAATTGCTTTATTGTTGACAAAGTTATTAAAGATAATGTATTTCATACCTCATCGGATAAAGGCATTTTAATAACACATTGAACATATGATGATTGCAAACAACACATCATCATTGTTGGCATCATTCTCAACATTCAAATTGGAGCGAACGCGATGAAACGATCTGCTTTTGCCCTGGGGGCAAGCCTGGTCATCCTCTTGGGTGGCTTAAGTCTGCCGGCTGCGGCAGTCGAGGAAGGCCAGTTCATCAAGAAGGACGGAAAATGGGAATACTACTCGGGGGAAGACCCCGGCCTGAAATATCTTCTACTGAAGGGCATCATTACGCAGGACGAATATGACCGAGGCCTCAAAGTCATCGACAAACGCGAACAGGTCTCAAAGCCGAACTACACCATCGACGTGAACAACGGCCTGAACTTCCGCGTGGGGGACAAATTTTTCCTCAAGCTCCGGCTACTCACTCAGGTCCGTTACACCCACAGCACCTACAACAATGCCTGGGGCACGATCGGTGACTCGCGCAATCCCGAGATCCTCGGCGGCCAGGTCGAATATCGGGCCATCCGCAAACAGAGCGACTCCAATCAATTCAGCGTCCCCCGTGCCCGACTGCAATTCCTGGGTTATGCCTTCGACCCCGACTTCCGGTACAACATCTCCTGGGCGTTCGACCAGACCACCTGGAACCAAGAGGGCGGAAGCGGCAGAGCCGGTCTCCTCGATGCCTACGTCTCCTCATGGCATATTCCTTGGCTCACGATTCAGGCCGGCCAACAGCGAGTCTGGTTCAATCGCGCCACCATTAGTTCCATGGCAACTTCGACATTTGCCGACAACTTAATCGTGCAAAACGCCTTTGCGGCCAACCAGCAGAACAGCCGCGACATCGGCGTCAGCATCTCCAGCGACGAGGACCAATACAAATTCAATTATGCGTTCGGTATCTGGGGCGGAGTCGGAGCGAATCTCGCCCGTGAAGGAACTTCAGTCAGCCAAAATGTGCTCCCCCAAACCGGAACACCCGGAGCCCCGGGAGCGGCAACCACTCGAACCTATAACTACGACACGCGATTCATGACCGGTGAGATGATGTATACGGCGCGGTTGCTATACAAAATCGCCGGCAATCCCGGCTATGGACAGGGAGATATTCTGAATTCGCGTACCCTTCAATCAGCGATCGCCTTTGGGTACGCCTATAACCCGGCCCAGAACTACCTGAGCTCGATTCGTTCCGACATTGTCGATCGGGCCTACCGCCAGGCCATCGTCAAGGCGTACAACGGCCGGCTCCTGGCCGGAGGCATTTGGGACTTTCAAACTTATGAAGCCGACTTCATCGCCAAGTATCAGGGATGGTCGTTTCAGGCGGAAGGGTATTACCGTCACCAGCGACTCCGCAGCGCCAATAGCGGAACCAGCGCGTTTGACTTGAATACGATTCCGGCAGCCCAATTTCTGGGGCCTCCGGTCAACCTTGGACAGGCCTATGGATGGTATGCGCAAGTAGGAAAATACATCATCCCGCGAAAACTCGAACTGGCGGTGCGGTATGGATTCATGGATCCGTCCACCCAGCAGGTGAACGATCTGGTCAAAGAGTTCGGCGCCGCAATCAACTATAGCTTCGACGGCACCTACAACAACCGGCTCGTGATCGATTACTCGAATATCACCATGGGCAGCGGGGGACGAGCACCGGATCGGTTCCCCTTTGAGAGTCAACCGGGATTCGGACAGGATCTCGTCGAGAACCGGATCAATGTGCAGTACCAGTTCTACTTCTAAAGATCTATGACAGGCCAATACAGGTTCTTGGAGGACATCATGAGAGCAGCATTTCGTGTCAGAGGACTCATTGCCATAGTCGGATTTTTGATCAGCCTGGGACTGACCGCCCAGCCGGCCCAGGCGCAGCCGGAGACCATTACCATCGCCGCCGCCAACAGCTTGAAGGACGCCCTTCGAAAAATTCTTCCGCTGTTTGAAACGGAGCATCGGAACATCAACGTGCGGGTGATCTACGGTCCGTCGCAAACACTCCGCAGCCAGATCGAACAGGGCGCGCCGGTCGATATCTTTCTACCCTCCCTCTTCGAAGAAATTGATCAGCTCGAAGCCAAGGGATTGATCATTCAAGGCACCAAACGGGCCTTTGCCGCGACTTCGCTGGTCTTGATCACGGGCACGGCCCTCCCCGCCCCCATCAGTACGATTCAGGATTTGCAAACGATCCCGATACGCCGAATTGCCGTCGGCGATCCGAAGACGTCATCGGTAGGGAAAGTGTCCGCGCAATTTTTGAAATACAGCAAGCTTGAGCCCAAGCTGAAGTCACAATATATCCTCGGCGAACATTCACGAGCTGTCCTCGACTTGGTCGCTAAAGGCGAGGCTGAAATCGGGGTAGTCTATCGCACCGATGCCAT
>WBZP01006734.1_pt1 | contig 11289 bp, 8 predicted proteins | sample 5204301 | NCBI WGS metagenome assembly WBZP01 (sample SAMN12412401, study PRJNA552823) | activated sludge metagenome | isolation source: activated sludge from nitrification reactor of wastewater treatment plant... | place: USA: Pennsylvania | collected 2017
AGTTCACGTCTAAAATCAAAATTCGAACACTACAGCAAGTTTGGTACCCGTAGCGGTATGTCGGGTGCAGAAATTGCCATGACCATGCTCCAACATTATAACATCCGTGATGTAAAAGTAGTAGAAGGACAAGGTTATTTGTCGGACCACTACAACCCACAAACCAAAACAGTGGCACTCTCACCAGCCGTTTTTCATGGCAGGAGTATTTCAGCAGCAGCAGTTGCGGCCCATGAATGCGGTCATGCCGTTCAACATGCCACTGCCTACAGCATGCTTACCCTTCGCTCAAACCTGGTGCCTGTTGTTCAATTCTCCAGCCAGATCCAGCAATTTCTTTTTATGGCGGCCATCTTTGGCATTGGAGCCGGAATCGGAGGAAGTCTGTTGATGACTGTTTTGGTGGTAACCTTTGGCATCACAGCATTATTCAGTCTGATAACATTGCCGGTTGAATTCGATGCATCAAAAAGAGCCTTGGTTTGGCTGGACAACAGCGGTGTGGCTGTAAATCAGGAATATGAAGGCGCAAAAGATGCTCTTTGGTGGGCAGCCATGACCTACGTAGCGCAGGCTTTGGGGGCACTGGTAATGTTTTTGTACTTCCTTTTAAGCTTTTTAGGTAGAGAAGATTAATCAAACCAATATGAATACAGAATTAGATAGTTTCCTGGCCGATGGTTATGTACACATGGACAAAACACTCGACCACCTTTCGGAAGAGATAAGTAAGATTAGAGCAGGCAAAGCATCACCTGCCATGATTTCCGGCATTCTTGTTGATTACTATGGCAGCCCTACTCCTTTGCCCCAGATAGCTAATGTAACCGCCAGCGATGCCCGTACCATAGTTATTCAACCATGGGAGAAAAAAATGCTGGCAGCCATCGAGCGGTCCATTTTCGAAGCCAATTTGGGCATCACTCCTATGAATAATGGCGAAATTGTGATGCTGACCGTACCCCCTTTAACCGAAGAAAGGAGGTTGTCGCTCGTTAAACAATGTAAAGCCCTTGGCGAGGATGCAAAAGTAGCGGTAAGAAATATCCGACACAAACTGATGGAGCACATCAAAAAAGAGGTTAAAAATGGCTATCCTGAAGATTTAGGCAAGAAAAAAGAAGCCGAAGTCCAGAAGTTTGTTGATGATCACACAGACAAGGTCAACAAGCTGTTAGATGCCAAAGAAAAAGACATTATGAAGGTATAATTCGAACATTTGTTTCGTATTGAAATAAAAGCTCCGATGATTTCGGGGCTTTTTTTGTTTCTAAATGACCAATTCAACGAAAATTAAACCCAATGGTTAATTTCTTGTTAACATTAGGTTAACAATACTGTATTAAGTAGTATTTTAGCCGCTGAGACAATTTGTTTTTTTAACCAAACTTAATAGACAATGAAACAAAATTTCGTGATTCTATTACTGACGTTACTTTCTTTTACTGCGATAGGACAGCGCATGATAAAAGGTAAAGTCAGTGATGCAGCAGGAGCTCCTCTCATCGGAGCCAACGTAGTGGTGAAGGAAGTTCCTACCATTGGAACTATCACAGATGTAGACGGTAATTATGAACTCCAGGTACCTGCCAATGCAACTGCTCTGGTTTTCAGCTATACCGGTTTTGATACCCAGGAAATTGCTTTGGGTAATTCGTCCATGGTTGATGTAACCCTGGCCGAAGGTAAGATCCTCGATGAGGTAGTAATTGTAGGTTATGGTTCCCAGGCAAAAAAGGATGTTACGGGCTCCATTTCCAAGGTAACAGGTGAAGCAGTAGCCAACCTGGTATCCCCCAGCTTTGTTCAACAACTGGCAGGACGCGCAGCGGGGGTTCAAATTCAAAATACTTCCGGTATTTTGGGTTCTGCACCACAGGTGAGAATCAGGGGTGTAAACTCCATTTCTTCCGGTACTCAGCCTTTGTATGTGGTTGATGGTGTGCCTGTTTTCAGTGGTGATGTTGGAGGATTTACACCTGCGAATGCATTGGGTGATATCAACCCCAATGACATCGAGTCATTTGAAATCCTGAAAGACGGTGCTGCTTCTGCCATCTATGGTTCAAGAGCTGCCAATGGTGTTGTGTTGATCACAACCAAAAAAGGCGCCGCCGGTAAAGCTAAGTTTACTTATGATGTAAACTTTGGTACTGCAAAAGCAGCAAAACTATTCGATTTGTTGGGCGCAGAAGATTTCGTGACCATACAAAATGAAAAGTATACCAATGCTGGCGCCAACCCGGTAGCAAATCTTCAGAAAAGAGCGGATGGCAGTACTGTGGATACAGACTGGCAGGCACTTACTTTCAGAAGAGCCATGCAGCACAGCCACAACCTATCTGTTAGTGGAGGTGTGGATAAAACCAATTACTTTTTCTCTTTCGGCTATGCTGACCAGGAAGGTATCGTGCTTTCCAACAGTTTGAGAAGATTTAGCTTCAGAGCCAATATCGACCAAAAAGTAAACAAGTGGTTGACCGTTGGTTTTAAAAGTGGTGTAACCCGTCAAAATAACCAGGGACCACTTACAGGCTCCAACAACTTATCAGGTAACGTATTTGGTACCATCCGTATGTTACCCAACGTAGAAGCTTTGGATCCCACTCACCCAACAGGTTATAACATCGACCTGATCAACATCAGATCTTTGGGCAGAGGTGCCAACCTGGATGTAATTTCCAACGGTATTCCCAACCAGCTTTTCGTTTTGGAAAACGACAAGAGGGAGTCCGGTTCATGGAGATTATTGGGTAATGCCTACCTGGATGTAAAATTAATGGATGGACTTAACTTCAAAACTATGTTGGGTCTTGATGGAAGTTATGTAACCGACTTCTTGTTCCAGGATCCCAGACATGGAGATGGATCCAGCGCCAATGGCCGTGTTTCACAGGCATACTCTCCATCAACCCGATGGAACTGGCAAAACATCCTGAGTTATGACAAAAAATTCGGAGAGCACAATTTAGGTGTTACCCTGGTACAGGAATACCAAAAACAAAGACAAACATTCTTCCAGTCACAGGTAACCAACATCTCTGATTTGTATTTCCAGGAAAACATCGTTACCGGTACATTTGCTACGCCTGAAGCATTCGGGGGCATTGGCGAAAACGGATTGGCTTCCTACCTGGGTAGATTCAACTACAACTATGCAGGTAAATATTACCTCAGTGGTTCTATCAGAAGGGATGCGCTTTCTTCGTTGGCACCCAACAATCGTGTAGGTTACTTCCCGGGTGTTTCTTTTGCCTACAGAATATCAGAAGAATCTTACTGGGAATCTTTGAAAGACATGATATCTGATTTCAGAATTCGTGGATCTTATGCACAAACAGGTAATACCAACATAGGTAACTATCCTTATATCGGCTCTTATGGCTCAGGTCTTTACGGGACACAAAATGGTATCGCCTACAACAATTTTGGAAACGACCAGTTGAAGTGGGAGTCACAGACCAAAACTGACGTTGGTGTGGACATAGGATTCAAAGAAAACAGATACAACCTTAGTGTGGCTTACTGGTTGCAGGATAACAATGATATTATCCTCCAGGCACCAACAGCTCCGTCTCTGGGTATTCCAAACAACTTCATCAATAAAAACATTGGTCGGGTTAAAGGAAGCGGTATTGAATTTACACTGGATGCAGCCGTTGTCAGAAAGAGCAATTTCAAATGGAATGTTTCTGCCAACTTCTCCACACAAAACAACGAGGTGGTTTCATTGGTTAATGGCCAGGACATCACCACTGCCTACAACGTAATCAGAGAAGGTGAATCTATTCGTTCTATTTATGGCTACATTTATAAAGGTGTTAATGCAGCCAACGGTAACCCTATTTATGAGTCTTACAACAGAGATGCAGATGGTAACATTACCGAAACCATTTTGGTACAAGCTGATTTGGCAAAACAACAATACTATGTTTATAATGCTGAGAATCCAACGGATCTTTCAACAGCCAGAGCTTTGAGTGCAACACGTGACCGTGTTATACTTGGTTCAGCGCTGCCAACATGGTTCGGAGGTCTTAACAATACCTTTAACATTGGTAATTTTGATATAGATATGTTAATCCGTTTTTCAGGTGGCAACAAAATCATGAACAGAACCCGTGCTGACTTGTTGGGTATGACATTCAACAACAACAGTACAGAAATTCTGGGAAGATGGCAAAGTCCTGAAAACCCTGGTGACGGACAGACACCTAAGCTTTTCCTCAACAGAGATGCTTTGGTTAACAATCCGGATTTCGCATCCACAAGGTGGGTAGAAGACGGTGACTTTGTAAGGTTGCAGAACCTTTCTGTTGGATACAGATTCTCACAATCAACACTGAAATCTTTGGGCTTGAGTTCAGCCAGAGTTTATGTACAAGGCCAAAACCTGGTTACCCTCACAGGTTACTCAGGTTTGGATCCTGAAACATCAACTGCATTCTCAACCAATACCGGTTTTGGTGAGGACTTCAACGGAAACCCACAACAAAGGGTTTATTCTGTAGGATTAAACGTAGGTTTCTAATTTCAAAAATCAATTACAATGCAAAAAAATAATATCAGATATATAAAAACAGGATTTCTGACGTTGTTGCTGGCAGCATTTTCTATGCAGTCTTGCGATAAAGACGTAACAGAACTGGATCCTTATGACAGGATCACTGAGCAACTTGCCTTTTCTTCACCTGCCAGGGTAGAATTGTCGATGGTGGGTGTTTATGACGCTGCACAAACCGGATTTTATGCCGGTGGTCAGGTAAGGGGATATCCTTTTGGAGCTGCTAACGTAGCACAAGGTGACATGAGAGGTGAAGATATGCTCAATGTAGCAGCCTTTTATGCCATCACATATGAAGCTACCTACAACACAGGTACAGCCAACAATGTATTCATGTGGCATACACTATACGCACTTATCAATAAGGCAAATATCATTATTGAAGGAGTGAAAAGTGCTGCTGCCAATGGTACCATCACCGCTGCTGCTGCTGCTGCTTATGAAGGAGAAGCAAGATTCCTCAGAGCTTTGGCTCACCATGAATTGTTGATCCACTTTGCAAGACCTTATAAGCATACAGCTGATGCATCACATGCCGGTGTTCCATATAGAACAGTGGCTGTAAACACTTCTGCTGCTTTGGATAGTGAAATCCAGAAAGGCAGAAATACTGTTGCAGAATGCTATACTCTTTTGTTGGAAGATTTGAACTTTGCAGAAGCCAACCTTCCTGAAACAAGGGCAAGTGCAGCATTGAAGATCAGCAGAGCTACCAAAGGTGCTGCCATCGCTCTTAAAAACAGAGTGTTGTTGCACAAAGGTGACTGGAATGGCGTGATTGCTGAAGGTACCAAACTTCTGGACAACGGAACAGGTGCATACTCCTTAACAGCAGCACCTGAAGGTGTTTTTGCCAGCAACAATGGCAATAGCGAATCTATCTTCTCTATTGAAAATGCGTCAACCGACAACTCAGGTGTAAACGGAGCTTTGCCGGTAATGTACTCTATTTCTCCGGGAAGAGCCTTAGTAGCCATCAGCCCGATTATGTACAACAATCCTGCCTGGGTACAGAGCGATCTTAGAAGAACTCAATTGGTAAAGGAAGCCGGTAACGGTTTCTTCAGCAATAAGTACAGAAAGATCACTACACAGGATGACTGGACTCCAATCCTGAGATTGGCAGAAGTGATGTTGAATACCGCTGAGGCATATGCCAGAACGGGCAACACTGACAAGGCCCTTGCATTGTTAAACAATGTAAGAAACCGCGCCGTTACAGATGCAGCATTGCAATTTACCAGCGGCTCTTTTGCTTCAGCTAAAGAACTCATTTCAGCAATTCTTATGGAAAGAAGAATTGAATTCCTGGGTGAAGGCAGAAGGTGGCCGGATATTCACCGTTTGGCAACTGATACCGATTTTACTACCGGAGGAATCCCTGCCAAAGTAGCATTCGGTAATACTACTAAAGCGAGCTGGGGTTTTGGTGTCGCTTATGACAATGGAGCTTACACAGGCACCAGAAGCATCACTGCCAAACCTTACGACGACTATCGTTTTGTATGGCCTATTCCGCTCGATGAGTTAAATACCAATGAGGTATTGAAAGGACAGCAGAATCCGGGTTATTAATTAACATTTCGGTAAAAGTATAAAAGAAGGGCGGAGAAATTCCGCCCTTCTTATTTTATGCCAAATTGATGATAATTATTTTCGTTGCTATGGAGGCATACTACAGCACGTCAAATCCTGTAAGTTATTTTTTGTAGATACACTAAAACTTTAAATATTATTTTTCCAAATTATAATTTAGTGTGATTTTTTCCTTTGATTCCCCGATCACTTTAGCATTTGGTTTTTAATCTTGAATGCTGCGGAAATTGCAACTGTTTTCATTGAAGTCACTAATAATACCTTGATTAACTCCAAATGTAAAATTTAGATCAAGTTAAAATAAGTTATTTCTCTTATCTAAAGTATAAGTAAATTGATTAAATGAATTATTTGATACACAGGCCAAGGCAGTGGTAAAACTCTTAAAGTACAGGTTTTTAAAATTCCACATTCAACAACCCATTTTAGATTACTCTATCTCTGTCGACCATTGTAGAACACAATGGCTACACCATAACTTGACAAGCTTTCAGGTATGCCTGTATTTCCGCCGCCGTTGAGACTTTTATCCACTGCGGAAATGTTTATAGATGAAAGCGGGTAGTTGTAATAAGGTTTCAATGCAAAGGCATTTCTACCGGTTTTTGCCTGGAAAATAAGAGAAAATCTTATATTGTAATAACTGTCGCTGTAAACTGATAATTTGCTTTTTGCTCCGGGAAAATCTCGCAAATAGTTGGTTTTAATACTTCCAAACTGTAGCCCGATACCAAAAATTTTATAATAGTTTTCTAAACCCAGATACCATACACGCTGACTAATTCTCCATTCATCGTTGGTGATGGTACCTCCAATGTTTCTGGCACTGCCATTGTCTGTCGTAAAAAGACTGGTAAATCCGGCTTCTATCCCTGTTTTTCTGGTAAGCATATAACGACCTCCCAGTTCCAAACCATGCATGAAATGAAACTTTTCATACAACTGGCTAATATCAGCCGTGTTTTTATTGTATTGATCAAAAAGTTGATTGGTCTTTTGGAATCCTGTGTACTGTGCGTTATATCCAATTTTTATATTGAATTGACTGCTGGCAGTAGTTACTGTCAAAACAATCAAAAGCACAGCCCCTGCCCATAAATTATACTTCATTTTAAGATAATCCCAGCAATGATTTTAAATAATTGATGTCGGTGGTACCTCCGGCAAAATCATCAAATGCTTTTTCCGTAACATTGATGATGTGATTTTCAATAAAAGGGGCACCTTCCGCGGCTCCCTGTTCCGGTGACTTAATGCAACACTCCCATTCCAGCACAGCCCAACCTTCATAATTGTATTGAGCGAGTTTACTAAAGATGGCACCGAAATCTATCTGACCATCGCCGGGAGAACGAAATCTTCCGGCTCTGTTGATCCACGACTGGTAGCCACCATATACGCCACTTTTACCTGTAGGGTTAAACTCGGCATCTTTCACATGAAACATTTTGATTTTTTCATGATAATGATCAATATACGCCAGGTAGTCAAGTTGCTGCAAAACGAAATGGCTTGGGTCGTACAACAAACAGGCGCGTCTGTGGTTGCCTGTCTTTTCAAGAAACATCTCGTAGCTTACCCCGTCATGAAGATCCTCTCCCGGATGCACTTCATAACACACATCCACGCCACATGCATCAAAGTGATTCAAAATAGGAAGCCAACGATTAGCCAATTCTCCAAATCCCAGGTCAACCAGGCCATCGGGTCTCTGCGGCCAAGGGTACATTGTAGGCCATAGTAAGGCACCACTAAAGGTAGCATGTACATTGATTCCCAATCGCTGACTGGCAGTACCTGCCATGGTTACCTGGTTTATGGCCCATTCAGTTCGCTCATTGGGCTTACCATGCACCTCTTTGGGAGCAAAGGCATCAAACATGCTGTTGTATGCGGGGTGTACAGCCACCAGCTGGCCCTGCAGGTGGGTGCTCAACTCAGTAATTTGCAAACCATGGGACGCCACTTTGCCCTTCAATTCGTCGCAATAGTCCTGAGAACTGGAAGCCAGGCTAAGATCAATGCATCTGGCATCCCAGGTAGGAATTTGGATTCCCTTGTAACCCAGAGAGGCAACCCATTCACAAATACTGTCCAGAGAATTGTAGGGTGCTTTATCACCCATGAACTGGGCCAAAAAAATAGCGGGTCCTTTTATGGTCTTCATAAATCTTATTTACGCGTTGCCTCCAACGTACAAGTGTCTTCGATAGGAAGTATACCAATGGTAATCTTCAGAGAAACAGATCCGGTAAGTTTATTGGGATCGTCTCCTGCAATCAACTCACCGCTATTCGAAATTTTCACTTGTGTGGGTGCCCCGTTGATGGGAATTGTCAAAGTTTGTTCTGCACTTTTATATGTCAGCTTTTTACCCTCAATAGTGCCTATCGGAGATTCAAGCCCCGGAATAGCCAAACCCAAAGAAAGTTTAACCTTGTTCTTTTCTCCTGCAATTTCTTCAATTTTTATATCCAGTTCCTGATTGGCAATAAATTGTTGTAAGATGGTATTGTTGCAGGTTAACTTACCTGTATAGTTTCCGATGAAAAGATCTTTGGCATATTTGCAACTACCATCTGATGCATTGGCCAATGGATTGAAGTTGACCGCTAAAGGGTCAGTACATCCCTTGATAATACAACTTCCATCGTCTTGAGTGGCTTCCGGATCGTAGTTGGAAGACAAAGGATTGGTACAACCCTTAATAATACAGAAGCCGTCATCTACGGTTGCATCCGGATTGTAATTTATTGCTTTGGGGTTGGTACATCCTTTGATTACACAATCACCTGATATATTGGCATCGGGATCATAGTTTTCTGCTTTGGGATTGGTACAACCTACTACATCCTTTTTACACGAAACCTGAGTCATCAGTGCACCTCCTAACAATAAAATCCAAATAAAATTTTTCATGATAAATCTATTTTGTACAAATATAATTAAGTAAACGGATTTGAAAGCTGTCAAAATTAAATATTCCTTTGATTGCCAAATAACTAGCTAAACAGACAAGTTTACTTGTTACCAAAGAGGCCTAATTCTGATGACCTTGCCAGGGTTTTCCAAACCTATGTAAATAAAACCGTCAGATCCCTGCTCAATGCTTCTCATCCTGCCAATATCTTCCAATAGTTTCTCCTGATCGATCACTTTTCCATCTTTCACGATACACCGATTGAGATATCCAAAACTCAATGACGGCACCAGAAAATCACCTTGCCATGGGTGGTATAAATCTGAAGAAACAAAAACAGCATCACACGGAGCAATAGAGGGAATCCAAACAACTTCCGGGTTGTTAATCCCTTCCTTTGTTTTATCCTGGGTAATGATAGTGCCATCGTAGTTAATGCCGTAACAAGTAAGTGGCCATCCGTAGTTGGATCCCGACTGAAGGAGGTTTACTTCGTCGCCACCTCTTGGGCCATGCTCATTGACCCACATCATTTTCTTTCCTTTGTGATAAGCGATACCTTGTGGATTTCTATGCCCAAAAGTGAAAATGCTTTGTCTAACATCGGTTCGCCCATAAAATGGATTATCCTCCGGTATACTACCATCGATTTTTATTCTGTGCACTTTTCCACAATCACTTTGCAGGTTTTGGGGGTTTTCATTCTCCCGTCCTCTATCGCCAACGGTAATGTAAAGGAGGCCATGGTCATCAAATGCCATTCTGCTCCCGTAGTGATGATTGGTTGGGAAATAGGGTTTGGCTTCAAAAATTTCTTTAATTTCCTGCAGTTGACTGTCTATTAATAATGCACTGCATACTGCCGTTGTAGACCATTTTTTTCCGTCGACATCTACCGGTTTGGAATAACTAAAAAAGATTAGCTGATTAGAAACGAAATTGGGGTGAAGACATACATCCAGCAACCCCCCTTGTCCCTTGTTGTGTACAAAAGGTAATCCTTTAATTTCGATTACTTCCCCATTTTTTCTCTTGTGAAAAAGCTGGCCATCACGATCAGAAATAAGGAGGGTAGAATCTGGTAATGATTCAATATCCCACGGAACATCTGCACCCGTGAAGACAACTTCCGTTGCCAATTTTATTTCTGCACTGGAATAAACTTCTTCATTTGCAGATTTTTCCAACGTTACTTTGCTCTGCTCAAGTAAATAATTAGACAGAGCCGCCCTTTGGTCCTCATTTAACAATCTACCATATGAGGGCATCCCTTTGTCCGTTACTCCATCTTTGATGATCGCTGAAATGCCTGCGAGTGTACTTCCATATTGCCAGGTTCTGGATCGAAATGATTCCAGTTTTCTTCCATGACAAGAACCACAATATTGCTGGTACAATGCTGCCGGGTCATCTGCAATGGGTACGTTACTTGTCGGTTTAAAAGACAGGGTAGAAACGAAGACTGCTGCGATTATAAAAATTGATCTCATGTCTTTCCTACTTAGAGTTTAATTGATTTACAGCCGTTTTTATATCCTGTTCTTTGTCTTTGGGATAAATCAACAGCGCATTGTCTTCATCAACAATGATGAAATTTGAAAGGCCTCTCAGCACTAATTTTTTTTGACCTTGTACCCTCACCAGACAATCATTTACATCTTGCAGAAAAGTTGCAGCATGGGACTGCAAAACATTGCTGTTTTCGTCTTTGGCCTGGTAGTCAAACAAACTGGCCCATGTGCCCAAATCACTCCAGCCAATATCCGCAGGTAAAGAATAGACGTTATTTGCCTTTTCAAGAATGGCAAAGTCTATTGAAATATTTTTTGTGCCGGGATATACACCATCGATAAATGCTTGTTCACCCGGTGTATTGAATACACCGGGGTGAGCATTTAACAATTCAAGGATTGAGGGTTCGTATTTTTCAAATGCTCTTAACAAGGTCTGATTGCTCCATATAAAGATGCCGGCATTCCACAAATATGTTCCGGAGGAAAGGTATTTCTCTGCCGTGGCACGATCTGGTTTTTCAACGAAAGCTTTTACTGCATATGGCAGCGTTGGCCCCTGCTCCGTATGAATATACCCGTAACCTGTATCCGGTCTGGTCGGCTGAATACCTAATGTTACAATGGCATCCTGACTTTTGGCAAAGCGCATACCTTGTCTCATGAGTTCGGCAAAAACATCCTCTTTTAATATGACA
>WBZP01006735.1_pt1 | contig 11289 bp, 12 predicted proteins | sample 5204301 | NCBI WGS metagenome assembly WBZP01 (sample SAMN12412401, study PRJNA552823) | activated sludge metagenome | isolation source: activated sludge from nitrification reactor of wastewater treatment plant... | place: USA: Pennsylvania | collected 2017
CCGGATCTCCTGTAACAGTTTCGTTCGGTTCATCGGGTACCTCCTCGGCACCCACTACACCGGACAGATCACGTGCTACAACACCGGACAGTTTATTTGCTCCCTACAAAATGGATTCAGCCTGGGTTCAGGGCTCTCGGCTTAGGCTAATCTAGAAAAGGACAACCGACCCCGACGGCGGGGAACGGGAATACCCGGGAACCACACCCGGAGATCGAATCCAAACAGGTGAAGGCATGAACAAAACATGGTTGGCGATCCTGCTCGGCCTGACCGTCCTCGGCGGCTGTGCCCAATATACCCAGGTGTACGAGGATGGCGGCAGCGACTATCCAGCGACCACCTCGTCCCCGGTGGATGCCTACGAAGACTCGACCGCCGCGGTGGATTTCTTTTATGAGCGCCTGGAGCCTTACGGCGACTGGACCCAGGTCGAAGACTACGGCTGGGCCTGGCGCCCCCGCCATCTGAGCCGGGACTGGCGACCCTACACCGACGGACGCTGGCTGTGGACCGAGGACGGCTGGAGCTGGGTCTCGGACTGGGAGGATGAATGGGGCTGGGCCACCTTCCATTATGGTCGTTGGTACGATTCGCCCCGTTGGGGATGGGTCTGGGTCCCGGGTCTGGTCTGGGCCCCGGCCTGGGTGGAATGGCGCTACGGCGGCGGCTGGGTGGGATGGGCGCCGCTTCCGCCGCTAAGACACAGGCACAGCGTCTATCTGACCCCCCAGGTCGTGGAGCGTGACATCATCATCGCCCCCGGCCACTTCTGCTTCGTCGAAGACCGCTATTTCGTCGAGCCGGGCGTTCACCGTCACATCGTCACCGGCCATCAGAATCATTCCCTGATCCGCATCACCAACAATGTGACCAACTATGTCTATGTCAACAACCGGGCGGTGAACCGCAGCTTCGACGCCAGACCCATCGAGAAGCGCCTCGGGCGACCCGTCCCCCGGGTACGCCTGGTCGACCAGGACGCCATCCATCCCCAGGGCCAGCGGGACAGGGACCGGGACCGGGATTGGGATCGTCGCGAACTCCCCGTGTATCGCCCCAGGGTGACAACCAGCCCCGCTCGTACCCAGGCCTGGCGGGAGGCCCGCCCCAGCAAACCCATGCCGGCTTCTTCCAGCCGGGACCGGGATGCCGATCGGATACCGGAATGGAGTCCTCAGGATCGCACGGATACTTATCAACCCCGACGCGCCGAGCCTGGATCTCCCTCACGCCCGGAATACAAATCTACGGGTTCCGGACGGACACCGCCGCCGTCCGCCTTCATCGACGCCGACCAACCTCCGGGTAACCGCGGACAAGCAGACACTTACGGCAGCGATAGCACCCCCCCGAGCCAAAACAACCTCGAGTCCGGACGAAAATCGAAGCGTTGGGACTCGGGGACGGAGTCTTCCGGTTCTTCCACCTCCGGGCCATCGCCCCGGGAACGCCGTTCTCAACCCTACGACAGCCCCGAGCCAAGGGAGAAGCCCCCCACCAGGTGGGAATCGCCCTCCACCCCGGCCCCGGGCATCAGCATCAGCCCGAGAGGGGGCGACAGCTCGGTGCCGATCGTCTCGCCCAGACCTCAGATCACCGATCCGGCGACCACCCCCAAAACCTCCACCAGGATCCGGGAGCCGGGCGAGGATCGACCCAACCAGCCCTATTCGCCCTCTTCCTGGTCAAGGGATGCGTCTCCTTCCTCCAGCGGACCGGCGACCACGGGGTCGAGTCCATCCCGTTGGCCGTCGTCGCGCGGCGTCCAGGACGCCTCTCCCGAGCCAGCTACTCCCACCAAGCGGGAATCGTCACGACAGATCCAGAGCGCGCCGACAACTGGAGACGGCGGTCAGTCCCAGTCTTCCAGCCAACGGAAGAAGTACGAGAGCTCAGACAAGTCGCCGCCCTCGGGCAGCGATTCAGCGGCCAATCCCTGGCGCAGCTTCAAGAGCCAGTGAGGGGCTGAGACATCAGCCCCCCAATCGCCACTGATGGTAGCGACCGATCCAACGCAACAAGGCTGCCGGGGCATGGGCCCGCTTCCAGGCCCCGGCGGCGTACTTGTTGGCCTCGGAGAGGGTCGGATAGGTGTGGACAGTAGAAAGGATCTTGTTGAGTCCCAGGCCATGGCGCATGGCGAGGACGAACTCGGCCAGCAGGTCCCCGGCATGCTCGCCGACGATGGTGACGCCGAGGATGCGATCCCGCCCCGGGCTGGTGAGCACCTTGACGAACCCATGGGCGGTGCCGTCGGCGATGGCGCGATCCAGGTCCTCGAGATCGTAACGGGTGACCTCGTGGGCGATCCCCTGCTCTTTGGCGGTCTGTTCATTGAGGCCGACATGGGCCACCTCGGGATCGGTGAAGGTGGTCCAGGGAATGACCGAGTAATCGACGCGAAAGCGCTTGAACTGACCAAAAAGGGCGTTTACCGCCGCGTACCAGGCCTGATGGCCGGCGGCGTGGGTGAACTGATAGGGACCGGCGACATCGCCGCAGGCGAAGATGTTGGGATAGAGGGTCCGCAGATAGGCGTCGGTTTCGATGGTGCGTTGCGGGCTCAGCGGGATGCCCAGCTCCTCCAGGCCATAGCCCCGGGTGCGGGCGACCCGCCCCAGGGCACAGAGCAGGACATCGAATTCGAGGTCGCTCTCCCCCTCCCCATGGCGAAGAATGATGTGTTTTGCCTCGCCGCGACGTTCGCAGCGAATAGGCTGGTGTTCGGTCAGCACACGGATACCGTCCGCCTCCAGCGCCTGGCGGAGCTGGATGGACACCTCCGGATCTTCCTTGGGCAGCAGGCGGGGGCCCCGTTGCACCAGACTGACCTGGCTGCCCAGACGGGCGAAGGCCTGGGCCAGTTCGCAGCCGATGGGTCCACCACCCAGCACCACCAGGCGCCGGGGGAGTTCCTGGAGCCCCCAGAGACTGTCCGAAGTCAGATAACCGACCTCTTCCAGACCCGGAATCGAAGGTACCTGGGGTTCAGCGCCGGCGGCGATGACAATGGCCCGAGTGGTAAGGGTGCGCTGTCCGTCCGGGGTGGTGACCTCCACCGTCCAGGGCGAGGTGATGCGGGCCCGACCCTGGATCACCTCCACACCGAGGGCGGTGTAGCGTTCCACGGAATCATGGGGCTCGACGGTACGGATGACCCGATGCACCCGGGCCATGACCTCGGCGAAATCGAAATCCACTTCAAGCCTTTTGATACCCAGGGCCGCGGCATGGCGGGCCTGATGCAAGAGTTTGGCGCTACGGATGATGGCCTTGGAAGGCACGCAGCCGGTATTGAGACAATCCCCGCCCATGCGTTGGCCTTCGATCAGGGTCACCTTGGCCTTGACCGCCGCGGCGATATAGGCCGTCACCAAGCCGGCGGCACCGGCGCCGATCACCACCAGATTGCGCTCGAAGCGACGGGGTTTCGGCCAGCGGGCGTAGACTCGGCGGGCCTGGATGAGGTTGACCAGACGACGGGCGATGAGGGGGAAGATCCCCAGCAGGACGAAAGACAACAACAGACCCGGCGCCAGAATCCCCTTCAACCCCTCGAGTTGGGCGAGCTGGGTGCCGGCATTGACGTACACCAGGGTGCCGGGAAGCATGCCGATCTGACTCACCCAGTAAAAAGAGCTTGCCCCCATGGCCGTAAGACCGAACAACAGATTGATGACGAAGAAGGGAAAGATGGGCACCAGTCGCAGGCTGAACAGATACCAGGGTCCGTCCTTGGCCAGACCCGCGTCCACGGCGGCGAGACGCTGACCGAAGCGGCGACGCACCCCGTCCCGCAACAGATAACGGGCCACCAGCATGGCGGCGGTCGCACCGAGGCTGGAGGCAAAGGAGACCAACACCAATCCCCAGAACAGACCGAAGATGGCGCCAGCGGCCAGGGTCATGATCGCCGCCCCGGGGAGAGACAGGGCGGTAACGGCGACATAGAGCAGGAAAAAGACAGCGCTGCTGAGCAGCGGATGGGCCTCCCGATAAGCCACCAGGGCCTGGTGTTGGCTCTTGAGAAAGGCGAAGTCCAGGTAACGACCCAGATCGAGCCAGAAAAAGAGCCCGACGGCCAGGGCCAGGAGGGCGATGAGGGCAAGGCGTTTGGGGTTCATGGCGGGACTCTCCAGTGTCGATAGCGGAAGGAGGCGCGGCTAGGCGGCGGCCAGGGCGCCACCGCAACTGCTCCCCTGGCCGGCGGTACAACCATAGCAATGAGCGGCCACGCGGATGGGGCGATCGCTGAGATCCACATCAAGCAATTGGGAGAGATGGACCCGCTGTCCGGTCACCCCCAGGGGCAGGCCCAGCATCTGGTTGAAATCGCAATCGTAGACAGAGCCCTGCCAATCCACCGAGATGAGGTTGCGGCACATAACCCGATCGAGATTCTCATCCCGATGGGCCAGGCGCAGCAGCGAGAGATAGCTGTCGAAACGGCCCTTCGAGAGCAGGGTGCTGCCGAAGCGCTTGATCGGCATATTGGTGAGCACCAGCAGGCGGGTGAAGCGGATGCCGTAGCCCTCATGGAGGTGACGGCGATAGTCCGCCTCCAGACATTCCTGGGCCGGGGGCAGATCCGGGCCGAGGGGGTTGTACACCAGGTTCAGCGGCAGCCCCGGGCCCAGGCCGTAGCCCAAGGCATTGAGCCGTTGCAGACCGGCAATGCTCCCCCGAAACACCCCCCGGCCCCGTTGACGGTCGATATTTTCTTCCAGGTAACAGGGCAGCGAGGCGGTGATCTCCACCCCCTGGGCAGCCAGAAACCCGGCCAGATCCTCCTGCCCAGGCTCCATAAGGATCGTGAGGTTGCAACGGTCGATCACCCGCAGCCCGAGTTCCCGGGCCCGGATCACCAACCAGCGAAAGTGTGGATTCAACTCCGGCGCCCCGCCGGTCAGGTCGAGGGTGCTCAGGCCCTGGCGCTGGGCGAACTCCAGTAGCAGTTCGGCGACCTCCCGGGACATGGATTCACTCCGTTGGGGACCGGCATCCACATGACAATGGACGCAGGACTGATTGCAGCGATAGCCGAGATTGGCCTGCAAGATCTCGAGGCGCTGGCGCCGGATGGGGGGGAAGTCCGTGGCGGCGAGCAAAGACAGGGTGTCGAGCATCAAAACTTCTCCTGAGCGAAGGCCTGGAGGATTCATGAGTGAGATCAGGAATCAATAGCGCTAATGCTAGTAGATAATCCTCCCGGCGATGAACCTTGTGCTCTTGGGGTTGGCGCCGAGGCCCCGGGAGCGAAGAGGCTACGGCTACGGCTATGGTTTCATCAGGGTAGGCAACAAAAGCTGCTCCAGCCGCCTGTCGACGCTCCGGGCCTGGGCGCTTTGGTCTGGTTTTTTGTTCTCAGTATGAGAACAATGCGTCATGTTAAGAAGGTATTGTTCTCTAAAAAAGAACAAAAATTGGCCATTTTCGGTCGATGCCCGAATGATTTAGTGCTGTGGGTTGGGCTGGCGAAGGAAGCCCAACATCCGCATCGAAAGCCGTTGGGGTTCGTACCTCAGCCCAACCTAGGAACTGATTTTTCGTCTCCTTCACCTCGGGAATGGGTATGAGCGTCTGGTCGTTCCGGGCATGTGAGGAAAATGGCCTTTTTCTGTTCTTATTTCGAGAACAATATAGGACTCAATAAAGGATTCGTTCTCCATAAGAGAACAGAAAATCGGCCTAAAGTGTCCATGCCCGGGAGCGATGAAGGGCGAACGGGTCAGCCCCGACGACTCCAGTGCCCGCAAGCGGCTATTGTCCAGGCGACGGCGAGCCGCTAATATCCGAACCACATCAAGGACATCAAAGGAAGATTGCAGAGATGAACCCAGTTGGGACAGGCCGCCGTGAGGCTCATGTCCCCGTAAACACGGACAAGATCGTCGGCGGCTCCAGGTTGCTCGGCGAGATGCGCGACCTCATTCGCCGCAAGCATTACAGTATCCGCACCGAACAGGCCTACCTCGAGTGGGCCAAGCGTTACATCCTCTTCCACGGCAAACGGCATCCCAAGGACATGGGCGCGCCAGAAATCGTCGCCTTCCTCACGGATCTAGCCGTTGCCCGTTACGTCGCCGCCTCTACCCAGAACCAGGCCCTCAACGCGCTGGTGTTTCTCTACAAGCAGGTCCTGGGGCGGGAGGACTTGGAACTCGCGAACATCGCCCCCGCCAAGCGCCCCGAACGTCTCCCCAGCGTTTTCGACCGCGGCGAGATTCAGCGGTTGTTCTCCCAATTGGCGAGTGGGTCATCCAACGGGCGGTCAAACAAGCGATCCTCTCCGCCGGCATTCACAAGCCCGGCCGTTGTCATAGGCTACGGCCCAGCTTCGCCACCCATCTGCAGGAACTCCTCGGTCACAGCGATGTGCGGACCACCATGATCTACACCCATGTGATGAACAAGGGGCCGTTTGGGGTCAAAAGCCCCTTGGCACGGCTGAGTGGGTTTTGATCATTCATGGGCAAAGAGACCATCGTGACTCAAACCACTTTGCGTCCGGGGCAGAAGGGAACCAAAGGCCTCACCAATAAATATGGAGACCGACTGGTTTGTGTACGCTACAAATACGACCAATCGACTGGCCGAAGATACACGACCGTCGAGTTGATCGAAGAGGAAACCACCCCACAGAGCGTTCCGAAGGCCAAGCCAACGCCCCAACCACCGTCTCCAACCCAACGACTCGGCATTCGGGTCGAATATTGGGAGACGGAACTACGAGGCCAGGTCAAGGCGGCGGGTGGCCTCTGGCGACCCCGGCATCAGGTTTGGGAAATACCGTACGAAGAGGTGGTCAAGCTCGGGCTGGAAGGGAGGGTGGTTGGAAATGTTTTCCAGCCCTCCGGGGAGACGGTAGGGCCTAGCCAGTAGGCGCCGATGGGTACCTACATCTAGGTTCCTATATTTAGGTACCTAGATGTAGGTTCCTAAATATAGGAACCGGTAACTACATCTAGGAACTTGTTCCTAGATGTAGGAACTTTTGCAGAGCCGACCTTGTCGGCTATTACATGTTAGGCAATTAATTTTCAACGCATGCACACTCCACACATCTTCAACCGTAGACGCGACGGCATCGACGGACTTAATAACTACTTCGCTGTTTGCGAAAAGGCCAATGTCCCGTATGTATACGCTGAAACCAGGCAAAAATACTGCGACGTTTTCTTTGACTTCATATCTCTATCAGAAGACAAACGCAAAGCCTTAACCAATAACCGCGACACAGTTGTCAATGATGCTATTGCAATATTCATGAGGCATTCTTGCAACAAGTCTCGCTATGAAATAAGCTCGCTTCTAATCTCAATGCTGGACATGCCTATTGCCCAAGCAAATGCCTGCACTCAAGAACTACTCTCCTTAATTTCCGGCATAACTGAGCGCTGACCGGACCTCCGTTGGATACTTCATTCCATCTAATGCCGAGTACAATGGAACGCCTATCGCCATTCGCCTTTTGGCTGCTTGAATCTCGCTGCGGATCTGCCGTTCCTTGGACCATTTCCCATGTGAGTATCTTATTCTCATCTTTTTACTACCTCTATTTCATAAGGCGCGTAAAAACGATTTCCGTCAATCGGCTACGGGTTTCCGGTTTTGTGTCTTCCAAAGTTACCAAAACCGCCGCAAGCCATTTTCCGGTCATGGATTGCATAGGGGCAAGTTTCTGAATCGTGTCGTCATCTAAAAAAACAATCATGGTAAACATCCTCGCCTAACAATTCATTCCAGCCGACCGCCTGACGGCGGCGGCTGAATTCGGGCGTTAGGGGTCGCAGATGAAGAAATCATAATCTCTTTGTTGTGATCTTAGAAGATCTTCCACCCACGCTTGACGAGTTGCTATCAGGTCATGCAAAAACTCACCAAGAGAAATGCGCTTATCTGTCTCGGTCTGTGATTTTTCAGCCTCCAATGGTTCGACTAGAACTTCTGAAGAAGGATGAAGAAGAAGAGTCACCATTACGCATTCTAATCCGCCAGGAATTAATCCTATGCGTCGTAGATGTGTCTGTAGATCGAAATATTCCAGGGTTTCTTTCGTGATTTCAACTTTCATGGCGTACGACCTAATGATTATGAATAGGAGAATGCCTCACCCTAACAATCGCCTCAAGCGGACGCTCCTTCGTCGCGCCGCTTAGGCTTGTCGTTATGTTTAAAAGAGAAACCTCATGACAACCTATGAAGTCGTGACATTGATTCTTCAATTCCTGGTGGCTGTTGCAACCTTTGGCGCGCTTTTTGTCTACTACCGGCAACTTCGTGTGATGTCCGGTCAACTCAATTCAATGCAAGAAACAGCAAAAGCACAAAGTGGTTTGGCGCTTGTCGATTTTCTTCAAGAACCGGAGGTTCGTGAAGCGCGTCATACAGTCCGCGCTGTCCTATCCACGAAACCTATGGAGCACTGGAGCGGTGAAGAAAAAGATCACGCTTCGCGTGTAACAGCAAACTATGATGTAACGGGCGCATTAGTGAAAGCTGGCCTTGCGCCAGTTGACCTTATCGCGGCTAATTGGGGGCCGAGCATAATTCACTGTTACGAAGTTCTAGAGCCGTGGATACAAGAGCATCAAACTCGCCCTGGCGCTCGTGCTTCTTATTGGAGCAACTTTAAATGGCTTTACCATGAGGCAAAGAAAGCCTGTTAGGTCTTGGAATAGTTAAACAAATATGTCGGGGTTCAATTTAAATCGATTTTCAGAAGCTCAAGGTCAAGGCGTTTACGAATCAGCTTTGAGAGAACTGAAAAATGGGAGAAAAGTAGGCCACTGGATGTGGTTCATTTTTCCTCAAGTTCGTGGTCTGGGGCATAGTTCAACAAGCGCCTATTACGGTATTCATAATCTTGATGAGGCCACAGCATATCTATCCGATCCTGTTCTCGGCGCTCGGCTTATTCAATCCACAGAAGCTTTGCTGTCTCTGTCTGGCTCTTCTGCTGAAGAAGTTTTTGGCTATCCAGACTATCTCAAGTTTCTGTCATCGCTCACGCTTTTTGAGCAGGCATCAGATGAAGGTGGTGTATTCACAAGAGCCCTCGAAAAATACTACAACGGAAATAGAGATCAAAGGACGCTTGAAATACTTAACAATGAAAAATAAACATAACAATGCCATAAACACGGACCCCAAAAAGCTGCGCTGCGCTCCGCTTTTTGGGTCCGGTTATGGCTGGCGTTATGCAACCTTAAGCCTATGAGCAGCGCTAATCTCGGCAATCAGCTAAACCGGATCGTGTATGCGGCGAAGAACGCAATGTTCGATCAGGGAGAGCTTGCTCAGCTCACGTATGGCGCATTCGATATTGCGGCGCGCGGTATGCAGAGCATGGAGCAAGACGAAATCGAAGTTACATTTCCCGTCGGCTACAACGCAGACAAGACCGCCATCCCAAGTACTCGGACATATCGTAAGGAGCAACTTTTATCCAAGTACCAATTCCTGGCTTTTCATCAACTGAGCGTGAATGCATTGGTGCAGTTGGTTACGCTGGTTGAAACCATGCTGAGCGACATAGTCCGCGCCGTTGTAGTGCGCTACCCGCACAAGCTTGGTGGTAAGCGGAGTGTCCCCCTTCAAGCTGTGCTTGAATCAACGTCTCTCGAAGAAGTGCACATTCGAGCTACCGATGCGTTCTTGAACGAGCTTGCGTACAAGTCACCGTCGGAGTTCTCCGAGTCGATGTCACAGTTGTTGTCGGTGAATCTTCTTGAATGCCCGGCGTTTCATCGCTACATGGAAATCAAAGCAACACGAGACATCTTTATTCACAACGGAGGCATTGCCAACGACGTATACGTTCGAAAGGCGGGGTCGCATGCTCGCGTCAAGTCCGGCATGGGCCTGCCAGCAGACATTCAATATTTCCTTGAGTCTTACGAGTGCTGTCTCCAGGTTGCGGAGTGGCTCGAAGTCGAATTACATGGGCATTGGCACAGCACGGAATATGAAGACCGCAAGAATCCTCAGATTGAACTGCCTATTTCTCAACCGCCAGCGCAAAGCAATCCGGAGGGTCAGTGACCCGGTTGCATAACATGGCGGTCAACCGGACCTGCGCGAAAAGCCGCGCAGGCCGGTTACCTCCACGTTAGGTGAATAAGCTAAGGGTGCAGGCTATGCATGAATACATAAAACAACGTTCATCAAACCATTGGCTATTGGTGCTGTGCTTCTTCTATTTGACCGCCTTGTCTACTGCTGCAAATGCAGATAAAACGCAGGCGCTTGCACGTCTACAAAATTTGGTGAACAACCCCCAAGAAGCAAAGAAGATGAGGAGGCAGGTATTAAGTGCTTCAGGAGAAGAGCAGGTTAGATATAATGAATTAAGGTCTGTTTTCGAGAAAGAATTGAATTCGGTTTCATCATCACTTCCCAGAAAAGTAGATGAATACACGACTATGGATTCTGCCTCTTTGTCTGGGACAAATGTCGCATACAAGTACACCTTGTCGGACAACATGATTGGAATAGAGCATCAAAAGGAAGTCATGCTAGAGCTGAATAAAATAGTGAAAAGCGGTTTTTGCACTTCTCCATCGGCTGCTTGGCTGATATTTGGGTATGAGTTCTTTTATTTTTACTACCGCAAGAGCGGAAGTTATTATGGTGGTATAATTATTGATGCAAAAACATGTGGTTTTGAATAAAACACCTAACCATGCGTTGCACCCGACGCTCCAGTCACTAGCGCTCCTTCCGATCGGGTGAGCGTTATCGTTAGGTTTCATTATCAATCACCCTCGCCATGAAGTGAATAACCGAAAGAGAAAAGAAAGATGAAAGAAGACAAAAGAATCATAACAATCGAGGTACTAGACGATAAAGTCGAATCACTCGGCGCGCTCGAATACAACACGGTCCCGCTAAAAGGCGACTGGGTGGCGCACGACATAGATGGTCAAGGCTACATGTTTGAGGTAGTTCAAGTAGCACACGGAACACGCAAGCAAGACCTCTATGTCAAGCGCCTAGGGACTACTACCAAAGCTATTCAATCGCTCTATCGGAAATAAGACGAGGGAATACGACACAGGAAAGATAGTCAAACAGCTCCTCTCTGTTGCTATTCAAATCTTCTCGGGTCAAGGTGACAGAAATGAGCTGTTTCCCCACCAAACTCTCGCGGTGGGCAGTAATCGAAGCCAGGATCGGGTCGAGGTGACGGGATTGCGCCCGTCACCCCTCCCACACCACCGGACATGCGGTCTTCCGCATCCGGCGGTTGGACTCGGCGACCGTCTCGTGGTCGCGAAGACTGAT
>WBZP01006737.1_pt1 | contig 11287 bp, 7 predicted proteins | sample 5204301 | NCBI WGS metagenome assembly WBZP01 (sample SAMN12412401, study PRJNA552823) | activated sludge metagenome | isolation source: activated sludge from nitrification reactor of wastewater treatment plant... | place: USA: Pennsylvania | collected 2017
CCGGGGGGAGGACCCGACCGGCTGACGCACGCTGCCTACCGGCCGGGCAACGCGCCGGGGACAGCGCTGCGTCCGGGGGGTCGGCGCCTGCCACAATGGCGACGCTGAGAGGAGAACCATGGCCGACCGTCCCACCAGTCGTACCGGTGGCCCCGTCCACAACGTTCCGGGCGACGTCCACCACGATCACCACGGCAACAGCACCGCCGCCTGGGCTCTTTCGGGTCTGGTGATGCTGGGCGCGTTGATCATGTGTCTGGCCGTGGTGCTCTCGAGCGTGCCGCTGGCGGTCGCCGGCGGGCTCGTCGTGATCGCCGGCGTGGTCGCGGGCAAGGTGTTGTCGAGCATGGGCTACGGCATCGCCGGCCGCGGGAACTGACCTCTCGTCAGACCCGCCACCCAGCCCCTGACCATGCACGGAACGCCCGTCCGGGCCATTCCGGGCCCGCGGTGGTCAGGCGGACCTCCACGGCTCGGTACCATCGTGGCGTCCTGACCCGCGGCCCACTGGGGGATTCGTGACCGTCCTCGACGACATCATCGCGGGGGTCCGCGAAGACCTCGCCGAGCGGCAACTGACCGTGCCGCTGGAACGGCTCCAGGAGCAGGCCGAACGGCGCGAGAGCGCCAAGCCCGCCCTGGCGGCACTCAAGGACGGCGACACCGTCCGGGTGATCGCCGAGGTGAAACGGTCCAGCCCGAGCAAGGGTGCGCTGGCCGCCATCGCCGACCCGGCCGCGCTGGCCCGCGACTACGAGGCCGGCGGGGCCGCCGTGGTCAGTGTGCTGACCGAGCGCCGCCGGTTCGGCGGCAGCATCGCCGACCTCGAACAGGTGCGCCGCGCCATCGACCTCCCGGTGCTGCGCAAGGACTTTGTGGTCACGCCCTATCAGGTGTGGGAGGCCCGCGCCGCCGGGGCCGACATGGTCCTGCTGATCGTCGCCGCCCTCGAGCAGGAGGCCCTGGTCTCCCTGGTCGAACGCGTCCACTCGCTCGGGATGACCGCGCTGGTCGAGGTGCACGACGCCGACGAGGTGCCCCGCGCCGTCGACGCCGGGGCCCGGGTGATCGGCATCAACTGCCGCGATCTGCGCACCCTCCAGGTCGACCGCACCCAGTTCGGTCGGGTCAGCCCCTTGGTGCCGGACGGCATCGTCCGGGTGGCCGAGTCCGGCATCCGCGGCCCGTTCGACGTGCTCACCTTCGCCCGGGACGGCGCGGACGCCGTCCTGGTGGGGGAGAGCCTCGTCACCGGAGGCGACCCGCGGGCCGCGGTGGCCAACCTGGTCGCCGCGGGCGCCCACCCGGCCGTGAAGGCAGGACGCAAGTGACCACCGTGCCCACCACCACGGAGGCCACGTCGTCCTCCGTCGACTCGTCGTCCGACGGGCCGCTGAGCACCCGGACCGGCCCGTACTACGGCCGGTTCGGCGGGCGGTTCGTCCCCGAGGCCCTCGTCGCGGCGCTGGACGAGCTCGAGGCCGCCTACGTGCAGGCGCAGGCCGACCCGGCCTTCGGTGCCGAGCTCGACCGGCTGCACCGCACCTACACCGGTCGCCCCAGCATCCTCACCGAGGTCCCGCGGTTCGCGGCCCACGCCGGCGGCGCCCGGGTGCTGCTCAAGCGCGAGGACCTCAACCACACCGGGTCCCACAAGATCAACAATGTGCTCGGGCAGGCCCTGCTGACCAAGCGGATGGGCAAGACCCGGGTCATCGCCGAGACCGGCGCCGGGCAGCACGGCGTCGCCACCGCGACCGCCGCGGCGCTGCTCGACCTCGAGTGCGTCGTCTACATGGGCGAGGAGGACACCCGGCGCCAGGCGCTCAACGTGGCCCGGATGAACCTGCTCGGCGCCACCGTGGTGCCGGTGACCAGCGGCTCGCGCACCCTCAAGGACGCGATGAACGAGGCGATGCGCGACTGGGTGACCACCGTCGAGCGCACCCACTACCTGATCGGCACCGTCGCCGGGCCGCACCCGTTCCCGAGCATGGTGCGCGACTTCCACATCTGCATCGGCGCCGAGGCCCGCGCCCAGGTGCTCGACCTGACCGGGCGGCTGCCCGACGTCGTCTGCGCCTGCGTGGGCGGGGGGTCGAACGCCATCGGGATCTTCCATGCCTTCCTCGACGACCCGGGCGTGCGCCTGCTCGGTCTCGAGGCCGGTGGGGACGGCGTCGCGACCGGCCGGCACGCGGCGTCCATCACCGGGGGGTCGCCCGGGGTGCTGCACGGCAGCCGCACGTTCATCCTGCAGGACGACGACGGGCAGACCGTCGAGAGCCACTCGATCTCCGCCGGCCTGGACTACCCCGGCGTCGGCCCCGAGCACGCCTGGCTGGCCGAGACCGGGCGGGCGGCCTACGAACCGGTGGACGACGCCGAGGCGATGGAGGCGTTCCGGCTGCTCTGCCGCACCGAGGGGATCATCCCGGCGATCGAGAGCGCCCACGCCCTGGCCGGGGCGCTGCGGGCCGGCCGTGAGCTCGGCCCCGAGGGGATCGTCCTGGTGAACCTCTCCGGCCGGGGGGACAAGGACGTCGCCACCGCCGCCGCGTACTTCGGGATCCCGACGTGACGGCCGGGGTGACCGGTACGGCCGTCTCCTCGGCCGCCGCGATCGACACCGCCCGGGCCGAGGGCCGCGCCGCCCTGATCGCCTACCTGCCGATCGGCTTCCCGGACGTCGCGACCTCCGTCGCCGCCGCCGAGGCCGCCCTCGACGGCGGCGCCGACCTGCTCGAACTGGGCATCCCGTACTCCGACCCGCTGATGGACGGCCCGGTGATCGCCCGCGCCGTCGACGCCGCGCTGCGGGCGGGCACCCGAACCGCCCACGTGCTGGACGCCGTCCGGCACCTCACCGGGCAGGGCGCCGCCGGGCGGGTGCTGCTGATGACCTACTGGAACCTGGTCGACCGCCACGGCGTCGACCGGTTCGCCGCCGATCTGGCGGCGGCGGGCGGCTCGGGCCTGATCACCCCGGACCTGATCCCCGACGAGGCCGCCGGATGGACCGCAGCCTCTGACGCGCACGGCCTCGACCGGATCTACCTGGTCGCGCCGTCCTCGACCGATGCGCGGGTCGCCTCGACCGTGGCCGCCGGCCGCGGCTGGATCTACGCCGCCTCGACCATGGGGGTCACCGGCGAACGCACCCAGGTGTCGTCCATGGCGCCGGAGCTCGTCGCCCGGGCCCGCGCCGCGGGTGCCCGCCGGGTCTGCGTCGGGCTCGGTGTGTCCACGGGGTCGCAGGCCGCCGAGGTGGCCGGCTATGCCGACGGCGTCATCGTCGGGTCGGCGTTCGTCCGGGCGCTCGCCGATGCGCCGTCCCCCGCGCAGGGGGTCGCCGCCGTCCGGGCGCTCGCAGCCGAGCTGGCCGCCGGGGCGCGCGGGTGACCGAGCCCGCCCGGGTGATCGGGTTCGTGGCCTCCGCCCCGGCCTCGATCCCCAGCCCCACCCAGTCGGTGTGGCACCTCGGCCCGGTGCCGATCCGGGCCTACGCGCTGTGCATCCTGGTCGGCATCGTCGTGGCCATCTGGCTGGGCGAGCGCCGCTACCAGGCCCGCGGCGGCCGGGCCGGTGCGATCACCGACCTCTCCGTGTGGATGGTGCCGTTCGGGGTGATCGGCGGCCGGGTCTACCACGTGATCACCTCACCGGAGGCCTACTTCGGCTCCGGAGGGCGCCCGCTGCACGCCTTCGCCGTCTGGGAGGGCGGCCTGGGCATCTGGGGCGCGGTCACCCTCGGCGCGCTGGGCGCCTGGATCGGCGCCCGTCGCGCGGGCCTGCTGCTGCCGCCGATCGCCGACTCGATCGCCCCGGGCATCGTCCTCGCCCAGGCCATCGGGCGACTCGGCAACTGGTTCAACAACGAGCTCTACGGGTCGGCGACCACGCTGCCGTGGGGGTTGCAGGTGCACCAGTTCGACCAGGCCGCGGGCCGCGCCCTGACCGGGGCCGACGGTGCGCCACTGCTTCAGCCGGGCCTCTACCATCCGACATTCCTCTATGAGCTGCTCTGGAACCTCGGGGTGTGCCTGGTGCTGCTCTGGGCAGACCGGCGGTGGCGCTTCGGCCACGGTCGGCTGTTCGCGCTCTACGTGCTGCTCTACACCTGCGGCCGGTTCTGGATCGAGTTGCTGCGCACCGACGAGGCCCACCACGTGCTGGGGCTGCGGCTCAACGTCTGGACGTCCGTGGTCGTGGGTTCGGCGGCGCTGGTGCACCTGCTCGTCACCGCGCGGCGCCGGGGCGACCGCGAGATCGTGGTCGAACGGGTCCGTACCGGCTAGAGTGACGGGGCCGAGCGGGCCACCGTCGTCCCATCGCACAACCACGACCCTGAGTGACCCCCGCGCCGAGCTCCGCTCGGGCCGGACGACGAGGTGAAGCCCATGCTGTCGCCCTTCCGTGCCTTCGCATCCGCCCCGACCGGCACCACCGGCCTCTATGCCCCCGACTTCGAACACGACGCCTGCGGGGTGGCCTTCGTCGCCACGATGCGGGGCGAGGCCGGGCACGACATCGTCGAGCTGGCCCTCACCGCGCTGCGCAACCTCGACCACCGCGGCGCCGTCGGCGCCGAGGTCGACACCGGTGACGGCGCCGGCATCCTCACCCAGGTGCCGGACGCCTTCCTGCGCGAGGTGGTCGACTTCGACCTGCCCCCGGTCGGCGGGTACGCCGTCGGGATCGCCTTCCTGCCGGACGACGACACCGCCGCCGCGGAGGCCGTCGCCGCGATCGAGCGTCTCGCCGCCGAGGAGCACCTCGCCGTCCTCGGCTGGCGCGACGTGCCGATCACCAACGGCCTGGTCGGCGCCACCGCGCTGTCGTGCCAACCGCGCTTCCGCCAGGTGTTCGTCACCTCGGCCCGCGGGCGGGTCGTCGGCATGGCGCTGGAGCGGATGGCCTTCTGCCTGCGCAAGCGGGCCGAACGCGAGGCCGGCGTCTACTTCCCGTCGCTGTCGGCGCGCACGCTGGTCTACAAGGGCATGCTGACCACCGGGCAGCTGGAGCCGTTCTTCCCCGACCTGTCCGACCGCCGGTACGCGACCGAGCTGGCGATCGTCCACTCCCGGTTCTCGACGAACACCTTCCCGTCCTGGCCGCTGGCCCACCCGTTCCGGTTGCTCGCCCACAACGGTGAGATCAACACGGTGAAGGGCAACCGCAACTGGATGCACGCCCGCGAGAGCCAGCTGGCCAGCGACGTCATCCCGGGCGACCTGAACCGGCTGTTCCCGACCTGCACCGAGGGGGGCAGCGACTCGGCGAGCTTCGACGAGGTGCTCGAGCTCCTCCACCTGGGCGGCCGGTCGTTGCCGCACGCCGTGCTGATGATGATCCCGGAGGCGTGGGAGCGGCACGAGGAGATGGACCCGGCCCGCCGGGCGTTCTACGAGTTCAACTCGATGTTCATGGAGCCGTGGGACGGCCCGGCCTGCGTGGCCTTCACCGACGGCACGCTGATCGGGGCGGTGCTCGACCGCAACGGCCTGCGCCCGGCCCGGTACTGGGTCACCGAGGACGGCCTCGTCGTGCTGGCCAGCGAGGTCGGGGTGCTGGACGTCGACCCGGCGCGCGTCGTCCGCAAGGGTCGCCTGCAGCCCGGCCGGATGTTCCTGGTGGACACCGAGCAGGGCCGCATCGTCGACGACGAGGAGATCAAGAGCGACCTGGCGGGGCAGCACCCGTACGACGAGTGGCTGCACGCGGGCCGGATCTTCCTGCACGACCTGCCCGAGCGCGAGCACGTGGTGCACACCCCGGCGTCGGTCACCCGTCGCCAGCAGGCGTTCGGGTACACCGAGGAGGAACTGCGGATCCTGCTCGGCCCGATGGCCCGCACCGGGATCGAACCGATCGGGTCGATGGGCACCGATACCCCGATCGCCGTGCTCTCGCAGCGTCCCCGGCTGCTGTTCGACTACTTCAGCCAGCTGTTCGCCCAGGTGACCAACCCCCCGCTGGACGCCATCCGCGAGGAACTGGTCACGTCGCTGGGCACCTCGATCGGGCCGGAGCGCAACGCCCTGGCGGCCACCCCGGCGCACTGCCGCCAGCTGGTGCTCGACTTCCCGGTGATCGACAACGATGAGCTCGCCAAGATCGTGCACATCAACGCGGACGGCGACCTGCCGGGCTACGCGACCGTCACCATCAAGGGGCTCTACCCGGTGGCCGAGGGCGGGGAGGGGCTGCGCCGCCGGCTGGAGGCGATCTGCACCGAGGTCGACCGCGCGATCGCGGACGGCGCGCGGTTCGTCGTCCTGTCCGACCGGGACGCGACCGCCGACCTGGCCCCGATCCCCTCGCTGCTGCTGACCGGGGCGGTGCACCACCACACCATCCGGGCCAAGACGCGCACCCAGATCGGCCTGATCGTCGAGGCGGGCGACGTCCGCGAGGTGCACCACGTCGCGCTGCTGATCGGCTACGGCGCGGCGGCGGTCAACCCGTACCTGGCGATGGAGTCGGTCGAGAACCTGGTCCGGTCCGGTGTGATCACCGACGTCACCCCGCACAAGGCCGTCACCAACCTGATCAAGGCCCTCGGCAAGGGCGTGCTCAAGGTGATGAGCAAGATGGGCATCTCCACGGTGTCCTCCTACCGCGGGGCGCAGGTGTTCGAGGCGATCGGCCTGGGGCCCGAGCTGGTCGAGAACTACTTCACCGGCACCACGAGCCGCCTCGGCGGCGTCGGGCTCGACGTGCTCGCCCGGGAGGTGGCGGCCCGCCACGCCCGCGCCTACCCGCGCGACGGGATCCGGCCGCCGCACCAGCGGCTGGAGACCGGCGGCGAGTACCAGTGGCGCCGCGACGGTGAGCCGCACCTGTTCGACCCCGAGACCGTCTTCCGGCTGCAGCACGCCACCCGGACCCGGCGATACGACGTCTTCCGCGAGTACACCAAGCGCGTCGACGACCAGTCGCGACGGGTGATGACCCTGCGCGGCCTGTTCTCCCTGCGCGAGGGGGCGCTGCCGCCGGTGCCGATCGAGGAGGTCGAGCCGGTCTCCGCCATCGTCAAGCGGTTCTCGACCGGGGCGATGTCCTACGGCTCGATCAGCCGCGAGGCGCACGAGACCCTGGCGATCGCGATGAACGCGCTCGGCGCGAAGTCGAACACGGGTGAGGGCGGCGAGGACGTCGACCGCCTGCTCGACCCGCAGCGCCGCAGCTCGATCAAGCAGGTGGCCTCGGGCCGGTTCGGCGTGACCAGCATGTACCTCACCCACGCCGACGACCTGCAGATCAAGATGGCGCAGGGGGCCAAGCCGGGGGAGGGCGGCCAGCTGCCGGGGCACAAGGTCTACCCGTGGGTGGCCCGCACCCGGCACTCGACCCCCGGCGTGGGGCTGATCTCGCCGCCGCCGCACCACGACATCTACTCCATCGAGGACCTGGCCCAGCTCATCCACGACCTGAAGAACTCCAACCCGTCCGCCCGGGTGCACGTCAAGCTCGTGGCCGAGGTCGGGGTCGGCACGGTCGCGGCCGGGGTGAGCAAGGCCCACGCGGACGTCGTCCTGATCTCGGGCCACGACGGCGGCACCGGGGCGAGCCCGCTCACCTCGCTCAAGCACGCCGGCGGCCCGTGGGAGCTCGGGCTGGCCGAGACCCAGCAGACGCTGGTGCTCAACGGGCTGCGCGACCGGATCGTGGTGCAGACCGACGGCCAGCTCAAGACCGGGCGCGACGTGATCGTCGCCGCGCTGCTCGGTGCGGAGGAGTTCGGCTTCGCGACCGCGCCGCTGGTGGTGTCGGGCTGCGTGATGATGCGGGTCTGTCACCTCGACACCTGCCCGGTCGGCGTCGCCACCCAGAACCCCGAGCTGCGGGCCCGGTTCACCGGCAAGCCGGAGTTCGTGGTCACCTTCTTCGAGTACATCGCCGAGGAGGTCCGCGAGTACCTGGCGGCGCTCGGTCTGCGCAGCATCGAGGAGGCGATCGGGCGGGCCGACCTGCTCGACACCCGCGACGCCGTCGACCACTGGAAGGCGTCCGGGCTCGACCTGTCCCCGATCCTCGCCCTGCCGGAGCCGCCCGACGCGTTCGCCGGCATGGCCCGGCGGTGCACGGCGGGTCAGGACCACGGCCTGGAGAAGGCGCTCGACCACGAGCTGATCGCGCGGGCGCACGATGCGCTCGAGCGCGGTGAGCGGGTCACCTTCGGCATCCCTGTGCGCAACGTGAACCGGACGGTCGGCACCATGCTCGGCCACGAGCTGACCCGGCGGTACGGGGCCGAGGGGCTGCCCGCCGACACCATCGACGTGACGATGACCGGGTCCGCCGGTCAGTCGTTCGGCGCGTTCCTGCCCGCCGGGGTGACCCTGCGGCTGCTGGGCGACGCCAACGACTACCTCGGCAAGGGCCTGTCGGGCGGGCGGATCGTCGTCCGGCCGGACGACGCCGCGCCCTTCCCGGCGGAGCTGAACATCATCGCCGGGAACGTCATCTGCTACGGGGCCACCGGCGGGGAGGTGTTCCTGCGCGGGCAGGTGGGTGAGCGGTTCTGCGTGCGCAACTCCGGCGCCACCGCGGTCGTCGAGGGCGTGGGCGACCACGCCTGCGAGTACATGACCGGCGGCACCGTGGTGATCCTCGGGCGGACCGGCCGCAACGTCGCCGCGGGCATGTCCGGTGGGGTGGCGTACGTGCTCGACCTGCGCTCGCAGCGGGTGAACCGCGAGCTGGTCGAGCTCGGCCCGCTCGACGACGACGCCGCGGCACGGGTGCACGACCTGGTCAGCCGGCACCTGGCCGAGACCGGGTCGCCAGTGGCCAAGAAGCTGCTGGCCGACTGGCCGGCCGCCCGGGAGCGATTCACCACGGTGATGCCGCGCGACTACGCGCGGGTCGTCGCCGTCCGCCGCCAGGCCGAGGCCGAAGGGCTCGACCTGGACGGCGACCTCGTCTGGAAGCGGATCATGGAGGCCTCCCATGGCTGACCCGAAGGGTTTCCTCACCTCGCGCGAGCGCGAGCTCCCCGGACGACGCCCGGTGCCGCTGCGGCTGCTCGACTGGCACGAGGTCTACGAGGACGACGGGCGGGCCGCCACCGAGTCGTTGGTGCGCCGCCAGGCCGGGCGCTGCATGGACTGCGGAATCCCGTTCTGCCACAACGGATGTCCGCTCGGGAACCTGATCCCCGAGTGGAACGACCTGACCTGGCGCGGCGACTGGCGTGAGGCCATCGAGCGGCTGCACGCGACCAACAACTTCCCCGAGTTCACCGGCCGGCTGTGCCCCGCCCCGTGCGAGACGGCCTGCGTGCTGGGCATCAACCAGCCGGCGGTCACCATCAAGAACGTCGAGGTCTCGATCATCGACCGGGCCTTCGACGAGGGCTGGGTGGTACCGCGGCCGCCGGATCGGCTCTCCGGCAAGACCGTCGCCGTCGTCGGCTCCGGCCCGGCCGGCCTCGCCGCCGCGCAGCAGCTCACCCGTGCGGGGCACACGGTCGCCGTCTACGAGCGCGCCGACCGGATCGGCGGCCTGCTCCGCTACGGCATCCCCGAGTTCAAGATGGAGAAGCGCCACCTCGACCGGCGCCTCGCCCAGATGGAGGCCGAGGGCACCCGGTTGCGCCCGGGGGTCGACGTCGGCGCCGACATCTCCGCGGAGAGTCTGCGCCGCCGCTACGACGCCGTCGTGATCGCCATCGGCGCCACCGACTGGCGCGACCTGCCGGTGCCCGGGCGCGAGCACGCCGGGATCATGCAGGCGATGGAGTACCTGCCCCCCGCGAACCGCGCCGCGGTGGGGGAGGAGCAGCTGCCCGACGCGCCGCTCGTCGACGCCCAGGGCCTCGACGTCGTCGTGATCGGCGGCGGCGACACCGGTGCCGACTGCCTCGGCACGGCGCTGCGCCAGGGGGCCCGATCGGTCACCCAGCTCGAGATCATGCCCAGGCCCCCGCAGGAGCGGCCCGCGGGCCAGCCCTGGCCGACCTACCCGATGATCTTCAGGACCTCCAGCGCGCACGAGGAGGGTGGCGAGCGCGTCTACGCCGTGACCACCAACGCCTTCCTGGCCGACGCCGACGGGCGCGTGCGGGCGCTGCAGGTGAGCGACGTCGAACTGGTCGACGGCCGGTTCGTCCCGGTGGCGGGCAGCGAGCGCGAGATCCCGGCGAGCCTGGTCCTGCTGGCGATGGGGTTCCTCGGGCCGCAGCGCTCCGGGCTCGTCGAGCAGCTCGGGCTGGAGCTCGACGCCCGCGGCGCCATCGTGCGGGACGAGGACTACGCGTCGTCCGTGCCCGGCGTGTTCGTCGCCGGGGATGCCGGCCGCGGTCAGTCCCTGATCGTCTGGGCCATCGCCGAGGGCCGGTCCTGCGCCGCTGCGGTCGACCGGTGGTTGACCGGGAGTACCGTGCTCCCTGCGCCGATCCCGCCGTCGGCGAGACAGCTGCTCGCCTGATCCCGCCTGGCCCGGAAGCTCGTCGTCCGGGCCGAAGTGTCCACCACGCCGGCGCCCGATCGGGACGCCACCTGATGAGGAGTGCCGCGAACCATGCGTCGCGCGAAGATTGTCTGCACGTTGGGTCCGGCGGTCGCCGGGCGGGTGCACGAACTGGTCCTGGCGGGGATGGACGTCGCCCGGCTCAACTTCAGCCACGGCTCCTACGACGAGCACCAGGCCCGGTACGACGAGGTCAGGGCGGCCTGCAACGACACCCAGAAGGCGGTCGGCGTGCTCGCCGACCTGCAGGGTCCCAAGATCCGCCTGGGGGAGTTCCCCGGGGGGCCGGTGGACCTCGCCGAGGGCGACCGGTTCGTGATCACCACCGACGACGTGCCGGGGACGGCGCAGCGCGCCTCGACCACGTACCTCGGGCTGCCGGGCGACTGCCGGCCCGGGCACACGATCCTGGTGGACGACGGCAAGGTCGCCCTGAGCGTGCTGCAGGTGACCGACACCGAGGTGGTCACCCGGGTCGAGGTCGCGGGCACGGTGTCGAGCCACAAGGGCCTGAACCTGCCGGGGGTGGCGGTCAGCGTGCCCGCCCTGTCGGAGAAGGACGAGGAGGACCTGCGGTTCGCCCTCGCCATGGGGGTCGACATCATCGCCCTGTCGTTCGTGCGGTCCCCCGAGGACGCGGCCGACGTCTACAAGATCATGGACGAGATCGGCTACCGGGTGCCGGTGATCGCCAAGATCGAGAAGCCGCAGGCCGTCGAGCAGCTGGCCGAGATCGTCGAGGCCTTCGACGGGATCATGGTCGCCCGCGGCGACCTGGGCGTCGAACTGCCGCTCGAGCAGGTGCCGATGG
>WBZP01006738.1_pt1 | contig 11287 bp, 9 predicted proteins | sample 5204301 | NCBI WGS metagenome assembly WBZP01 (sample SAMN12412401, study PRJNA552823) | activated sludge metagenome | isolation source: activated sludge from nitrification reactor of wastewater treatment plant... | place: USA: Pennsylvania | collected 2017
GGGTGAAAAAAAAGTAAAACAGCTTATTGAGAATATTGAAAAAAGCAAGATTGATTTAGGGACTGCGGTTATAAACAGTGTCTATTCCATAGAAGCAATTGGCACGGGCAACAGGGTATTGCTGGTAATGTATAAGGCAAATGGAACCTATTGGGATGATGTGGTACTGTACATAGATAAGGCCTCCAATAAAATTATAGATATCGGTGATGTGGAAACTGCTTTTACAATGAGTGTAAAAACGAATGGCCGGAATTTTAAGTACAAAGAAAACCTCCCATTTATTTTTGATAAAAATGCAATCAGCAGCAAAACTGTTTTAAATGAAGTACAAATACTTATAGGCTTAGCTAACAACCATAAAATAGATAGTTTTTGCCGCCGGGTACTTTACACTGGTACCGACAATCCTAAACGTAAGAACAGGGCTGAAGCCTGTAACCCCGCCGTTGCCACGGATAAAGTTTATTGCAGCGGTCTTATGGAAAAACTATCGGGATATATAACTGAACCCAGCAAATTTGAAGTGCAGTATATGAAAGTGGAAGACAAGCAGGTTAGTTTGAAAATTATCTGCGACCAAACAAAAAACGTACGGGAGTTGGTTTTTATGGTGGTGAATGCCAAACTCTTACTTAGTAGTATTTATTAAACACTTTTAAAAGGAGCCCACCGCCCTGCTTCGTGTCTGCAAATAAGCCAAAGCCCCTATTGTGTCCCCACCATCGGAACGTTGAAATATAAAAGCATTGCGTGGGGACAAGCAACAAGGCTGCGCATACAATACAACTAAATTTTTTTTCCCGCCATCGTCTCCAGCTCTCTGCCGTGCCTGATATCTGTTCCCCGCCATGTCTCACAGCGTTGGCCTGTGCTTCGGCGTGGACATTGGCGGTTTATCAGGTTACTACTCCTTACCACCAAACCAAAACGACCGCCCAGCGCCTTGCACCGCCGTACTTTAAAACACTAATTACAATAAACACATTCAAGGCGGGGCACAGCGCCTTTCGTTGCCTAGCTAAACAAGCAGCAGACTCTTACACAATCCCCTTACCAATACTAAAGAATCCCGCAGTATCAAACTCTCCTGTGCGTTGGCCGGACAAACGGCGGCGCATTCGTTTCTCCGTCCAGCCGGCTCAGGCATTACCCTCCGCATGTTCTTAATGCATCGGATTAAGTTTTTTATGAAAAGAAAGGCCGGTTATTTAATAAGATGTATAAAAATCCACAGAGTAAGAACCGTCTTTACTATGGTTAACCTGGAGGTAAAACAGCCTTTCTGTAAGGTATTTTGATTTCTTCAGCTTTACGTCCACCTGTGGCAGGTTCTCATTATACGTTGAGTTTTCTTCTTCAATGATTATTTTATCATTCAAAGAAAGGCAGGCGGTAATTTCCTGTTTCAGTTGCTGCAGTTTGTTAACAGCATCTTCCTTGCTGTTATAACTATATAGTTTGCCAAACAGGAAGGGCGGTGTGGAAGTTGTAACATACCGCAATGGCTGCCCCGCCACCAGTTCGTAGTTAGTGGCAAATTCTCTTCGTTTGGTAAACATATCGGGTTTCTCTTCCAGCAGTTTGCCTTTGAGTGGTATGTACCCAAAAACGCCATAGTCAAGCAGCGACTGGATGCGGTTGCACAAAGTTGCGCTGGCAGGGATACTGTTCTTGAACAGCCTGTCATTCAGTATGCCCAAACTATATTGAACCGGTTTCATTCCATCACCATTAACAACATACAACGTGTATTTATCACTTTCCTCCACGGTATAGGCTGAGATATAGTCAACACCAAGTATTTTTTTCTCTGCAGGCATAAAGGTTGTGTCGATATTTGTTTTTTCGCTGCGCAAAACCAGGTATGCTTCGTCAAAGCTGGTTAGTTTCAGATAGATGTGCTGTCCCTTGGTTAGTTCAATATTATAAGAAGCGAAATAACTTTTTACGCTGCCCACCATTGCCGTTTGGGAATTGCTGTCCAGCTTTTCATGTTCCATATTTGCCAAATAGTAAAACTCTTTTATCGGGTTCTCCTCCGGTTGTGCTGCCTGCTGTGCATGAAGGCATGAAAAAGAAGTGGTGAAGAGAAATGCAGTAAATAATTTCTTAACGGGCATAGAACTCTGTTTTATGATTATGGAGCTAAAATATAATAATTGTAGCTAATATAGAATACCTTCCAAAGGGTAGTCGGATAATCCGTACCGTATTCTATCCTGGATTTAGTCTTCATTGGCTTCCGGGAAAGCATCACACCGCTGTCATGCCTTCGGCAGATAAATTGTGTCTTGAGTGTGGGTAATGCGGCGCTGGCAAGAGACCAACAGCAGATGAGATGCACCTCTCCTTGCTCCATCGGAGCATCCACTTTATAGAACTTAAGGTTCATCCGGCTCCGCAGGAGCCTCCTGTCTTATTGTGCAGGCGTTTTCATTTTCAGGTGGCTCCTCCGGAGCCTTTTAGCTATACTATTATTTCTATAATCAGTCTGCCCCTATGGGGGCATTCCTTTTTCTTTCAACATTGGAATAGTAAATGTTGTGTGGCGATAAAGCCATCAGGAGATTTCAAAGGCCACTTGGCGGATTAGGAAGACCGTCAAAGCCAAAACACCCTCTTGCGTCCTTTGCGCAACACTTGCGGTCTTTGCGGTAAAGAATCAGCAGCAACATAGCTTGTTTCCCTCCCGAGTCTCCTGAAAGGGACTCGGGAGTTTAGAAGTTCAGTCACAAATCTTCACTACTTTACATTCAACAGTACTTCTTATAGTATCTTCCTTTCCCGTAGTTTGATTTTTTCCCGCCATTGTCTCCAGTTCTCAGCCGTGCCTGGTATCCGTTTCTCGCCATGTCTCACAGCGTTGGCCCATGCTTCGGCGTGGACATTGGCGGTTTATCGGAATTATAACTCCTTTCCACCAAAACAAAACAACCGTCCAGCGCCTTGTCTATCTACCGTCATCAGGGTATTTCCTGAAAGCTGATTTGGTGTATTTTTAATAATCAGCTATATCCTTAATTTATCAATATGAAATATGGATTTCTTTTTCTGATGGTGGTGACAGCTATTATTTGTAGCCGGTTGAATGCCCAGTCAGTAGCTTACCCGGTGACCGGAATCGGGATGGATCCCGGGATGACCGTACTGGGCCGCTGGCAGGACGAGCCATTTCATTTTCCGGATGGTGAAATGAAGGCCGGGGAATACGCCACCATTGATATATCTCCTGAACTCAGCAATAAAGAGAAAAAGAAATACGGTAAATCACCTGTACCTGAAATAAAACTGTATTACAATGGCGGCATGAAAAATAACCGCTTTCACGGCTGGGGTACACTTAGATTCAGCAACCGTAATAGCGGTTTTTCAGATTGGGCCTATACCGGTGAGTTTGTGAATGGCCGGGCAGAAGGCATGGGTGAACTCTCCTGTTTCTTTTTCTCTACAAAGGTAACCAGCACTGAATACTGCTATTTCCGGGGTGAATTTATTAACGGGCTGCCGGTTGAGGGTAACCTGATTCACCTGATGCATCTCGAAAAAAAGAAAACGCCGGTTTTGTTTTACTCAGGGCAGGTTTTCTGGGAATGGGGCAAGATCGGATTTCATGGATTCGGTACTCTGTCATTTACGGAAATGCAGCATTCCAATCCGAAATTTCACACCGGTTCCAGGTTGCCGGGTGCTTTGTACTGCGGACAATTCTACAGGGGTTCAGCAACGGGTTTTGCCATTGCCAACCTGGCCGATTCAAGTGGCAGACCCGGCCCATTGGCCACCATTCTTTCCGGCGCAGATGATGTTTTTCAGCAATACAATAACCTGGGCTTGTATGCCGATTTTGTGGCAGGCAGTCCGTACACACCACCTGCTGGCAAACCGGCTGTATTATACAAACTCTATCCCCGGCTTGATTCGGCGGTTTACAAAGAGCTGGCGCTGGATAACGGCATTGTATATAAAGGCATGGTCTTAAACAATCTTCCCTATGGCCTGGGCTATGTGGAATATCCTGGCGAAAAAGGAAATTACAGGGATGTGGGTTGGTGGAGGCAAGGAAAAAAACTCAGCGTTGAACAGTTGCTGAAAAATATGTTGCCCGACAGCAACTGGATCACCCCCAAAAAAATGCCGGTGTATGTAAACGATTGTATGCATACAAGGATTTACAGACAGGAACAAAAGACGGTTTCCTGCTCAAAGAAACAAACAGAAGGATTGTATTTTGGTCCGTTGTCTGCACAGGGATTTCCGGTGGGCTGGGGTATTTTTTATCCGGCTTTGAGCGGAGAAAAAAGTTTCAAGCCCCTGCTGGGTAAATTTTCAGGAACAGATTTGCGAAAGGATACGACTGCAAATTTAGCTGCCGAATTATTGTACATGTATTGCTTCAACCAGCAAACCGAATACCATTATTATGATCCGGCCAAAGCTGCCGGTGATCAGTTTTACGGCGATTTTGATGCTGGTGTATTTGATCAGTGTTATCCGGTCGTGCCGCAGAGCAGTTATAAAAGAAATTTCCGGCGTATCGCTTTTGCGGAAGAATTATTCACGCATAAAAGACATGTGGAATATGTAAGCTACGAACGAAACTATGCCAAGATGTTGTCGGCCCGCCCCTCTTTGCAAGTGGCATCCGTTCATCTGAACAAATCATCCAATTACCAGAATTATGTGCTTGATACATACGGCAATAAAGTTGAACTGATTTATACCAGCCGGGATGAAATTAAACGGGGTGATTATGTTTTCCTTGGCAAAGCCCTTTATCCGGTACATGACAGTTACAGAAATATTATGCTTGGAAAATCGCCCAGTGATGGTTTCTGGATGGCGGATCATATTCCGGCCAATGTACTGGTGGTAAGAGGCTATACTATTACCAATATTGAATATGAACTGGCTTATTGTTCCGGCTGTTCCAACTTGCAGAGCCTGCCTACGGAACCGGTTACCATTACTGGCTCAGCTCACAGTGGTCGTTATCAAACGAACGTATATCAGAATAATTCCGGTAGCGGAACCATTGTGTCAAAACCTATTTATAACGAAATCAGTATTACGCTGCCTCCTCCCACCCGTAAGCCCTGCAAGGTTTGTAACGACAACAGAAAATATATAAAAGCACCATTGAAAGTAATTGAACTATAACGGGTGTTTCATGTAAACTAAAAAAATCTCTTTCCCTTCCTTTAATTCTTGTTGGTCTTCTGAGAAAGTATCAAGCCGCTGCATGCCTGCGGCAGATAAATTGTGTCTAATGCGACGCATACATAAGACCAATAGCACACGATGTTCTCGCCATCTTATCATTACCTCAATTTGCTTACAGAGGCAATTAATACAATCACCACATGAAGGATGATAAGTTTGATGCAAATAAAGAGGCCAATTACCCCAACAGAGCCCATGAGTTTTGTTACAGGGTTTTGTCCGTTGCCAGTAAATCCGATAAGCAGTCCGATAACAGAAACGATGAATGAAGCGGTAAGCACATCAAGCAAGAATCTTGCAATCCATTTCATATATTGAAAATATAGCTTTTTAACAGAATATCCAATGCATTTCTCCACACAACAAGGCCTGCAGAAACTCAAAAAAAGTTATATTTAGTCTTAAATACTTTTACCATGCGGATGGGAATATTCTTCATTTCTCTGCTTTGTTTATTACTGCCTGTTTCTGCATTTACACAGGATATCTCGGCAGGACACAAAATGTTTTATTACGAACGCTGGCATTCAGCAAAAAAAATATTTGAAAGTGCTGCAGATAAAAATCCTGAAGCCGCTTACTGGCTGGTTGAAACATTACTGGCTAAAGGTGATTTAGCTGAAGCCAAAACGGCAGTGGAAAAAGCGGCAAACCAATTTCCGAACAATCCGTTTGTAGTAGTTGCTCAGGGGCATACCTTACTATTTAACGGGAAAGGCAAGCTGGCAAAGGAAGCTTTTGAAAGAGCTGTCAGCCTTTCGGAAAAGTATAGCATATCTGCAATACTTAATGCTGTTGGCCGTGCCAATGGCAATGTTTCAATGAAGTATAGTGATCCGGATTATGGAATAGATAAGTTGAAACAGGCCGCAGCGATGGATCCCTCAAATGGGAGTATCTATATAAACATGGGTGATTGTTACCGCCGGAAACTGGATGGAGGAGGAGCGGTGGAAGCATATATGAAGGCTATGACAATTCAGCCGGAACTTAGTACGCAGGCTAACTACAAAACCGGGAAAATATATGCTACGCAACAAAACTGTGAAGTTCTGAAAAGGTATTTTAATGCCGCAATCCAAAAGGATGCGGATTTTATGCCCGCCTGGCGGGAACTGTATGAAAGCAGTATTAATCCGGAAATTAATTGTACAGATGTAGCCCTTGCCGGAAAATATTTTGAAAAATATATTGCCACATCAGACCCCGGGGATGATAAAGAACTGCTTCAGATATCGTTTGCTTATAATAACAGAGATTATCTCACCGCTATATCAAAAGCAAAACAGTTTATAGGAGCAAAAGGAAATAGCGTACCGGTCCGTATTTACAAATTGATTGGATATAGCTATTATGAACAAAAAATGTATAGCGATGCTGCCAGATGGCTAGAAGATTATTTTTCCAGGGAAACAAACGCAGAGAATATAGTAACGCATAACTACAAAACGCTGGCAATTGTTTATGACAGTACAGGACAATTGCAAAAAGCCAAACAAACATATTTAACAGCCGGCGAGTTCGAGTCTGATAATATTAAAAAGTGGCTTTATTATGAGCAGGCATCTGCAGTAGCTGTAAGAATGAAAGATAAGACCAGTGCAGCAGAAATACTGCAATTGATTATTGATAAGAAGAGCAATCCGTCAAAGACAGAGTATTTTAAATGTGGCAGTTCGTGGTACAATGCGGGGAAATATGCAGAGAGCATAAAAATTTTCAATCAGTATTGTCAAAAATATCCTGAGGATTGGAGAGGTCCGTTATGGCTTGGCAGATCTCATGCACAAGTTGACTCGCTGATGAGTACTGGTCTTGCAGGCCCTTATTACGAGAAAGCGTTGTCTCTGGCTGATAAAATAGTTAGTGATAAAATGACAGGCGCAATGCAAATTGAGGCTTGTATGTATTTATTTGCCTGGAATGTTAATTATAAAAAGGATAAAACAACAGCAGTAAGTTATCTTGACAAAGTGCTTTTCATTGACCCGAATCATGTTATGGCCAAATCCTACAAGGAGAAGTTCAGTAAAACCCCATAAGCTGGGACTATTTTAGATACGATAGCAAATTCTTTGTTTGCTGATGTTCGTAAACAGGTGTTTATCCCGATGCATGTCTCCACACATCGGAACGGTAAATCTTGCGTGGCGACACGCAACAAGGTCTCCCGGCTGATTTGGAAGAACGTCAAAATCACAAACTCCCTCATGCGTCCTTTGCGCAAAACTCAGCGGTCTTTGCAGTAAAAAATCAGCAGCAACATAGCTCCTCTCAACAGGCTACAATTCCTATCCGCTCAACTGAACAACGGCCTTTTACTTGCCCGGAACATCGAAAAGGTAAAATTGGAGTTTGAAAAAGATACAAACGTCTTCATTTATCTTCGTCACAGCCAAACCATATTATATGCAAAAGATTATCACCTTCTTTACAATGCTTGCATTTGCCACTTCACTTGCTGCGCAAAAAGATATATCTGCTGCAGCCGGCAGCAACTGCGGAAAAATAAAAATCGGCATGACCGAAAAACAGGTTCGTGCCATATTGGGGAATGATTTGCAGGCCACCACATACAAGGAAGAGATGATGGCATACTGGTATCACAACCGGAAAATCCGAATGGACAGCATCACCCAGTTTGTACTGGGTTTTGACAAATGCCTGAAGCTGAGCGACAGCCTCAACCGGTACTGGCCGGTGTTTAAAATATTTTTGCTGAATGGCCGGATCAATTGCATAATTGTAACAGCCTACCTCGATGACAGTCTCCTGGTAAAAAGGGTGCTTCTTGATAAGAAACTCCGGTTTAATGACGACAAAGAAAAATGTGTACAGCATTTTGGTACTTCTTATTTCAATACGCCATATCCTGGTTACGAAGAGTATGTGTATTACAAAAATGGGGTTCAATTGATATTTGACGAAGGTGCCTTGCGAACTTTCATCATATTTAAACCCAACCTGAACTTTCTGAAACGTATTGCTTCAAGGGCCGCCATTATCAGTGCTGAATTTAAAGCAATAGATAAAGAAAAAGGAGGCTTTGACTGGCCCGACTAGAAAAAAGCCAACTGTACTATCGGATTTCAGCCAGTTCAATGCCAGTGTTTTCCCACTCTTATATATAGTGGGACAGCAGTGAGGTAGTAGTGGCACAGTAGTGGGACAGCAGTGGGATAGACCCGGTCCTGTATAGCCACCATAAAGCCTGCCCGGTACCCTGAAAATGCTGTATGATGGGATGATCTGCCCCTTTTGGCCATGGGTGAGTATCTGCCCAAGGCATATCGGCCGCTTTCCAGATTTTGATGTCACAAAGGCAAAAAAGAGGCGTAAGCAAGCGGGGAATGAAATGAAGGATGTGGCGTAGGTATTGAGGAGGATTGAAAGAGGAAAGGAGTCATTAATTCCGGTGTCTCTGCCTGCCACGGTCCGGAGCACGGGAGACGCCGGGCGAAAAAAATATTTGTTATGATTTATTGGAGGATTAACCACAGCGGACACAGATTGAGGCACAGAGGAAAGACAAGATTAAAAAAGGGGTGATAGTATTGGATATATTGTATAAGTTTGAATCAGAATTTTCATAGGATAAGGTTTAAAATTCGGGGCTGGTTTCTACCAGCCCTTCTTTTTTTGTTTTATTCTTCTTTTGTCTTGATACAAAAGAACCAAAAGATCAAGGACAAACGAATGCTTCCCGAATCGAGTTCGGGACAGGCCGCCCGTTTTGTCCGGCCAACGCACAGGAGAGTTTGTTGATGGGGATTCTTTATTGATGGTAAGGGGATGGTGTAAGACTCTGCTGCCTGCTATGCGTGGCAACGAATGGCACTGTGTTTCGCCTGAAAGTGATTATAGCAATAAGAGTATTAAAGTACGGCGAAACAAGGTGCTGGGAGATGTTGAAACGTTGTACTGTTGGTCTCTTGGCTGCCCGCATGGCTATACGCAAGACCAACAGCGGCGTAATACCACAAAGTGGTAATTCTTTGTTAACCACAGCGGGTACAAATGACTAACAGCAGCGGGCACAGATTGAGGCACAAAGGAACGACAGGGGCTTTTATATTTTATGACGGTGCTCAGAATGAGGGAAAAAAATTGGCTCGTTGGAACATGGAGTAAGACGGATAAAAAATTTAATCATAAAGGTCACTTTGCAAGGAAAGAATCTCCCGGTACCTCTGAAATAATTTTGTTTTAGAAATAAAACCTGTGAAGCGCTTTTTTTCGTCAAGAACAGGCAGGTACCAACTTTGCGTTTGGTCAAATTTCTCCATAACGCTATGCATATTTTCATCATGCTTCAGGATGGCAGAGGGTTTTTTCATAAGAGAACGAACCGGTACTTTCTGAAATGTTTCAGGCTGAAACAGGCGGTGCTTAATATCGTTCAACTCTATGATACCAGCAAAGCGACCATTTTCGTCCTGAACAGCATAAATATTTTTTTCACTATGCTTGATTATCTCTACCAAATCAGCCAATTTTTTTGAGATACTAATAGTTGCATATTTGTCTTTGTCCTGAATTATATCGCCAAGACTGATTGAAGTAAGAATGTTTTTTTCTTTCTTATGAGTGAATACCTCGCCTTCTAAAGCCAGCTTTTTAATTTCCATTGAGAAAGGCTCGTATGATTTAGTAATAAAAAAAGAAATAGAAGAAACAATCATCAGAGGAATGAATAATTCATACCCATTAGTTATTTCAGCGATAAGGAAAACAGCCGTAAGCGGACAGTACAACACCCCACTAAGCACACCTGCCATACCAACAAGGCTAAAATTACCAGATGGGATTTTAATCCAAGGAAAGAGGTTAAGTAATTTGGAAAAAAAGAAACCCAGATAAGCACCGGTAAAGAGAGATGGGGCAAAGTTGCCACCATTTCCACCACTGCCAATAGTGATGCCGGCGGCAATGGGTTTCAGTAAAACTATAAGCCCGGCAAACACAATAATATCCCAATCATTTCCAAGCTTTTCTAAAATGCCTGAGTTGTCGACAAATGAATTGAAGGAGCCGCTTGCCACTGTTTTAACACTTTGATACCCTTCACCAAAAAGGGGCGGAACAATAAAATAAATGGCCATCAGTAATAAGCCACCGGAGATTGCTTTCATGTACCGGTTTAGTGCCCACATGCTTATGGTGATTTCCAGTTTTTTGAAAGCCTTTGCATAGTATAATGATACGAACCCGGCCATTAATCCAAGCAAGATATAATAGGGAACGTTTCTATAATCAAAAGTTTGTTTTAGTGCAAAGTTGAACAGCAGTGGTTCAGAGAGAATGATTTTGGAACATAATACTCCTGCTACTGACGAAATGATGAGAGGAATAAAATAACTAACCAGCGTTTCAGTAAGTAATACTTCTACAGCAAAGATTACACCAGCGACAGGAGCATTAAACACCGCTGCAATACCTGCTGCGGCACCACAAGCAATAAGCAAAGTTCTCTCCTGATAGCTGAAATCGCTGATTCTTGCAAGGTTGGATCCTGTAGCGGAACCTGTTGCCACAATAGGGGCTTCCAGACCGGCAGAGCCACCCAACCCGACAGTGACGGAACTGGTAAGCAAATGCAGCCATGTATGCTGTTTTGGAATAAAAGCGGCATTACGGGCAATAGCTTTAAGAACCATAGCAATTCCCCGTTCAATTTGCCCTTTAAACAAATATCTTATGAGCATTGTACTTAGAAGCAGACCAACTGATGGAAACAACAGGTAGCCAAACCTGCTAATATTTATTGCTTCAATCCACTGCTGGAGGAAGTGAACTCCGGTTTTTAAAAGGACAGCCAGTATGCCTGAAACGATTCCTGTCAGAGTGGCGACAAGCATAATAAGCTGTACACGACTTAGCCGTGTTCTTAACATAAGGAAAAACTGCTGATATAACTCCTTCAGTGCTTTCATTGCTAAAACTGCTTTTGCAGAAGAAATACCAGCATGCCCGCCACAAAACCAATTAAAGCCAGCCAGCTGATTTTTTTCAGATACCACATAAAATCAATTTTCTCAATACCCATTACTGCGACACCAGCCGC
>WBZP01006739.1_pt1 | contig 11285 bp, 7 predicted proteins | sample 5204301 | NCBI WGS metagenome assembly WBZP01 (sample SAMN12412401, study PRJNA552823) | activated sludge metagenome | isolation source: activated sludge from nitrification reactor of wastewater treatment plant... | place: USA: Pennsylvania | collected 2017
CCCAGTCCGGCAGGATGCCGACGACCGACTCTCCGACGAGCATCCGGCGGGCATAGACGCGGTGCGCGGCGCGGGCCCCGGTCGGCACCGGGGTGACATAGGCGGCCCCGCGCACTCCGCTGACCGGGTCGGCGATCTCGATGGCATCGAGCGGCTCGAAGCCCAGCAGCTGCTGAGCCAACGCCCGGGAGCGGCGCTGCCGCTCAGCACCGGACAACGCCGGATCCGCGCTCTCCCAAGGGAACTCGCGGCCGGCGAGCTGCTGCGGCCCGCTCGCGCCGTGCACCGTGATCGACACCGGCAGGTATGCCGCGTACTCCCCCACCAGCGTGGTGACGTTCGCCTCGCCGAGCAATCCGGCATCGACGCCTGCAGCAGGCCCGGCGCCGGACCCGGGCCGGGGCGCCAGGATCACCTCGGTGCCCGGGGTGTCCCGCGGCGCCGCCCAAGCCACCTCGGTGGCGGGCGACACGGCATACGTGCCGTCGGAACGGCCCACCCAGGCCCAGGTGGTCTCGGTGCCCGCGCGCCGGGTGATCAGCCGGATCTCGTCACTGACCAGGAAGCAGGCCAGCAGCCCGATGCCGAACTGACCGAGGAAGCTCTCCCGCGCGAAACCCAGCTCGTCGCGCTTGCTCGACGCGCCGATCGTCGCGAGCACACTGCGGATGCTCTCGTCGTCGAGGCCGATACCGCTGTCGTGCACGTGCAGGCACCCGTCCGACGCGACGTCGGCGGGCACGATCCGGATCTCCCGAGGGCAGCCCGGCTCGAGCTCGGTGCGGGCGGTGATCGCGTCGAGGGCGTTCTGCACGAGCTCGCGCAGGTAGACCCGCGGGCTGGAGTAGAGGTGCTGGCTGAGCAGGTCGACCAGCCCGCGCAGGTCGACATGGAAGGTTTCGTTCCCCTGTGGTGTCACCTGACGATGAAACCAAAAAGAGGCCCGGTGCTGCGATCGGGTTCCACCGCCGCGGCAACGGTCACCACGGCAACGGTCACGACAGAGTGCTCACGGCGGAAATGGTCACCGATCGATGTCGACGCGGGCGGTGCGCACCACGTGGAAGGCCGGCTCCTCGTAGGGGTGGGCGGCGCGCAGGGCCGCGACGACCGGGCCGATCAGGCGCCGACGGACGGTCACCTCGATGCGGTCCTCGGGCACCCGTTCGCGGGCGCCGAGCCGGCCGATGACCGGGCGGGCGTCGCCGATGGGCCGGAACTGGCCCATCCCGCGGCAGACGAAGGCGCACTCGCGGTAGTCCCCGAGCACTCCCGCACCGGCGGTGAACACGGCATCCAGCACCGCGTTCGTCGCGGTGATCGGCACGTAGGCCACGAGCACGTCGAGTTGGTCGGCGTCTTCGACGCCGGTGACGTGGCGCAGTTGCGCGGCCCGTCGGCGCAGCATCGTGGTGATCGCCTCGATGAGCACGAGCGGGGCCTGCGAGCCGTAGACCCCGAGGTCACCGAGCGCCCCGAGGGTGCCCAGCGACCCGGTCGGGCCGAGCTGGCGGACACCCGCCACCAGCCGGGCCAGTCCGGTGCCGACCGCCCCGTCGCCGTCGCCGTCCAACACGTATGCCGCGTAGCGGGCCAACACGATCGCCCAGGCGTGGTCGCCGCCATGCACGTCGGCAGCGGCCAGCTCGGTCACTGCATCGCCACCAAGGCGCACCAGGGTGCCGTCGCCCTCGGGGAGGAACTCGACGGCTACCTCGGCGGGGTCGACCCCCTCGGGCGCGAGGATCGTGTGGGTGACCGCCCGCCCCGGCTCCCAGCGGGTGACTCGCCCCCAGGGCACGGTCTGACCCCCCACGCGCAGCCCGACGATGCCGCCGGGCTCCCGCTCGTCGAAGGCCAGCCCAGTGCCGTCGTCGCCGGAGGCGGCGGCACCCCACCAGTGGCCGATGCCGCCGACCCACCCGTCGAAGGCCTGCTGCGGGCGCACCCCGGGCAGGTAGAGCTCGTAGGACTCGACGGTCCGGCTCGGGTCGGCCGGGTCGGCCGGGTCGGCTGAGTCGGCCGGGTCGGCTGAGTCGGCCGGCGGCGCGGCCGGCGGCGGGTCGCTCATGCCCATCCCGCCGCCCGCCCCCCGGTCACCGGCCCTCGAAGCTGGCCTTGCCCGGCCCCTGCTCCATGAACGAGGTCATCCCGGTGAGCCGGTCGTTCGTCGCGAAAGTGCCGGTGAAGAGGGAGCGTTCCAGGGCCAGGCCGCTCTCCAGGTCCATCTCGGTGCCCCGGTCGATGGCCTCCTTGATCGCCGCGATCGCCATCGAGGCGCCCTTGGCGAACGGGGTCATCCACTCCAGCGCTGCGGCATACACCTGGTCGTCCGGGACCACCTTGTCGACCAGCCCGATCCGCAGCGCCTCGTCGGCCTTGATGAACCGACCGGAGAAGCACAGTTCCTTGGCCCGGGTGGGGCCGACCAGGCGGGCCAGCCGCTGGGTGCCGCCCATGCCGGGGATGACCCCGAGCAGCACCTCGGGCTGGCCGAGCTGCGCCGACTCGCCGGCGATCCGGAAGTCGCAGGACAACGCCAGCTCGCAGCCGCCGCCGAGGGCGTAGCCGGTGATCGCGGCGACGGTCGGCTTGGGGATCCGGGAGACCGCGCTGACGTAGGCGTGCAGCCCGTCGATGGCCTTGGCCATGTCGACGAACGACATCGGCTGCATCTCCTTGATGTCGGCCCCGGCGGCGAAGACCCGCTCACCGCCGTAGACGATGACCGCCTTGACGTCCTCGCGGTCGGCGGCCTCCTGAGCGCAGGCCTTGATGTCGTTCTGCAGGGCGATGTTCAGGGCGTTCATCTTGGGGCGGTCCAAGCGGATCGTCCCGATGCCGTCCGCGACCTCCAGGCGTGCCAGCTCACCCATCGTTGCCTCCCTATTCCGTCGTCTCGGGGGCCTCGTGTCGCCCCTCGTCCCACGATCCGAACCATGCGCCGACCACCTGCATGAGCAGGTCGACGGTGACCTTGAACAGCTCGGACAGGTCGGTGTCCGGCGTGACGATGTGGTCGCAGCAGACGACGAGGTTGCCCCCGGCGATGCCGACCTTGGCGACGTTGAGCTGCAGGGTGAAGTCGTTGCAGCGCATCAGCCGCTCCAGCGGGTCCTCGGGCACCGGCGGGGCGATCTGCCACTGGCCGAAGACCCGCAGCACCGGATAGTCGCCGTCGTGGCAGCGCACGAACAACTGCTGCGGCGGATCGCCGAGCACGAAGGCGACGTCACCGTCGGCGTCGATGTCGGGGTTGATGCCGAGGTCCTTGACCACGTCGAGCACCCGCCCGCGCAACGGGTGCTCGTCGGCGGGCGGCGGAAAGTTGGGCAAGGATGTCGGATCCGTCATGCCCACCACCGTAGTGTCCGTCTAGGCTCAGGGGCATGTGGTCCGGATCTCTCACCAAACGGGACCACCCACCCGCGCCCGGAGTGACCCTCACCGACCAGGGCGGCGAGGTCTGCGTGTATGCCGGTCGGGCCGACGCGGTGCAGCTGTGCCTCTTCGAGCCCGGCGACCGCACCGGGGCCAGCGAGCGGCGCATCCCGCTGCCGGAACGACTCTACGGCCACTGGTTCGCCACCGTCCCGGAGTTGTCCCCGGGCACCCGCTACGGCTTCCGGGTGCACGGCCCGTGGGCACCGCACGACGGGCTGCGGCACAACCACCACAAACTGCTGCTGGACCCTTACGGGCGCGCCGTCGAGGGCGAGGTCACCTGGTCGCCGGAGGTGTTCGGTCACCGTGCCGGCTCCGACTTGCGCCCCGAAGACCTCTACCAGCTCGACGAGCGGGACTCCGCGGCATACGTGCCCCGTTCCGTCGTCGTCGCGGACGGCTTCGACTGGGCCGGTGACCGCCACCCCGGCCGGCCGCTGTCCGACAGCATCATCTACGAGACCCACGTGCGCAGCCTCACGATGGGCCTGCCCGGGCTGCCGGAGGCGCTGCGCGGCACGTATGCCGCCCTGGCCCACCCCGCGACCCTGGACTACCTCACCGCGCTGGGTGTCACGGCGGTGGAATTGCTGCCGATCCACGCCTTCACCACGGAGCCGGAGATCTGGCGACGCGGGCTGGTCAATTACTGGGGCTACAACACCCTCGGCTTCTTCGCCCCGCATGCCCGGTATGCCGCGGCGAAGGACCCCCAAGGGGTCGTCGACGAGGTCAAGACCATGGTCAAGGCGCTGCACGCAGCCGGGATCGAGGTGCTGCTGGACGTCGTCTTCAACCACACCGCCGAGCAGTCGATCCGCGGGGCGACCTTGTCCTGGCGCGGGCTGGACAGCAAGACCTACTACCGGCTCGACGGTCGCGGCGACGACATCGACGTCACCGGGTGCGGCAACACCCTCGACGTCCGCGAGATCGTCACGACCCGGATGATCCTGGACTCATTGCGCCACTGGGTGCAGGAGTACCACATCGACGGGTTCCGCTTCGATCTCGCGGTGGCCTTGGGCCGCGGCAAGAACGACGAGTTCGACCCCGACCACCCGTTCCTCATCGCGCTGCGCACCGACCCGGTGCTCTCCCAGGTCAAGCTCATCGCCGAGCCCTGGGATCTCGGCATCCAGGGCTGGCGCACCGGGCAGTTCCCGCCGCCGTTCTCGGAGTGGAACGACCGCTTCCGCGACCGGGTGCGCTCCTTCTGGCTCGTCGACCTGGCCCGCAACCTCGCCGGCCAGAACGGTCACGGGGTGCAGGATCTCGCGACCCGGCTGGCCGGGTCGGCCGATCTGTTCCACCACCACGACCGGGGCCCGATCGCGTCGATCAACTTCGTCGCGGCCCACGACGGCTTCACAATGGCCGACCTCACGGCATACAACCACAAACACAACGAAGCCAACCGCGAGGACAACCGCGACGGCGCCGACAACAACAGCTCGTGGAACCACGGCATCGAGGGCCAGATCGACGACGGGGTCTCGGTGCTGCGTCAGCGCTCGATCCGCAACCTCATGGGCACCCTGTTGCTGTCCACGGGGGTGCCGATGATCAACGGCGGAGACGAGTTCGGGCGCACCCAGCACGGCAACAACAATGCCTTCTGCCACGACAACGAGGTCAGTTGGTACGACTGGGAGTTCGAGCCGTGGCAGCAGGATCTGCTCGCGACGACCAAGCACCTCACCGCGCTGCGCCAGGCCTACCCGGTGCTACGTCAACGGATGCACTTCTCCGGCACCCAGGTGCACCTGGACGGCTCCAAGGACCTCGAATGGTATGACGGGGACGGACGCCCGATGACGATGGAGCGCTGGGCCGACGAACGGATCCGCACCCTGCAGATGCTGCTCAACGGCGCCTGGCAGGGCAACGAATCGTTGCTGGTCATCTTCCACGGCGGGGCGCACGAGGTCACCGTGACGCTGCCCAAGCCGCCCGGGCTCACGGCATACCAGTTGCTGTGGGACAGCGGCTGGGACCGGCCGCCGGCGACGACCACCGAGCCGTCGAGCACGGCGCAGGTGGCGCTGCTGCCGGCCTCGATGCGGGTCTACCGCACCATCGACCCCACCTGATCGACCCCACCTGCTCGAACCGTTCTGCTCGACCCCTGGTGCTCGACCCCTGGTGCTCGACTGCCGAGCAATCGGCGGGTCAGCCGAGGTCGCGCACGTAGGAGCCGACCATCTCGATCGGCCGGAAACCCAACGACTCGTACACCCCGGCCAGCCACGGGGTGTCGACGTTGACCTCGGTATGCACGTCGCGATGGGTCGGGTGCTGCTCCTGCAGGGCCCGGAGGTTGGCCGCGCACACGGCCTGGCCCAGGCGGTTGCCGCGGTGGTGGGGGTGCACGTAGGTCGCCAGCTGCGCCACCTGGGTGATGCCCGGGCGCAGCAGCAGCTCCGTGCAGGCGACGACCTGGTCGGTGGCCATATCGACGGCGATCGTGGTGAGCCGGTCGCGCCCGGTGTCGGCGTCGGCCTGGCGGAACTCGACGTAGCGCTGCGGGTCGAGCGTCTCGGGCAGCCAGTCGATCTCCCGCGTGGGTGCCTCGGTGCGGTAGCGGTTCATCAGCTGCACGAGCGAGGGCAGCACCTGAGCCGGCACCTCGTCGAAGGTCAGCACCCGGTATTCGTCGAAGTAGGCCGAGAGCGCCTGGGCGGCGATCCCGTCGAGCAGCACCCGCGGCACTGGCAGTGTCAACGCGCGCACGAAGTCGGTGGATACCAACCGGAACCCGTTGTGCTCCAGGAAGACTCGGTATTCGTGATCGGCCGCCTCGGCGGGTGGGTAGTAGGCCTCGCCGAGGATCCGGCGGCGCCCGCGCGCCGCGGCATACTCGATGACGGTCATCAGTGCCCGGGCCCCGTAGCCGCGGCGGCGGAACCGGGGTAGCACCTCGATCTGCGCCTTGGCGGTGTGCGGGTGGTCGTCTCGGAGCATGACGCGCACCACCCCGGCCATCTCGCCGCGCTCGATGATCGACCAGAGCGCCTGTTCCTCGCCGACGCGCGGGGTGCGAACCGCCGCGAGCTCCTCCTCGAAGGTCGGCACGATGGCGTGCGCGCGGGCGGTCGATTGCACGACGAGGCGCACCTCATGGCGACGAGCCATGAGCGTGTCATCGGCGGGGTCCAGCACCTCGAGCCGCACTAGGTCACCGTATGTGGTCCGGGACGCTCCGGCATCGGGTCAACGGCTGATCACCGCCACTCCGTACGGGCCGAGTGTGACCCGTTCCACACCGAGCTCGACCTGCGCCGGCTCCCAGGCGAGGCGAACGCGCATCGTCGCGGCCTGCGGGCACGGCACCGCTTCGGCCTGCCCGGCGAACGAGACGACGACGTGCACCGGCCCGCGCGTCATCCGCACCCAGCTCGCCCCGCGGGCCACCTCGACCAGATCGAGCCGGCCGTCGGTGAGCGCCGGCTCGCCGCGGCGCAGCGCGAGCAGGTCGCGGTACCAGGCGAGCATCCGCGCGTGCGCCGGCTCGGTCAGCTCGCGCCACTGCACCACGCTGGTATGCCGCGTGCTCGCCTCCTGCGGGTCGGGCACCTGCTGCGCGGGCCAGCCGTGCCGGGCGAACTCGGCCCGCCGCCCGGCCGACACCTGCCCGGCGATCGGCTCGTCGGGGTCGAAGTCGGTGAAGAAGCACCACGGTGTGCCGGCCGCCCATTCCTGGCCCATGAACACCATCGGCGTGTAGGGCGCGAGCAGCGCGAGGGCGGCCGCAGCGGCGTGTTGGGCGGGGCTCAGGCTGTGGTGGATGCGGTCGCCGAGCGCCCGGTTGCCGACCTGGTCGTGGGTCTGCAGGGCGACGACGAAGCGGCGGCCGTCGACCCGGCGCCGGTCGACCGGGGCGCCCCAGCGTCGCTGCCGGAAACTCGACCAGCGCCCGTCGTGCAGGAAGGCGGCGGTGAGGGTGGTGGTCAGCGCGGTGGCGGCGGCGAAGTCGCCGTAGTAGCCCTGGTTCTCGCCGGTGAAGGCGACGTGCAGGGCGTGGTGGACGTCGTCGTCCCATTGAGCGGTCATCCCGAAGCCACCCTCGGCGGTCGGGGTGGTGACGATCGGGTCGTTGCGGTCGCTCTCCGCGACGAGCGCGAGCGGCCGACCCACCACGGCGGCGAGCTCGGCCACCTCGTCGGACAGCTGCGCAAGCAGATGTCGCGGAGAGTCGTCGTGCATCTCGTGGGTGGCGTCCAGCCGCAGCGCGTCGAGGTGGAAGTCGCGCAGCCAGCGCAGCGCGTTGTCGAGCACCCAGCGGCGCACCGGCTCGGCGTCGGGCCCGTCGAGGTCGAGCGCGCCACCCCAGGGCGTCGTATGCCGCGTGCTGAAGTAGGGCCCGAACCGGGGCAGGTAATTGCCGACCGGCCCCAGGTGGTTGTAGACGACGTCGAGGCTCACCCCCAGCCCCACGGCATGACAGGCGTCGACGAAGCGGACCAGTCCGTGCGGGCCCCCGTAGGGGTCGTGCACGGCATACGGGTGGACCCCGTCGTAACCCCACCCCCACCGCCCCGGGAAGGCCGCGACCGGCATGAGCGCGACGACGTCGACGCCCAGCTCGACCAGGTGCGGCAACCGGGCGATCGCCGCGTCGAAGCTGCCCTCGGGGGTGAAAGTGCCGATGTGCACCTCGTAGTGCACCCCGCCGAGCACTCCGGCCCCACCCTGCGGGCCCGGCCAGTGGACGTCGGTGACGCCGAGGTCGCGGCGCTCGAGCCAGCGGCTCGGCCCGTGCACCCCGTAGGGCTGCCAGGCGCTGCGGGGGTCGGGGAGCGGCTGCGGGTCGTCGTCGAGCAGGAAGGCGTAGTCGAGGGGGCCGGCGGCTGGGCGCGGCACGTCGAGCTGCCACCAGCCGCCGTCCGCCGCCGTGAGGTCGTGCACCGTGACGTCGGGCCTCGTGAGGTCGGGCATCGGCTCCGGCGGGCCCAGGCGCACCCGCACCCGCCGGGCGGTGGGCGCCCAGACGGCCAGCGGCACCACCGCTGCCGGGCGTGAGTCCGGTGAGTGTCGTGGGGCCGGGCTCATTCGTCACGCACCAGCAGGGCGACCGGCCGTGCCCCGAGCAGCTGGGTCAACGGGGTGCCGTCGCGGCCGGCGGCGATCACCCGGTCGGTGAGCAGGTCGCGCCAGCGGCCGTCCGGCAGCGCGAGCGTCGCCTCGCCCCAGCCGCCGCCGGCCACCAGGCCTTCGACGAGCCGGGTGACGACCGCGACGACCTCGTGGCGCGCCGAGGTGCCGCGGGCCACCGCGAGCGCGTGCGGGCTGTCCGAGCCGAGCATCTGGTATGCCGCGTGCGCCCCGAACCATTCGGGGTGCGCCCGGCGCAGCCGCACCGCACGGGAGGTGACCAGCAACTTCTCGTCGTCGAGATCGGCCGGGGCTGCGCCGACGTCCAGCCGGCGCAGCCGGGCGGCCCGCTCGGCGTAGTCGACCGGGCGGCGGTTGTCGGGGTCCACGAGGGTGCGGGTGACCAGCTCGGTGCCCTGGTAGACGTCGGGGACGCCGGGCAGGACGAGCTGCAGGAGCTTCTGCCCCAGGGTCACCGCGCGGACGTGGGCCGCGGTGCGCTCCAGCCAGTCGGCGACGTGGGCGGCGACCTCCGGGCTCGCGACCGCCCAGTCGAGGAAGGCGTGCAGGCCGGCCTCGTAGGGCTGGTCCGGGTCGACCCACGAGGTGTGCACGCACGCCTCCCGGGCCGCTTTCACGGCATACGGGACGAGCCGTTCGGTCGTGGCCGGCCAGGTGCCGACGAGGGTCTGCCAGAGCAGGTATTCGGTGGCCGCGTCGAGCTCCGCGGGGCGGGAGGGGGCGGCCAGCTCGCGCGCGGCGTGCATCCACACGGCCCACTCGACGGGCAGCTCGCTGATCGGAGCCAACCGGGCCCGGGTGTCCTCGGAGCGCTTGGTGTCGTGGGTCGACAAGGTCGTCATCGACGCCGGCCAGGATGCCGCGAGGTGGGTCGCGAAGTCGTCCAATCCGTCCGGGCCGCAACCGAATTCGCCGGGGTTGCCACCGACCTCGTTGAGCGCGGTGAGATGGAACCACCGGTAGAACGCGGTGTCCTCGATGCCCTTGGCCTGGATCGGGCCGGTGGTCTGTTGGAAGCGGATCACGAATTCCCTTCGCGCTGCTTCGGATTCGTGGGTGCCGGCGCCGCCTTCCCAGCCGAGCGCGAGGTCACGCACGAGCTCGAGCACCGGCACCTCGCTCGCCGCGAGCAGCCCGCGGGCCCGTTCGGTGGCGCCGTCGAGCACCTCGACGGCCTCGTCGGAGGCCGGCTCGGTGGGGTGGACGTAGGCGCGGTAGCGGTCCATCGAGACCAGCAGTGCCGACACGGCCCGCCGCCAGGTCTCCGGGCGGATGTCCTCGAGGTCGGGCCGGCCTTCGGCGACGTGACCGAGCAGCCGCACGAGCCGGGCGATCTCGGCGGCCTGCACCCGCAGCCCGACCTCCATCTTGGCTTCCCGGGCGAACTCCTCGGGCCCGCGGGCGTCGCCGGTGAGCACGGCGAGGGTGGCCAGCAGCGGATCGGCGCCGTGCGGGTCGAGGAAGACGCCGCCGATGCGCTGCAGCGCGTCGTAGCCGGTGGTGCCGGCGACCGGCCAGTCGGCGGGCAACCGTTCGTCGCCTTCGAGGATCTTCTCGACGACGACCCAGGCGCCGTCCGTGGCGGCCTCGAGCATCCGCAGGTAGCCGCGCGGGTCGGCCAGACCGTCGGGGTGATCGATGCGCAGCCCGTCGATCGCCCCGTCGCGCAGCAACTCGACGAGCAGCCGGTGGGTCTCGGCGAAGACCGTCGGGTCTTCGACGCGGACCGCGACGAGCGCCTTGACGTCGAAGAAGCGCCGGTAGTTGAGCCCGAGGTCGGCGGCCTTCCAGTGCGCCAGCCGCCACCACTGCTGCTCCAGCAGCCGGGTCAGCGGCAGGCTCTCGGTGCCCGGGCGCACCGGCAGCTCGTGCTCGAAGTAGCGCACCACCCATTCGTCACCGGCCCGGCCGCCGTCGGGTGCGACGGTCAGCTGCCCGTCGGCGAGGACGTCCTCCAGCGGGGCGCCGAGCAGCGGCATGAGGATGGTGTTGCCGCCGGCCTGCCAGTCGACGTCGAACCACGCGGCATACCGGCTGTCGCGGCCCTCGCGCAGTAGCTCCCAGAGCGGCTCGTTGAGGTGCGCCGGGGTCGGCACCGACATGTGGTTGGGCACGACGTCGACGACGAGCCCGAGGCCGCGCTCGTGGGCCGCGGTGACGAGTTCGCGCAGCCCGGCCGGCCCGCCCAGCGGCCCCGAGATGGCGTGGTGGTCCACGACGTCATAGCCGTGGGTCGAGCCGGGCGCGGCCTGCAGGATCGGGCTGAGGTAGAGATGGCTGACGCCCAGGTCGGCGAGGTAGTCCAGCTGCCCGGCCGCGTCGGCGAAGCCGAAGTCGGCGTGCAGTTGCAGCCGATAGGTGGCGGTGAGGGCGCGCTCGCTCACGAGCCGTCCGGCAGCGGGCCACGCAGCACGACGATGCTGCGGGCCTGCACGGCGATCTTCGAGCGGGGCGGGAAGACCCCGACCCGCGCGGTGCGACCCGGGGCGCGGCGCCGCCGCGGCACAGACACCGGCAGCACCGCTGCGGCAGAGGTGAACTGTGGCGCGGCGGAGGTGAACTGCGGTGCGGCGGTGTCCAACTCGACGAGCCAGCCGGCGCCGTACTCGTCGTCGGGCAGGGTGAAGTCGATGGCCTCGAAGTGCGCGTTGAAGAGCACGAGGAAGGAGTCGTCGACGATCGGCTCACCTTGGGCGCCGCGCTCGGGGATCGCCTGCCCATTGAGG
>WBZP01006740.1_pt1 | contig 11283 bp, 7 predicted proteins | sample 5204301 | NCBI WGS metagenome assembly WBZP01 (sample SAMN12412401, study PRJNA552823) | activated sludge metagenome | isolation source: activated sludge from nitrification reactor of wastewater treatment plant... | place: USA: Pennsylvania | collected 2017
GGCCTGCACCACGCCGGCCTGGCGACGCTCACCGACGAGCTCGAAACCGAGACGGCCGCGCTCGGCGCGGCGCTTTCCGAGATTGCGGCCGCCGCCGAGGTGGCCATGGCCGACGCGGCGCTCGCGCGCGCCGCAGGGGAGATCTGACGATGAAGCGTGGTTCCATCCTGACCCTGGCGTTCGCCGCGGCGGCCGTGGCGGCCTGCGGCAAGCACGAGGCGAAGACGGCCGAGGAGGCCCCGGCCGCCCCCGCGCGCGACGTGAAGACCGCCGAGGTCGTCCGCGCCGGCGGCGCGGGCGAGGTCGCGGTGCCCGGCACGGTGCAGGCCAGGAAGCGCGCGACGCTCTCCGCCCGCATGCCGGCCTCCGTGGTCGAGCTGCCGTACCAGGAAGGCCAGTGGGTGAAGGCCGGGGCCGTCGTCGTCCGCCTCGACGACCAGGCCCTCCGCGCCGCGGTGGCCGCGGCCGAGGCCGGCGTGAAGGCGACGCAGGCCGACCTCGAGCGGACGAAGACGCTCCTCGAGAAGGGCGCGGCCACCCCGCGCGAGCTCGAGCAGATGACCGCGGCGGCGAGCGGCGCGCAGGCCCAGCTCACCGCGGCGAAGGACGGCCTCTCCTACTCGGCCCTCCGCGCGCCGTTCGACGGACGCGTGGCCTCGCGCCGGGTGAACCTCGGCGACGTCGCGAACCCGGGGATGCCCCTCATCGAGATCGAGGGCCAGGCCGGCCTCGAGCTCCGGGCGACGGTCGACTCGTCGCTCGCCGCCACGCTGCGGCCGGGCGCGAAGCTCCGCGCCCAGGTCGACGGCCAGACGGCGCCCCTCGCGGCGACGGTGACCGCGATCGCCCCGTCCGGCGACCCGACGACGCACCGCTTCGAGCTGAAGGCCGACCTGCCGTCCGCGGCCGGCCTGCGGGCCGGGCTCTTCGCCCGCCTGCTCGTGCCCGGCGTCACCGCCGACCCGAAGCTGCTCGTCCCCGCCGCGGCGCTCTTCGAGCGCGGCGGCCTCACCGGCGTCTTCGTCGCCGCCGACGGGAAGGCGCGCCTGCGCTGGATCGCGATCGGCGCCCGCGACGGCGACCTCGTCGAGGCGCGCGCGGGGGTCGAGTCCGGCGAGCGCGTCGTCCTCTCCCCCGTCGACCTCGCCGACGGCGCGCCCATCCGGGCCGCGGAGGCGAAGTAGGCCATGCGCACCGGCTTCGCGGGGCGCATCGCCCACGCCTTCCTCGACAGCAAGCTGACGCCGCTCGTGATCGCGGCGTCCCTCGGCCTCGGCGCGCTCGGCCTCCTCGCGACGCCGCGCGAGGAGGAACCCCAGATCCGCGTGCCGATGGTCGACGTGATGGTGGCCTGGCCGGGCGCCGAGCCGGCCGAGGTCGAGAACCGGATCGTCGCGCCGATCGAGCGGATCCTGTGGGGCGTGCCCGGCGTCGACCACGTCTACTCCGTCTCCCGCTCCGGCATGGCAATGGTCACCGTCCGGTTCAAGGTGAACGAGTCGAACGAGGACAGCCTCGTCAAGGTCTACGAGCGGCAGTCGGCGATGGGCTGGGTGCTGCCGCAGGGCACGATGCCGCCCGTCATCGAGCTGCACTCGATCGACGACGTGCCCTTCCTGACCCTGACGCTGTGGGGCCAGGGCTGGTCGAGCGACCGGCTGCGTCCGCTCGCCGCGGAGCTCGCACAGGAGATCGCCGAGGTCCCGAACACGAGCCGCGTGCAGCTCATCGGCGGCCAGCCGCGGGTCGTGCGGGTCGAGCCCGACCCCGACCGCATGGCCGCGGCCGGCGTGAGCTGGGCGCAGCTCACGGGCGCCCTGCAGGCGGCGTCGGTGCGGCAGGGCGCGGGCACGGCCGTCCGCGACAACCGCGAGCTGCGGGTCGAGGTCGGCCCGCTCTTCCAGTCCTCCGACGAGGTCTCCCGCGTGGTCGTCGGCGTGAAGGACGGCCGTCCGCTCTACGTCTCGAGCGTCGCGCGCGTCCTCGACGGCCCGGACGAGGCGCAGGACGCCGTCCTCTTCACCTCGGGCCCGGCCTTCGCGAAGCACCCCGGCGGAGCGCCGCTTCCCGCCGGCAGCGAGTACCAGGCCGTGACGATCGCCCTCGCCAAGCGCACCGGCGCCAACGCCACGGAGCTCGCCGACCGCGTCCTCGAGAAGGTCGAGCGACTCCGGCCGCGCCTCCTGCCCTCCGACATAGGGGTCCACGTGACCCGCAACTACGGCGAGACGGCGAAGGAGAAGGCCAACGGGCTCGTCGAGCACCTGCTCATCGCCACGCTCTCCGTGGTCGCCCTCATCTCGCTCGCGATGGGCTGGCGGAGCGGCATCGTCGTCGGCATCGCCGTCCCGGTGACCCTCGCCCTCACCCTCTTCATCTACTTCGTCGCGGGCTACACCCTGAACCGCGTCACCCTCTTCGCCCTCATCTTCTCGATCGGCATCCTCGTCGACGACGCGATCGTGGTCGTCGAGAACATCGAGCGGCACCACCGCGAGAAGAAGGGCCTGCCGTTCGCGCGGATCGCCGTCGAGGCGACCGACGAGGTCGGCAACCCGACGATCCTCGCGACCTTCACAGTCATCGCAGCGATCCTGCCCATGGCGTTCGTGCGCGGGATGATGGGCCCCTACATGAGCCCGATCCCCACGGGCGCCTCCGCCGCGATGCTCTTCTCGCTCGCGGTCGCGTTCATGGTGACGCCGTGGGCCGCCTTCCGGATCTTCCGCCACCACGCGGAGAAGGCCCACGACGAGGGCCCCGAGGGCCTCTCGACCCGGCTCTACCGCCGCATCATGGGCGCCCTCGTGTCGAGCGCGCCCGCGCGCTGGGGCTTCTTCGCCCTGGTGCTCCTTCTCCTCGCCGGCTCCGCGGGGCTCGTCGGCGTCGGCCTCGTGAAGGTCAAGATGCTGCCGTTCGACAACAAGAGCGAGTTCCAGGTCGTCATCGACCACCCGGAAGGCACTCCGCTCGAGGTGACGATCGAGACGGCCCGGCAGATGTCGGCCTACCTCGCGAGGCAGGTGCCCGAGGTCGAGGACGTCCAGCTCTACGCCGGCAGCTCGGCGCCCTTCAACTTCAACGGCCTCGTCCGCCACTACTTCCTGCGCCGCTCCCCGCACATGGCCGACCTGCAGGTGAACCTCGCGCCCCGGGAGGAGCGCGACGCGCAGAGCCACGACATCGCGAAGCGCGTCCGGCCGGCCCTCGTCGAGATCGCGAAGCGCCGCGGGGCGCGGGTGAAGGTCGTCGAGATCCCGCCCGGCCCGCCGGTGATGGACACGATGGTGGCCGAGATCTACGGCCCGTCGGAGGCCGTCCGGCACGACGTGGCGAAGCAGGTGCGCGCGGCGTTCGAGTCGACCGAGGGAGTCGTGGACGTCCACGACTCCATGGAAGCCGAGCGCGACCGCGTCCTCGTGAGCCTCGACCGGGAGAAGGCCGGCCTCAAGGGCATCCCGGCCGCGACCGCGGTCGAGACGCTGGCCGGCCCGGGCGCCGGCCGCGACGTGGCCCGCGTCGACGCGCCGCAGTCGCGCGAGGCGGTGCCGGTGCGCGTCCGCCTCTCGGCGGCCGACCGCGCGAGCCGCGAGCGCCGGCTCTCGCTCCGCGTCGACTCGCCGATGGGCGGGCAGGTGGCGATCGGCGAGATCGCCCGTGTCGAGCGCACGCCGGAGCCCCAGCCCCTCGTCCGGAAGGACCTGAAGCCCGTCACCTACGTGATGGGCGACCTCGCCGGCGAGAAGGAGAGCCCGGTCTACGCCATCCTGGCCCTCAACCAGAAGATCGATTCGCTCAAGCGGCCGGACGGCGCGTCGATCGAGCGGCTGTCGATCGAGCCGCCCGAGACCTCCGAGCGCGTCGCGATGAAGTGGGACGGCGAGTGGCAGATCACCTACGAGGTGTTCCGCGACCTCGGCATCGCCTTCGCCGTGGTGCTCGCGCTCATCGCCGTGCTCGTCGTCGGCTGGTTCCAGTCCTTCACGGTGCCGCTCGCGATCCTGCTGCCGATCCCCCTGTCGCTCATCGGCATCCTTCCGGGCCACCTGATGTTCGGCGCGTTCTTCACCGCGACCTCGATGATCGGCTTCATCGCCGGGGCCGGGATCATCGTGCGGAACTCGATCATCCTCGTCGACTTCGTCGAGCTGAAGCTGCGCCAGGGGATGCCGCTCGAGCAGGCCGTGGTCGAGGCCGGCGCGGTGCGGTTCCGGCCGATGCTGCTGACCGCGGCCGCGGTCGTGGTCGGGTCCTTCGTGATGCTCTTCGACCCGATCTTCCAGGGCCTCGCCATCAGCCTGATGATGGGCGAGGTCGCGGCGACGCTGCTGTCGCGGCTCGCGGTGCCCGTCGTCTACTACCTGATCGCCCGCCGCGGCCGCGCCGACGAGCTGCGCCGGGAGGGCCTCGCGCCCGAGCCCACCGCCGTTCCCCTTCCCGCCCCCGCGGCGGCCCACGAGTAAGGAGAGAGAAGAGATGACCATCGAGCGCGCCCTGCGGGCCCTGGCCGGCTTCTTCGTGATGCTGTCCGTCGCCCTCGGCCACTACGTGCACCCGGCCTTCTTCCTGTTCACGGCCTTCGTCGGCCTGAACCTCTTCCAGTCGGCCTTCACCAACACCTGCCCGGCTATGCTGATCTTCGGGAAGATGGGGCTGCGGCCGTGCGTGCCGGCCGAGCCGGCGCGGAAGTGAGCGGCGTGCCGTTCTTCGTGGCCGAAGCGGACTGAACCTGTACCCCAGGAGAGAGACCAACCATGTGCCATCGAGTGACGTGCCCCAGGTGCGGCAAGCCGACCTGGTCGGGCTGCGGCGCCCACGTCGAGCAGGCGCTCGCCGGGGTGCCGAAGGACCAGCGGTGCCAGTGCCCGAAGCCCGAGGCGAAGCCGTTCCTCTCGAAGCTGTTCGGGCGCTGAGCCATGGGCGCCGTGAAGAAGCTCGTCGTGGTCGGCGGGGTCGCGGGCGGCATGAGCGCCGCCGCCCGCGCCCGCCGTCTCTCCGAGGACGCGGAGATCGTGGTCTTCGAGCGGGGGCCGCACGTCTCCTTCGCCAACTGCGGCCTTCCCTACCACGTCGCCGGAGTCATCGCCGACCGGAAGAAGCTCCTCGTCCAGACGCCGGAGAGCCTGCGCGCGCGCTTCGCCCTCGACGTGCGCGTGGAAACCGAGGTGCTCGCGATCGACCGCCCGGCAAAGAAGGTGCTCGTCCGCGAGCGGGCGACGGGACGCGAGTACCGCGAGGGCTACGACGCGCTCGTCCTCAGCCCGGGGGCCGAGCCCGTCCGCCCGCCGCTGCCCGGGATGGACGACCCGCGCGTCCTCACCCTCCGCAACCTCGAGGACATGGACCGCGTGATCGCGGCCGCGACGCACGCCGCCCTCCCCGCCCTCGTGGTGGGCGGCGGCTACATCGGCCTCGAGATGGCCGAGGCCCTGCGCCACCGCGGGGGCGAGGTCGTCGTCGTCGAGCGCCTCCCGCACGTCATGGGCGTCGCCGACCCGGAGATGGTCGCCTCCGTCCACGACGAGCTGCGGCGAAACGGCGTCGACCTGCGCCTCTCGACCTCGGTCGAGTCGTTCGAGGCGGACGGCGACGCCCTCGTCGCGCGGCTGTCGGACGGCTCGCGCCTCCGCTGCGGCTTCGCGCTGATGGCCGTCGGCGTGCGGCCCGAGACGCGCCTGGCCCGCGAGGCCGGCCTCGAGATCGGCCCGTCGGGCGGCATCCGCGTCGACCCGCAGATGCGGACGAGCGACCGCTCGATCTGGGCGGTCGGCGACGCGGTCGAGGTGAAGGACCTCGCGCGCGAGTCCCCCGCCCTCATCCCGCTCGCCGGGCCTGCGAACCGCCAGGGCCGCATCGCGGCCGACGCGATCTTCGGCCGGAAGACCCGCTACACGGCGACGCAGGGCACCGCGATCGTGAAGGTCTTCGGCCTCTCGTTCGCGATGACCGGCGCCTCGGAGGCCTCGCTCGCCCGCGCCGGCCGGAAGTACCGGCGGGTCTACGTCCACCCCGCCGACCACGCGACCTACTACCCCGGCGCGCACCCGATCAGCCTCAAGCTGCTGTTCGACCCGGAGGACGGCCGCATCCTCGGCGCCCAGGCGGTGGGCGCGGCGGGCGTCGACAAGCGGATCGACGTGATCGCGGTCGCCCAGCGGGCCGGGCTCACCGTCTTCGACCTCGAGGACCTCGAGCTGTGCTACGCGCCGCAGTTCGGCAGCGCCAAGGACCCGGTGAACATGGCCGGCTTCGTCGCGGCGAACGTCGTCCGCGGGGACGCCCTGCTGTGGGAGCCCGAGGAGCTCGAGACGCTCCAGCCGGGCCAGGCGCTGGTCGACGTGCGCAGCGCCCGGGAGTTCGCGGCGGGGACGATCCCCGGCGCCACGAACCTCCCGGTCGACGACCTGCGCGCCGCGATCGGAGAGCTGCCGCGCGACAAGGAGCTGCTGGTCTTCTGCCAGGTGGGCTTCCGCGGCTACGTGGCCGCCCGCCTGCTGTCGCAGCGGGGCTTCCGGGTGCGGAACCTGTCCGGGGGATACAAGCGGTACGACATGTGGCGCGGGACGGCGGCCGGGCAGGCGGCCGAGTCCGCCCGCGAGGACGGCAGTCCCGAGGAGATGGAGGTGACCCCATGAGCCGAGTGGTCGTCCTCGGGGCCGGGGTGTCGGGCCACACCGCGGCCTCTTTCGCCCGCAAGTGGCTGTCGAGGGGAGACGAGGTCGTCGTCGTCTCGCCCCAGCCGCACTACAACTGGATCACGTCGAACATCTGGGTCGGCGTCGGCCTCCTGAAGCCGAGCCAGGTGACCTTCCCCCTGGCGCCCGTCTACGAGCGGCACGGGATCGAGTTCAAGCAGGCCCGGGCGGTGTCGCTCCACCCCGAGGGCCGCGAGGGCGAGGCGGCCCCGTTCGTCACGATCGAGTGGACGAAGCCGGGCCGCGCGGGCGAGAGAGAGGATGTCCGCTACGACTTCCTCGTGAACGCCACCGGCCCGAAGCTGAACTTCGCGGCGACCGAGGGCCTCGGGCCGGAAGGCCACAGCCTCTCGGTCTGCACCGAGAGCCACGCGGCCGAGACCGCGAAGGCCCTCGACGTCGCGGTCGAGCGGATGAAGCGCGGCGAGCGCCAGCGCTTCGTGGTCGGCACCGGCCACGGCGGCTGCACCTGCCAGGGCGCGGCCTTCGAGTACATCGTCAACCTCGAGTTCGAGCTGCGGGCCCGGAAGGTCCGCGACCGGGCCGACATCGTCTGGCTGTCGAACGAGTACGAGATGGGCGACTTCGGGATGGGCGGGATGCACATCCGCCGCGGGGGCTACGTCACCCCGAGCAAGATCTTCGCGGAGTCGCTCTTCGCCGAGCGCGGGATCCGCTGGATCACCCGCTCCCACGTGCGGAAGGTCGAGGCGGGGCGCGCCCACTACGAGACGGTCGAGGGCGCCGTGCGCGAGATCGAGTTCGACTTCGCGATGCTGCTGCCGCCGTTCTCGGGCGTGGGCCTGAAGGCCGTCGACCGCGCCGGGGCCGACGTGACCGCGACGATGTTCCAGCCGAACGGCTTCACGAAGGTCGACGCCGACTACACGCCGAAACCGTACGAGGAGTGGTCGGCCCGCGACTGGCCGAGCACCTACCAGTCGCCCGTCCACCGGAACGTCTTCGCCGCGGGCATCGCCTTCGCTCCGCCGCACGCGATCTCGCGTCCGCGCCAGACCCCGAGCGGGGCTCCGGTCGCTCCCGCTCCGCCCCGCACCGGCATGCCGTCGGCCATGATCGGCAAGGCCGTCGCCCGCAGCGTCGTCGACATGCTGAAGGGCGCCGCTGGCCCGACCCAGCGCGTGTCGATGAGCCGGATGGGCGCGGCGTGCGTCGCCTCGGCCGGCGCCAATCCCTTCCGCGGCACCGCGGTCTCGATGACCGTCTTCCCGATCGTGCCCGACTTCGAGCGCTACCCCGAGTACGGCCGCGACCTCGACTACACCTTCGGCGAGATCGGCCTCGCCGGCCACTGGATCAAGATCCTTCTCCACCACATGTTCCTGCACAAGGCGCGGCTGCGCCCCGGCTGGAGCCTCATCCCGGAGTGAGCGAGATGGCCACGACCCCTTCGCCGGCTCCCGACCGCCCGTACCTGCGCGACGACTTCTACGCGACGAAGCCCACGCGCTTCACGGTCTTCCTCCGCACGTTCCTCCCCTGGCAGGCGCTGCGCTTCGCGGTCATCAACCTGAAGATGCTCCGCATCATCGCCCGCAGCCACCGCGGACACTGACGTCGGACCCGCGCGGCCTTCGCGGCGCAGGCGTATGATTCCGGGCGCTGAGGCTCTGGAGGCGTCGTGCCCGACGCTCGGCCGGATCCCTACCGCCCGCCGTCCCTGACGGCGATCGAGAAGGTCGTCGGCGGGCTGGCCGCGCTCGCCGCCGGGCTCCTCGCCGGCGCGTGGTTCCTCGGCCTCGTCTTCCGGCTCCCCTTCTTCGTCGCCGAGACGCGGTACCAGGTCGCGCCCTTCGCGTCGCTCGGCGTGCTGCTGCTCCTCGTCGCGGGCGCGGCGCTCGAGTGGCCGCGCGCCCCGCGGGCGCTCGTCGTCTTCGCCCGCGCCCTGGCCGCCGCGGTGGGCGCGGCGGCCGTCGGCCTCGGCGCCCTGCGCGCCTTCGGCCCGGGCGGCGGGCTCGATCTCGAAGCCTGGCTGCCCCAGGTCCGCGTCGGCGAGCGCGCGCTGCACGTCGCGCCGACCGCCGCGTTCGTCCTCGCCGCGGCGGCCTTCGCGACCGCGGCCCTCGGCGCCGGAGTCCGGCGGCCCTGGCGTGAGGCGGCCCGCCTCGCCGCCCTCGGCGTCCTCGCCACGTGCGGGATCGGCTTCGCGAGCCGCGCGGCCGGCCTCGCGAACCTCCTGATGGAGCGGCCCGTCTCCCCGTGGACCGGGTCCTTCCTCTTCGCTCTCGGCCTGGCCCTCCTCGTGGCCCACCGCACGGCCCACGCCGGCTACCGCCTCGTCTTCGCGTCGGAGCCCGGCGCGGCTCTTCCCCCGGAGGAGCGGCGCGCCCGCCGCCGCGTGGCCGCGAGCCTCGGCGGCCTCGCGCTGGTCGCCCTCGCCACGGTCGTCCTCTACCTGCACCAGCAGATCCGGCTCGTGCGGGCCCAGGTTGCGGCCGACCTCGCCTCGGTCGCCACGTTGCGGGCAACCCAGGTCGCGGAATGGCGGGCGGAGCGGCTGGCCGACGCGCTCGTCCTGATGCACGTCCCCGTCCCGTCCGCGGCCCCCTCGGCCTCGGCCTCGGCCGCGGCGGCCGACGACTGGCGCCGGCTCGGCGACTTCCTCCTCACCCTGCGCGCCGCCTACGGCTACCACGCCGCCACCCTCTACGACGAGCGGGGCGAGCGCATCCTGTCCGACGTCGAGCACGAGGGGACCCCGCACGCGGGCGTGCGCCTCCTGCTCGACGAGGCCCGCCGCCGGGGAGCCCCCGTCGCGAGCGACCTCCACGTCGCGCCCGACGGGGCGGCCTGCCTCGACGTGGCGCTGCCCCTGCTGAACGCGACGGCCGCGTCCCGCGTCCGCGGGGCCCTCGTCCGGATCAACCCGGCGCGGCAGCTGTTTCCGCTCCTCGCCGCGTGGCCGACGCCTACCGCGACCGCCGAGACCTTCCTGTTCCGCCGCGAGGGAAGGAGCGTCCTCTACATGAGCCCCCTGCGCTTCGTCGGCGGGCCGCCCCTCTCCGTCCGGCGCTCGGCCGCGCAGCCGGACCTGATCGCACCGCGGGTCCTGGTCGGAACGGACTCCCCGGCGCTCGACGGGCGGTCCTATCGGGGGACCGACGCGACGGGCGTCGCCCGCCCGGTCCCGGGAACGACGTGGACCGTCATGGCCCAGGTAGACCTCGAGGAGGTGGCCGCCCCGGTGCGGGGATCGGCCCGCCTCGTCTTCCTCGGCCTCGCGGCGTTCGCGGCCTTCGGCCTGTGGGCCGCCGCCGCCCTCTGGCGGCAGCGCCAGGCCGACCTCATCGAGGGCCGGCGACAGGCCGAGACCGCGCGGCTCGAGGCCTCGGACCGGCTCGCCGCGGTGATGCGCCACGCGAACGACGGCCTCCTGCTCGTCGACGAGGGCCTCCGGATCCTCGACGCCAACGACCGTGCCGTCCAGCTCTACGGCTACCCGCTCGAGGAGCTGCGCGGGATGGACCTCGCGCGCATCCAGGCCCCCGAGACGCTCGACGGCCTGGCCGACCAGCTGCGGCAGGCGGCCACGGCGCAGGGCGCCGTCTTCGAGACGCGGCACGTCCGCGGGGACGGCTCCGCCTTCCCGGTCGAGGTCAGCTCGCGCCTCGTGGAGGTGGCCGGGCGGACCTACCGCCTCTCGCTCGTGCGGGACATCACCGACCGCAAGGCGCAGGAGGCGGAGCTGCGGAAGGTGTCGAGCGCCGTCGCGCAGAGCCCGGTGTCGATCGTCATCACCGACCTCGACGGACGGATCGAGTTCGTGAACCCGCGCTTCTGCGAGGTCTCCGGCTACACGCTCGACGAGCTGCGGGGCCGCAACCCCAGGGTGATCAAGTCGGGGCTCACGCCGCGCGAGACGTTCACCGAACTGTGGCGCACGATCACCGCCGGGAAGGTCTGGCGCGGGGAGATCGTCAACCGCAGCAAGGCCGGCCACCTGTACGTGGAGCTCGCGGTCGTGGCCCCCGTCACCGACGCCGACGGGAAGACGACGCACTACGTCGGGGTGAAGGAGGACATCACCGCCCGCAACGCGATGGAGCACGCCCTGCGCGAGAGCGAGGTGCGCTACCGCCTCATCGCCGACCACACGAAGGACATGATCTGGCTGGCCGACGTCGCGACGGGCCTGTTCACGTGGGTGAGCCCGTCCTTCACGCGCGTCCGCGGCTTCACCCCCGAGGAGCTCGTGGGGACGCCGGTCGTCGCGATGCAGCACCCCGGCGCGCGCCGGCGCGTCGGGGCCGGCCTCGGCGAGCGGATCGCCGCGTTCGAGAAGGGCGACGAGAGCGCGCGCCACCGGACAGACGAGCTCGAGGCCCTCTGCAAGGACGGCAGCTACATCTGGACCGAGGTCGTCACCACGCTGATGGCGGACGCGTCCGGGAAGGTCCGGACGATGCTCGGCGTGACACGCGACATCACCGCCCGCCGGCGGGCCGAGGCCGAGCTGCGCAAGCTCACGAGCGCCATCGAGCAGAGCCCGGTCTCGATCGTGATCACGAACCTCGACGCCCAGATCGAGTACGTCAACCCCTGGTTCACCAGGACCACCGGGTACGCC
>WBZP01005217.1_pt2 | contig 11282 bp, 10 predicted proteins | sample 5204301 | NCBI WGS metagenome assembly WBZP01 (sample SAMN12412401, study PRJNA552823) | activated sludge metagenome | isolation source: activated sludge from nitrification reactor of wastewater treatment plant... | place: USA: Pennsylvania | collected 2017
AAACGATCACCCGCAGGCGGCGCAATTCAGCGATCTTCTGTCGGCTGTCGCCGATACCAAAGGCCGGCGTGAGGTTGCCTACCGCCAAGCCGTGCTGCGGCTGCTTGCCAAGATCAAGAGCCATCAGAAGCCGGGCCGGCCGCACACAGCTATGTTTGTTTCGCCGACCGCCGGGGCAGGCAACTCGGCCACGACACTGGCGGTCGCCTACGCGGCGGCGCTGGCCGGTGAGCGCGTGCTGCTTGTCGATGCGACGAGTGCCAATCCGGAACTCTCAACCATCTTTGCCACGAGCCTGGCGCCGACCAATGTCGTCATTCTCGACAACAAGGATCATTTGAACCGGATCACCACCCGCGACAGCCGGTCGGGTCTCGCCTTCCTGCCGATTGCATTGGCCGATTTGCGGATGTTGAAGACGCAGCAGCGCCGGCGCCTGATGGCCGGCCTGAATGGCCTAAGCCAGAACTACGATCTGATCTTCATAGATGCCGGCGGGCTTCTCGAAGACGAATCGACGTTGAGCCTGCTGCCTGCGGCGGATCAAATTTTGATTGTGAGCCGCGCGGGATTGACCAGCCGGGCGGATCTTTCCGAAACACTGGAAATCCTGGAACCGGCGCACGATCACATCACCGGCGCAGTGTTGACCATGACCGGCGGCGGCAACGCCTGAGGACGAGGCCTCACACAGGCCAAGTCCGGTCCGCTCCCGTTGTGTCGAGACACTCAGCACTCAGACCTGCTCACCGCGGAGTGGCTCTCTCGACCGCTGCGGCAAAGGGTGCGGCTGTGCCGGTTGGACGCCTTTGCGGATTCACCAATTCGCTGGGCAAGTCCCGCCAGCAACCGTGCAACGGCGCCTAAGGCACAGATGTTGCTATGATTTGGGGCGAGGATCGTTCTGCTCTGCCTCCCGGCGCGGCATCAGAAGGACTTCCAAACCGGTCCGAGGGGTTCCACACGCGCAAGTCAGATGTGCGGTAAACGGCGTAAAACCCCGTTGGGTTTGAACTAAATTGCGTCTAAACAGGGCCTTTGTCAGACCGTACGCGTTTGATCCTGGGCCGAGTAGCGAGTGAGTGAGTGATGGCCAAAGATTTTCAATCCATCCTGGCGAGCATCGACGGATGGGGCATCACGGCGCCGAATTTGCCGGCCGCACTGAGCGACATCATAGCCCGCGCCAAATCAGGCACGCCCTTCACCGTCTTCACGATGAACCTTGATCACCTCGTGAAGCTGCGCCGCAATGGCGATTTTCGCCGCGCCTATCAGAATGCCGATATCGTCACCGCCGATGGAGCTCCGGTCGCCTGGATGGCGCGCTGGCAAAACCGCTCGATTGAGCGCGCGACCGGCGCCGATTTGATCCTGCCGCTCGCAGATGCCGCCGCCGAAGCCAATCTCCCGATCTTTCTTTTCGGCACTTCGGCGGCCGTCATGGCACGCGCCGGCCGCGAGTTGAGCGATCGCACCGAAGGGCGGATCGATATCGCCGGAACGCTCGCACCCTCCGCATCCTTCGATCCTGCGGGCTCTGAAGCGGATGCAGCGTTGGAAAAAATCAAAGCGTCCGGGGCAAAACTTTGCCTCGTGGCGCTCGGCGCGCCCAAACAGGAACTCTTTGCCGAACGGGCACGCGAAAAGGGTGTCGCATGCGGCTTCGTCTGTATTGGCGCAGCGATCGATTTCATCGCCAAGGAACAGATTCGAGCCCCTGAAGCGTTGCGTAATTCCGGCCTCGAATGGCTATGGCGGTTGGCAAGCAACCCGCGCCGTTTCGCGCGGCGCTATGCCGACTGTGCGGCCGTGCTCATCGATCTTACGGTCATTGCGCCGCTTCGTGCGCGCCTGCCGCGTGCCCGGGGATCGTGAGTGCCGCGCAAACGGACAATTAACGCAATTTAGGCTTTGCATGGCCGCGGTCCCAACGGGCTGTACTAGGAATATCCCATGACATCGAAACTGCTTTTCTACACTCATGGTTTGGTCGATGGCGGCGCCGAACGCTTGTGGGCGTGCCTAGCCACGGCCATGAAGAAGCGCGGCTACGATGTCGTGTTCGTCCAGGATTTCGACGCCGACGACAATCGCGCCAATCTTGACCCGGCAATACCGCTCTACACGCTCGGCAAAGGTCACGTCTCGGCCACGCGCCGGCTCGCAGACATCCTGAAACAAGAAAAAGCCGATGTCGCAATTTCCGCCGTCGGTGGCTCCAACACGAAACTGATGATTGCGCGCTGGCTTGCCAAGGTGCCGCTCAAGACGATCATCACTTATCACGGCTTTCGCGAGTGGCGGACCGGGCTGTTGAGCTTCGCCACCTATTTCGGCCTTCCCATTCTCAGTGCCATGGCGGACGCCACCGTCGCCGTCTCCGATGGCCTGCGCGAACGCCTCGTCGCGACCTGGGGCGCCAAACCTGAAAAGACCGTCACGATCCTCAATCCGGTCTTCTTTCCGCAATCGGCCAAGGTTCCGTGCGAGGCTGAGCTTGCGGCGCGGCCTGAAACCGTTCTCGCCGCCGGCCGCTTTGTTCCGGAAAAAGACTTCATCACGCTCGTCAAGGCGTTTGCGCGCATGAACCGCCCACAGGCGCGGCTGGTGATTATCGGCAAGGGCCCCGGCGAGGCCAAGCTGGTTGAGGAAATCGACCGGCTTGGGATCAAAGACCGAGTTCATCTGCCGGGCTACGTGCGCCAGCCTTGGAGCTATTACGAACAGGCCAAGTGTTTCGCGCTCTCCTCCATGTCGGAGCCGTTCGGCAACGTGGTCGTGGAAGCTCTGGCGCACGGCCTGCCGGTCGTCTCGACGGCGTGCTCGGGCCCGCAGGAAATCCTCTGCCACGGAGAATTCGGCCGTATTGTCGCCGTCGGAAACGAGTTGCAGCTCGCCGCCGCACTATCGGCGACCCTCGACAATCCCGGCGATCCCGCGCAACGACGAAAGCGCGCCGACGACTTCTCGTTCGACGTCCGCGTGCCGGCCTATGAAGGCCTTATCACGAAGGTTCTGGGAGAAGCCGCGGTTCCTCAGGCACAGCCGCCGGATCCAGCCAAGCTTTCTCCTCAGCCTGCCGCTGCGAAGTCCGCCGCGTGACGGAGGCGCCGATGGCTGCCCAGAGCGCAAAGCGCGTCTATCTTGATCTCACCCATCTCGGCCGTCACGTGACCGGCATCGAGCGGGTCTCAATCGAGCAGTTTGAAAAGGTCGGCTTCGAAGGGGCTGACGTGATCGCGGTGCGCTCACACGGCGTCGTGTCGATGATCCTGCGCCAGCAATTTCTGCTGCCGTGGCTCGCACTGCGTCATCCGCAAGCGCATTTCATCTTCCCGGGGTTTCCTCCATCGGCGCTGTTTGCCTTGGCGCGCGAGCGCGTGCATCTCTATGTGCACGACACTTTCCTCGTGACGCGAACGGCTGATCTCTCGGCCAAAGCGCGCCTCTACATGGCGCCGCAGTTCAAGATTGCCGTGCGTCGACTGAAGCACTTCTTCGTCAATTCGAACAAGACCCGCGCCGATCTGGGAGCCTTCACCGCCGCCGATGCGACAGTCGAACTCTATCGCCCCTCGGTTGCCAACCACTTTCAGTTGTCGGCCGCAAACCGTTCCAGCCGTCCGCCCCAACCTCAACCGCTGAAGCTCGTCGCGCTTGGCACCGTCGAGCCGCGCAAGAACTATGCGGCGGCGCTGGCTATCCTCGACGCCATCCGGGCGCGCCAAGACAAACAAGCTGAATTGCACATCATCGGCCGCGCCGGCTGGGGAGAGGATGCAGCCGCCGTCGGCGCACACCCCGGTGTCACGATTCACGGATACCTTGAGGAACCCCAGGTCAAGCAGGTCCTTGAATCGTGCGACATGTACCTATGCACGTCTCACGACGAAGGGCTCGGTCTGCCGCTTCTGGAGGCGCAATTTGCCGGCTTACCGGTGATCGCGCCCGACCAGCCGGTGTTCCGCGAAGTGCTGGCGACATCGGGAACCTATATCGATCCCAATTCTGTTGAGACTGCTGCCGATGCCATCGTGGCAATCACCAAGCGTCCGGACTGGCGCCGGGAATCGGCCGAAGCAGCGGTCAAAAACGTCACGCGCTGGAACGAGGCTGCCGCACAAGATCTGGCGGTCGCGCGCATGACGTTCGCTTCGCATTCGGCCGCGCCGTCGCCCGGCGCGCTGTCAGCGGCCCGACCGGTCTGATCAAATCGAAGCCTGCGGTATGAACGTTGGGCGGAGCCGCATCTGCGCTACGCAGCAGGCGCTGTCACGCCGCCGTCGTTACCGAACCATAGCGGCGGCGTTGCAGGTCGCGGTGCGTCGCATAGACCTTTGCGAGCTGCACTTCCGGCGTAAATTCGCCAACCTCGCGCGCCACGCCTTCAGGCGTGATGGCGCCGGAGCGGATCTTCCGCGCGGTCTCGACGAAGGCATCGGCAAGACGGTTTGCCATGTCGTCACTATCGTTTGAGCGACCGACAAGCTCACCCGACACGCCGGATTTGATGACGGAGGCAAGCTGCGGCAGGTGGATGGCGCAGACGGGGCGGCCCGAACCCAGCGTCTCCAGAACCGAGAACGGCATGCCTTCGAATTCGGAGGTGAGAATGCCGGCGTGCGCACTGGCCAAAACCTCGGCAACGCCGGTTGCGCTCTTGAAGCCGTGGAGCACGGCGATGTCCTCAATCAGCTTGAATTCATCGAAGCGCCTGGGATCGCTGGTACCCATGTAGTGGAAGCGAACGCCGTTGCCCAACTTCTCGCGCACTTTCTGCACGGTCTTAAACATGAGCGAGGGAACCTTGAATAGGTCGAGACGGCCCGCAAACGCGATGCCGAAGCCATCCTCAGGAAACGGCGTGGGCTTGAACATCCGCGTATCGACCCATGTCGATTGCGTATCGATCTTGTGCGCGCTTGAGGGATAGGTTGCGCGGATCCGCTCGGTAATGATGGGATTGACACACAGGAACTTGTCACAGGACTTGACCGCCAGCCACTCGTTGATGTTGTGGACGTAGCGATAGCTTTTGAGCAGGCTGTCCATCTGCAGTTTTGGCGCACCCTCGCCGTGCAACATTTGCGTAAACGGGACGCCGATACCCTTGACCAGCGTCGCGAATTCGACCCGCTGCAGATCCACGCTGACCGGGGAGGCTTTGAGCGCGCGGCGCACGGCCGGCAGGTGGCGCATCAGGCCTTGCATGAACTGGAAGTTGATTGAGTCTTTGATGCTCCTGGCCGCTTCGCGCGCCTTTTCCTCGCTGTAGTGGAGAACCGGGAGAAAATCGAACTCCTTGCCGCGGAACGTCGCCTTGGTCAGCTTGCCCAGTTCACGTTCACCTGTTGCATCGACGCCGATCATCAAGAACGAGAAATCGTCCGGCAGATGCCCGATCATGTCACGGACGAACGTTTCAAGACCTCCGACTTTGGCGCCGAGGGGATCGAAGGAATGGATAACGCACAGGCGGTAGGGCTTAGTCATCGTTCCACTTTCACACGGCAAGCCGCCGGTGCCAACGCGACACCGCACAGCAGCACCAAATTGTCCTATCCACCATTCGAACTTCGTGCCAGTTGCGGCCCTGGTTCAGTGCCACTCGCGATCCATAGCCGTTAAGGTTCACGATCTGCGCAACCCCTTGAGCTTGATCATGAGTGCCGCCACGCCACTGGGATAGAATGCCGCAAGCCCAGCAGCGTAAATCAACCCGCCAAGCGCCACCGCGAGACCAAGCGACAAAGCGGTCGGCGCGACAGGAAGCACCGACAGTCCAGCAACCATCAATGCGGTCGCCCCGCCGATCCGAACCAGGTGTTGGAGCGGGAACGTAAAGCGGTGCCAATAGGCGCCAAATGTCAGTGTCACAAAAAGGCTGACGACCGCGCCTGCCGCCGCGCCCATCACGCTTCCGGGCAAGCCGTACAAGGTCAGCCCGATTGCCCCACCGGCAAGGGCCGCAAGCCCATCGAGAATATCATTGCCTAGCGGCACCAGCGTTTCCTCTCGGAGCAGAAACACCTGCTCGCCGAAGTGGATACGCATATTGCGCGCGGCGCCGGCAATGATCGCCCATGGCAGAACTTGGGCCGTCATCTCACGGAAGGGCTCGGCGACGATGAGATCAACCAGAGGGGTTGCGATGGCCCAGAGCCCTGCGGCCGCCGGCGCCAGGACAGCCAGCAACAAAATGCCGTTCCGGACAAGCTGCATCTGCCCCTCGGCCATGCCGTGCTCGCGCGAGCGGGCAACCGCCAGCGGAAATGCCGCCGCCGTGACCAGCATCGCTGCAAATGCTGCCGCTCTGAGCCCCAGACCCCAACCGACCGTCACAAGACCGACGGCGCCGGCCCCGCCATCATGCTCAACGACAAAGCGGATGCCGTTGTTTGCAAGCCAGACGAACAGTCCACCGGCGACGAGCGGCATGCCGTAGCGCAGGGCAATAGCGATCATGTCTTTGGAGACGCGAAATGGCCGTCTGCCGATATTGAGCCGCATGACGGCGAACAATAGCGATAGCGCCTGCGCCACCGCATATCCCCACAACACGTAGGCCGCATTGGCTTCAAAGAGCTTCACGAACATGAGACCGAGCACCAACCCCAGCACCGGCCAGGTGATCTGCAAGACCGTGTAGGTCAACGTATCGGAAGCGGTTCTCGCACGGTCGGTCAATTGCGTCGCCACCGTCCGCAGCAAGCAATAGCTGAGCGTTGCCGCCACCAGGTTCGCCGTCCAATTGGCATCGATGAACAGCGGCATGCTCGCCACGGCGAGCGCGGTGCCGGCAAGCGAGCCGAGCAGAACGCCTGATTCCGTATTGAGGTAGGTCGTTCTCGCCTCTCCCTCGGCGCTCTTGTCGTAGTAGCGCATGGTATAAAGCGTGAACCAGAACGTGGTGCCGATATAGGCGAACTCCTGCACCGCGGAGATGAGTGCAAATATGCCCATCTCCTCCGGCACGAGGAAATACGTCCACAGCACCGCGGAGATGAACTGGACGAGCGGACCCAGCACCTGCGCAGGCAGATAAAGTAGCGTTTGTCGTAGGAGCATGCTGGCTTAGCTTGTATCGGCGCCCGGTCGCATCGGTTGCTACTGTCTAGCCGCTGCGATCAGAATATGCGAGCCTCGACGGCATCCTTAGTTAGCCGACGAAACCCGCGCGCCGCATCCGGTATTGCTACTTATGTTCATCGCCGTTCACCTCGACCAGGCCCGGCTGTTCCGCTGGCATTGGGCTCTCATCAAAGCCCTGCGTGAACGCGGGCACGAGGTGAGTGTCCAGTTTCGGGACACTTCCGAACCACTGCCGACGAGCTTGACCGCGATCCTGGATTTCGACCATGTGCGCACCCGCGCCGCGCCGGACCGGTTTTCGACCCACTTGAGCGCGGCGGCCTTTGCCGGCGAAGCGGCCCCACCTTCAGCATCCCGCGCATCCGCGCCAGACGTATCGATCGACTTGTCGGTCGCAAGCCGCGTCAAGCGGATCGACGGCCGCGTGCTTCGCGTCTGTTACGACGGCGAACCCAAGGACTATGCGCTGTTCCATGCGCTACTTGACGGGCGCGCGCCGCAACTCTCGGTTCTGGACACCGAAGGCATGCGCCATTGGATGATCGGCCTACCGGCGCTCGAAATGCCAAGCAGGCTTGCGCCATCTCTGGATCAGACAACCTCTCGCCTCGTCGAAGGGTTGCTCCGCATCATCGCGCGCATCAGCGCCGGCGAGCACGCGCCCGTTCCGCACGAGACATCGAGTGAAGAACTTTCCGGCCAATCGATCCTGCAGGCGGCCGGTTCGTTTGCGTCGCGCCGGGCGCTGCGCAAGGCCGCCAGCCTCCGCGACCGCATCACCGGCAACGCGCCGCGATGGCACGTGGCATTCCGGCGCGTGGGCGATGAGGCACCGAAAGCCGCTTCACTCAACCTTTCAGATTTCAAGATCCTTCCCGACGACGGCAAGCGCTTCTACGCCGATCCGTTCATTTTCGTGCACGATCGCGTGCGCCACGTTTTCGTCGAAGAGCTGCCAGACGATACCGGTACCGGCATCATCTCGCACTTTCAGATCTCAGATGACGGCGAAGCGAGCCGTCCCCACCCTGTTCTCAAGCAGCCGTTCCATCTCTCGTATCCATTCGTGTTCGAACGCGACGGCACCATCTACATGCTGCCCGAGCAATCGGCCGCTGGCGGCCTCGATCTCTACCGCGCGCAGTCCTTTCCGCACACGTGGGTGCATGACGCCCGCCTCATCGACGGCCACCTGCACGATGCGACCCTGTTTGAACATGGCGGACTCCTTTGGATCGCCGCCGGCACGCAGGCGCTGCAGAGTTCGACCTGGGATGCGCTCTCACTCTTTTGGGCAACGAGCCTCAAGGGCCCGTGGACGCCGCACGAGAAAAATCCGGTCCGCATCGATGCTCGCTCGGCACGACCGGCAGGACCGTTGTGGAGGGATGTGCGCGGCCACCTTATCCGCCCTGCCCAGGATTGCAGCGGTGGCTACGGCAGCAGGCTCACGCTGTCGGTGATACGTGATCTCACGCCGCAAACCTTCGACGAGGAGCCGGCCGGCATAATTGAGTTCGGCGGCGGTTTGCCGCTGCTTGGCCCCCACACCATCGGCCGTGGCGGCGGCTTCGAGGTGATTGACTTGTACGCCCGCCCCGGCGCCATCAGGGCTGGTTATCGCACTCCAACCACGCTATAAGCAGCCCGCCCGCGCGCCTCGCGCTTTTCAACGGGCCAGGCCGGCTTAGCACAGTGGTAGTGCACCTGATTTGTAATCAGGGGGTCGCAGGTTCAAATCCTGCAGCCGGCACCAATGAAATCAATGCGGTAGATTGATCGTCGGGTTGTGGATTTTGCGCGGGGCACCACCGGGGCTCCAACGTGACGAGATTGCTACCCCTCTCGCGCAATCGTCCGCGTCATCATCCTGCACTCAGCGACAAGCGCACTCACCATCCGCCGCTCGGCAATGGCTTCTCGCGTAGACTCGCCGCGGCGGAACGCTCCGTTGCTCTTCTCAGTTGGCGCTCCGCTTCCCTAGCGAACCGCCGTTTCTGCGGCAATGCCAAGCGACCGTGCCAGCATTCTGCACTCTCCGACCAACGCCGAGACCATCTGTTGCTCGCCTTAGTCATCGACGCTCAGACACTACCACTTTTGAGACGCGAGCGGACGAAGCCGCGATGCTCTTGGAACGACGTTCATGACCCTCAGCGGACTCTGTGCGCGCTCAACACTCATGTTGCTATGGTGCAGTGCAGGGAGACAGGCGAGGGTTGCATCGCAACTGACCCTCCCCCTTAACGGGTACCCGAATTGATGTAGACTTCGATCGTCACCGAAGGGAGTCGGGCGATGCGTAAGGGTGAGTATTAGGACGAGCAGGTGATCGCGATCCTTCGCGAGCAGGAAGCGGGAGGGCCGACGGCGGAGATCTGCCGCAAGTACGGCGTCTCGAACGCCACTTTCTACAAATGGAAATCGAAGTACGGCGGCATGCAGGTGTCTGACGACAAGTGCCTGAAGGCGCTTGAGGAGGAGAGTCGCCGTCTGAAGTAGCGTCTTGCTCAAGAGATCATGGACAATGCGACCTTGAAAGAGATGCTGACAAAAAACTTCTGACGCCCAGGTCGAGGAAAAAGCGCCGTGAGCGGGGCGATCGAAACACATGACTACTCGCAACGCCGCGCCTGCCGGTTGGTAGGCGTAGCGCACAAGGTCTACCGCCACCGCAGCCGTCGAAGTGATGATGGACCGCTTCGCGCGCGCTTTCGTTCGTTGGCGCTGGCGCGCCGGCGGTTAGGATATTGGCGGCTCTGTCTGGTGCTGCGGCATGAGGGCGTGCTTGTGAACCACAAGAAGGTCTATCGCCCGTATTGTGAGGAAAAGCTTGCTGTTCGCGGGCACCGTGGGCGGAAACGTGCCCTTGGCACGCGCGCGCCGCTTGCGCTGCCGTCGGCTCAGAACCAACGGTGGAGCCTCGATTTCATGTCGGATACACTCCGAGACGGGCGCCAATTCCGCGTCCTGGCGATCGTGGGCGGCTTCACGAGCAAGAGTCTGGCATTGATCGTGGACACCTGACTTTCGAGCGCGCGTGTTGCCCGCGAACTTAGTCGCCTGATCGAGGTGCGACGCAAGCCATGTTCGATCGTGAGCAACAATGGCACCGAACTGACGTCCAGGGCGATGCTCAGCTGGCAACTGGAGACCGGCATCGCCTGGTACTACGTCCAACCTGGCAAGCCGCAACAGAACGGCTTCATCAAAAGCTTCAACGGGCGGCTGCGCGACGAATGCCTGAACGAGAGGCTGTTTTCGACGCTGCGCGAGGCTCGTCAGATCATCGAGGCTTGGCGGATCGATTGCAACGAGGAACGGCTCTACACGAGCCTCAACGGGCTCACTGCGAACGAGTTTGCACGACGGCCCAACGAGGACCATAGCCAGAACGGAATCTACTTATTGACCAGTACCGATCGGGCGGAGGGTCACGCCAAGTAAAACTGGGAAAAGCAATCTGCTGCAGTAAAACAGACCCCCACACAGACGCGCCATGATTTCAACTATTTCAGGCTTCCAACACTAATCAGACCCGTCAAGATGATTGGTGTGCGTTGCGATTGAAACATTTTCAACGAAGGGAGGGAGACCGTTCAAGTTACGCCCTTGCCGCTGCGCAATGGCATGCTAAGTGGGCATCGATGGGGAGTCCAAGTTAGCTGAGCAGCATAATCTGGATTAGAACATGACAAACTGGTGCAAGTCGGTCCTGCCAATATGTGCCTGGGCAATTCTGATGTGGTCCACGATCCTGACCGCACATCCTGCATCAGCAGCGGCTCTCCGCCAGGACAAGGTGAAGTGTGGCGAGGGCGAACTGGCCTTACCGAGAGCGCCCGGAAGCATCAACTACAAATGCGTTGCCCGGACCGCGTGGGGATCAACGGCTGGCCCATACGGATGCTCGACGAGCGAACTTCCCGTGCCAGACGAGAGAGCTGCAGCGGAGGGTTTGGTTGGCTACCTGTGCATGGGCCTGCGCGAATGGAAGCGAGCCGAGAAGATTTGCAGCAAAGATCTCGAACCTGGTGAGATACCCGATCCGATGGGTTGCTTATGTCAGGATGGCGGCATCGCTGGGGCTTGCGGAGTTTGGCGTGCAGTGCCAGCGCGCACCCCCGTGTATTCAAGGCACGCGGAGGCGGCGCCACGAAAGGCATTCTGGCAGGTGGTCGACGGGC
>WBZP01005273.1_pt1 | contig 11280 bp, 10 predicted proteins | sample 5204301 | NCBI WGS metagenome assembly WBZP01 (sample SAMN12412401, study PRJNA552823) | activated sludge metagenome | isolation source: activated sludge from nitrification reactor of wastewater treatment plant... | place: USA: Pennsylvania | collected 2017
AGCGGGACCGCAAGGGCGATTGAAGCTGTCCCGTTGGTATTATTGATCGAAGCGGCAGCGAGTTCGAGCGAGAAGATCGAAGAAGGTGTGATGCTATCCAGGCGAAATTTCGTCTGATCAAACGTGACACGGAGTTCCACAGCACTCACGGCATTGGTCCCGGGATTGATCCGTGCATCAAGCGTAAATTGCTGATCACCCGCGACCGAGAGGGTGGCTGGATTGAAGAGAAGGGTCGAATTTGCGGCGGCCTTCGTTTGATTGAGACTGACTCCTGGCAGGAGTGACAGCGTGCCCCGTGTTGTCTCGTCCTGGAAAGTACTCGAGGTGTTCCAGATCAGCATAACGAGTGCACCACCAACGAACACAATGCTGAGGAGTGCCAAAGACAAACGAACTTTCTGTCTGCCTACAAGAAGAATTGATCGCCCCAATGATTGATACCCCTTTTCGACATTCTTCTCGAGATTTGAGTTCAGCATATTTTTGCTGCGTTTATTATTTCTTGTGTGCCGACATCAAGAGCCCCTTGTGATCCAGGACACCATACTCTGTCACACAAATAGAAAAACACTACAAGGACCCATGTTTCATATCTTAGCACTTTTCCATAATGTGCAAAGAGTCCCTGTCAACTAGTTCGCCCCGAGTCCTGTCGGAGCAGCAGGGGGTGTGGTGTCACTACTACTCGGCATCACTGGTCGCGTGTCGGTCACTCGCAAGTCATCGAAATCGATCTGTGCGGTGAAGCTCGAGCCGTCTCGGTCCGAGAAGAAATCAGAGAGGAGGATATAATCGAATCCCTTGTTACCATCGACCCAATCATCCGTCCCGGTATAGATCTGGGTATCGTCAATCCAGATGGCCGTGTTGCCGGTCCCTGGTGATCCGCTGCCTGAATTGTACTGGAACTTGAACTGGACATAATGCCACTCGCCGAGGTGATCGAGGATGTTCCAGCAGCCGTTGCCGTCTGGGCCATTGGCATAGCTCCCCTGGTCCCAGTCATGACCGTCAGTCTGGAAATTGAAGAACATATACGGTGTGCCGCCCGTCGTGCTGGCCTGACACTGCGGACTACCAGTGTATGGGACACGAGCGAGCAAGTTCACCCGCGGCCCAGTCATCGAGAGTCCCGAATTCAGAAAGAAGAAATGCGAATACGGCTCACGTGAGGTCGGCGTATTGAAGGCTGACCAACCAGTCCCAAATCGGACCCAAAACGAAACCCAGACCGGATTCCCCGATGTCACGGCTATATCGAAGTCCCGGCCGATATCACCGGACTCACGCTGATTGCCCGGATTGGACTGACGGAAGCCCCGGGAGCCGTTCTTGGCGGCAGCTGATGTGATGCCGACACTATTCCACTGACAGGCGCCATTGGTGCAGTCGACTCCCGAGCAGTACGGCCAGCCTTCGTTGGCCCAGCCGTTCCAACTTGCCTGCGAGCAGTTGTTGGAGGCGGACTGCTGGTAGGGCCAATTGGTCGGGATTGACGTCGGAGTCTCCCAGGTTTCCCCGACTCCGGTCGAGCCGAGGTAATCAGTGGCCTGAGCACTTCCAATAAATGCGAAGGAGAGGATGATCAAGAAAGAAAGCTTCCCGGCGGATGTTCTCCATGACTGAAACGGTTGTCGCATACTTTTCGGATTTATATGTTTCCTCATGTATTTCATTGTACACACAAATCTACTAGGAGGGGGCTCAGCAACCAAAGAGAACGCCTGTGTTCACCGAGCCGCGATACTGACCCGAGCCGCTTGCCGCTCCCGGATCACATTCCCTGGTTCATCATCTGCGGCGAGCAGAGTCTTTTCGGAGAATGCGACCTCGGTACTCGCGACTGGTCCCACTGCACGAAACGTAAAGACCGCGATGGATTGTCGTCCATTCACCGCCGACTGCTCGAGCGGCACACCGAGCGCGATCGATCCCGTGCCCTGTTGATTATCAATTGCCGCTGGTTGGAGACTGAGCGAAAAGGCTGGGGCAGCAGTGATGCGTTCCAGCTTGAGAGACTTCGGATCGAAGCGTACAGAGAGTTCGGCACCACTGACCTGATTCGCACCCGTCTCTACAATCGCAGTCACAGTAATAGTCTCACCGGAGACGATGCGTGTCTCTATCGGATCGAACGAGAGCACACTCTCGGCGTGAAGCACCGACTGAGGCAGGCCAGTCACGGCATCATCCACGATCTGTAGGCCCGGCTTGACGGATGTTTCCGGAGAGGGCATAGGACGAAACTGCGGGGCGAAGTAACGCACCCCGACTACCAGGATGAAAAAGAGGGCGAGCCATGCCACTCTTTCCTTCTGCGTTATCGGTCGACGAAACAATGCGGCAAACACGGTCTGCATACAACATCAGGTTCAATCAATTAATCCCCTTACACGGCTGTAAACGCGAGAACGCTCACATCCACAGACAGGTCTTCTGTCCCCTTATAATACCATGCCACCCAAACTGGAAGCAGATAACAAAACAGTATCCCGCTTCCAATGAGTTGGACCGGGATACTGTTCCTATCTTTTTTCCTTCAAATGACGAAACTATTTAACCGCTTCCTTCAGGCCCTTGCCAGCAGTGAATTTCGGCACTGTCATAGCCGGGATGGTGATCTTGGCCTTGGTCTGCGGATTGATACCTTCGCGTGCCGCTCGGTTCGAGACCTTGAACGTTCCGAAACCGGTCAGGGTGACCTTGTTCCCTTTGCGCAGTTCGCCGGTCACCACATCCTCGAACGCCTCAAGTACGAGCTCAACATCCTTCTTGGTGAGACTGGTCTTATCGACGATTGAGTGCACCAATGCATCTTTGTTTACATTCCCCATAATTTTTCCACCTGCCTTCCTAGTTTTAATTTCATTCACATCTGAAGGAGAGTCCTCTCCTTTCCCCGAGAATAAAGCAAAAAATGAAACTGCGCAAGGACTTTTGGCTCTACTCAGCGACTTCTGTCAAGAGTGGCCCAACCATGATGAAAAACGCCGCGTTCCTATTAGGAAGCGGCGGTTCTCATCGATAGATTTCTCACGGAACACCTTACCGGGCATATTCGATCGCGCGGGTCTCGCGGAAGACGACGACTTTGATTTCGCCAGGATACTGGAGCTCTTCTTGGATCCGCTTGGACACGTCGCGAGCCAAAGTCATCGCGCCGTAGTCATCGGTCTTTTCAGGATTGACAAAGATGCGTACTTCGCGACCGGCCTGAATGGCATAAGACTTCTCCACCTGCGGAAAGGTATTGATGAGAGATTCGAGCTCTTCGAGCCGCTTGATGTACTTCTCGGCCGTTTCCTTGCGCGCGCCCGGGCGAGCCGCGGAGAGCGCATCGGCCGCCGTCACGATATAGCTCTCGATCGTCGCATGCGGGTATTCGTCATGGTGTGACTTCATCCCATCGATGACATTTTGAGCGATCCCGAACTTCTCCAGGATACGCATGCCGATCTTCACATGAGTCCCCTCAATCTCATGATCAACGGCCTTGCCAATATCGTGCATAAGTCCCGCTTTGCGCGCCGTGGCCACATCGGCACCGAGTTCTGCTGCCAGAGCCGCCGAGAGGTATGACACTTCGAGCGAGTGGAGCAGGACGTTTTGTTTGTAGCTATAGCGATAGCGCAGCCGCCCCAGGATATAGAGCAGTTTCGGGTGAAGACCTGCGACACCCGCCTCATACGCGGCCGCTTCGCCAGCTTCTTTGATCTTGTTGTCGATTTCTTTGCGACCTTCGGCTACAGCCTCCTCAATACGGGCCGGGTGGATCCGACCGTCCGCAATGAGCTTTTCAAGGGCGATCCGAGCCACTTCACGCCGCACCGGATCAAAGCCCGAGATGATGATCGACTCCGGCGTATCATCGACGATGAGTTCGACCCCCGTTTCTTTTTCTAGGGCACGGATATTGCGACCTTCTTTGCCGATGATCTTGCCCTTGATATCGTCCGACGGGATAGTGATCGTGGTCGTGGTGAACTCGGACACATGCGTACGCGAGTACTTCTGGATGATAGTCGCCATGATCTGGAACGAACGTTTTTCGAGCTCATCATGTGCTTCATTCTCGAGCTTTGACATCCGGGCGACGAGCGCGTCTTTGCTTTCTTCCTCGACGAGCGTCATGAGCCGACTCTTTGCTTCTTCGTGGCTGAGCTTCGCGGTCCGCTGGAGCTCTTCGACTTCTTGCTGCTTCAACTTTTCGATCTCGGCCTTGATCGCCTGGATTTCCTCGGCTCGACTGAGGAGCCGTTTCTTCTCTTCCTCGATGGAGCGGGCTTCCTTTTCAACCTGCTCTTCACGCTTTTCGAGGCGCGTCTCGAGATGGCTGATTTTTTCTTCCCGAGACTGTTCATTCTTCTTGGCCACCTCGAGAATCTCGACGGCCTTATTCTTGGCTTCGAGCGTGAGAGTGTTCGACTGATTTTTCGCTTCTTCGATGATCTTGGCCGCCTGACCTTCGGCCGTCGAGAGTTGCTTCTTCGCGAGATTTTGACGGATGAGATACCCGACAAAAATACCAATGCCGAGTGCGGCCAGGATGAGAATAATAATGAGCGGAGTCATACGAAAAGATGACGCTGCATCAAACGTCGCCTCGCTTCCGAATCAGTAGGGGGATACAAACAAAACAGCCCGAGAATCAGAGGTGCCTCACGGACGACCTGACTCTCCGAAAAGAGTTGTATAAGAGACTAGGGAAATCCGAGAAGTCATAAGCATCTCTCCTTCGGTACCAACTGGAAAACGCGACACATGAAGAGCGAATTGAAAATTAGTATCTGCACACCAAGACTACTCCCTTTCATGTCTTTTGTCAAAAGGCAAGTGCTGCTATACTATGCGAGAGAAAGCCAAAAAACAACAAAAATGCCAACGGAAATCACATTTCGGCCATTTGTACTTGTCGTCCTCGATGGCTGGGGCATCTCCAATACCACCCAGGGCAATCCGATCCGGGAAGCCAATCTCCCGACGTTCGACAAACTCAATCGCTATTACCCGATGACTACTCTCCAGGCCTCAGGGATTTCGATTGGGCTCCCTTGGAATACCGCCGGCAACTCCGAAGTCGGTCACATGACCATGGGTGCTGGCCGCATCATCTATCAGAACATGCCACGGATTGCTTTGGCGATCCAAGACGGGAGTTTCAATCTGAACCCGACATTCCTCGAAGCGGTCGACACTGTCAAAGCGCATGACTCGACGCTCCATCTGATGGGACTCATCAGCCCCGGTTCTGTACACTCACACAAAGACCATGTCCTGGCCCTCCTCCGCTTTGCGAAAGAGCAAAACCTCACGAAAGTCGTCGTGCACGCCTTTATGGATGGCCGTGATTCGGCCCCGACTTCGGGCATCGGGCACCTCCGCGAGCTCGCCCGCGAGATGAAGCTCGTCGGTGTCGGAGAAATTGGCAGTCTCGTCGGACGCCACTACGCGATGGACCGCAACAACAATTGGGACCGGGTAGAAAAAGCCTATCTCATGCTGACCAAGGGTATCGGCGAACGCACCAATGATCCACTCCTCCACCTCGAGCAGTCCTATGCCAAGAACATCACTGACGAATACATCGAACCGACCGTCATCGAGAAAGATGGCGCACCGGTCGGCACGATCCAAGATGGTGACGCTGTCATCTTCTTCAATTTCCGCGAAGACCGGGCCCGCGAAATCACCAAGGCCTTCGTTCTCCCGGAATTCGATGGCTTCATCCGCGAGAAACTGCTCGATGTCCACTTCGTCACGATGACTGAGTACGAAAAAGGATTGCCTGTACATGTCGCCTATCCGCCCGAGGACGTCCACGACAGCTTGGGCGAGACCCTCTCGAAGGCCGGCCTGCGCCAACTCCGCATCGCCGAGACCGAAAAGTATGCCCACGTCACCTATTTCTTCAACGGAGGCAACGAAGAAGCCTTTCCCAATGAAGACCGTATCCTCATCCCCTCACCTGCCGTCGCACATTTCGATGAGCAGCCCGAGATGAGTGCTCCCGAAGTGACTGACATGGTCATCAAGAAAATTCAGGAGAACATCTATGATTTCATCCTCGTGAATTATGCCAATCCGGACATGGTCGGCCACACTGGCAACGAAGCCGCTTCCATCAAAGCCGTCGAGGCGACCGACAAAAGCCTCTCTCGGCTCATCCCTGCCATCTTGCAAGCCGGCGGTGCACTCATGGTCACAGCCGACCACGGCAATGTCGAGGAAGTCACCAATCTCCAAACTGGTGAACGCGATACCGAGCATTCGACCAATCCGATCCCGCTCTGGTATATCACCGCTGGCAATCACCGCGAGAAAACCTCGGCCGAGATGGTCCGCGAGCAGAATGAAGTGCATGGGCTACTCTCCGATGTCGCTCCGACCATCCTCGATATCTTGGGATTGGAGAAACCCGAGGTCATGAACGGAGCCTCACTCCGTCCGATCCTTGAAGCGAAGAAATAAGCTGGAGGGTCTAGACGAATGCCCGGTTTCAGGCTACAACAAGGAGGCTTGCTCCGTCAGCTGGCGGATCAGTAGATACTCACCCTACTCAGACGGCACCAGTCGTCCAACCGAAGAGCACTCAGTTTCTCTGCTCGCAGCACATGCCCCGATAGCTCAATGGATAGAGCACCGGTCTTCGGAACCGGCAATGGGAGTTCGATTCTCTCTCGGGGCACAAAGGGCTTGAAAAAATGGAGGCGTGTGTGAGTGGTTGAAACAGACAGTCTTGAAAACTGTTAGGCCTGAAAGGGTCTCGAAGGTTCGAATCCTTCCGCCTCCGCCAGTTAGGATTTTTCAAGTGGACGAAGGAAGCCTCGCGGCGGCACAGCCGCCGCTCGGCAAGAATTTCAAAGGGTTTTTTCGCCGAAAACGAAAAGCTTTTATTAATAAGGGCAAAAGAAATTTTTTCATTCTGATTTTTTCCAAGAAGCGGCTAAACGCCGCTTCTTGACGTATTAGGTAAATAATGCAATGATTGCTCTGAAATCTAGGCATAGTGCTTAGATAAATTGAACTTTGAAAAGTGGAGGTAAAAATGAACATGACACGTGGCTGGCTTTCAATCGCCCTTGCATGCGCTTTCGGCGCTCTCATCGGCACCCTGACCGCACTCGAGATCTCGACACGATTCGAGTACGGCTCGTATCTGTGGGCTATCGGCGCTTTGGTCGGCGGTATCACCGCTTACGTCGCGATCGACTTTCGGCACTTCTGCGCCGGGGTCGTCCACTCCTACCACCGCACGATCGCGTGGCGTCCCGATTCGCAATGGTGGAAAGCGCTCGCGATAATGTCGGGAGGTATCGCCATGATGTACTCGTCAATCGTCGGTGTTGGAGGAGTCGCGCTCGCTTACTTCAGCAACATTCCCATGCCGGTTCTCATCGGTACACTCTGGGCTATGCTCGCCGCTTCAGTCGCGAGCGTACTTCTGGTGGGGTGCCTCATGACAGGTAGCAGTTCGAGTGGCGCGAAAGATGCGGCAGACCGCGAGCGACTCCGCAATATCGCCGAGATGGGGTGGATGATAATTCTCCACTGCAATCCAATCGGCGCAACCCTTGCGGTCATTCGCGGACTGAAGTGGGTCGCCGTTCGTACACCGTCAGCGATTGCGCGTGCAGTGCTCGCGACAATCAATGGTGTGCGCCGCGTGGCGAGCACCCTCGCGCAGTTCGTCGCTAGTGTGTTCGTGTATGTTCACTCGCAACGTCGGACGATTTGCTTCGTCGATGCCACAATCGGTGCCGCCATCGGCTACACATTTGGCAGTGCCATCATCGGCGCAATCGCAGGAGCGCTTCTCGGTGTCCTCAACTACGAAATCATCTCGGTGCGGTTGCTCCGGATCGTTCCGTCCTCCCGTTGAAACATCACCGCGACTGGTGGTGCAAGTGCCTAGGCTTCGGTCTGGGCACTTTTCTTTTGAAAGAACTAATTTGTGCGTACTTCGCACGCTCGAATTTGCCCCGCCACACCCGAGCCGCGCTTTGCGCGGCGAGGGCAGAATTCCGTTCGAGCTATTTTTAAAATACACCGCCAGGAAAGTGATCATAGATAAATCTTGCCACCGCCCGCGGCGGGGTCCCGATTCGGCGGGAAAAACTATCGTACCAGAAAGGGTATCAAAGGTTCCCTGCTTGCCTCGCTTTGACATCTGTCATAATCGTGCTACCTTGCAGTCCGAGCAGCACATTCACAACGAAAGGAGAGATGATGAATATCAGCGACCTGCTTTTTCACTTCGTTCCCTTAATCCGGCCCACTACACCGCTGTAAAATGTGGCCATCGCACGAAGCGTAGCGGCTCGGTTTCGGCGTTCGGGTGCACCATCAACACAAAGATGCGGAGGAACAGAGACGGCTCGGTGGACTACTGCCTCGATTGCATCGGCAAGATGGCGATTCAGTGCGCGTGGTGCGGCGACCCGATTTTCATCGGCGACCCGATCACACTCTACACGCCGCGTGGCGAATTCAAGGTTCCCGAGCACGCCGTGATCTACAACAATGAGCCATTACAACTCGTCGGCTGTCTCAGCTTGAATTGCGCCGAAACCGGCGCAGACCGAGCCGGCTTCTGGTTGCCGGGCGAGAACACAAGGGGCGTGTGCAGCGCGTGCCAACTGCCTACGAGGCAATTCTTGGTGCAGAAGAGCCGTCCATGATGACCGTCGGCGACCTCAGCGACATGAAGGAAGCTGTGAACCCGACACCCATTCCGCTCGAAAGCCAGAAAGCGAAGTAGCTCGATGGCCGGGAGTGCAATCCAAGAGTCGGCATCGCAAGGTGTCGGCTCTTTTCTTTTTGAAAATAAAAAATATAAAACCGTGCTATAGTAGAAAAAAAGAAATAACCTATGGAACCAATACTTGCCGGTACTCCCCTCTTGTCGTGGCGCGCGCCGGAACACATCCATGTCCGGCCCAACCCGCGCGGCCTGATGGTGTCGACCGTCCTCCTCGCGCTCGTCATCGCCTATGCGATCTTCACCAATAGCCCGATCATGGCGATCACGTTTTTCTTGATCGGTATCGTCGGCTACCTCTTCCTGACACGTGATCCGCGCGAGTTCGAGTTCGCTGTGACGAGTAAAGGTATCCTCGGTGGCAAGACACTCTACGCCTTCGAAGACATCCACTCGTTCTGGATCTATGAAGAGCCACCGCTCGAGGGCGTGCTCAGTCTCCACTCCAACGGCATCATCTCGCCTTATATCCATATCCCGATCGGCGATGTCCCACCCGAGGCACTGCGTGAACTCTTGCTCGACTCTATCCTCGAGGAAAAGCATACCCCGACGGTGATTGACACTCTCGAGAAAATGCTACATATTTAAGCCCGAAGAATCTAGAATGTAGAATCTAGAATTTCGCTGGGAAAGCCCAGATTCAAAATTCATTATTCTAGATTCTTGTTTATTGCGCTCGTTCCAGCCCGAATCGCTCCGCCCGCCAGAATGACACGCTTGTCGGGCTGGCGAATGCAGTGCGGGCGGGGATCAGTGGATCCTAATGAATTCAATTTTGTGGTAAGTTGTTAGTTACACAGGTTAGCTTAGCGCTCGTAGCTCAGTGGATAGAGCATCTGGTTGCGGTCCAGAGGGTCGCAGGTTCGATTCCTGCCGAGCGCACAAGTGAACAAGAGTGAACGCATGCGTTCGGATCAAGCCGACTGCTCGGCTTGTGTCAGGAATCGAAAGGCGGAGTGCTGCACGAGTTTGCGTAGCAAGGCGGGTGCCGCGAGCCGGGGTCGAGAGAAATTTCCGTCAGGAAATTTACTCGTGACCGATTCCTGCCGAGCGCACCACCTATTTTCTGATTTCTTCATGCCGTCAGGACTCCCCAGTAACATTTGGAAATACACGCTTATCCTCGTCACGAATAAGCGTGTATTTGTGGCGATCTTGGGTGCCTACTACCTCACCATCCCTGAAGTCACCCCGCAGTGGATCGGGACGTTCCTCCTCATCGGAAGTACGGTCGGATTTCTCTTTCAGGTTCCCAGCGGGTATCTGGCAGATAAACTGGGACACAAAGAAACATTGATTATCGCCAGGGTCTTCATGGTGCTTTCCTCTTTTTTCTTACTCGTCGCCAACAATGTATACCTACTCATTTTGGGATCGGTTTTCCTGAGTCTCAGTCAGGCATTTCATAGTGGCACTGGCAGTGCCTTCATGCATGAGACGCTCCGCGCCCTCGGAAGAGAAAAGGAATATTCGAAAGTGATGGGGAAAGCGAGCTCGCTCGGATTTGCCATACCTGTTGTCCTGATGGTGTTCGTCCCCTTCTTGGTCGAATTCAGCTACAAGCTCCCTTTCTTGGTCGGACTCATCTTGGATGTGGTCGGCTTGATCGTTTCTTTCTTTCTCATCAAACCACCGGTCACTCCTGAACATGTCGAGGAGGTAGGTGTGACAAACTTTCGAGATGTCCTCCGTGAGGGTTTCCGTTTGCGCTACTTTCGACACGCTATCTTCATGGGAATCATCACTGGCACACTCGTAGCGGTCGGAGCATTCCGCGCTCCCTACCAATCGTTACTCGAGGTTCCCGTTATTTGGTTCGGCGTCTTCTTTGGTATCGGTCGCGCACTCGCTTCGCTGATGCTTGCTTACAGCGGCAAACTCCATACGGCCTTCAAAGATATTTACACCTTTCAAATTTCCATGTTCATCATTTTCGCGGTCCAACTCATCCTCTTGGGGATCATCGCCTCCCCGTGGGTTGTGGTGACTCTCTTCCTCACCATCAATGCCTTCCAATGGGGGCTGAGTCAGGTCGGTACCAGCTTCCTCGTCGAGATCATCAAGGACAGTCGGTTCAAAGCGACCCTCCTCTCCATGCCCGGACAGATTGACATGGCCGTCACCGCCGTGGCCAGTTTCGTCCTCGGTTTCGCGATTCAGCATCTTTCCTATCGACTGGGATTTCTGTGTATCGCAGGCGTTTTTATCGTCGTTCTCGTCCCATTCTATTTCTCCATCTATCGAAACCGGTCCGCCCTCGCTCCCGAGTATGAACCTCGAGCATGCGCCAAGAGGCAGTGATCGACGGAATGCGTGAATAAAATAAGAGACACCAAGGGAGGATCCCCCAAGTGCCTCGATGCCACTGTCCCTTCTTATTGTTACTGAACGGCTATCTGTTCCCACCGATTAGGATCGAAGGACTGGCTCAATTGCCCTCCCGTATAGTTCTCCGGTGGCGGAAGGAGGACTTGGATGTCCTCGATCGGTACCAGAGAGGCTGTTACCTCTGCTCC
>WBZP01006743.1_pt1 | contig 11280 bp, 10 predicted proteins | sample 5204301 | NCBI WGS metagenome assembly WBZP01 (sample SAMN12412401, study PRJNA552823) | activated sludge metagenome | isolation source: activated sludge from nitrification reactor of wastewater treatment plant... | place: USA: Pennsylvania | collected 2017
TCTGACCGGCGTGGCGCTGGTCGTGCTGTTCGGCTTCTTCCCGTCGCTGCGCACGCTGCCGGGTGCCAAGTCGGCTCTGGGCATGCCCATCGTGATCGAGATCGTGATGATGTCGGTGGCCGCGCTGATGCTGCTGGCGACGAAGGTTGAAGTGGACGACGTGCCCAAGACGGCCACGCTGCGCGCCGGCGTGGTGGCGGTGATTGGCATCTTCGGCCTGGCCTGGCTGGGTGACAGCTTCATCTCGGCCAACAAGGCGGTCATCGTGCCGGCCATCGGCGAATGGGCCCAGGCTGCGCCGTGGACCTTCGCTTTCGGCCTGTTCTTCGCCTCGGTGCTCCTGTACAGCCAGGCCGCGACGACGCGGGCACTGATGCCGCTGGGCATGACGCTGGGCATCCCGCCGCAGTTCCTGATCGCGATGTTCCCGTCGGTCAACGGCTACTTCTTCATCCCGACCTACGGCTCGCTGATCGCGGCGATCAACTTCGACCTGTCGGGCACGACACGCATCGGCAGGTACGTGCTGAACCACTCGTTCATGATCCCGGGCCTGGTGGCCACCAGCGTGGCGGTGGTGACCGGCCTGGCGATGGCGCGGGTGGTCTTCTGATCGTTGCCAGCGCCTGAAACACAGAGGCCCCGCTCCCTTCAAGGGGGCGGGGCCTCTGGCTTTGGGGCTCCCGTTTCCGGCCTGGCCACGCGCAGCGTGGCCAGGCGGCAAGGTTCAGGCCTCGGCGGCCTTTGCTGCTTCGACGGCATCGGCCTCGTTGGACTTGCCGCCGTTGAAGAACAGGTTCAGCACCACCGCGGTGATGGCGGTCAGCAGGATGCCGGATTCCAGCAGCGGGTGCAGGCTGTGCGCCATCTGCTGCGTCCAGCGCGGCGCGACCAGCGGGATCAGGCCGGCCCCGATGCTGATGGCCACGATGTAGAGGTTGAAGCGGTTATTGCGGAAGTCCACCGCCGTGAGGATGCGGATGCCGGTGGCCGCCACCATGCCGAACATCACGAGGCCGGCGCCACCCAGCACGAAGGTGGGAATGGACTCGACCAGCGCCGCCATCTTGGGCAGCAGGCCCAGGATGATCATGATCACGCCGGCGGCCACGCACACCCAGCGGCTCTTCACGCCGGTCACACCCACCAGGCCCACGTTCTGCGAGAAGCTGGTGTACGGGAAGGTGTTGAAGATGCCACCGATCAACGTGCCCAGCCCGTCGGTGCGCAGCCCCGCAGCCAGTTCGGCCTGGCTGACGCGCTTGCCGGTCATGTCCGACAGCGCCAGGAACATGCCGGTGGATTCGATCATCACGACGATCATCACCAACGTCATCGTCAGGATCATCACCCCGTCGAAGGTCGGCATGCCGAAGGCAAAAGGCGTGACGACGTCGAACCAGTGCGCCTTCGCGACCTTGTCGAAGCCCATCTTGCCCATCGCGACGGCGACGACACAGCCGAAGATGATGCCCAGCAGCACCGCGATGTTGGAGATGAAGCCCTTGCCGTAACGCACCAGCAGCAGCACGACCACCAGCACCACGCCGGCCACCGCCAGGTTGTCCAGCGCGCCGTAGTTGGCGTTGTTGACCATCGGTATCGGTCCGGCCAGCTTGATGGCGGGCGCAGCTGCGCCGGGCGCTGCAGAAGCGGCGGCTGCCGCGGCGGTGGCCTTGGCGCCGTCGACCATCTGCACAAGCTTGGGCACGTCGACGCTTTGCGCCAGCGGGGGCGGGCCACCCAGCGCCCAACCCACCCCGACGCGCATCAGGCTGATGCCGATGATCGCGATGATGGTGCCGGTGACCACCGGTGGGAAGAAGCGCAGCAGCTTGCTCATGACCGGCGCGATGAGCATGCTGATGATGCCCGCGCCGATGATGGCGCCGAAGATGGCGCGCGCGCCGTCAGGGCCGGACTGCGCGTTGGCCATCGCCACCATCGGGCCGACGGCGGCGAAGGTCACGCCCATCATCACCGGCAGCTTGATGCCGAACCAGCGGCTGAAGCCCAGCGACTGGATCACCGAAACGATGCCGCAACAGAACAGGTCGGCCGAGATCAGCAGCGCCACCTGCTCGGGGCTGAGCTTGAGCGCCCGCCCCACGATCAGGGGCACGGCGATCGCCCCGGCATACATCACCAGAACGTGCTGTAGACCCAGGGCACCCAATCGACCGAGGGGTAGCACCTCGTCGACGGGGTGGACCTGGCTTGCGACTCGTGTTGCCATGGACTAGCTCCTCATTGAAGTGGCAGGGAAAGGCAGCGAAGCGGATTCGGTGCGGGCAGGGAAAGCTGGCGCGCCACGCCCGGCGGCGGCACGCGAAGACGCGAAGCAGGTCGGCGCCGGGGGCCGGGGCGTGCGCGGGCGCCTGCGGTCCGTGCGGCCATGCACAAGCCGTGTCGGGTGCGCGCGAGATCGTCGCAGGTCATGGCCAATCGCCGTTGTGGCTCGGGCCATGATAGACCTACGAAACGTATGAATCAACAAGTAGGACGACTGAAACCGCTGTTTCGCGCCCAGGGCCGAGAGCCGCGGCGCGGGTGTTGCGTCCTGCCGACAGTTGCTGCGGCAGAGCCAGGGCCTGCCCCGCGGCCATGCCTGCTTCGGCGGCGCGCAGGGTCACCGGGCCAGCGGCTAGATGATGGTTGCAGCGGGCGTGAACGTTCCACCCTGCCGCGCAGGAACGCTTGTTTTAAAAACAAGTGATTGTTAAATTGCTGGGCGTGCCAGGTCGAATCCGCTCGCCGCTGAAAGGCGGTCCCCGATGATGACGCCGCATCGCATCCGGTCCGCCCATGCCGACAGCCGCTTGCCGCTGCTGCTGGACGCCGCCGCGCGCCTGTTCTGCGCCCAGGGCTTCCAGGGCACCACGGTGCGTGACATCGCGCGGGCGGTGGGCATCCTGCCCGGTTCGCTGTACTGCCACTTCGCCACCAAGGAAGAGCTGCTGGCTGCCGTCTACGCGCGCGGCGTGGACCGCATCTGCCAGGCCGTGCAGGCGGCCGTCGCGTGCCGCAGTGACCCTTGGGACCGGCTGGAAGCCGCCTGCGTGGCGCACCTGCAGGCCATCCTGCGCGACGACGACTACGCCCGCGTCGTGGTGCGTGTGCGGCCGGCGGACGTCAGCGGCGCCAGCGCGCACCTGGTACGGGAGCGCGACCGCTACGAAGCCCTGTGGGTCGACCTGATCCGCCATCTGCCGTTGGCGCGCCGCACCGACCGCAAGGCGCTGCGCCTGATGCTGCTGGGTGCCTTGAACTGGGCCCAGAACTGGTACCGGCCCGATGGCTCTTCTTCGCCGCGCGCCATCGCGCGACAGTTCACCGCCTTGCTGCGCCTGGGCACGGAGACTCCCGCATGAACGACGCGCGCTTCATCCCGAAGGTGCTGGTGACCAAGATCGGCTTCGACGGCCACGACCGTGGCAGCCGCGTCGTGGTGGCCGCCTTGCGCGACGCCGGGATGGAGGTCATCTATACCCCACCCTGGCAGGAGATCGCCCACGTGGTCAAGCTGGCCACCGAAGAGGATGTGGACCTGATCGGCATTTCGTCGCTGGCCACCGACCATCTCATCGTGCCCAGGCTGATGCTGGCGCTGCGTGATGCCGGGCTGGGCGAGGTGGCGGTCGTCGTGGGCGGCATCGTGCCCGACGAGGACGAGCAGATGCTGCTGAATGCCGGCGTGGCGCGGGTCTTCCACCCCGGCACCGCGCTGGCGCAGATCGTCGAATTCGTGCGCGCTGCCGCCGCCTGCGTGCGGCAGCAGCGCGCCACCGCCCTCTGAAGGCGGGGTTTCCGGATGAACAAGCCCGTTGATGCCGCACTCGCCGGCGCCGCCCTGGCGCGATGGCAGCAGGAATACGCGCAGCAGATCGGCAACGAGCGTGCCGTGCGCAACCGGTCCGGCCTGCCCATCAAACCGCTGTACACCGCGGCCGACTGGACCGAACGCCCAGGCGAAGAAGGCCTGCCCGGCCAGGCGCCGTACACGCGCGGGGTCTACGCCACCATGCACCGCGGCCGCACCTGGACGCAGCGCCAGCTCATCGGTCTGGGCACGCCCGCCGAGTACAACGAACGCCTGCTGGGCCTGCTGACGCAGGGTGCCACCGCGGTGTCGCTGATCCCCTGCAACTCGGTGTTCCGCGGCCATGACATGGATCAGTCGCACATCGAGCTGCTAGGCACCTGCGGCACGGTGGTCAACACCAGCGCACACATGGACCGCGCGCTGCAGGGTGTGGACCTGGGTGCTACCTCCTGCGCGATGAACGACCCGAGCCCGTTCACGCTGCTGGCCTTCATGCTGGCCACCGCGAAGAAGCGCGGCACGCCCTGGTCGTGCATCAGCGGGACCAGCAACCAGAGCGACTACCTCAGCCACTACGTGGCCAATCACATGTTCTTCCGCATCGCGCTGCCCGGGGCGCGCCGCGTCCTGGGCGACCACATCGCCTTCTGCAGCCAGCATCTGCCGAGGTGGAACCCGATGTCGGTGGTGGGTCAGCACATGCAGCAGGCCGGCGCCAGCCCCGCCGAGGCGGTGGCCTTCACGCTCTGCACGGCGATCCAGAACGCCGAGGACTGCATCGCGCGTGGCATGAACCCCGACGACTTCCTGCCGCGATTCACCTTCTTCTTCGACATCTCGATCAGCTTCTTCGAAGAGGTGGCCAAGTTCCGCGCCGCGCGACGCATCTGGGCCAGACTGGCTCGCGAGCGGCTGGGCGCGAAGGATCCGCGCAGCTGGCGCTTCAAGTTCCACGCGCAGACCTCGGGCGTGGACCTGACCCGACAGCAGCCGCTGAACAACATCGCGCGGGTCACGGTGCAGGCCATGGCCGGCATCTTCAGCGGCCTGCAGTCGATGCACACAGACGCCTACGACGAAGCGCTGTCCTGCCCGACCGAGTCCGGTGCACGCATCGCGGTGGCCACGCAGAACATCCTGCGCGAAGAAGCGCACCTCACCGACGTCATCGACCCCCTGGGCGGCAGCCACTACGTCGAGACGCTGACCGACCAGATGCAGCTCGAGATCGAGCGCATCATGGCCGTGGTCGATGAATCCGGCGGCATGTTCAAGGCGGTGCAAGGCGGTCTGGTGCAGCGTCTGATCGGCGAGTCGGCGCGCCGCTTCCAGGCCCGGGTAGACAGCGGCGAGCAGCCCGTGGTGGGCGTCAACGCCTACCAGGTGGACGAGGACCGCAGCGCCCGGCCGGTCAACGCCCGGCCTGACCGGGCGGCGATGCAGGCTTTTGTGGATGACTTCATCGCGTTCAAGCGCCACGGACGGTCCCAGGCCGATGTGCAGCGAGCGCTCGACGCCGTGGCGCGCGCCACTGCCGACCCTGCAGACAACATCTTTGGCCGCGTGGTCGAGGCGGCGCAGGCCGGCGTCACGCACGGCGAGATCTGCACCTGCCTGCGCCAGGAGCTGGGCTTCGGGCACGTGCAGGCCTTCGTGTGAAGGCGGACGCCGCCGCGCATCCGCTGTTGCCGGGCCTGCTGGCCGGCAGCCGGCGCGAGCTGGCGCGTGCCATCAGCGCGGTAGAGCAGGGTGCCAGCGGCGTGCCGGCCTTGCTGACCGCGTTGGCCCCGCATCTGGGGCGCGCGCATGTACTGGGCCTGACCGGCAGTCCCGGTGCCGGCAAATCGACGCTGGCGCATGCCTTGCTGGGTGAGCTGCTGCAGCGTGGCCACACGGTGGCGGTGCTGGCGGTGGACCCGTCCAGCCCGATCACCGGCGGTGCCGTGCTCGGCGACCGTGTGCGAATGGGCCAGCACGGCGCCCATGCGGACGTCTTCATCCGTTCGGTGGCGTCGCGTGGCCATCCGGGGGGGCTGTCGCCGACCACGCGTGGCATCGTCGACCTGTTCGATGCGGCGGGCTTTGACACCGTGATCGTCGAAACGGTAGGCGCCGGGCAGTCGGACGTGGCGATCATGAACCTGGCCGACACGCGCATCGTGGCCTGCCCGCCGGGGCTGGGCGACGAGGTGCAGGCCATCAAGGCCGGCATCCTGGAGATCGCCGACGTGCTGGCAGTGACCAAGGCCGACCTGCCGCTGGCCACCCGCACCGCCGGCGAGCTGCGCGAGATGCTGCACCTGTGTGCCGGCGCCACAGCCGGTGGCTGGGCCGTACCGGTGATCGCGACCAGCGCCAGCCTGGGCAGCGGGGTGCGCGAATTGCTGGAAGCGTTGCAGGCGCACGCAAGGGCCTGTGGACGCGGGCGGCGCCTGCAGGTCGCCACCTCACCGCAAGCGCAGCGTGCGCAGCGGCTGGCGGCCGCCGATCCTTGGCTCAGACGCAGCGGCATCCGCTGCACCGCCGCCGCAGCCGGCCGCGTGGAACTGCAGCTGACACTGGGCGAGGAGCATCTCAACTTCAACGGCAGCTGCCACGGCGGCGTGATCTTCACGCTGGCCGACGCCGCATTCGGGCTGGTCGCCAACTCGCACGGAGCCGTGGCCGCTGGCATCGACGCCCACATCACCTACCAGTTGCCGGCACAGGCCGGCGATACCCTGGTGGCGCGCGCCTGCGAGGTCTCGCGCTCGCGGCGGCTTTCGGTCGTGCGGGTGGATGTGACGCATCAGGACGGGCGCGTCGTCTCGAGCTTCACGGGAACGGTGTTCATCACCGAGCAGCACCTTGACTGAGTGTGCACGTGCCCCTGGGTTGGCCGAAACGCCGGTGCGGGTGGTGGGCCAGCCCCATGGCAACACGGAAACCATCAATGAGGTCGTGGCAGCGTGATGTTCGAACCGCGGGCGAACCGGATCTTCAGCGTGGCCTGCCCAGCACCATGGTCCAGTAGTTGCCGTAGCGGTTGCCGGCGTTGCCCTGGACGCAGGCCACGCCCACATGCTGGAAGTTCGGCGCCATGAGGTTGGCGCAGTGGCCGGGGCTGGCCATCCAGCCGGCCATCACCGCCGCCGCGCTGCCGTAACCGGCGGCGATGTTCTCGCCCCAGCTGCTCCACAGGTAGCCCGCCGCGGTGGCGCGCTCGCCGGCATTGCGGCCGTCCGATCCGGTGTGGCTGAAGAAGTCGCGCGCCACCATGTCGTCGCTGTGCACCAGGGCTGCCGAGGCCAGTGCGTCGTTCCACTCCAGGGTCGTGGTGGCAACGAAGCTGCCCTGGCTGCCGCAGTTGGCGCCTGCCTGGCGGGCGGCATTGATGGCCAGCAGCAGGTCGGCCTGGAAGTTCGGCAGCTCGCAGGTGGCGCGCGACGTGCTGCCCGGTGGTGGTGGGGTCGGTGCCGGCGGCGTCGGCGCCGTCGCCGGCGTGGCCGGGGCTTCGCCCCCTCCGCCGCAGGCGGCCAGCAGCAGGGTCAGGCAAAGGCAGATGGCTTGGGTGGTGAGGGTCCGCATGGTGTGCATCATGCCGGCGGCCCGTTCACTGGGGCAACCGGGGCCTGGCGGCTGCGGGTGTCGGCGGCCTGCATCAAGCTTCGGCCGCCATCATCACCGAGTAGGCCTTGAAGACCGCGGTCGCGGGCGCGCCGACCTTCAGATTCAGCGCTTCGACGCCCTCGTTGGTGACGCTGGCGCTGATGTGGGCGCCACCTGGCAAGGTCAACACCACCAGCGAGGAGACAGCGCCCCGATCGATGCGCGAGACCGTGCCGGCCAGCTGGTTGCGCGCCGAAAGCTGCCAGCCGGCGAAGTCTGTCACCAGCACTACCGCCGAGGCCTTGATCAGCGCGATGGCTTCTTTGCCCTTTTTGAGCTTGAGCCGCCGGGCCGCATCCGATGTCATCGTGGCGGTGATGGTGTCGCCGCTCTTGAGCTTGAGCACCACCTGGGCCGAAACCGGCCCCAGCTCGACGGTGCCGACGATGCCGGCGAACTGGTTGCGTGCCGTGGTCTTCATGGACATCCTTCGCAGCAGGCCGCTCAAGGCCGGCAGTTGGGTCAGGCGCGCCTCCTGGGCGCGCAGGAACTCGCGGTGTTCGGCCTGCAGTTCTTGCCAGGCCTGAAGCAGGCCCTGGGCCGCCGGTGTCAGGCGCGTGCCACCGCCACCCGCGCCGCCGGTGGCCGTTTCGAGAAGCGCCTCGTTGGCCAGGTTGCAGGCCGTCTCCAGCAGCAGCCAGGCGCCCTTGTAGCTGAGGCCGGCCGTGCGCGCGGCCTTGTTGATCGAGCCCGTGTCCTGCAGCGCCTGCAAGAGCGCGAAGAAGCGCCCATCCAGGCGGCCAGCGAGCCTGAGCTCGGCCGAAAGCAGGTTGCCGCTCATTCCATCAACGCCACGGTCTTGACCTGGGCCCACACCGGCATGCCCACGGCCAGCTGCAGCGCGTGGGCCGAGCGCCGTGTCAGCCTTGCCACCAAGGGCGCTGACCCGGCGCGCACGCGCACCAGCGCCAGTGCCGGATGGGCGTCGTCGGCAATCGCCTCCACCGTGGCCTGCAGCTGGTTGGCGATGCTGGTGCCGGTCTGTGGTGTGCGGGCCAGACTAACGTCGCGGGCCAGTACACGCAGGCGCAGGCGACTGCCCAGCGCGTGGCCACCGTCGCGTGTCCACAGCTGGCAGGCGGGGCCGTTCACGTCAAGCCGCGCCAGTTGCCACAATGGATCGCGTTCGCCGACACAGGCCTGCAGCACCACGCCCGCGTCGTCGCCCAGGGCCACCGGCAGGTCCAGCCGCGCCAGCATCTCGGGCAGCGGGCCAGCCGCCAGCACGCGGCCGTTGTCCAGCAGCACCAGGTGGTCGGCCAGCCGCGCCACTTCGTCGATGGCGTGGCTGACGTAGACGATGGGGATGCCCAGCTCCTCGTGCAGGCGGTCCAGGTAGGGCAGCACCTCAGCCTTGCGCCGCGCGTCCAGTGCGGACAGCGGTTCATCCATCAGCAGCAGCGCCGGGCTGGTGGCCAGCGCGCGCGCGATGGCCACGCGCTGGCGCTCGCCACCGGACAAGGTGTCGGGCCGCCGCTGCAGCAAATGGCCCAGGCCCAGCAGGCCCACCACCTGGTCCAGCGCGACACGGCGCTGCGCAGTGGCGACGCGCCGCAGGCCATAGGCCAGGTTCTGCTGCACGTCCAGGTGCGCAAAGAGCGCGGCTTCCTGGATCACGTAGCCGATGGCACGCTGGTGCGTGGGCACGAAGCGCTGCTGCGCGTCGTCCTGCCAGACGCTGCTGCCCAGGGCCACGCGCCCCGCGGCGCGGTCCAGGCCTGCCAGCGCGCGCAACACGGTGGTCTTGCCGCAGCCGGAAGGCCCGAACAGCGCCGTCACGCCGCGCCCGGGCAGTTCAAGCGCCACCTCCAGCGTGAAGCCCTGGCGCAAGAGGTGCAGTTGCGCGTCGATCATCGGGCGCCCGGCGCGTGGTCTTGCCGCGGCTGGTTGAACCGGTACAGCGTGACCAGGACCAGCAGCGCAAAGACCACCATGCCGGCGGCCAGGCGATGGGCGTCGGCGAATTCGCTGGCCTCAACATGGTCGTACAGGGCCACCGACAGCACGCGCGTCTTGTCGGGTATGTTGCCGCCGATCATCAGCACGACCCCGAATTCGCCCACCGTGTGCGCAAAGCCCAGCACGCCGGCGGTGATGAAGCCGGGCCTTGCCAGCGGCAGGGCGACGCTGAAGAAGCGGTCCAGCGGCCCGGCGCGCAGGGTGGCCGCGGCCTCCAGCAATCGCGCGGGGATGGCTTCGAAGGCCTGCTGCAGCGGTTGCACCACGAAGGGCAGCGAGTAGATCACCGAAGCCACCACCAGCCCGGCAAAAGTGAACGGCAATCGCCCCAGCCCCAGGGCCTGCGTGAAATGCCCCACCGGCCCTTGTGGGCCCATCAGCAGCAGCAGGTAAAAGCCGAGCACGGTGGGCGGCAGCACCAGCGGCATGGCCACCAGAGCCGCCAGGAACGGCTTGGCGCGTGAGCGGGTGCGGGCCAGCCACCAGGCCAGCGGCGTGCCCAGCACCAGCAACACCAGGGTCGTGATGGATGCCAGTGCCGCGGTGATGCGGATCGCGCTCCAGTCTGCTGCCGTCATGGTCGTTCAGTGCCCGTAGCCATGGTCGCGCATGACCTGCCGGGCCGTCTGGCCCTGGAGGAACGCGAGCAGGGCCATCGCTGCCGGATTGCCGGCGCCGGTCTTCAGCAGCACCGCGTCCTGACGGATCTCGGTGTACAGATCCTGAGGCACCCGCCACATCGAACCGGTGGTGTTCTTGCCGGGCAGCACCACTTGCGACAGCGCCACAAAGCCGATCTCGGCATTGCCCGTGGCCACAAACTGGTGGGCCTGGGCGATGCTCTCGCCGGTGACCAGCCTGGGGGTCAGCGTTTGAGCCAGGCCGCGTGCCTGCAACACCTGATGTGCAGCCCTGCCGTAGGGGGCCGTCTTGGGGTTGGCGACGGCCAGCTGTCTGAAGCGGCCGGATGCCAGCACGGCACCCTGGTCGTCGACCAGGCCCGGCCGGGTGCTCCACAACACCAGCTGGCCGATGGCGTAGGTGAAGCGGGTGCCGGCCACGGCGTGGCCTTCGGCGAGCAAGCGCCGGGGTGTCTCGTCGTCGGCGGCCAGCAAGACCTCGAACGGCGCGCCGCCGACGATCTGCGCGTAGAGCTTGCCGGTCGAAGCGGAGGAGACCTTCAGCACGTGCCCGGTGCCGGCCGTGAAGGCTTCGCCGATGCGGGCGATGGGCCCGGCGAAGTTGGCGGCGACGGCCACCAGCACCTCGCCGGCGCTTGCGCAGCAGGGGCAGGCCAGGATCAGCAAGGTGGCGGCAACTAGGCGCATGGCTCGGTGGGGGCGAATGCGGAGCGCCGATTGTGACACCGGTAATGTAGTGCACTACATAACGCGGGCTGCGACCGGGTTCAGCGCAGGTAGGCGTCGTGGCCGGTCTTGAGTATCAGCAGGCCCACCACGACGATGAACACCCAGCGCACGAACCCGGCCCCGTGGCGCAGGGCCAGGCGCGACCCGATCAGGCTGCCCCCTACGTTGGCCAGCGCCATTACCCCGCCGACCTGCCACCAGACATGACCCTTGGCCGTGAACAGCGCCAGCGCAGCCAGATTGGTGGCAACGTTCAGCAGCTTCGCGCCGGCCGAGGCGTTGAGGAAGTCGTAGCCCAGGAAGCGCACCAGCAGGAAGATGAAGAAGCTGCCGGTGCCCGGGCCGAAGAAGCCGTCGTACCAGCCGAGCAGGCCGCCGATGCTGCAGGCGATGACCAGCGCCCTGCGCCGCGAGTGGCGCGGCGCATGGATTTCGCCGAGGTTCTTGCGGCCCAGCGTATAGGCCAGCACGCCCAGCAGG
>WBZP01006744.1_pt1 | contig 11278 bp, 9 predicted proteins | sample 5204301 | NCBI WGS metagenome assembly WBZP01 (sample SAMN12412401, study PRJNA552823) | activated sludge metagenome | isolation source: activated sludge from nitrification reactor of wastewater treatment plant... | place: USA: Pennsylvania | collected 2017
GCGCTTACCGGGTGCCGTCGGTGTCGCCCGGGTACCCCTTCTGGTAGAGGTCGTCGATCTTGTCGGAGTCGCCATACACGTAGTCGCCGACCGCGATGGCGGTGCCGTCAGCGTGGTCACGGAGCTCCTTGGGAGCGATCGCGCGCGCCAAGTGGTAGCCGCCGATAGCCACAATCGTGCCGAGCGCGATGCCGCCCAGGGTGAAGTCGTCGGTCAGGTTCATCTTGACGTCGCCGATGCCGATGACGATGCCAGCGGCCAGCGGGACCAAGTTGATCGGGTTGGCGAAGTCGACGCCATTCTCTTTCCAGATCTTGGCGCCGAGCAGGCCGATCATGCCGTAGAGCACGACGGTGATTCCGCCGAGAACGCCACCAGGGATCGAGGAGACCAGTGCGCCGAACTTGGGGGAGAGGCCGAAGATGACGGCCACGAGCGCGGCGACGTAGTACGCGGCCGTGGAGTACACCCTGGTGGCCGCCATGACGCCGATGTTCTCTGCATAGGTCGTCGTGGGGGAGCCACCGAAGAGCGAGGCGAAGGCCGTGCCAATGCCGTCACCGGCAATCGCACGACCCATGACCGGGTCGAGGTCGTGGCCGGTCATCTCGGCGACCGCCTTGACGTGCCCGGTGTTCTCGGCAATGAGGGCGATCACGGCGGGTACCACCAGGAGGATCGCGGTCATCGAGAAGGACGGCATATGCCAGCCGACGACCTCCTTGCCGTCAGCAGCCACCATGGTCTGGCTGGGCAGCCCGAACCAGTCGACCTTGCTGATCCCACCGGTGTTCCACCGCTCGTGGGCAAATGCGGTGGCACGGCAGAACAGCCCCTCGGGGGTGCATGCCTGACCGGCCGCATCCAGGGTGTTTGCGCCGGGCAGAACGGAGGTGATCTGCCCTGAGACCTTGTCCAAAACCCAGGACAGCAGGGTGCCAAAGATCAGCGCGAGGAAGACCGCGATGCGGCCGATGAAGCCCCGGAAGGCCACCGCGACCACAATCGTGAAGAGCATGGTGAGGAAGGCGACCCACTGGTCTTGCGGCCAGTAGATATTGGCCACCACGGGAGCCAGGTTGAAGCCGATCAGCATGACCACGGCGCCGGTGACAGCCGGCGGCAGGACCTTGTGCAGGATCGCCGACCCCATGAAGTGGATCAGGACGCCGACCGCCGCCAGCACGAGGCCGGCGATGAGGATGGCGCCCGTGACGGTGGCCGACGTGGCGCCCTCTTGAGCACGGATGGCGGCAACCGCACCCACAAAGGAGGCCGAGGTACCGAGATAGGACGGGACCTTGCCTTGGACGATGAGGAGGAAGAGGATCGTCGCCAGGCCGCTCATCATGATCGCGAGCTGGGGGTTCAGCCCCATGATGAGGGGGAAGACGAAGGTCGCGCCGAACATGGCGACGACATGCTGGGCGCCCAGACCGATGGTCTTGCCCCAGGAGAGGCGCTCGTCGGGGGCAACGACCCCACCGGCCGCGACCGCCGACGCATCCTTAACTTTCCAACCGATACCCAGTGACATCGGGGGACCTTTCGTGACGGGCCACGACGCTCATGACGTGGCTCACACCCCTAAGGGATACAGGGACCGTAGTGCCGTGGCGTAGGTGACATGACGGGCAGATGTTGACAGCCCCGGCCCCTCTTGCCTGGCAAGTCTCTCCGCGAAGCTCTGGCGACCGATGGGGCCGGGCTCACATCCGGGGCCACCGAGGAGCTCAGATTCCGCGCAGCGCAGGATGGTTAGTCGGTGGCTTGGAGGCTGGGTGGTCGACGGTCGGCGGTGTCTGGGTCGTGGGTCCAGTTGAGGCCGGGGTTACGGGTGCCGTGGTGCCAGAAGCTGTCGAGGGCGGTGAGTGCGGTGGTGAGGTCGGTGGTGTCGCGGCGTTGGAAGTGGCGTTGGCGTAGACCAGGAGTTGGTTAGTGGCGGCGTTGCCGCCGATGTCGAGGCGGGCGGTTCCTCGTAGGACGCTGACGATGGTCTGGGTGTGTCCGTCGAGGGCTTGGACGGCGGTGTGGGCCGTGTGGAGGTCCCCGGGGGTGTGGGTCCCGTCGATGAGGAGTTGTGGGCGGTCGCCGTATTCCGCTTTCGTGGCGGCCCGCTGGGCCAGCACTCGCCGATAGGTGGGGTATTGCCCGGCCATGATCCCGACGCCGCTGGACATGAGCCACGCGAGCGCGTAGTGGCCGCCTACGTACTTGCCGATCACCGCGGGGAGCAGCACCCAGGTGATGGCCAGCACGACGAGCATGACTCGCCTCGGTAGGTGCACCATGAGCGCAGCGGTGGCGATGGAGAGTCCCGCCGTAACACACAGCCAAGGAAGGCTCGCGCCGTTGATCGCCGCAACGAGGACGAAGCCGGCAGACAGCACTGTCGCTGCGATCAGCGTCGGCCCCAGCGCGCGCATGCTGGCTGGCGTGAGATCCATGGTGGTTTGCCCTTTGCGGTCAGATTCCGCGCATCTCATGGATGCGCAAAGCCAACGCCAGCGTGAGTCGGAGCTGCGGATCGGAGGTAAACGGCCCGAGCAGCTTCTCGAGTTTCGCGATCCGATAGCGCAACGTGTTGTAGTGGAAAAACATCAGGCGCGCCGTCTCCGCCACGTTCATATTGGTATCGATCAACACCGAGAGCGTCCGCCGCAGATCAGCGTTATCGGGCGAGCCATCGTGTGCGAGATCGCCGAGGGCATCCTCCACGAATTGCCTCAGATCCGCGCTATCGGGCACCAGCGCCAGCAGCCGGTAGATCCCCAACGCATCCACGTGCGTGAGCGCCGACTCCCCGTGCATCTGCCGGCCGACGGAGACCGCGCGCAGCGCCTCGCTGTATGCCGCGGCCAGACCCAGCACATCGGTGGCCCGGCTCACGCCGGTGGAGAAGGTCCGACGCCCGCCGCCACCATCGCCGCGCACCACCCGGGCAATATCTCCCACCATGCGCATGACCGATGCGCTGTCAGCGCCGTCCGGAACTGGTAGCAGCGTGATGACCTCTTGGCTGAACCCGGCGACCGGGATCGAGGCATCCCGAGTGCGTACGGCCTGAACCCACGCCCGGACGAAGCGCTCCTGGAGGGCACGCACTTCCTGCGGCGCCCGGGCGGTCACCGCGTCGTCCTCGTCGGTCTCGGCCACCACGACGACCATGGGCCGATCGATATCCCAGCCCAGCGAGGCGGCATGGGCGATCGCCTCAGCGGGCGAGCCGGCTCGCTCGGCCAGTGCGTCGCGCAGAAATTCGGCCCGATATTTGCTCTCCACGGCCGCGACCGCGTGCTCCTTGGTGATCGCCAAGGCAGCCACGGCCGCCGCTCGCTCGAGCATGTGGACATCGGTCTCGGTGAGGGCATGCGCGGGGCAAAAGACCGCGAGTAGGCCATGGTCGGAACTGCCGGCCACGATCCGCACCAGGGCACGGCGATCCTGGCCCGCCCGCCCGGCCAGGTGACCCGCACGGACCCCCACCGGCTCGTCCTCGACGATGAGCCGACCGGTGCGATCGAAGCAGTCCAGCGCCATCGCACCATCGAGTTGACCGTCCACGCCGGCGCTGGCCAGCACTCGACCATCGGTGGTGGTGACCATCGCGGCGCCATCGAAGAAGCCCGCCAGGGATTCGCACAAATCGCGCAGGGAGCCACCGGCGAGCACGATCCGCACGAGGAATCGGTGGACCTCGTCCTCGCGCTGTAGCAGGGCCGCCTGATGGTCCAAGACGGCATCGAGCACTTCCGAACGCAACGTTTCCAGGGCCTCGGCGTCCGCCGCGATGAGCAGCGGAATCGCCGTCCGGCGAGCAGCCCTGATCCACTCATCGACCGCTGAATAGGCGGTGGCGTCCAGGGCGAGGGCCGCGGCGCCAGCCGCCGCAAGTCGGGCCGTGACCTCCTCCGGACGCCCACAGCCAAGGTCGCCCCCGCCGGTCAGGCAGACGAGATGCTCGTGCAGGTCGGCTCCGCTCGATGGGGGAGCAATGTGCATGGAGGCACGCCGTACCCGTTGGCCCAGCCGCCCAGTCGCGACCTCGCACCGGCACCGCTGCGCGGCCGGGAGGGTGAGGATGCCGCCAACGGTCGGGCCGGCGCTCGCCGATGCTGGCAACATCTGAGACGGATCTGCCCGATCGTTGTCAACATTGGCCACCTGGCCACTCTAGCGGCCCTCGATACTGTCTCCTCATGGATCTCGGCGCTCCGACCCTGGCGGCCTCCTACTCGCCGCTCACCGCCGATCACGTGCACGGACCGGTGGAGGCCGGCGTCGTGCTGGCTGCCTTCTCGCGCGGTTTCTACGTTGGCCTGCCCGGGATCGCCTCGGTGCTGCCCGTGATCAGCTCGGACGCGGCGGCCCTCCCCACGGCCGTGCGCCTGGGGAAGAGATCCGATGAGATCGACTGGGGAGTTCGCGCCGGCCACATCGTTGCGGTTGGCCAGGGCCGCATAGAGCTCCCCGGCGCGGTGATCCACGCGGTGCGCGAGTGGCGGCCGGCCACCGTGCGGCGGCCCGAAACCGACGGCGACGGCGTCCATCCGCGGCGCTCATTGCGCAAGCGCTGGCGCGACTTGGACCGGGGCCTGGCCGAGCAGATCACCGAGGCAGTACGTAAGCCGTCGCGGGTGCGGGGCCTCATCGGCCGGGGCTACGGCCTGACGCCCAGCTGCGATGACGCTCTTGCTGGCGCGCTCCTGGTGGCCTACGGATTGGACCTCCCGCCGACCCTGGCCAAGGAGATCCGTCCGCTCACCCATCGCACCACCAGCCTGTCCGCTTCACTGCTGCACGCGGCCATGGACGGGTATGCCGTGCCGCAAGTCGCTGCCTTCGTCTCGGCCGCCGTGGCCGGCGATGCCAAGGCTGCCGAAGCGCTGCTGCCGCCGGTGCTCGCCATTGGGCACTCATCCGGGCGCGACCTCGTTGCCGGCGTCCTGGGTGCCCTTCGGGCTCTGGACCGCTCTTGATGCTCTGTCGGAAGGACTGTTGACGTGGACGATGTCACCGCCGTGTACCTGCGCTCGGGTGCCTACTACGACTCGGTGAGCCTGATGCAGGTATCGCGCACGGTCGCCGACACGGCGGGCGTCCTGGCGGCGCAGGTGGCCATGGCGACCGAACTCAACATCGAGGTGCTCACCACCATGGGCTTCGCCATCCCCGAAGGGGCGGCGGCCAACGACCTCGTCATCGCGTTGCGCGCGGCCAGCGTCGAAGGGCTGGCCGCCGGGGAAGCCGCGGTCGAGCTGGCCCTGGCCGAGCTTCGCTCCGGCCCGCGAGCAGGCTCGGGAGGCTTCGGTTCGGCCCCCGCACCTCGTACCCTGGGCGCCGCTGTCAAGCGCGGCGAGGCCACCCTGGCCCTGATTTCGGTACCGGGGCAACACGCCGTGACCGAGACCCTTGACGCCATCGAGGCAGGCGTCTCCGTGATGCTCTTCTCCGACAATGTCAGTCTCGAGGACGAGATTCGCCTCAAGGACACCGCAGCTGCTGCCGGGGTCTTGGTCATGGGTCCAGACTGCGGGACCGCGCTGGTCGGCGGGGTCGCCCTGGGTTTCGCCAATGTGGTTTCCGCCGGCGAGGTGGGCATGGTGGCCGCCTCCGGAACCGGCGCCCAACAGGTGATGTGCCTGCTGGATGCGGCCGGCGTCGGCATCAGCCACTGCCTTGGCACTGGCGGCCGCGACTTGAGTGCGGCCGTGGGCGGTCGCTCCACCCGAGCCGCCTTGGCTGCCTTGGCCGATGACCCCAACACCGGTCGCATCATCGTGGTGAGCAAACCGCCCGATGACGCTGTGCTGGAGGAGGTCACGGCATATGCCGCTGGGCTGGGTCTGGATGTGACCTGGGCGATCCTGGGCCCGGGCCGCCAGGATCTCACCGCAGCGGTGGAGGATTTCTTGCGGCACAGCGGGATTCACGTGCCGACCTGGCCTGCCGTGCTAGTCGATGAGCCGGGGCGCCTGGCTGCCGGTGCCGAGGGTGGGGGCCTGCGAGGGCTCTTCTGCGGGGGCACTTTGGCCGATGAGGCGATGCTCATTGCGCAGGAGCGGCTGGGTGCCATCTACTCCAACATTCCGTTGCGGGCCGACTGGGCGCTCGGGCCGGAGCTGCGATCGGCGGGCCACGTGGTGATCGATTTCGGTGATGATGGCCTGACGCAGGGGCGCGCGCACCCGATGATCGACCCATCGCTGCGCCTGGAGCGGATCGCTGCCGAGGCCGCCGATCCCACCTGCGGGGTGCTCTTGCTCGACCTCGTCCTCGGCCATGGCGCGCACCCTGACCCGGCTGCGGAGCTTGCTGAAGCGATCGGGAGCGCGCGCGCCCGAGCGGCCGGAGACGGCCGCAGCCTGCCGGTCGTGGTTTCGCTGACGGGAACCGATCGCGATCCCCAGGACGCCGCTCGATCAACCCAACTGCTGGCAGCCGCCGGTGCCAGCGTGCTGCGCTCTAATGCCGAAGCCACTCGACTAGCCCTCGACCTGCTCACCGGAGTGACGCCATGACCAGCCCCCCACTGCAGGGACTTCTGCACACCGAACCCGTCGTTGCGACCGCTGGCGTGTCGCTCTTTGCGGAGGCGCTGCGCGATCAGGCGGTGGCGGTCGCCGAGACCGACTGGATGCCGCCGATGGCCGGCACCGAGGCTGAGCTCGCCCGGGTCATGGCGGACCCGAGGCGAGCCGCAGCCAACGCGCTGGCCCATGCGCGCATGGTGGCTGCCGAGGCGTCCTTGGTGGACGTGCGCCCAGCCGCGCAGTGCCTGGGTCTGGAACGAGGCACCTTCCTGCATGCGGGACCGCCGATCGAGTGGGCGCGCGCGTCCGGACCGATGCGCGGAGCCCTCATTGGCGCGGCCCTCTTTGAAGGACTTGCCGACACCCCGCAGGAGGCGGAGCGCCAACTGGAACGTGGGGCCTTCGACCTCGAGCCCTGCCACCACCGTGATGCCGTCGGGCCCATGGCCGGAGTGGTTTCGCCCTCGATGTGGATGTACGAGTTGCGCGACGAGGTGCATGACAACACCTCGTGGTGCTCCCTGAACGAGGGCCTGGGCAAAGTGCTGCGCTACGGGGCCTACGGTCCGGAGGTGATCGAGCGCTTGCACTGGATGACCCGGGTGCTCGGGCCGCTGGTGCAGCAATCCGTGCGCGCCACCGGCCCCGTCGATATCAAGGGGATCATCGCCCAAATGCTGCAGATGGGCGACGAGGGGCACAACCGTAATCGCGCCGGCTCCCTGATGCTATTGCGTGAGCTCCTGCCCGGGCTGATCACTGCCCAGGCTCCCGCCAGTGACGTTGCCGAGGCGGTGCGCTTCTCTGGAGCCAATGAGCACTTCTTCCTCAACGTGGGTATGCCGGCCTGCAAACTTGCGACGCTGGCAGCGCACGGCATACCCGGGTCGACGATCGTGACCACGATGGCCCGAAATGGCACCGACTTCGGCATTCGGGTCTCGGGAACTGGCGATGCCTGGTTTACCGGGCCGGCGAATACCCCGCAGGGTCTCTTCCTGGGGGACTACGGGCCGGAGGATGCCAACCCCGACATTGGCGACTCGGCGATCACCGAGACCGGGGGGATCGGCGGCTTCGCGATGGCCGCGGCGCCGGCGATCGTGAAGTTCGTGGGCGGTGATGTGCCCTTCGCGCTGGAGGCGACCCAGCGGATGTACGCGATCACCCAAGGCGAGCACACGGCATACACCGTGCCGATCTTGGAGTTCCGTGGGACGCCGACCGGCATTGACGTGACCAAGGTGGTGCGCACCGGAATCCTCCCTCAGATCAACACCGGGATGGCGGGCGCGGTCGCGGGAACCGGTCAGGTCGGGGCCGGATTGGTGACTCCACCGCAGGAGTGTTTCCCGGCCGCCTTGACTGCTCTCGCGGTTGCTCTTCCGGACTAATGCCACTCTGGCAGGATGAGCGGCGTGAGCGCACAAATCCTCGACGGCAAGGCCATCCTCGACACCATCAAGGGCGAGTTGCGCGAGCGGGTCGTGGCGCTCGCTGAGCGCGGCATACAGCCGGGGCTTGGCACCATCTTGGTGGGCGATGACCCCGGTTCGCAGTGGTATGTCGGTGCTAAGCATCGCGACTGCGCCGAGATCGGACTGCGCAGCTTCCGCCACGACCTGCCGGCCGACTCGAGCATGGCGGACGTCCTGGCGGTGATCCAGCAGCTCAATGCCGACCCCGAGTGCACGGGCTTTATCGTCCAGCAACCCACCGGCTTGGACGAGCATGCGCTCCTCTCGGCGGTGGATCCCCGCAAGGACGTCGACGGACTGCACCCCACCAACCTGGGTTGGCTCGTGCTGGGGCGCCCGGCCCCGCTGCCCTGCACGCCGGTGGGCTGTATCGAGTTGCTGCGCCGGTATGACGTGCCGATCGCCGGGGCGCATGTCGTGGTGGTCGGGCGGGGGCTGACAGTCGGCCGTCCGATCGGCCTGATCCTGACCCGGCGCTCAGAGAATGCGACGGTCACGCTGTGCCACACCGCTACCCGCGATCTTGCTGCTGAGGTGCGCCGCGCAGACATCGTCATCGCCGCCGCCGGCGTGCCGGGAGTGGTCACCGCCGACATGGTCAAGCCGGGCGCCGCGGTTCTCGACGTGGGCGTCTCGCGCATCGTTGAGGAGGACACCGGCCGCACCAAGGTCGCCGGTGATGTCGCCGACGACGTTCGCGAGGTGGCCGGCTGGATCAGCCCGAACCCTGGTGGCGTGGGTCCGATGACCCGAGCGATGCTGCTGAGCAATATCGTCGAGATTGCCGAGCAGCAGGCGGCCGCCGCGGGATGACCGGTCCGTCGAGCGGGTCAACCCCGGACAGCGCCGTTGGCCGCGGCTCTGATGCTCCTCCGCGCAACACCACACTCGGGCTGTGGTGGGTCGTGGCGGCGGGCGTCGCGATCGGCCTCGGCCTCGCGGCGATGGATCACATGTGGCGGGCAACTGCCGTCATCGCGGCCGCTCTGGTGGCCGGGGCCGTCATTCGAGTTCTCGCACCGGCCCCCCTGGCCGGCGGCTTGCGAAGCCGCCGGGCACAGGTGGACGCCGCGATCCTTCTGGTGCTGGCCATTGCCGTGGCGCTCTCGGGTTTCACCCTCGATCTGACCGCCAAGGTCTAGTCAGCCATCGTCTGGCCAGCCCAGGGCACCGATCAGATCAGGCCGAGGTCCTTGACCTGATCGCGCTCTCCGGCCAGCCGGGCCAGCGACGCTTCGATCCGCTGACGGCTGAAGTCGTTGAGGTCAAGGCCCTGGACGATGGCGTACTCGCCATTCTCCACGGTGCACGGGAAGGAGCTGATCAGGCCCTCGGGGAGACCGTAGGAGCCATCGCTGGGCACGGACATGGAGACGACCTCGCCGTTGGTGCCGAGCATCCAGTCGCGCATGTGGTCGATCGTGGCGTTGGCTGCGGAGGCCGCCGAGGACAGTCCGCGGGCTTTGATGATGGCGCCACCACGGGTCGCAACCATGGGGATATAGGTCTCGGAGATCCAGGCCTCATCGACCAGTTCTGCCGCCACCTGCCCACGCACCGTGGTGTGGAAGAGGTCGGGGTACATCGAGTCGTCGTGGTTGCCCCAGATCGCCAGGCCCTTGATCTCGTCCACGGGGACCTCGAGCTTCTTGGCGAGCATCGACTTGGCCCGGTTGTGGTCGAGCCGGGTCAAGGCGTTAAAGCGCTCGCGGGGGATGTCGGGGGCATTCGACATCGCGATCAGGGCGTTGGTGTTGGCCGGGTTGCCGGTGACCAGGATCTTGACGTCGTCCGCGGCGACCTTGTTCAGGGCAGCACCCTGGCCGGTGAAGATCTTGCCATTGGCGGCGAGCAGGTCGGCGCGGTCCATGCCCTCCTTACGGGGCATGGCACCCACGAGCATGGCCGCATTGACACCGTCGAAAACCTGCTCCGGGTCATCCCCGATGACGACATTGGCCAGGGTCGGGAAAGCGCAGTCGTCCAGCTCCATGACGACACCCTCAAGAGCCCCAAGCGCGGGGGTGATCTCGAGCAGTCGCAGCTCGATCGGGGTGTCCGGGCCGAGCAGGCTGCCGCTGGCGAGACGGAAAAGCAGGCTGTAACCGATCTGGCCGGCGGCGCCGGTGACGGCGACCTTGACGGGTGTGGTGCTCACGGTGAATGCGCCCCTTCGCGGGTCGAGGGAATGGTCCACCCATGACGTTAGCAGCGCCGCCTGCGCTCGCGTGCTCGAGGTGCTCAGCCGGTCCCTGGGCGCCCTCGGACGTGGTCGCCGGTCGGCGCCTGCGCGCACCAAAGACGACGGTGGGGTCGGCTCCGCGTCGGAGCCAACCCCACCGTCAGTGAGTGCTTGGGTTTTGGCCTAGCGAGCCGCGTCCGGGTCGACGCCCTCCGCCACGCGCAGATCCACGACGTCGATCTCACCGGAGATATCGCGGTCCCGGCGGTCCACGCCGGTGACCAGGTGGAAGGTCGCACCGGCAATGGCCGCACCCACGATCGGCGCCAGCCAGAAGGCCCACAACTGTCCGGGGGCTCCCGCGCCATTGAAGAAGGCCACAGCGGTCGAACGGGCCGGGTTGACCGACGTGTTGGAGATCGGGATGGAGATCAGGTGGATGAGGGTCAGGCCGAGACCGATCGCAATCGGGGCAAAGCCGTCAGGGGCGCGCGAGTCAGTGGCACCCAGGATGATGTAGAGGAAGACCGCGGTCAGGATCGCCTCGGCCACCAGCACCGCCATCAGCGAGTAGCCCCCCGGGGAGTTCTCGGCGTACCCATTGGCCGCCATATGGCCGGTCGGGTCGAAGCCGTCCTTGCCCCGGGCGATGCCCCACAGGGCCAGACCGGCCACCAGGCCACCGGCCACCTGAGCGACGATATAGCCGGGGACATCGCGCCACTCGAAGCGCTTGGCGACGCTGAGTCCGATCGTGACCGCCGGGTTGAAGTGCCCCCCGGAGATGTGGCCCACGGCATACGCCATGGTGAGCACGGTCAAACCGAACGCGAGCGCGACCCCGAGGAAGCCGATGCCGAGCAGCATGCTCTGGCCGGCGACAAGGTTCCCGGCGAGGAATGTCGCGGCGAAGATCGCCGATCCGCAACCGCCGAAAACGAGCCAGAAGGTGCCGAGAAATTCGGCTCCGAGACGCTGGACCTGCGTGGGTGTAGTCATGATGGCCATTCTGCCCACACTTGGCGCGCGGGTGGGAGAGGCATGCCGCGGGCGGCGCGCCGCAGCACGCCGCCCGGTGGGCACAC
>WBZP01006746.1_pt1 | contig 11278 bp, 10 predicted proteins | sample 5204301 | NCBI WGS metagenome assembly WBZP01 (sample SAMN12412401, study PRJNA552823) | activated sludge metagenome | isolation source: activated sludge from nitrification reactor of wastewater treatment plant... | place: USA: Pennsylvania | collected 2017
GGTCGTAGGAATCCTGTTCGGCCTCGCACTCCACTCGACTTTCCAGCGTTATCGCAAAGAGTTCTACGGGTAGCGGAAAATGAATGATTCCTCGACCTGACGATTGGTGGCCCCGCGGCGTGGCCGCCGCATCTCATCGCGCCCTCCGCCACCGCGGCCTCTCAATGGGCGAAGATCGATCAGGCCCAGAGGGCACTGATCGGCAGGGCCCACAGAGTCTCGTCGAACCGGATCCGCGCCGTGCCGGTGTGCAGGACGACCCCGGCCACGAACCGCTCCCCCGTGGCCTCCCGCAACCACTCCAGGTGGGCGGCGTCGGAACGGCGGGGCGACGAGGTGGCCTTGATCTCGATGCCAGCGACGCGGCGGGCTCCGTACTCCACGACGAGGTCGACCTCGTGGCCGCCGCCTCGCTCGCGCGCGTGGAACAGCCGGGGCTGGTGACGGGTGAAGGGGAGTTCGGCACGCAGTTGCGCGGCGACGAAGGTGTCGAGCAGGCGACCGAGAACATCGCCGTCCCGGATGACCGAGGTGGGGGTCATGGTCATGATGCCCGCGACGAGCGACGGATCGGTCAGATAGCGCTTGGGGGCGCGGACCAGCCGGGTCAGGCGGTTCGATGTCCACGCCGGCACGAGGTCGAGCACCAACAGGTTGGCCAGCAGAGTCTGATAGGCCACCGCGGTGCGGCGGTCGATGCCCGCGGCCGACGCGACCGTGACGTCACTGGGCTGGCCCGCCGTGTTCAGCGCCTCGACCTCGAGGTATCGCCTTAGCCGCAAGGGGTCTCGGGGTGTTCCGAGGCCAGGGGCATCACGGGTGACGAGCTGGTCGAGGTACCCGGCGATCCACTGCTGGCGTTCCGGCGGGGCCAGATGGAGCGCGGGCTCGGGGAACCCGCCACGCACCGCCGCCTCGACGTAGCCGAGCAGATCCCAGGCGGCTGGGGCGGGGCTGCCACTCAGCGAGCCCTCGGCCAGACGATCGAGGAACAGTTCGCTGTCCACCTCTCCGGCGAGCTCGCGTTCGCTCAGACCCGACATCGGCAGCCTGATCAGCCGTCCCGTACCGGGCCAACTCGCGGTCTCCAAGTCGGCCCGCACGCTGCCGGTGAGCAGGAACCGCCCAGGCCCGCGCTCGTCGTCCACCGCCCTCTTGATCGCACCGAGGACCTCCGGCACGTCCTGCCACTCGTCGAGCAGCACCGGCGTCGTCGCCGTCCGCAGCGCCGCGTCAGGGTCGGCGCGGAACGCTGCGGCTTCGAGGGGGCGGTCGAGCCGGACGGTCTCGGCTGCGTGGCGGCGGGCGGTCGTGGTCTTGCCGCAGGCGCGCGGCCCGACAACGTTGATGGCGGGGAAGCGGGCCAGAAGATCGGTCAGCCGCCGGTCTGCCAGTCGGGCGACGTAGCTGTCCACACGCTCAATGTACATTCTGACGGGCACTCAATGTACATTTTGACGGCCCGCGAATGTACATTCTGACGCCGCGGGCGCTGTCTGTCTGGCGTCCAGCCACCCGCCGACCCACGCCTCGCCGAGGGTCAGGGGCGCCCCGGGTCCTCGCCCACCCGCACCGTCAGCATCGGCAGGAACACCTGGACCACCGGGCCGATCCCGAGCGCGTAGAGCACGGTGCCGATGCCGACGGTTCCGCCGAGCAGCCAGCCCAGGGCGACCACGGTGACCTCGAGACTGGTCCGGACGAGCCGGATCGAGCGCCCGGTGCGCCGGGCCAGCCCGGTCATCAGCCCGTCGCGTGGGCCGGGGCCGAGCTGGCTGCCGATGTAGAGGGCGCCGGCGATGCCGTTGCCGACGATCGAGACCACCAGCACCGCCAGCCGCGCTGCGAGCGAGTCCGGGGTGTGGGTCACGGCCAGCGTCGCGTCGATCGCCACCCCGATCACGATCGCGTTGAGCACCGTGCCCAGGCCCGGCCACTGCCGCAGCGGGATCCACAGCAGCAGCACGACGAACGACACCACGATGCTCATCGCCCCGTACGCCAGCGGGATGTGCCGGGTCAGCCCCCAGTGCAGCACCCCCCACGGCTCGAGCCCGAGGTTCGCCCGCACCATGCCGGCCATCGAGACGCCGAACAGCACCAGACCCACGTTCAGCTGCACCAGCCGGTGCACCAACCGCCCGGCGCGCAACTGCTGCATCGGCGTCATCGGCGCCAGCTGGACCCGCCGACCCAGCCCCCCGCGCAGCTGACCCACTGCCGAACCGAGCATCGGGTTCCTCCTCGCCGCGCGCCGTCCGGCGCACCCTACGCGGACGGCGCCCCCACCCGCCCGGGTGCCCACGAACCGGACGGCGGGTGCCCGGCCGGGCGGACGGCGTCCGGTCGGCGATGCTGTCGGTGGCGCGTGCGAGGGTGCGCGGCATGGGAGTGAACAACCGGCAGCGCCGGGCGGCGAAGGCGAAACAGCGGGCACGGACGGCGCGTGGGTACGCCGCCCGGCAGGCGGGGGCGGGTCGCCCGGGCGGCCCGGCGGGCCCGCTCGATCTGGGGGACCTCGACCTGGGGAGCATCGACTGGGGTCCGCTCGAGGACTGTGAGGACGGCGTCTGGGACGACGATCCGTGGCTGGCGCCTACACCCGAGCCGGTCACCGTCCGGGCGAACCGGCTGATCGGTGAGGTGCTCGATCTCCTCGACCGCTCCCACGCGGGGCGGATGAAGTACGAGGGTGCCCCGTTCCCGCTGCGGGTGGCTCAACGGATCGATGAGCTGATCGATCTCGATGGGTCGCCGTCCGATCGCCGTGACGTGGAGCTCGCGGTGATCGCCACGGTCGACTCCGGGTTCGACCACGTGTGGCGTCACGGGTGGGAGCCGGTCGACCTGCACCGGGTGGTCTCGCGGTCGCAGCGGGCCGAGCACGTCGCGGTGTTCCACGACCTGATGGCGCGGCAGCTGGCCCGGTACGCCCCGGCGACGCTGGACGCGCGGTGGCCGGGTCAACTGGCCGAGCTCGGGGCGCGCGTGTGGTGGCCCGCCGACGCCCTGCCGCTGTCGGCCCGTGGGGTCGGGCCGGCGTGGGAGGGCCGGGTCGGGGTGGCCCTGGAGGTGGCCCACCTGCTGCTGAGGCTGCCGTCGATCCAACCGGTGGGGGCGGCGCCGGGGGCCGCCTTGCCGGCCGCGGCGAAGGGACGGCCGCGGGTCGACGAACGGATCCTCAGCCGGGTGCGCGCCCTGCTGGCCAAGGCCGAGTCGACCCCCTACGAGGCAGAGGCCGAGACCTTCACCGCCGGGGCCCAGGCGCTGATGGCCCGACACAGCATCGACGCGGCGCTGCTGGCGGCCGCCGATGCCGCGGCCGGTCTCGGCGGCGAGACGCCGCTGCCCCGGCGGATCGGCATCGAGGCCCCCTACGAGGACGCCAAGATGCTGCTGCTCGTGGTGGTCGCCGGGGCGAACCGGTGCCGCACGGCGTGGTCGCAGCACTTCGGGTTCGCCACGGTCGTCGGCCACCCCGGCGACCTCGAAGCGGTGGAGACGCTGTTCACCTCGCTGCTCGTCCAGGCGACGGCCGCGGTGGGTCGCGAGGGCTCGCGCAGCGACCGGTACGGACGTTCGCGCACCCGCGCCTTCCGGTCCTCCTTCCTGACGGCCTACGCCCACCGCATCGGCGAGCGGCTGACCGAGGTGACCAAGGCCGAGACCGAGGCGGCCGCGGCCGACCCCAGCCGCACCGGCGGGCGCGACCTGGTGCCCGTGCTCAAGCACCGCGAGGAGGCCGTGGAGGCCGCCTTCGACACGCTGTTCCCGACGGGTCTGCGCTCGCGCACCCTCGGCTCGGTCACCGACGCCGAGGGCTGGCACTCAGGCCGTCTCGCCGCGGATCGGGCCTCGCTGGCGATGGGGGCCGCCGTGGAGGGTGGTACTCCGTATCGGTAGATGGATGCCGCCGGTCGATGGGTACCGTGGTGGAATGGCGCTCGACATCTCGCGCAAGGTCACGACGATCCGGGACGTCGTCTGCGCCTATGGGGCCTTGCCGGGGGGTGCCCCGGATGCTCCGGATCGGATCACCGCGGTGGAGGATCTCTACGACGCCGTCACCGGCCTGCCGCGGTGATCGTCGTCTGGTCGTCTGGTCGGCTCTAGCCCAGTACCTCGTCGACGTAGCACCACCGCCACGCCTCACCGGGTTCGAGGCTGCGCATCACCGGGTGCCCGGTCTGCTCGAAGTGGGCGGTGGCGTGCTTGCCCACCGACGAGTCGCAGCAGCCGACGAAACCGCACCGGGTGCACAGCCGCAGGTGCACCGGGGTCGTGCCGTCCCGCTCGCACCAGGTGCACCCGGTCGAGGCGGGCACCGCCGACTCCGGTTCCGCGGCGAGATGGTCGCAGTTGCGGCTCACCTGGTGCGGAGCGGTCAGCAGTGCCGACGTGAGCCGGCCCCTCCGGGCGGCGCTCCACAGCAACGCCGCCTCCTCGGCGTCGAGGGCGCGCTGGACGTCGGCCAGCACCTGCTGGTCGACCTGCCCGCGCCCGCGGATCGCCCCCAGCTTGACCCGCTCGGCGCCGATCATCGCCAGCCGAAGCCGGCGGTAGGTCTCGCTCGGCGTCTCCGAGGTCAGATCCCCACCGGTGCCCAGCCGTTCCCACACCCGGTTGACCCGGGCCTGCGACTGCGTGCGCAACGCCGCCACCACGGCGGGGTCGGCGTCCGGCAGGGCCTCGACCGCGGCCAGACCGGCGGCCGTCGTCGCCTGCAGCACGGTGGCCTCCTGCAACGCGTCCTCGCGCGGGTCGGGGCCGCTCACCTGCAGCCGCCTCGCCAGCCACGGCAGCGAGAACCCTTGGACCGCAAGGGTTCCCACCGTCACCACGAGGGCGGTCAGCACCAGCACCGGCCGGTGCGGGGTCGACTCGGGCAGGGTCAGCGCCGCGGCCAGGGTGACCACCCCGCGCATCCCCGCCCACGACCCGATCAGTGCCCCGCGCATCCGGGCCGCCCGGTCGACGCGCATCTGGGCCGACCGGTCGGCCGTGCCGCCGCGACGTCCCTCCCGCCACAACCCCAGCCACGCGTACGGCACCACCCACAGCGGCCGCAGCAGCAGCACCGCCACCAGCACCGCGACGGCGACACCCACCGCCCGCCCGACCGTCAGGGAATCGGCGTCGACGGCCTCGACGATCCACCGCATCTGCAACCCGATCAGCAGGAACACCGCGTTCTCGAGCAGGAAGGTGATGCTCGACCAGTTCGTCCGCTCCGAGAGCCGCGACGCGGCGTCCTGCAGCGCCACCGACCTGTGCGCGAGCAGCAGCCCGGCCGTCACCACGGCCAGCACCCCCGAGGCGTGCACCGCCTCGGCCGGCACGTAGGCGACGAACGGGACGGCGAACGACAGCGCCGTGTCGGCCGTCGGCTCGGTCAGGTGCTTGCGCACCACCCCGAGGACGATGAACACCGCCCAGCCGATGCCGACCCCACCGACGACGGCCCACCCGAAGTCGCGGACGACGTCCAGCGCCTCGACCGGCCCGGCCGCGGCGTGCGCGGAGGCCAGACCTGCCGCCGCGAGCGCAGTCCGCAGGGTCACCAGCGCCGTCGCGTCGTTCAGCAACGACTCGCCCTCGAGGATCGTCGTGATCCGGCGGGGCAGCCCGATCCGGCGCGCCACGGCGGTGGTCGCCACCGCGTCGGGCGGCGCCACGATCGCGCCCACCGCCAGCCCCACCGCGAACCCGACCGGCAGCAGCCAGGTCACCAGCAGCGCCACGCCCGCGGCCGTGAACAGGACGAGCCCCACCGAGAGCCCGAGGATCGGCCCGAGCTGGGCTCGCACGTCGATCAGCGAGGTGCCGAGTGCGGCGGCGTAGAGCAGCGGCGGCAGCAGCCCGACCATCACCACCTCGGGCGACATGGTCAGCTGGGGGATGCCCGGCAGGTAGGAGGCGACCACCCCGACCCCGAGCAGGGCGAGCGGGGCCGGCAGCCCGACCGGCTCGCACAGCCGGGCGACCACGATCACCGTGACGGCGACGGCCACCAGCGTGAGGGCGAGGTGCATCCGGCCATTCTGGCCGAGCTGTCGTCGCGGGCCACCAGCACCGTGACCAGCGCGAGCAGCGGCGGGGCCGTCAGCAGCACCACCGTGCCGACCGTGCTCGGCGCCTGCCACGACCGGGTCAGCAGGTGCGCCGACGGCGCCACCACCAGCGCGATCGTCGCCGGCAGCCGCCACGGGTGGGCACCCGCGGGCACCATCGCCACCCCGGCCAGACCCAGCAGCAGCACCGGCAGCCAGTAGTAGCCGAGGTCGAGCGGGTCGAGGAGCAGTCGCACGAGCTGCGCCGCGAGCGGGACCAGCCACACGGCGTCCGGGGTGTGCCGGGTCCGGTACGCGACCACCGCGGCCACCAGCACGGTCGCCGCCGCCTGCAGCACCCGCGGCGCCCAGCCGACCGGGCTGCCCTCCGGCAGCACGAGGGAGACGACCGCCCCGCGGAACACCGGCCATCGGTGCGCGAACAGCGTGAAGTGCCCGCTCAGCACGAACGGCAGGTAGACCAGCGTCGCGGTCACGCCGGCCAGCACGAACCGGACGGCGAGCCGGATGAGTGGGGGCGGCGTCCGGTCGATCATGAGCACCGGTGCCCCGAGCACCCCCCAGAGCTCCCACCCGCCGGACGTACCGATCAGGACGGCTGCGGCGAGGGGCCGCCCGCGGCGGATCAGCAGGCCAGCGGCGAGCCAGTGCAGCGGGATCGCCAGTTGGGCGAGATGCCCACAGTCCCAGGCGATCTCGGGGAGGCGGAGCACCTGGGCGATGGCCAGGGCGGTCAGCAGCAGCCCGGGCGCCTCGCCCCGGCCCGCCCAGCGCCGGAGCCACCGGTACCCCAGCACCATGCCGATCGCCAGCACGCCGGCCATCGCCGCCGACAGCACCGCCGCCGTCGGGTGGCTGTACTGCCAGAAGCTCATGTCGTGCTGGTGGCCCTGGGGCAGCAGCACCCACGACCCGAGCAGCTCGAACGGCCCGGCCTGCATCCACGGGTCGGCGTAGGGCTCGCCGAAACGCCCGTCCAGGATCGCCTGCCCGGCGGCGGCGAACCGGATCAGGTCCTCGGGGGCGAGCGCGGTGACCCGGATGCCGTTCAGGATCGTGGTCGGCACCAGCAGCAGCGCGAGCGGCGCCCACCACGGCCAGCGGCCGAGCCGCGCCGGGGCGGCGGTCTGCCCGGTGACGGCGGTGCCCACGGTGAGGGCGTCGTCCACTCGGCCGGCCGACTTTACCGACGAGGGCGGGATCACGGGTGTCCGGGACGTGGCCGAGCCGTGGCTGGTGCCGACTCGACCCGTTCGGCTTAGCCTGCCCCGATGGAGGTCGAGATCCGCCCGGCGCTCGGGAACTACGACGGGTTCTTCGAGGTCGTCGGGGTCAAGAAGCCCGGTGGTCGCGGGTGCTGGTGCATGGCCTACCGCGACAGCCGGGTCGGGAACGACGACCGCCCGGCGTACATGCGCGCCGAGTGCGAGACCGCGCCAGGGCCCGGAGTGCTCGCCTATGTGGGTGGCGAGCCCGCGGGGTGGTGCTCGGTGGCGCCGCGGTCGAGCTACCGACGGCTGATGAACTCGCGCACCATCCCGTTCGTCGACGACCGCGACGCGTGGAGCGTGGTGTGTTTCGTGATCCGCCCGCCGTATCGCCGGCAGGGGCTGATGCACGACCTGCTGGCCGGCGCGGTGCGCCACGCCGCCGAGCACGGGGCCGAGGTGGTCGAGGGTTACCCGGTGCTGACGGCCGGCACCCGGGTGGACGTGATCAGCGGCTACGTCGGGACGACCACCCTGTTCGAGCGGGCGGGGTTCGAGCCGGTGCTGGAGACGTCCGCGCACTCGGGTGGGCGGGTGCGCTGGCTGATGCGGCGCGAACTCGCCTGAGACCGTGCTCGATCTGTGTCGCTGACGAGCACGGATCGAGCACGATCTCCGGGGGACGGCCGGTCAGGAGGTCGAGCCGGGCGCCTCGACGGGGCCGATCGTGGGGCGCACCCCGGTACAGACCTGCAGCGGGGCGGGGACGAAGACCAGTTTCCGCGACCCCGGCGCGTAGACCCGCAGCCCCGCCACCGGCGCCTGCGAGCACGGGGTGGCCGTCGGCGGCTCGTACCCGGTGCCGTTGGCCACCAGAAACTGCGCCGCGCCCTGCCCGCCCGGGGCGAGGGCCAGCAGCGGGATGGTGGCGGGCCGGCGGGCGGCGTCGGTGCCGACTTGTTGGTGATCGGCCCCGGCCAGCGCCACCCCGGGGTATCCCTGCAGAAGGCACTCGGTCGGCCCGGTGTTGGTGAAGAGGATCTGCACGCCGGCGGTGCCCATCGCGGCGTCGAGCTGCCCGGCGGTCACCCGGATCGTGGCATCGGTGCACGCCTGCACCCCCGGCGAGACGCTCGGGGACCGATCCGGGGTGGTCGGGGTCGGCGTGGGTCCGGGGCTGGTGGGGTCGGGGTTGGTGAGGGAACGCGTGGGTCCGGGGGCGGTGGCCGAGCCCGCGGGCAGGGCCGTGCTCGTCTCGCCGCCGGGCAGCAGGTTCAGCGCCACCGAGGCCCCGATCACCACGGCCGCCAGCCCACCGACCCCCGCCGCCGCCCGGCGCCGCCGCCGGATCACCCGACCTCGCCGGATGGCGAGGTCGGCCAGGTCGGCCGGCGGTGGCGCCGACCGGTAGGAGAGGTCGGGCCGCTCGGGCCCGGGCTCCGTGCCGCTCATGACTGCTCTCCCCTCGCCGAGGCGCCGGTCTCGTGGCGCATCCGGGTCATCGCCCGGCTGGCGGTGCTCTTCACGGTGCCCGTGGCGATGCCGAGCTCGGCGGCGATCTCGCTCTCCGACAGATCGAACCAGTACCGCAGCACGATGACCGCCCGCTCGCGCCGGGTCAGCCCCGCGAGCGCCCGGCGCACCAGGTCGCGCCGGACGATGTCGATCGACGGGTCGGCCGCCGTCGGGTGCGCGGTCAGGTCCGACAGCGGCGCCTCCCGCCAGCGCCGCCGGCGCCACCAGTCGAGATAGCTGTTGAGCATCGCCTTCCGCACGTACGCCTCGGGGCGGCCCTCGCGCACCGACGCCCATTTCAGGTACGTGCCGACGAGGGCGTGCTGCAGCAGGTCCTCCGCGCGGGAGCGGTCGCCGACGAGCAGTTCGGCACCGTGCAGCAGCCGCGCCGAGTTCGCCCGCACGAAGTCGGTGAACTCCGCCTCGACGCTGATGCCGCTGCTCACGGACGGGTGCACTCCTGTGGGGGCCGGCCCGGACGGCGCCGGACAGGGGTGCTGTCGGGTCGCCGCGCCCGGGGACGGGTTCCGTTGACCGGCCGTCCGGACGACGGGCTCCAGGATGACGGTCACGTCCTGCTCCGCACGGCTCGGGGGCGAGAGTAGCGCCGGTCAGCCGCGGACATCGCGGGCGGGGTGCGTCGTCTGGCCCATGGTGTGCTCCCGAGTGATGGTGTGCTCCCGACTGGCTCGGGCTCCGACACCACCTCGACGCCGCACCCCCGCCGGAGGTTCTGTCACACCGCCAGGGTCTTCTCGGCCGTCTCGCCGCTGGGCCGCCCGGCCGCCCCACGCGGGGCGATCAGCGCCACCACCACCGCGCCGATCACCGCGATCACGGCGGCGGTGCCGAGCGCCGTCCCGATGCCGTCGACGAAGGCCGCCCGCGCGGCGGCCGCGAGCTGCTGCCCCAGAGGGCCGAGCCGGCCCAGCTCGGGGGAGGACGTGAAGGCGACCGACCGCAGGACGACGTCCTGGGCCTGCGCGGGCAGCTGCGGCAGGGCGTCGACGACGGGACGCATCGCGTCGCGGTAGCTCTGGTTGAGCGCGCTGCCGAGGATGGCGATGCCGAAAGCCGACCCCAGCTCGCGCGCGGTGTCGTTGACCGCCGAGGCGACCCCCTGCTTGCTCGGCGGCAGCGAGGCGGTGACCGCGGTGGTCGACGGCGTGCCGGCCAGCCCCATCCCGAAGGCGAAGATGCCCAGCCCGATCGCGAACTGGGCGTAAGGGGAGTCGAGCGCCAGCCGCGACAGCACGAACAGCCCGGTCGCGCTGAACAGCAGCCCGACCGGCACGACGCGGCGGAACCCGATCCGCGCGGCGACGTGGGGCGCCGTCCGGGCGGTCGGGAGCATCACCAGCGGGAGCGGCAGACACGCGGCGGCCGCCTTCAGCGGCGAGTACCCGGCGACGAACTGCAGGTACTGCAGGCCGACGAAGAACATCCCGAACGAGCAGAAGAACTGGACGGTGATGGTCAACGAGCCGGCGGTGAACCCGCGGACGGCGAACAGCCGCGGGTCGAGCAGCGGGTGCTCCTGGCGCAGCTCCCAGGTCACGAACGCGGCGCCGGCGAGCAGCCCGACCGCGATCGGGGCGAGGGTGAGCGCGTCGGACCAGCCGCGCTCGGGGCCCTCGATGATGCCGAACACGATGCCGCCGACCGCCACCAGCGACAGCAGCCCGCCGACGACGTCGAGCGCGACGTGGCCCTCGTTCGAGTCCGGCACGACGGCGAGCGTGCCGGCCAGGCCGAGCGCGGCGAGGGCGACGTTGAGGGCGAAGAAGGAGTTCCAGGCGAAGTACTGCAGCAGCAGCCCGGCGCCGAACAGGCCGAGCACCGCGCCGCCCCCGGCCATGCCGACCCAGACCCCGATCGCCTTGGGGCGCTCGGCCTCGGGGAACGACGTCGTGATGATCGACAGCGTGGTCGGCATGATCGCGGCGGCACCGACCCCCATCAGTGCCCGGACGGCGATCAGCCGGGTCGGGTCGTCGGTGACGGTGCCGAGGGCGGCGGCCAGGCCGAACAGCAGCAACCCGGCAGCGAGCAGCCGCTTGCGCCCGAACCGGTCGCCGATCGCCCCGGCGAGGAACAGCAGCCCGGCGAAGACCACCGTGTAGGCGTCGACGATCCAGGTCAGCTCGGTCTGGCTGGCGCCGGTGGAGCGGGCCAGGTCGGGGATCGCGACGTTGAGGCCGCTCACCGCCGACACCACGGTCATCAGCGACAGGGCGACCACGGCGAGGACGGCGCGGGTGCGGCCGGGCGTCAGGGTGGCGGGCTGCTCGAGATCTGGGGTTCCACGCATGTGGAAATAGTGATTCCACGTGCGTGGAATTGTCAAGCGGGGCAGGGCGTGGCAACCTCGACGCGAGGTTGGCGCCGGTTCCAGGTCGGCGTCGCTGCGAGGGTGGCGTCGCTGCGAGGGTGGCCCGAGGAGGTGGACGGCGATGGCCGGTGCGCGCGGGCCACGGCCGGGCG
>WBZP01005326.1_pt2 | contig 11275 bp, 10 predicted proteins | sample 5204301 | NCBI WGS metagenome assembly WBZP01 (sample SAMN12412401, study PRJNA552823) | activated sludge metagenome | isolation source: activated sludge from nitrification reactor of wastewater treatment plant... | place: USA: Pennsylvania | collected 2017
TTCAAAATACTATGATTATGCAGCCACTTGCCGGATGGAATTCCTGACCAGCCAGGGCCTGTCCATGCAGGTGATGCAGGAACATCATATCGGGCCGATACTGTTCAGGGAAGAATGTTCTTTTAAAAAGGAGATCAGGTTTGGGGATATCATAACTGTCACATTGAAAGTATCAAAAGCGAGTGAAAACTTTGCCAGGTGGAGCATTGAGCATGAAATATATAAGAATGGAGATCAGCTGGCAGCACTTACAAGTATTGATGCTGCCTGGATGGATACGCACAGAAGAAAGCTTGTAGTTCCTCCGCCAGTGATTCAATCTATTTTTGAAAAAGCCCCAAAATCAGAGCAATTCCATTTTATAAAAACCAGGTAACAAAAAAAAGTTTATGATCGCTCCCGCGGTACAATTATATAAGAATGCCTATACCGGGTTAACACGCCGCATCTGGCTGTTGAGCATTGTTATGCTCATCAACAGGAGCGGAACAATGGTATTGGCATTTATGACTTTGTACTGCAGGCACCTTGGCTTTACAACACAACAGGGTGGGCAGGTAGTTGCTATTTATGGGATAGGCGCTGTTGTTGGGGCATTCCTGGGAGGGAAGATTTCTGACAGGTTCGGATTTTATTATACCCAGTTCAGCTCACTGTTCCTTGGAGGCCTGCTTTTTATTTTACTCGGGCAAATGCGAAGCTATGAAGCAATCTGTATTTGCACCTTCTTCCTGAGCATGGTAAATGAATCATTCAGGCCTGCCAATGCTTCGGCAATAGCGCATTACAGCACGGAGAAAAACAGAACGCAGTCTTATGCTGTGGTGCGGCTGGCCATTAATATCGGCTGGGGGATTGGTGTCGCACTGGGAGGTTTCCTTGCTTCCTATAATTATCATTTGTTATTCTGGACAGATGGATGTACAAATATAATTGCAGCCATCAGCCTCATAATCATATTACCCCGGGTTACATTAGACCAACAAAGAAAAGAAGCAATAAAGGGAGAAAAATTACAAACTGCCGTATCGGCTTACAGGGATAAAACTTTTCTTCAATTTCTGTTTCTGACCATATTATTTGCGGCATGTTTTTTCCAGATATTCACAACAGTCCCTATTTTCTTCAAAGAAGGGCTTAAGTTAAATGAATTCTGGATCGGAGTAGTAATGTCTCTGAATGGTATTCTGATAGCGGTTGTAGAAATGGTGCTTGTATTTAAACTGGAAGGAAGGTTTCCTTATTTGAAACTGATGGGCTACGCATCTGTAATTATGGGGCTATCTTTCCTGCTGTTGAATCTGCCCATAGGAAGCGGTATTCTGGTAGCCGGTTTTTCTGTAATGGTGATAACCATTGCTGAAATGATAGGAATGCCATTTATGAATAGTTTTTACATTAACAGGAGTTCTGGGAGCAACCGGGGGCAATATGCAGGACTTTATACCATGTCGTGGAGCATAGCACAGGTGATCGGAAGTAGTGGGGGAGCGCTCCTGGCTACAAGCGTCGGATTTTTTAATCTTTGGCTCATCATAACAATAATCTGCTTTATTGCAGCCGTTGGTTATTATTGGTTGCAAAAGAAAAGTTGACCCATAAGGCCAACTTTTCTTCTGGAGATATTAATTAGTTATTTATTCAGCAGTAGTGGTAGTAGTAACTTTGCCGCTTATCGGTAAGCTCTGGCCCATTACTTCAACGGTGCCGGTCAGGTCTGATACAGAATCCCGCTTTACAACAACCCCCGTTTTAATATCAACCAGCATTGTTCCGGTAGTAATGATAGTACTGTTGGATGTCATCTGCATTCCCTGTACTTCAGTCTGAATACTCGTATTTGCCTTTTTTGTGAATTTCAAAGTGGCTATTTTCTTATCAACAGCTTCGATATTGAATTCGCGGATGGTTTTAGCATCTTTTGTAGAAGTGGAGTCAGTCCATTTATCTCCTTGTTTTTTACCTTCCGGGATAATCAGGAAAATATCTTCCGACAGCCCACCCGAGTTGTTGCCCATAGATTCCAGCATAGTCTCCATAGGGTTGCTGTCATCAGATGGTTTAATGCTGTCTGTTTTAAAGGCAGTTACAGTTCCATTGAATTTATCGAGGGAAAAAGTATCGGGAATGTTCAGCTTGATGCTTTTACCTATTTCAGAATCTGCATCTTCTTTCTTGTCGGAATCATAAGTAGTGCTCTGTCCCATCATATCCATACTCATCTTAAGCCCTTTCAATGCATAGGTAACCGTATATGCTTTATCGCCGGAATTAATTACCAGGATATTTGATTCGCTATTGGAGAAAGTTTTCATTGTCATCCCCATTCCCATATCAACATCTGAGTTTGAGTTGGTTTTTACAACGATTTTCTGTTGGTTAGCAAGGTTAATCTTACCCGGGTTCTTTTGGGCGGAAAGAACCAGCCCGGAAAGCAACCCAAACACTGTAAAAATATATTTCATCTTTCGTTTTATTTGATTGTAAAATAAAATCAAAACCAGGTATAAAAAAAATTGGGTTACTGTTCTTAACAATAACCCAACTGAATGTAAAGGAGTTTATATTATTCTACAACTGTTACATTAACAGCATTCATTCCTTTTTTTCCATTTTGAAGTTCAAATTCTACTTTGTCGCCTTGTTTGATCTCACTGATCAGCCCGCTCACGTGAACAAAGGTTTCCTTGTCTGAATCTTCATGCTTGATAAAACCGAAACCCTTTTCTGAGTTGAAAAACTTTACGGTCCCTTGATTTTTAGTGTTCATTGTATTGTATTATATTATTGAGCGGCAAAGATATGGGTTTTAGCCTCAAAAACAGTTGTTAAATTAAGTTCTTATCGCTCAATGCTTATTTAGTCGTAAATTTAGATGCTGCTATATAATCACTTCCTGCTGACCGATTATAATTTATTACTTTCTAACACAGTCATTATGCAACCTGTACGAGCCGTGATCAAGGGTACCGGAAGTTATATCCCTTCTGTTGTTGTTAACAACAAAGATTTTGCAACAACCCGTTTTTTTGATGAATCTCACCAGTTAATAACCACTGATCCTGAAATTGTTGTTGAAAAATTTCGGCAGATAACCGGTATCGAAGAACGCAGGTATGCTGATAAAGACATGGATGCCACCACTATGGCCATTCTGGCCTCAGAAAGGGCACTGGAGGATGCAGCATGCGATCCTGAGACTATAGACCAGATCATTGTAGCTCATAACTTCGGAAATATACTCAGTGATACTATTCAAACAGATGTACTTCCTGCGCTCGCATCAAGAGTAAAACATGCATTGAAGATCAGAAATCCTTATTGTGTTCCTTATGATATCCTCTTCGGGTGCCCGGGCTGGGTCCAGGGAGTGATACAGGCTGATGCTTTTTTTAAAGCAGGCGTAGCAAAAAAATGTCTCGTGATCGGAACAGAAACTTTATCCCGTGTGATTGATAAATACGATCGCGACTGTATGATTTTTTCTGATGGCGCGGGAGCCTGTGTTATTGAAGCAGTGAAAAATGCTGGTAATGGTATACTTTCCAGCAGTGTGATATCTCATTGCATGGATGAAGTTGATTACCTGTCACTAGGGCAGTCAAATGCCCCCGATGCCGATCCCAAAATCCGGTATGTGAAAATGAAAGGAAGAAAAGTATTTGAATATGCGCTCAAATACGTTCCGCAGGCGATGAAAGATTGCCTCGATGCCGCTTCAGTGAGCATTAAAGAACTGAAGAAAGTGTTTATTCACCAGGCTAATGAAAAAATGGATGAAAGTATTATCAAAGCGCTTCATAAATTATACGGGAGTTCCGGAATGCTGGAGTACATCATGCCAATGAGTATTCATAAATTAGGCAATAGTTCTGTGGCAACGGTGCCTACATTATTAGACCTGGTAAGAAAAGGAAAGATGGAACATCACCAGCTTTCTCCTGGTGATGTGGTATTGTTTGCTTCTGTTGGCGCAGGAATGAACATTAACGCATTTTGTTACAGAATCTGATCATTAAAGTTTTGACCAATAAAAAAAGTTCAGCAACAGTTTGTGCTGAACTTTTTTATGTTGAGTGTTTGAAGCAAAACAATTGTTATTCTGCAAAACTGCTGGTTGGTTCGCAGGTGCAAACCAGGTTCCTGTCGCCGAATGTGTTATTGATGCGTGCAATGGAAGGCCAGAATTTATTTCTTGTTACATATGAAAGTGGGAACGCTGCTTCCTGCCTGCTGTATCCATGATTCCATTCATCGGCACAAATAACAGCCTGGGTGTGCGGAGCATTTTTAAGTGCGTTGTCAACTTTATCAGCCTTGCCTTCTTCAATAGCTTTTATTTCCTGGAAGATGCTGATCAGTGCTTCGCAGAAACGATCCAGTTCAGCCTTGTCTTCGCTTTCAGTCGGTTCGATCATGATAGTGCCGGGAACAGGAAAACTCATGGTAGGAGCGTGGAAGCCATAGTCCATCAAACGCTTGGCCACATCTTCGGCTTCAACGCCTGCAGAAGTTTTAAACGGACGGAGTTCAACAATAAACTCATGAGCGCAATAACCATTCGATCCTGTATAAAGCACCTGGTAATATTTCTCCAGCCTTGCTTTCATGTAATTCGCATTGAGTATGGCATACTCTGTTGCTTTTCTCAAACCTTCTGCGCCCAGCATCCTGATATATGCATAACTGATCAGCAAAATGCTGGCGCTTCCATAAGGCGCAGCCGAAACTGCCGTGGTTGCGGTTCCCGGTAACTGAAGGGTATCCTTTACATGGTGACCCGGCAGGAAGGGTTTAAGTTTCTTATTTACACAGATCGGACCAACACCCGGACCGCCGCCGCCATGTGGAATCGCAAATGTTTTGTGCAGGTTGAGGTGGCAAACATCGGCACCGATCATACCCGGACTTGTTAATCCAACCTGGGCATTCATATTGGCGCCATCCATATACACCAATCCGCCGTTATCATGAATTGTTTTGCAGATCTTCTTAATACCCTCTTCAAATACACCATAAGTGCTGGGGTAGGTAACCATCAAGCCTGCAAGATTGTCTTTATGTTCAGTAGCTTTAGCTTTCAGGTCGCTGATGTCAACATGCCCTTCTTCATCACTTTTTACCACCACTACTTTCATGCCGGCCATGATAGCACTGGCCGGGTTGGTACCGTGTGCAGAGATCGGGATCAATACCACATTGCGGTGCGATTCTTTCCTGGATTCATGATAAGCCCTGATGGCCAGCAGCCCGGCATATTCTCCCTGTGCACCACTGTTAGGCTGCAGTGAACAGGCATCAAAACCGGTTATTTCAGATAAATATTTTTCCAGTTGTGTAACGATGTATTGATACCCTTTTGTTTGTGTGGCAGGAGCAAAAGGATGGATGCTGCTGAATTCAGGCCAGCTTACAGGTATTAATTCCGTAGCTGCATTCAGTTTCATGGTACAGCTTCCCAGGGAGATCATGGAAGTGTTCAGGCTAAGGTCCTTATTCTCCAGTGATTTTATATAACGCATCATCTGGCTTTCGCTGTGGTGCGTATTGAAAACAGGATGGGTCAAATAAGCAGAAGTTCTGTGCAATGGATTTCCACTTTCAAACAGGGAAGAGGCTTCGTTGATATCAATGTGTAATGATATACCCGATGCCTGTTTAAAAATGTTACTGATATTGCTGATCGTTTCCGTTACATCATTGGCGGCGACTTCATCAACAGACAAACCAATACTTCCATCAGCATGGTAATGGAAGTTGGCGCCATTCGCTTCTGCTGCTTTTTTAAATCCTGCAACATCAGCCACTTCAAAGCTGATCGTATCAAAAAACTGTTTTGTGTGAACTTTAATGCCTGCGTTTACAAGCGCCTTGTTAACGGCAACGGCGAGCCTGTGAACACGCTGGCCGATTTTCTTTAATTCAACCGGCCCATGATATACTGCATACATCGCAGCCATATTGGCCAACAATGCCTGTGCTGTACAGATGTTGGATGTAGCTTTTTCACGTTTGATGTGCTGTTCCCTGGTTTGCAGTGCCATCCGCAACGCACGGTTGTTCTGTGCATCTATGCTGATACCAATGATACGTCCCGGCATGCCGCGTTTGAATTCATCTTTGGTGGCAAAGAATGCTGCATGTGGTCCGCCATACCCAAGGGGAACGCCAAAACGCTGGGCAGAACCGATTGCCACATCGGCACCGAGTTCGCCCGGAGCTGTGAGCAAAGTCAAGGCCAGCAGGTCTGTAGCCATCACTACATACCCATTTACAGCGTGAACCTGTTCAATAAAAGAACGATAGTCTTCCACCGAGCCACGGCTGTTGGGGTATTGCAGCAATGCGCCGAAATAAGAGTCATCAAGTTTGGCACTGGCATAATCGCCATAGATCAACTCAACGCCAATCGGTGTACCACGGGTGAGTAAAACAGATTTTGTTTGCTCAAATACATTGTTGTCGACAAAAAACTTTGGCGAGCCGATCGTTTCCGATTTGTTTTTATGATGAAACAGCATCGACATGGCTTCTGCGGCTGCCGTGGCTTCATCCAGCAGGCTGGCATTGGCCAGTTCCAGGCCTGTGAGGTCGCAAACCATGGTCTGGAAATTAAGCAGGCTCTCCAGGCGGCCTTGCGAAATCTCTGCCTGGTAAGGAGTATACTGAGTGTACCAGCCCGGGTTTTCAAAAATATTACGGAGAATTACACTCGGGGTGATCGTGTTATAATATCCCTGCCCGATATAGGTTCTGAACACTTTATTTTTCGCAGCAACTTTTTTCAATGCTGAGAGGTATTCAAATTCACTTTGCGGGGCAGGAAGTTTGAGCGGCTTTTTTAACCTGATGGATTCCGGAACGGTTTTGCCGATCAGTTCATCAAGGTTGCCAACGCCAATTTCTTTGAGCATGGCTTCTGCATCATGGTTGTTGTAAGTTCCAATATGCCTTTCGGTGAATTCGGTGTGTTGTTCTTCAAAAAGATTCATAATTTTTTTATTTAACCGGCTGTTGTTCGCTGACCCGGCCCCGGTTGTGTCACTCACTTGTACAGCAGTGCACAGGGGATCCATACAATCAGCAAAATCAATCTTTTACCGCCGCAAATTTACGGTAAACAACACAACAAACTGTAAGGGTAAGTTGCTTAGTTTTGCCTGTGGAAAAATGTAGAATAACTGTAATGCTACAATAGCCTGCATGAGCGACGAAATTCTTAATAACTGGCAAAAAAAATCGGACGATCACCAGAAACAGTACAAACAGTTTCTGCAGCGTGCCGATAAGAACAAAGTGCTCCGGCAACTTCCCGACCTGCATGAGGAGGCTTTCGAAAAGATTGACTGCCTCGAATGTGCCGCCTGCTGTAAGAATTATTCCCCCCGTTTTAAAACACCAGACATCAAACGCATTGCGAAGCACCTTAAGATGAAAGAAGGGGAGTTTATTGATCAATATCTTTACATCGATAGTGACGGAGATTATGTATTGAAATCAAAACCCTGTCCATTTTTAGGCAATGATAATTATTGCAGTATTTATGAAGTGAGGCCTTCCGATTGTTCAAGATTCCCATATACCGATGAAGATGTAATCCTGAAACGCCCCGGAATCACGATTAAGAATGCTACATTCTGCCCGATCACTTATTTTGTGCTGGAAAAATTAATGCAGCAATCAAGAAGCTAATTCCTGTATGGCAGCATTGAGCGGTCTTTCAATGCCCGAACCCTTCCATTCCGGTGAACCCGGAATTTCTGTTGCCTTCAATATTTCATCCTTTGTTTTGCCGGCTTTGAGTTCACCGCCCACAAATTTTAAAACATTACCAAGGAAATCCCGGAAAGCTCCCAGGTCATCTTTTTTTACGAGAATATCATACCCATCAGCTGCATGGCCACAGATATATTTTGTTTTCTTATCAAAAGTGCTGGCTGCCTGGTCAAGCAATTTTACCCAATTTGTGATATTGGCTCCGGCTGATTTATCTATGTTAGGATGCCTGCGGTTAAAGAGCAGGTCGCCAAGGTGAACAATATTGGCATGTTCAAAATGAATGATGCTGTCGCCATTGGTATGCCCGGCTCCGAAATAATATGTTTTAATGGTTTCTTTTCCGAAAGACTGCGACCATCCGTCTTTTCCGTAAGTGATGTCGGGGTACAACTGCTGATCTTCCTTCTTCTGTTCTTTGGCCACCCGTTCCTGGTTTGTTTTAGAATTCTCATGGGCCACTACATGTTCCACGAGTCCTTTAAACGCAATATTTCCGGATGTGTGATCTCCGTGGTGGTGTGTATTCAGCAGGAACCTGAACGGTTTTTCTGATTTCTTTTTCAGTTCATCAACCAGGTGAGGGGCCGTATCGGGGAATTGAGAATCTATTACTACAATCCCATCTGGAGAAAGCATGAAGCCGATCGTGCCACCTTTTTCCGTGAATATTCCGATATGATCCGTGAGCATTTTTATATTCCAGGCCGGGTCGGAAAGGAGGGCGGCAAAAGAAGATTTATTTAAAAGAGCAAGGCCGGTTAGTGTTAGCCCGGTATTGCGTATGAATTTTCTGCGTTGCATATGCGTATGGTTGAAATGAAATTTAAGTTACGATTTTTCAAATTGTAAATCAGTACTCCATCTTCCTCAAAGAAGGAGCCTTAAACCACGTCGCAATCACTATGCCAATGGTCATACAGCCGCCGAATATTACAGAGGGAACAGTCCCCAGGATGCGGGCAGCCACGCCACTTTCAAACTGGCCGAGTTCGTTGGAGGAATTGATGAACATGCTGTTCACGGCCATTACCCTGCCTCGAAGTTCGTCGGGAGTTTTCAATTGAAGGATTGTACTTCTCACGATCACACTTACGCCATCCATGCACCCGCTCAAAAGAAGTGCAGCAAATGATAGCCAGAATACTTTTGAAACGGCGAAAAGAATGATACATATTCCGAAACCGGCAACTGCAAAGAAAAGTGTTTGCCCTTGTTTGTTTCTCAATGGCCGTATCGTAAGCGTTGTTACTGTAATGATGGAGCCAATATCAGCTGCGGCATTTAACCAGCCAAAACCAATAGGTCCTGCATTGAGGATATCTTTTGCAAAAACCGGTACTAACGCAACAGCCCCACCAAACAGAACGGCAAAAAGATCAAGCGTTATGGCTCCGAGTAACTCTTTTGTTTTAAACACATAACTGATGCCTTCCTGTACACTTTGCCATGTTCTTGCTTTTATACTTACCAATACCGGTTTCACGGTAAGTTTCGAGAGGAAAAAAAATCCGCCTGCGATCATGATAAGTATTACATAAAATGTTTTGTTGATGCCCAGCCATGCAATAAGAAAACCGCCGGTTGCGTGCCCGCAGATAGAGGCGATCAGCCAGGTGGCCGAGCTGATGGATGCAGCGCTGGAAAGGATATCTTTAGGAACGATCTGTGATATCATGGCAGAAAAAGTAGGCCCCGAAAAAGCCCTGATAGCCCCGGTTATCCCGATCACAATGCAGATCAGCACGGCAATGGTCCAGTGATGAAAATGCTCTCCTGTGAAAGTTGTAGACAGCAAAAGTAATAGGAGCACACAAACGGCATATCCTGTTATACAACGAAGAAGTAGCTTTCTTTTTTCATTGATGTCAATGTAATGACCGGCATACAAAGCCAATGAAAGAGCCGGGATTACTTCCGAGAGGCCTACGAATCCCAATGCAAGTTTACTGTTGGTAAGTAAATAGATCCACCAGCCAATCACGGTGCTCGTCATGCGAAGGCCCATTATGTAAATGCAGCGGCCCGCGATAAAGTTTTTGAACTCAGGTATTTTGAAAGCTGCGTAAGGATTCCTATTTGGGATGTTCTCCGGCAATGAAGCTGTTAAGTTTGTGCAAAGATATACCCGGAAAGGATGTGGTGGTTTGCTAAATGGGAAAGATTAAGGAGTTGGAATCTGGTAATTTGGAAATGAGGTGATGAAAACAAGGGTGCGTTTAACTGTACATGGGGTATTTTAAATCAATGTAATTAAGTTATCAGGGTAAGGTTATGTAATGCTGCCCGTCATCATACTCTTTATCCAGTGCATCCAGTATTGCTTTCAGGTGAGCTTCGTTTCCCAGGAAATCAGCGTTACTGGTATCTACAAAAAGCGTTTTGATATTGTGTTGCTTGATGTATGCGGTGTAAGTTTCCTGCAAGGTAAACAGGTAGTCGTTGGGGATGCTTTGCTCGTAAGAGCGATTCCTTTTTTTGATATTTTCCTGCAGTTTTTTGATCGGGGAGTGCAGGTATATCAGAATATCCGGTTGTACGATCTGAGGATTGATGATTTCGAATAGTTTTTGATAAAGCCTGAACTCCTCATCCGGAAGATTTACTTTGGCAAAAAGCAGGCACTTGGTAAACAGGTAATCAGAAACAGTGATGTTCTGAAACATGTCCTTTGTCTGTAAAAGATCTTTCAATTGCTTGTAACGCTCGGCCATGAAAAATAATTCTAATGGGAAAGCATACTGCTGCGGATTTTCGTAAAATTTTGGAAGAAAGGGATTGTCTGCAAACTCTTCAAGTACCAGTCTTGCATGAAAATGTTTACTTAAAAGGTGTGCCAGCGTGGTTTTGCCGGCGCCGATGTTACCCTCAATGGTCACGAAATTATATTTCATCGGGCTGCAAAGTAAGTGGAAACAAATAAAGCGTTATCAAATTTTTTTCACATCCAGTTTATCGGGGCATGTTAATAAAAGCCGGTGATTGGTTTGTTTAAGTGCAGGGTGGATAAAATTGGGAGAAAGTTCATTAAGAGGTATCAGCACAAATCTTCTTATGTGCAGGAAAGGGTGTGGAATTTCCAGCGTCGGTACATTGATGATGACTTTATTGAAATATAAAATATCAATGTCAATTACCCGGGGAGCATTTTTTTCTGTACGGATTCTTCCCATTGCTGCTTCAATGGCAAGTATGGCCTGCATTGTTTGGATTGCGGCGAGTTTTGTGTTGACAATGATTACCTGGTTGAGAAAATCCGGCTGATCGGTTTTCCCCCAGGCTGCAGTCTGGTATATGGCGGAAGATCTCTGCACGGGGCCGATTTTTTTGCTGATGAACCGTGTTGCCTTTTCAAGCTGCTTACGGCTGTTGCCAAGATTACTTCCCAGCAGCAGGTAGACTTTATTCATTGTAGATCCTTTGTCCGGGTTAATGAGTTAAGAGACGGGAAGGTAACGGTAAGGACAATGATCATCAAATTTTAGTTTGATTTTTTTAT
>WBZP01006747.1_pt1 | contig 11274 bp, 8 predicted proteins | sample 5204301 | NCBI WGS metagenome assembly WBZP01 (sample SAMN12412401, study PRJNA552823) | activated sludge metagenome | isolation source: activated sludge from nitrification reactor of wastewater treatment plant... | place: USA: Pennsylvania | collected 2017
AGCGGTGGCAAAGGGGCTGAAGGACCGGCTGATCCCTCCTCCCCGGTGAATGCTCTCATTATCCATTATCCGTTGTCCGTGGATAATCGATAATGCACTCTTGACATTACTGCCTTTTTCGGTAGTGCGTTGCGCCACCCGCCTTCGTATACTCCCACTCCTTCGTGATGACCCGTTCTTTCAGAACCATATGGTGACCTATGACCCGATCACTCATTGCGGCACTGCTCGCCGCCCTCATCGCCACATCTGCCGACGGACAGACCCTCTGGCAATGGCAACATCCCCGGCCTCTGGGACACGCACTCTATGCTGTTGCCACGATCGACGACAACAGGATGGTGGCCGTGGGAGGGCTTGCCACCTGGCTCACGACCACCGACCAGGGAGGAAGCTGGCAGTTCACGACCCCGGCGGACGGCAGAGGATATCTGTGGCAGGGCATCCACGTCGTCGACGCCACGCATGTCATCGCCCTGGGCTTGAATGCGGCATATCTTTCAAGTGACGCGGGCAGCACATGGACGCGCAGGCCGGTCGCGGATACGACGCACGGATACACCTCGATGGCCTTCACCGATCTGCAGCATGGATGGATCGCCGGGCCGAATGGGACGATGGAGCGCACGACGGACGGCGGCATGACATGGTCGCCGATGACATCGGGCACCACAAGCGCGCTCTCGGTCGCCTTCGCGGATTCGCTGAACGGCTGGGCCGTGGGCGCCGTCGGGTTGGTGCTGCACACGACGAACGGTGGCGTGTCGTGGACATCACAGGGGAACATCACCATCAATGGCCTGGTCGGCGCCGCGTTCCGGTCCTCATCGGCCGGCATCGTCGTCGGCGGTAACGGGTCGATCTATCAGACGACCAACGGCGGAACGACGTGGACCCCGCGAACCAGCGGGACGAGCGAGGCACTGTATGCGATCGCCTATCAGGACTCCGCCACGGTCATCGCCGTCGGGAATACGGGCACGATCCTCCGTTCGACGGATGGCGGTGTGAGCTGGGCCCGCAAGAGCATCCCTTCCGATATGCTCTTCCGTGCGGTCACCATGCGTCCCTCCGGTATCGGCTGGGCGGTCGGCCAGGCCGGTATCATCTATCGCACCACCGATGGCGGCGCCTCGTGGACGGAGCGGTCATCGGTCAGCACCTACTCCCCCATCAATGATCTCCAATTCGTGACGGCCGATGTTGGATTCGCCGTGGACAATAAGGGCGCGGTCCTGAAGACGTCCGATGGCGGCACCCACTGGGCTGCCATCGATACCGCTGCGAATTCCCTCTCCATGATCCACTTCACGTCTTCGCTCAAGGGGGCACGGGTGGACCGGAACGGCGTTGTTGATACGACGATCGATGGTGGCGTCACGTGGCACACGAAGAGCACCATCCCCTCCACCGTCGCGACCCCGCTCTTCCTTGTCGGTCAGTTCGTCACCGATTCACTCTGGTTCGTGGTGGGTGCAACAGGGACGGCGGCACGGACGACGAATGGGGGTGCGACATGGGAGAAGCCGAATACCCGGACCACGGCCTACTGCTACGGGCTCTTCTTCCAGAATGCGCTCCGCGGGTGGATGACCGGCGCATCCTCGACGCTCCGCAAGACCACCGATGGCGGCGTGAACTGGGATACGGTCACGACCGGGCTGAGCGGAACGCTCTACAACGTGTATTTCGTCGACGATTCCGTGGGCTGGGTGGCTGGGGGGAATGGTGCGCTCATCAAGACCACGGATGGTGGGACCACGTGGGCCAACCAGACCACCGGACTGACGAACGGCACGATCCAGTCCATGCGTTTCTTTGATCGGTTGAACGGCTACATCGGGCCCACGGTGACCACCTTCGGGTCGCTGCTGCGTACGACCAATGGCGGCGTCACGTGGACAGCGGAGAATATCGGCACCACGTTCGTGATCAACTGCATGCGCTTCACGGATGCAGACCACGGATGGCTCGCCGGCAATAGCGGAGGCATCCTGCGAAAGAATGCAGGGGCGACCGCTGTTGCCCTCAGGGATATCCCTCTGAAGCCGGGGAGGATCCGGCTCGAACAGAATTTTCCCAATCCGTTCAACCCGTCGACACGGATCGTCTTCCATCTCGCGGCTACAGGGCACGTACGGATGGCGATCTATGACGTTCTGGGACGGGAGGTGGCGGTCCTGCTCAACGAGGTGGTCGATGCTGGTCGCTATGAACGCACATTCGATGCCACAGGACTCGCCTCGGGTGTGTATCTCTGCAGGGTCACCGCGGGCGCCGATGGTGATGTACGGAAGATGCTGCTGGTTCGATAGATGAACATGGACACGGAAGGGAAAGGAAGGTTCACATGAAGAAGGCCATCATTCTTGTCATCATCCTCGCCGCTGCTTGGCAAGCGACGGGGACCGCCACTGCAGGCATCCGGTGCATCGCAACGAAGACGGGGAATTGGAGCGACCCGACGGTGTGGAACACGGGGGTTGTGCCCGGCCTGGGCGACGACGCCTGGATCGATCTCAATTCAAACGTCACCGTGGATATCTTCGGCGCCGTGTGTCAGACCCTCTTCGCCATGAACGGGAAGCTGACGATCGCGTCATCGGGGGCGGTGCTCTCCGTGAGCGACTACTTCACGCTGGGGAATGGGTCGGCCTCGAGCGGCACGCTCGTGATGTCGGACGGCAATCTCCTGGTCGGAGGCAACGTCAACATCGGATCGACGAGCACGCTGACGATGACCGGCGGGACCCTACACCTGACCGGTTCCGGTCAGGGCGTGGATGGCGGCACGTACTTCAACGTCCGCATGTCCGGCGGCACCAAGACCGCCCGCGGGGAGATCACGGTGAATGGCACCATGGAGATCCTCAGCGGTGCAACGTTCGACGGCGGATCCTTCACCCACCGCTTCAAGGGCGACTGGACCAACGACGGGACATACACGCCGAAGCAGAGCACGGTCATCTTCAACGGCACCGCGGCCCAGGGCATTACGGCCGGCACCTCGTCCTTCCATCACCTCTCGTTCACCAACGGGGGGATCAAGACGCTCAGCGGAACGCTGCTCGTGGACGGCGACGTGACCGTGGGCGCCGCAGCGACGGTGCGCGCCGGTTCCTCCTACTTCGAGGTCGGTGGGAACTGGTCGTGTGTCGGCACATTCAACGGGCAGACCGGCGAGGTGCTTTTCGACGGACCATCGATCGCGATCTCCGGCGGTGCCGCCTTTCATCACGTGACCGTTCGCGGGCCAACGGTTGTGACGTGTTCGAACAACATTACCATGGACGGCGATTTCATCAACAGCGTTCAGGCAACATTCGATCTCAACGGGCAATCGATGACCGTGGGCGGTGGGTTGGGGAACAGCGGCGGCTTCAAGGGGGTGGGAGCGACACTCATCATGAACGGTACGGCCCAGCAGATGGTGACCGGGACCCTGAAGGTGACCAACCTGACGATCGACAACAGCGCCGGGATCCAACTGGCTCTCGGTGCGATCGACACGGTCCTGGGGACACTGACCTTCACGAAGGGCTCCATCTGGCTGCTGAACGGTGATGTCCACCTGGGCGTGAATTCCGGGGTCGTTGGCGCGGGCACCGGCAAGTGCATCGTCACGAACTCGGTCGGCGCCGTGCACCGGAAGGTCCAGGGAGGTGCCAGTGCGATCCCCTTTACCTTTCCGGTCAGCCCCGACGCGACAACGTACAACCCCGTGACGATCGCGCTCCGGTCGATCGCCGGAGAACCTGACGAGCTGTTCCGTGTCCGGGCGTATGTCCTCCAGAACAGTTCACCTGGTTTCGCTTCGATCGATACGACGTTCTGGGTCTGGCGCTTCTGGGACATCACGGAAGAGACCCCCGGAGGCAACCACGCGGACCTGACATTCCAGTGGGACCGACAGTCTCAGGGATCGCTATCGTGGCCCGTGAAGAATGCTGCCGTCAATGCCGGCTTCTATCTGCAGGACCCGGCCACGCACGTGTATTCCCAATTCACGTCAGCCACCGGTCCGGCACCGTTCGCTGGGCCGCTCACGGCCTCCTCGTCGCAATCCAAAGCAACCTCGTTCGGCCTGTTCACTGTCGGCCCCGATGTCGCTCTGCCGGTGCAACTGTCGTCCTTCACGGGCACACGCGTGTCACGATCCTCGGTCACGCTGGCGTGGACCACCTTGAGCGAAAGCCAGAACTATGGCTTCTATGTGCAACGGCGGGAGAGCGCTGCATCCGCCTGGGCAGAGATCCCGGGTTCATTCCAGCCCGGCTTCGGTACGACCACGAGCGTGCATCACTATACCTACACCGACTCCCTGGCGGGTACGGGCTCGCGTGAGTACCGCCTCGATCAGCGCGATCTGACCGGGACATCCCACTACTCCGACCCGGTCGTCGTGGCAGCCGTCACGGACGTCAGCAATGCAGCGGATGCTCCACGTGTGTTCGTGCTCCTGCAAAATTATCCCAATCCCTTCAACCCGGCGACCATGATCGCCTTCGATCTTCCTGACGGGCCCGGTGGCAGCAACGCTACCGATGTGCGATTGACGGTCGGCGACATTCTCGGACGAGAGATCACGGTCGTGTACGAAGGAAGGCTGGAGGCCGGATCCCACCGGTTCATGTTCGACGGCGCACACCTCGCGAGCGGGGTCTACTTCTGCCGGCTGAAGACACCCGATCGGTTCACGGTGATCAGGATGAACCTCGTGCGCTAGAGCTCTCCACTCTCCTCACATCCCCGTCCCGCGTCGTGCACCGGGGCGGGGACGTTGCGTCTTGCGACTCCCTTCAGGATCCCTATATTACGGCATGCCCGCCATCGCGGGATGGAGACTCATTCGCAGGGGGGACGCCATGGCGCATGAAGGCGCAACAGGAAAATTCAGATATCTGAATTGGACAACACAGACCCGAGCTGCGCTGCTCGCTCTCCTCGCTGTTCTCCTTCTCACTGTCTGGCACGGCTGCACAAGCTCGTCCACCGATCCCGGGCCGGTGACAGCGCATCGTTCCTACGCGATGGGATTCTCGGGCACACCGCCCCGTATCGACGTCTCTCTCGCCATTGCGTCCATCGACATGTGGTCGAAGCGTGCCGAGGCCGCCATGATCGCCCAAAGTCCACCGTGGGATTCCCTCCTTGCCGGCGTGAAACCCGAGGTCCTCGTTGCCCGCGATCTGTTGCCCCTGGCGAACTATTACCGCAGCAAAGGACTCACCCTCTGGGTGTATCTCGATCCCGCGAACGGCTTGAACCGTACCGGCGAGGCGGATGCCCTCGTGGCGGCGCACCGCAGCATCACGGAGCCGGCGATCCAGCAGATGTATCGCCGGTTCGCAGTGGTCGCGGACAGCATCCTCAAGCCCGCGCACTGCGGACTCGCACTGGAGACCAATCTCATCCGCGCCGCGTCGTCCCCCGCCCTATACGCCGCCGTCAAACAGGTCGCGAATGATGCGGCGGCCGATCTACGGGCGCGTGGGACGGCCGCGAAACTCAGCGTGAGCGTGCAGGTGGACCAGGCATGGGGCAACGCCACAGGGCCGTACACCGGCATCGCCACGGACCTCGCGGACTTTCCGTTCATCGATGAACTCGGACTCTCCTCCTATCCGTATCTGGCCGGCTTCACTGCGCCCGAGCAACTCCCGGCGAACTACTACAGCCGCCTGCTCGCGGGAACGGCGTTGACCGCCGCGGTGACGGAAGGCGGGTGGAACTCCGCCACCGTCGGTACCGTGACGTCATCGCCGGAGATCCAGCGCCGGTACATCGTCCGTCAGGCAACGCTGCTGGATGATGCGCACGCCACCGCGGTCTTCCAGCTCATGTTCACGGACCTCGACATCCCGTCGCTCGGCCTGCCACCGGGCTCCATCCTTCCCTACTTCGCTTGGAACGGTCTGGTCGACGTGAACCTCACACCCAAACCCGCGCTGGCGGTGTGGGATAGTCTTTTCGCTTTACCCCGCTGACATTCAAGATGAAGCAAATTCTGAATTCAGATATCTGATATCAGATATCTGAATTGAACAACTCCCCCTGCCCCACAGCCTTTCGCACCGTCGCCTTCTTCGCCGGCTTCGGTGGCGGAGGATACCACATCGTCTTCAGCGTTTCCGCATCATAGCCGAACGGGAACAGCAGCGTCTCCACCGCCTTCAGCGTCATCTCCGTGTATTTCGCGATGTCGTACCCGTCATCGAGCGCATACAGCGCCACGGCTTTCGCCTTCTCGGGGTTCCGCTTGCCCGTGGCATCGATGATGATGTACTCCACGGTCTCACCCGGCGCGAGGTGCACGCCGGCCTCGGCCAGTGCCTGCGCCACGATCGCGTTCGCGCTCCGGTTGGTGTATTCGTCCGCCTCCTGGGAGAGGTGCCGGCGGACGACCAGTTCCAGCGGGTCCGCCTTGCCGGAGCGCAACAGGTCCAGCTGTTCTTTCGCCTTCGCCAGCACCGCCGGCAGCAACCCGCGCAGGTCCGCCACGGTCTTCCCTTCGCCCAGGATCTTCAGCAGCTCTCCCTGCAGACGTTTGATGAAGACCGGCGTATCGCGCCGCCGGATCTCGATTCCGCGGATCTTGATCTCGTTGTTCGTGTACCATCCCACGTACCGGTTCGCCGTCGGGATGCGCGGATCCATCTTCGACGGAGGATAGAGGATCCAGTTGTAGATCCCTTCCAGCGAGATGTCGATGCCCACCTTCTCACTCACCTCACGGGCAAGCGCCTCGTAGTCCGCCTCCGTGGCCCCGGACCTCTTCAGCCACATACAATCCACGATGGCATGGATGAAATGGAACCCGTGCCCCTCGGCGATCTCCTTCGCCTGCAGGATCGCGTCGCGGGAGAAGGCGTTCACGGATTCATGTGCTTCGATGCGGCCGAACCGTGCATTCTTATAGCCGAGGTAGCCGAAGCACGTCACAAGCATCCACTTGAGCGCATTCTGCCGGTGGTCGTAGAGCGTCCACCGCGGGTCCTTCAACGCCTTCAACCGCTTCTTCTCCTTCTTATAGATCCCCCGTTTCCGCACCACGGTGCGTAGCGTCGCTGCCACGATCCCCTCGCGCTTCTCGCAGATCGTGTAGCCGAGTTCCGGCACCGCGGTGTTCTTGCAACAGCGGCAATTGACGGTCTCGGGCGACACGTTGTGCGTGACCATGATCGTGGGATACATGGACACGAAATCCATCTCCGCCACTTCCTCGTGATACCCCATCTCGGGCTGGAAGATCAGCCCGCCGCGGTCTGCGAGCAGGAGGATATCCGCGGATTTGAAATCCTCCGGCTCACGCTTGTGTGCCGGGATGAGATAGCCGTGGCGGTAGGCCCAGGAGAGCTGCATACTGGAGAGTGCGGTGCCGATGGTGGCGCGCGACTGGTGTTGCACGGGGAGCTGGGTGAGGCGCGCGATCTCCGCCACCCCATCCAGACTCGCCTCACCCATCATGAACGAGTTCTCGAGGTCCAGGTGCCACCGCCCCGCGAGTTCGAACGCGCCGTCCTTGTGCACGATCTTACCGTAGGCGAAATAGCTGGAGGCGTGCGATGTGATGTAGCCGGTGCCGGTGTCGCGGTTGAGCGACAGCGGCAACTGATGCTCGGCCGCGAGGCGCGTGAGCATGGGCATCAGGACCGCGTCACCGTACTCGGTGAGGATCACATCCGGGTCGCAACGCCGCAGGTGCCGTTCCAGCGAGGAGAGCACATCGCGCGGGTCACTGCTTTCCAGGGCATACGTGGATCCCTCGTACGTGACCTCGAGCTGGAGATGTTTCCGGAACTTCGGCGAGACCACATCTGGACGGTTCTTGAGCGTCAGGGTCGTGAGCGGCGGGAACGTGTACTCCATGGCATCGTTCGCATCCTCCAGCGCCCAAGAGACGAGACAGCCGTCGGCATCGAACGCGAACGTGCCGAAGGCCAGGGGGAAGAGCCCGGTCGCATACAGGAAGAGCTGGGCGATGGGGATATCGGAGTTGAAGAAGACGTAGTGCGGGAGGTGCTGTTCGAGCAGGCGCACCACGTTCTTGAACTGGCCCGTACTGGCGACCTCCACCTGCAGCACGTTCCAGTCCGTGTTGCTGTAGATCTCGCGTTTCGTCGTGGGACGGATCGTGACCGGGAAGGCGCGGAGCAGATCCGCTATGCGGCCGGCGGCGCCGACATCACAGTGCAGATACAGGGACGGGGTGAACCGTGCCCAGGCCCGGTGCTTCTGTCCCGCGGTATCCACGAACCAGAGTGTGATACCCTCGGGAGAAGCATAGATGTCGAAGAGCCAGGCCGTGAGCATATGGACGAAGAAGAAAAGGTGCAGAGAGAAGGACGCAAGGAGAACGGCGCATACCCGCGCACGGGGTCACGATTCCTCTCGCTGCCCTGTACTCTTTTCTCTTTGCATTGCTTCCTCGAGATACGTGATACGCTTCTGCTGCGCCACCAGCATCGCCATCACGATGCTTTCGAAGGGGATGGGACGGGCGGCGTAGGCACTGCCGGCCAGCTGCAGGCGCGCGACGCGGAAGAGATCGTCCAGCGCATCCTGGTCCTCTTTACGCAACCCGCGGCGGAATTTGGACCAGCTGTCCATCTCCTGCTGCAGGACCATGGTGAATGTCGGTACGGTGCGGCCCATAAGACTCCCAGAGAAGAGAAATGCCTCTACGCCACGAGATGCGCCCTGAACTGTGGCCTTTCTCTTTGCACGTTGCCCCCTGCGCTGTGCACGGCCTTTCTCAGATCGAACACCTTGTCCATCGTCTGCATCACACCCGGCAGGAGCCCGCGGCGGGCAGGGGGCACGGGCCCCACATCCGTGGAGGCCACCAGCACCGACACGCCATCCCGTTTCAACCCCTGCAGCGCCCGCAGCATCCTCTGCACGCCCAGGCGCACATCACGCAACGGGGCCTGTTCGTCGTAGAACGTGTCGAGCAACCCGAAGATCAACACCACGGGCGACCCGCGTCCGCGTACGAAGGGCTGTAGCCGCTCGGCGATCACCGCCTCCATCTGGTAGCAGGTGAAGGCGCGGGAGATGAAGATGTTCCGGAGCAGGTCGTCCGGCGTGCATTGCCCCCCCGCCATCCGCCGCGCGAACTCCGCAAGGCCATACAGATCGAACCGGTTGCTGCCGTCCACGAGCGTCACCGGCACGCCCTGCAGCAACGTGTAGCCAGCCGCGATCAGGGCCAGACGGAAGACGCTGCTGTCGCCATGCACGCCGTACAGCGTGCCGGGCGGCGCCGCCCGGAATTGTTCAATGATGCTTCCCTGCATACCCGGCCTCCTCACACATGATGACGACCACGGCGGAGCGGACCGCACACCGCCGTCCGGCGCCTCCTGCAGGATACGACATATTTGTCCGTCTGTCAAGACCAATGTCACAAAAATGTCGTATGTGATTTTGCTTCTGGGACCCGCATTTCCTATCTTGATGGAAGGGTTCGTTGCACCTACGGCACACCAGCACACCGACGACAACACACGGGATCAGATGTCCACACGCGACAGAGTGGTGGCGTTCTTCATCGCACCGGCACGGTTCTTCGAGGATATCTGTGGATCGCCCGCCATCGAGATCAACTGGCGCGTGCCGATCATGGTCTTCCTGGTGGTGACCCTGCTCCTCCGGCAGTTCATGCTCGCCAACCCCGGGCTCCTCGCCCAGATGCAGACGAAGATCACCGAAGAGATCGACACGGCCATCACCTCCAGTCAGATGTCGCCGCAGGAAGCCGAACAGGCGCGCACCTTCGCCACACCGGGCAGCGCACCGTTCGAGCTGTTCCTCGCCTTCCTCATGATCGCCGTGGTACCGCTCCTGCTCTTTGCACTCTCGCTTATCTACTGGCTCCTCGGCCGCCTGGGCATGAACAGCGATGCGCCGTTCCGCAAGGTGGTGGAACTGGTCGGGATCACATTCTTTGTCAACACCATCGAAGGCATCGTCACCGCCGGTCTGATGCTTGCCACACGTTCCATCACCGCGACGCCGAGCCTCGCACTCTTCACGCCATCGCTCGATCCGGAGAGCAGCATGTTCCTGGCACTCACCCTGGCCAACCCCTTCCGGGTCTGGGACCTGGCCCTCATGAGTTTCGGGCTGGCAGAGCTGTTCCAGCGCGATCTGCCCAAGGTCGCGGTCATCGTCTTCTCCCTCTGGATCGCCTGGTCCGCGGCAACGGTCATGGTCGGTATCCGTCTGTCCTGAGAGCAGCAGGAGGGGTCGTGGGAAAGGCACGCAGAAAGAAGGCAGAGGAGACGCTCCCGCTCTTCGGGGCCACGGACCCGGCACCGGCACCCGCGGGTTCGTATGCCACGGCCAATGCCGGACGGCTCCGCCAGTGGGCAGCACGCGGCGTCTTCTTCGGCACATCCTCCTGGAAATATCCAGGATGGAAAGGGATGGTCTACACACGGAGCTATCCCTCCAAGCGCGACTTCGATCAGGAGTGCCTCGCGGAATACGCGACCATCTTCCCCACCGTGTGTGCCGACTTCGCGTTGTACGATTTCCCGAAGCCGCTCCAGATGCGCGCCTTCCACGAGAGCACGCCCGAGGAGTTCACGGTGTCGTTCAAGGTCACGGACCGTATCACGATCAAGCGCTACCCGAACCTGCCGCGTCATGGCGATCTCGCCGGCACGGTGAACCCGGACTTCCTCAACATGACGCTGTTCGAGGATGCGTTCCTCCGTCCGCTCGAGGAACTCAAGGGAAAGGTCGGCGTGATCATCTTTGAGTTCTCGACATTCTATCCGTCCACCGGCATCACCCTGCCGGTGTTCATGAAATTGCTGGACCCGTTCCTGGCGAAGCTCCCGGCATCATACCGCTTCGCGGTCGAGATCCGGAACGCGGATTTTCTGACCCCTGAGTATCTCCAGCTGCTGCAGGCACACGGCGTGGCGCATGTCCTGAACAGCTGGAGCCGGATGCCGGCCATCGATGAACAACTGGCCGCGCCGGGAAGCCTTCCCGCGCCGTTCACGGCCGTGCGGGCGCTGCTCAAGCCGGGGGGGACGTATCAGGAGGCGGTGGACACGTTCCAGCCCTACGACCGCGTGCAGGAACCCCAGCCGGCCATACGGCAGGCACTTGCGGACACCGTGCTGCGTTGTATGAAAGAGGACAAGAAGGTGTACGCGTACGTCAACAACCGTGTTGAAGGCAATTCACCCCGGACCATCGAGGCCATCCTTGACATCCTTGCCCAGTACCCCGTCGAAAAGCTCTGAGCAGGCCGGG
>WBZP01006749.1_pt1 | contig 11272 bp, 11 predicted proteins | sample 5204301 | NCBI WGS metagenome assembly WBZP01 (sample SAMN12412401, study PRJNA552823) | activated sludge metagenome | isolation source: activated sludge from nitrification reactor of wastewater treatment plant... | place: USA: Pennsylvania | collected 2017
CCCAGGCGATGATGGCGGTGCTGGGCGGCGTCAGATAGAACAGCCGGGCGACATTGACCGCACTGCCGCTGCGAATCAACACATTGAGCAGGCTGATCGCACCAAACGAAAGAACCAGCACCAGCCAGAGCAAAGCGAAGACAAAATGCGGCGTCCAGTCAATGCTCATGGTTTCGGTTGCGCTGGCCGCTATCATGGTGAGCACGGCTGCCGGCAGGAACTGAATCACAGCACCGCTACGCAGGTCGAAGTGCGGGCAGAAACGTTTCTGATACAGGGTTCCGAAGGTAATCGCCAGCAGCGCAACAATCGCTGGAATCAACATGGCAAGCAGAGGCACACCGCCCAGCTTGTTGGCGACGACCAGCGTCACGCCGACAAAGCCGAGCCCCAGCCCCAGCCACTGCTTCACGCTGACGCGCTCGCCCAGCAACCAGCCCGCGCCACAGGCCGTCAGCAAGGGCTGCATGCCAACCACCAGTGCTGCTATTCCGGCCGGCAAGCCATGCTTGATCGACATGAACACACCACCGAGGTAAAAGGCGTGCACAAAAATCCCGGTAACGCCGATATGAAGAACTTGCCGGGGATCGCGTGGCCACGGCGCGCGCGTGACCAGCGCGAAGGTCGTCATCAGGCCAAGAACCAGGATATAACGGGCAAGCAGGAAGGTCAGCGGGTCGGCATAGGGCATGCCGAATTTGGCGCCGATGAAACCGGTGCTCCACAAGAAAACGAAAAGGACGGGAGCGAGGGCTTTAAGCGATGGCATGGTGCGCGGCTTCGGGAAAAGCCGACACTATACCGGGTCCGTCACCAGACGCTTTGCCTCATTGATTTGCCGCCTTGGGTATCGGTGCGAATTCAATCGGCACCCAACTGTAACGGCCCTTGCCATCCGCCCGGACATGGCCGATGCCCGGAAAGGGCAGATGCATGCCGGCCACTAGGGACTTGCTTGCAGCCACATCCTTCATGATGCCGCGCCGGGTGGCGATGGCCTGTTTCTGGTCGACGTCGAATTCGATCGAAACACCGGGCCGGGCGAACTGCACGGCATGGGCGTGCACCAGATCCCCCCAGATCAGCAGTTTCTGCCCTTCGGATTCGACGGCAAAGGCCGTATGTCCCGGCGTATGACCATTGGCTTTGACGGCCACGATGCCCGGTACCAGCACGCTGCCCGGCGTAAAGGTGTTCCATTGTCCGCTCGCCAGATAAGGCGCTGCGCTGTCGCGGGCCATCTTGAAGAAGGGCTGGACTTCCGTGGGTGCGCCGTCGGCGACGTTTTGCGATAGCCAGTAATCGCCATCCGCCTGCGCCACTAGCACCTTCGCCTTGGTAAAAAGCGGCTTGCCACTGGCATCATTCAGGCCGCCGATATGGTCGGCATGCAGGTGGGTGATGATCACCGTATCGACTTGTTCAGGCTCATAGCCGGAAGCCTTCATGTTCTGCAGCACATAACCCAGAGACGGGCCAAACAGCTTGGCGGCGCCGGTATCGACCAGCACCAGATGACTACCCGTGTTGATCAGGTAGGCATTGACCGCCGTCTGCATCTTTGGATTGCCGACAAACATCCGCGCCAGCAGAACTTGCAGTTCGGCGGCGCTGGTATTTTTCAGCAGCTTGGTATCCAGCTCGATCATGCCATCGTAGAGCGCCGTGATTTCAAACTGGCCAAGCTGGCTGCGGTAATAGCCCGGCACCTGGGTTTGAAGCTGAGGCGCCTCGGCCTGGGCCAGCGGCGCGAAGCTCATGAGCGCAAGAAGTCCGAGCGCCGCGATGTGCCTGATAAGCGTGTTCATGCAAATACCTCCTCCAAAATTTGTTTCATTTGATTGCCGGTTGAGCGAAGTACACCGTGCTCACTGCTGCTTTTTACTGAGCAGATCCTTCAGATTGGCAAAGGGCTGAGCGGTGGCCCGACTCACCTCGACCTTATTGCCGAAACCGGCTCCTGCCTGGCGTGCCGCTTCGGCATCGCTTTCCCGCGAATGCTCGTTGTCGTGGCAATAAAGACACAACAGTTCCCAGTTGCTGCCGTCCGTGGGGTTGTTGTCATGATTGTGATCCTTGTGATGCACGGTAAGCTGCTGCAAATTTTCACGCACGAACTCGCGGCTGCAACGACCGCAGATCCACGGATAAATCTTCAGCGCCTGCTCACGATAGCCGGCTTCGCGCGACTGACGATTGCGAATCGCGTCGGCAACGACTTGATCGAGGCGGGAAGTTGGTGGCTTGCTGACTGGCATTGCTGATGATCCGATAAGGGTGGTAGTAGATATTTGAACGCCCAATTATGGCTATCGCGCTGTGCGCTGACAAGCCTGAAGAATTACGCCCGGATTGCAATCAACGGCACCGTCATTTGGGCGTCGCTGTTGCCGTCGAGTGCACTGGGCATTGGCGCATGAGTTTTTGCAAGACTCGCCAGTACAAAAAAACAAGCCTCACTTTCACTGCCCCGCTGAACGATGTGTTGCAGCATTCAGACCAAATAAATGCGGAGACGTCATGGCATGGCAGCCTCAAAAAGAACGCGAAGCTGAGCCCTTTGGTCCGATGCATAGAGGAACCCACCGCTCAACGCTGGTGTGACCACGAGGAAGTAATAGATCGATGCTTTTCTTTCCCTGTTGAATTTGGCTGATTATGGGGTGCTCAGGGTTATTCCGGTTCTCTGTGTCTGGGCCATAGAAATACCCGTAGCCATCATCTCGTGTAGCGCGAAATCTATCGTTAATGCTGTCAATGACCTGCGCTGAGTCGGGAAAAACAAAAGTTCCGAAGTGGACGTTTGTACTCCAGAGAACGCCAAGCCCATTCACGTCGTTGTCAAATATGGCGCGAACATTCGAGATGCAGGGTTGAATCCAGTAGGGCCAGAGGACGCACTCAATGCCAAAGTGGTTTTCGATTTCCGCCTTGCGAATTGAAGGATGCTCGGGACTTGAGTTGTAGCGCGATGGTGCGAAATGACTCGGGCCATGAAACTCGACGAGTTTTGAAACACTATCAACCGAAACCTTCAGATCGGCGCGCCTCCTGCCCCAAGGCACCTGATGCTCTACGGTGGCGCTTGGATACGCAAGCTCGATCAACTTCACGAGGATCATTTCATCGAGGCTTACGCTCGCATTCCCGATTTTGGCAGGTGGGGAGTTTGGTATGGCACTTGCGTACCAAAGTTTTTGAAGCTAACGTTCGTCAATGGCCTCGATGCCGTTCCAGTTCTTGAACGGGACTGATTGAATGTCCCTCTCGGTTACGCCGAGAATTTCAACAACATTGGTTTTGCTCAACATTGAGCCCACGCATGAATCGCTGCTGTGGAGTTCAAACAAGCCTTGAGGGCGACCGAGGATTCCCATATGTGATTGGCCTAAAAAATTAAAGGGACTTCCCCGTCCCGAGGCAGCGGCGGAAGCCGTGTACGGCAACGGAGTGCCAAAATGGTGATTCTGAGGTCGTCCATTTGCGCACCACGAAAGGGGAAGTCCATGAGCATTATCACCGTAGGAATCGATCTGGCCAAGAACGTCTTTGCGGCGCATGGCGTTGATGATAACGGCAAGGCCGCGCGGGTCAAGCCCAAAATATCGCGGGAGCATCTTTTGCCGCTGATCGCACAACTGCCGCCCTGCTTCATCCGCATGGAAGCCTGCACCGGTGCGCATTACTGGGCTAGACAATTCCCCCGAATACGGCCACGCCGTCAAGCTCGTCGCCCCGAAGTTCGTCACGCCCTATCGCATGTCGGGAAAGCGCGGCAAGAACGATGCTGCCGATGCCGCTGCGATCTGCGAAGCCGTCAGGCGGTCCCACATGCGCTTCGTCCCACGAGCTATAACGGTCAGCATCGCATCAGAATTTTGTTCCAAGGTCATATTAGCTTTTTTCTCCCCCACCGCCCTACCTTGAGTACCGGGACACCGAAAGGTAGCCGGGTTTGAACAGCAATAGGGGCATGTTCTGAGCCCGTCAATTCATACCCGGAGAGCAATCAGGGGCACCGTCATTTCGGCGTTGCTGATGCCGCCATGTACGCCTAGCATGGGGTAGTGGCGCTCGCCGGGCAGCCAGTCCTTGATTGTCCAGTCGTCCTTCATGACCAGCGTGTAGTCACCAGTGCGCGAGGCCAGACGCGGGTGATAGGGCGGCGGCCCGAACCAGCCGGCACTGATCAGGTCGCTGCTTCTGCGCAGATCGACACAGTGATCCAGGTGTTGCCGCACGTAGCTTTCAAACGCCAGACGACGATCTTCGTTGACGTAACAGTAGGCGGCACGCCGCTCGCCGCACAACGGGCGGGTGAGCATTGCGGCGAGCTGCGGATGCTGGTCGAGGCAGACCACGCGCTGAGGTGGCGAATCGATGAAACCGTGATCGGCCGTGGCGATCAGCCAACTGTCGGTGCCTTGCACGTCGCGCTGGAGTTCGCCGAACAGGACGTCCAGTTCAGCCAGCTCTTGTGTTGCCTGTTTGCTTTCGGTGCCAAAACTGTGCGAGTACGAATCGAGATAAGGGTAGTAGGCATAGATGTAGCGCGGTGCGCCTGCCTCAAGCAACAAGGCGGAAAGCAGAGAAAACATCTCGGCTGTCGAGTGGTAGGCCAGGCTACGCGCGCCGTGCGAATGCCAGGCATTGAAGGGGCTGCCTGAAATCTCACGAGGTGCGAGGGCCCAGCACTCGCGGTCGAGTTGTTGGAAAAGCGATTGATGCTCGAAAAGCCGCGGCGGCAATTCTTGCGGCGGCAGTTTGGCTGGCTCGTAGCGCGGTGTCAGCGGCAGGATGGCCAGCGTCTGATCGATCTCTTCAAGATGCATGTGCCAGCCGGTAAGGCCATGCTGCGCCGGGGCGAGGCCGGTCATGAAGGTGGTGATGGCGCTGGCGGTGGTCGAGGGAAACACCGAAGTCATCGAGCCGATCACGTGACCTTGCAGATTCGGGCTGGCCGGATGTCTTGCCAGCGTGCGCTGCCCGAGACCGTCGATCACCAATAAAACGATATGGCGTGCTTCCGCCAGCTTTGCGGCGGGCAAAGCTTCCAGTTGCCGATATGGCGCTCGAGTACTGCCGCAGGCCGTGGAAATACTTTGCATCAGATTGACGATGCTGTGGCCAGCGTAATCCGGAAGGCGAGTCGAACGATGGGAGCTCATGGTGATCGATTGTACGTCAACGGAAAAGGGGGCTTACGCCCCCTTTGTGTATCAAACAGCCGATCGCTTACTTGGCGGCTACTTTTTTCTTGTCCAGCCTCATCTTCACGAAGGCGCCCGGTGCGTCTTCAATTGCCTTCAGAGCGCCGTCGCCCGGCTTGCGTGCGGGGATCTTCTCTTTGCCGCCGGCATGATCGGTCACCCATTGCTGCCAGTCCGTCCACCATGATCCGGGGTTCTGCGTCGCTCCGGCGAGGTAATCGTCGGATGACGCAGGCATTTCAGCGTTAGTCCAGTAGCCGTACTTGTTGGCTGCCGGGGGATTGATGATGCCGGCAATATGCCCGGAACCGCCGAGGACGAACTTCACCGGTCCGGTGGGCAGCAGTGCGCCCATGTACGTGCTCTTCCATGGGGCAATGTGGTCTTCGATTGCCGACACGAAATAGCACGGCGTCTTAACCTTGGCGATGTCGATCTTGACGCCGCCCAGCTCGATGCCACCGGGCTCGCGCAGCTTGTTGCCCAGATAGAAATTGCGCAGGTAGAAACTGTGCATCGTCGCCGGCATGCGCGTCGAGTCGGAGTTCCAGTAGAGCAGGTCGAAGGGGAAGGATTCCTTGCCCATCAGATAGTTGTTGACCGCGAATGACCAGATCAGATCGTTGGCCCGCAGCATGTTGAAGGTACCCGCCATGTCGGCACCGTCGAGGTAGCCGCGCTCGTGCATCCGCTTCTCAAGACCTTCGATAGTGGACTCGTCAAGGAAGACCTTGAGTTCGCCCGGTTCGGAAAAGTCGAGCATGGTCGTGAAGAAGGTCGCCGAATTGATGCGCTTGTCCTTCTTGGCGCTCATGTAGGCCAGCGTTGACATGAGCAGGGTGCCGCCCAGGCAATAACTGGCGGTGTTGATCTTGCTCTCGCCGGTCACTTGCTCAACAGCATCGATGGCCTTCATCGTGCCATCCAGCAGGTAGTGTTCGAAATTCTTCTTGGCGTACTTTTCGTCGGGGTTGATCCAGCTCATGATGAACGTGGTGTGGCCTTGATCGGTTGTCCATTTGACGAAGGAGTTCTTTTCGCGCAAGTCAAGAATGTAAAACTTGTTGATCCACGGCGGCACGATCAGCAGCGGCTTCTTGAACTGCTGCGGTGTGGCCGGATCGTATTGGATGAGCTGGAACATTTCGTTCTGGAAAACGACCTTGCCTGGCGTGGTGGCGACATTCTTGCCGAGCTCGAACGCATCGGGGTCGGTCATGCGGACTCTCAACTGTCCGTCGCCAGCTTCCATGTCACGCAAGAGGTTGTCGAACCCTTTGATCAGGTTCTGGCCACCGCTGCTAACCGTCTCGCGGACGACTTCAGGATTGGTGAGCGCGAAATTTGTCGGTGAGAGCGCATCGATATACTGACGAGTGAAAAAATCGACTTTCCGCTGCGTCGATTCGTCGAGACCACTTGTTTCCGAAACGATGTCGTTCAGATGACCGGACGTGATGAGGTAGGATTGCTTGATGAAATCGAATAGGAAACTGTTCTGCCATTCATCGTCCTTGAAACGCTTGTCGGACTTCGCCGGAACGGCTACCGGCGGCACCGCCGTTGAGCCCATCATTTTCGAAGTCGAGTATTGCCACAGCGACAGGTAGTCGCGCATCAGCTTCATCTGCGCTTCCATCAGCTTCTTCGGGTCGGCAAGCAAGCGGTTGGAAAGCTCCATGAATGCTTTGGAGATCCCCATTTCGTCCGACGGGAGGGAGACGCCGTCTTTGGTCTTCTTGTCGATGTAGCGCGCCATCATCTGCGAAGCACGCTTGGCAACCTCGGAATAACTCTTAATAAGCTCTGCAGGATCCGGCAAGGTCTTGCCTTCTTCCGTTTTGTTCTGCTGCGACATCGAATAACCTCCTTGTGCTGGAACTCGATAAAGTAATAGGAACGCCTGACAATGCTCGGAGGCGGATTGTATAGCCGCAGGAAGCTTTGAACTTCGACCGCGAAGAGCGACTTGCTCGGCACTAAACCTGAATAATATAGCATTCAGCGATGGTTTTGGCTCGCTTTATCAGGTAATTATCCCGTAATTTGATTATTTCTTAATCAGGCAATATTTTGCTCCGGAGCGATCCGGATGGCTTCTCCTTCCCGAAAAACGCGATCGGCCACGGCAGATTACGGTTCAACCCCAGGCTTTGCTTCCCTGGCATCGCTCGGTAATGCGGCCTCAACCAACCTCACCCAATAACTTATGCCAAACACCATTGTGTCGTTATTGAAGTCGTAATGCGGATTGTGCAGGGTACACCCGCCCGTGCCGGGGCCATTGCCCAACCAGACGTAGCAGCCGGGTTTGGCCTGCAGCATGTAGGCGAAATCTTCGGCCCCCATCGACGGCAACTCATTCTTGCGGACCTTGTGCGTACCCAGCAGCGCCTCGGCCACCCGGCGGCACAGCTCGGTTTCTGCCGCACTATTGACCGTCGGCGGATAACGATGGTCAAAACTGACCGCGATCCGTGCGCCAAAGGTGTCGGCCATGCCGCTACATAACCGCGCAATGGCTTGCTCGACCAGCGCCAGCACTTCGGGCTTGAAGCTGCGCACCGTGCCGCGCAAGACCGCATCGTCCGGGATGATGTTCAGTGCATCGCCGCCGTGAATCTGCGTGACGCTGACCACTGCCGATTCGCAAGGGTGCACATTGCGCGAAACGACGGACTGCAACGCGACGACCAGATGGGATGCGACCAGCAGCGTATCGACGCCCTGATTCGGCATCGCAGCGTGGCAGCCATGACCACGTACCGCTATTTCAAAAGCACAGGTGCCGGCCATAACCGCGCCGGGCATGACGGCCATTTCACCAACCGCTATTCCCGGCCAGTTATGCAGACCGTATACGGCATCCATCGGAAACTTTTCAAATAGCCCGTCCTCGATCATCACCGCCGCACCGCCTTCGGATTCCTCAGCGGGCTGGAAAATGAAGTTGACCGTACCTTCAAAGTCAAGACTGTCTATGTTTTCGGCCAGATAACGCGCCGCGCCGAGCAGGATGACGGTGTGGCCGTCATGGCCACAAGCATGCATCCGGCCTTCATTTCTCGAGCGATGCGGGAAGTCGTTCTTCTCCAGCAGCGGCAAGGCATCCATGTCGGCGCGCAAGCCGATGGAGCGCGCGCTGTTTCCTTTGCGCAAAACACCGACCACTCCGGTTCTAGCCAGCCCGCGATGCACTTCGATGCCGTAGGCGGCCAGTTCGCGAGCCACAAGATCGGCAGTGCAAGTCTCTTCGAAGGCCAGTTCGGGGCAGGCGTGGATGGCATGTCGAACGGTGACAAGTTCGTCCAGAAAGCGAATGTCCAGAAGGGTCATGGCGGCTGATTTGGTGACATCCATGTTGGTTTACGTTAGTCCGGCTTGATTGCGTTGGCAAGGTTCCGTTATGCTCATCCACATGCATATCATTATCATCAGCGGTCTCTCCGGTTCCGGCAAGTCAATTGCCCTCAATGTACTTGAGGATGCGGATTACTACTGCGTTGACAACCTGCCGTCGCAATTGTTGCAGCAACTTGTAGACCAACTCGCTCAACAAGGCTACGACAAGGCCGCTGTCGCTATCGACATCCGCGGTGGCAAGAGTATCGCCATGCTTCCACAACAGCTGGCAGCACTGCGTGCCAACGAGCTGGATTTGCAGTTTCTCTTTCTTGACGCCAAATCGGAAACGCTGCTCAAGCGCTATTCCGAGACGCGCCGCAAACACCCGCTGGCCGACGAACAACGCACAGTGACCGAAGCCATTGCCGAAGAGCGGGTCCGTCTCGAAGGCCTGTCCGAACTGGGTCATCACATTGACACCAGCGACTTGAAACCCGGTGCGCTAAGGGAATGGATACGCCAATTCATCTCCAATGATACGCAACAAGGCTTGACCCTGATCTTCGAGTCCTTCGGTTTCAAACACGGGGTACCCCTTGACGCTGAACTCGTCTTCGATGTTCGCTGTCTGCCCAACCCACACTATGATATGACCTTGCGTCCGCTGACTGGCCGCGACAGCCCGGTAATCACTTTTCTTGAAGCCGAACCGGAAGTGTTGCGCATGCGTGACGATATTGCGCGCTTCATTGACACCTGGTTGCCTTGTTACATTCGTGATAATCGCAATTATCTGACCGTCGGCATCGGCTGCACGGGTGGCCAGCACCGTTCGGTCTACTTCGCCGAGAGTCTCGGACGCAGGTTCCGGGGTCAGGCACGCGTACTCATCCGTCACCGTGAACTTCAAACGCTTCCCCCAGGCTCCACTTGATGCGCTGGCTGGCGCTGTTCAGGCCGGGTGACTGGCTGCTTACCGCGCTCGGCCTTGTCGCCTGCGCTGTTTCTTTTCATCTGGCATGGCAAGGCGGTATGGCTGAAAAAGCCGTGATCAAACGAGGCGGAGAAATCTTCGCCGAACTCGATCTATCGCGTAACCGAAAGATCGACGTGCCGGGCCCGCTGGGCGTCACCACGATCAGCGTTGAAACACGTCGCGTACGCGTTGTTTCCGACCCTGGGCCACGCCAGTATTGCGTGCGCCAGGGCTGGCTGTCACGCCCTGGAGAGATCGCCATCTGTGCCCCGAACCAGGTGAGCGTTCAGGTGCAGGGGGGCAAGGAAGCGTATGACTCACTCAGTTACTAGGCTGACGACCACGCCGGAAGACCACCGCATCGCGCAGATGGCCGCCGCAGCGATCGGCCTGGCATTGATCGATGCGGCGATTCCTCTACCCCTACCGGGTATCAAGCCTGGGCTGGCCAATATCGTGACGCTGGTCGTTCTGGCGCGTTTTGGTTGGGCAACGGCCGCCTGGGTCAGCGGCTTGCGCGTTGTCGCCGGCAGTCTGCTACTCGGACAATTCATGTCTCCCGGTTTCTTCATGAGCCTGTCCGGTTCATTGCTCAGCCTGATCGTTTTAGCTTTTTCGGTTCGCCTGCCGGGACGCTGGTTCGGACCGGTCAGTTGGAGCATTCTTGCGGCCTTTGCGCATATCGGCGGGCAACTGCTACTGGCCCGGCTGTGGCTGATTCCGCACAACGGCCTGTTTTATCTGGTGCCGCTTTTTTCCGCGGCAGCGCTGGCTTTCGGTATCATCAACGGACTGATTGCGGCACATTTGCTCGATGAACTGCCGAACGGCCCATCCGACGCCCTGAGGTAAGTAATGACCAAAACCATCTGCCTTGCCTTTACCGGCGCTTCTGGAATGCCCTACGGCGTCCGCCTGCTGGAGTGTCTGCTTGAAGCCGGATGTCACGTACAACTTCTCTATTCGCAGGTCGCCCAAGTCGTCGCCAATCAGGAATTGGCGCTTGATCTGCCCTCGCGAGCGTCGGATGCACAGGCTTTTTTTTGCGCGCGCTTTGCCGATCTTCCCGGCAGGGTCGAGGTGTACGGCCGTGAGGAGTGGTTTGCGCCGGTGGCCAGCGGCTCCAACCCGCCCGATGCCATGGTTATATGCCCATGCACTATGGGCACGCTCGCTTCAATTGCCCAGGGGTTAGCCAACCAGTTGATCGAGCGCGCCGCCGATGTGGTCCTCAAGGAGAGGCGCAAGCTGATACTGGTCCCTCGCGAAACACCATTCTCGATTATTCATCTTGAAAACATGCTGCGTCTCGCCCGTGCCGGTGCCATCATTTTGCCTCCCAACCCCGGTTTCTACCTGCATCCGCAGCGCATCGAGGATCTCGTCGATTTTGTTGTTGCGCGCATTCTTGATCAGCTTTCCGTTCCCCATGAACTCATGCGACGCTGGGGCAGCGCCGAGAACATCACGTGAATTGGTTAAACGTTTTCCGCAAGGCGGCGCCGGCAAAAAGCAGCCGGCCCGACGATACACAACGGCTCGACCTGCCCTTGTTTCCGCTCGGAAGCGTCCTGTTTCCCGGCGGAATCATGTCACTCAAGGTCTTCGAACGGCGTTATCTGGACATGGCCGCAAGGTGCATGAAAGCGCAGTTACCGTTCGGCGTATGCCTCATTGCCAGCGGCAAGGAAGTGGGTGCGCCGGCAGTACCGCACGCCATCGGCACCCTGGCGCATAT
>WBZP01006750.1_pt1 | contig 11270 bp, 11 predicted proteins | sample 5204301 | NCBI WGS metagenome assembly WBZP01 (sample SAMN12412401, study PRJNA552823) | activated sludge metagenome | isolation source: activated sludge from nitrification reactor of wastewater treatment plant... | place: USA: Pennsylvania | collected 2017
GCAGCGCGGCCGCCGCATAGCGGACCCCGGGGCGGCCCAGCCAGCGCCTTGCCCTGCCCGCCATCCACCCGACCGCGAGCAGGCCGGGCAGCGTCCCGACGCCGAAAGCCAGCATCACCGCGGCGCCATCGAGGGCACTGCCGGCGAACAGCGCCAGCGGCAGCACGCTGTAGGTGAGGCCGCAGGGGACCAGGCCCCAGACGAGGCCCAGCCCGACGCGCGCCGGCACGCCGTCGCGGGCGCGCAGTGACTTTACCGCCGGCAGGATCCGGGAGAACAGGCCCGCGCCCGCCCGCTGCAGCCAGTCGGTGTGCGCCGACCCGCCGACGATGGCGATCGCCAGTGCCAGCAGGAAGAGGTTGGCCACCACGTACAGCCCCCGCTGCAGCGACAGCAGGCTGGGCGCCGCCAAGGCGAGCCCGCCGACCGCGCCGAACGCCGCACCGACGAGCGCATAGCTCGCGATCCGGCCCCCGTGGTAGGGGACCTGCCAGGCCACGAGCGTCGCGGACGAGCGCAGCGGCGCTACCCCGGAAGGTTCACGCGGCGCCGCGAGGGCGGCGATGAAACCTCCACACATCGCGACGCAGTGCGCCCCGCCAAGCAATCCGGCGAGCCACGCGCTGATGAGTGCCGAATATGCCAATGAATCTCCTCATGCGACGAAATGTCGCGAGCGGGTGGCTCGCCCGAGGCGGCCGCCACGTTCCTGCCCGCCTGTCCCGCGTCGCGGCGGCCCGGGGTCCTGTTCAAGCGGGGCAATTCGCATTAGACTCCGCGGAGTTTGACGCAGATCAAACTGCGCCCAGACCCTCGAGCCTGCGATCCCCATGACCCTGCCCGCCAAGCCGATTTCCGCCGCCACCAAGCTGACGGGTGCCGGCCCGACGCGGCAGGGGGAGGGCGCGCGCGCGCCGGTCATCTCGATCCGCGATCTCAAGGCGCACTGCTCGACCTGCAGCATGCGCGAGCTCTGCCTGCCGGTGGGCTTGAGCTCCGACGAGCTGCGCCAGGTCGAGACGGTGTTCGGCAACCGCGTCAAGCTGCGCAAGGGCGACTCGCTGTACCGCGCGGGGGAGGCGTTCTCGTCGCTGTACGCGGTGCGCATCGGCTCGCTCAAGACCACGGTGCTCGCCGAGGACGGGCGCGAGCAGGTTTCCGGCTACCACATGCTCGGCGACATCATCGGCCTCGACGGCATCGGCACCGATCACCACGGCTGCCAGGCCGTGGCGCTCGAGGACTCCGAGGTCTGCGTGCTGCCGTTCGAGCGGCTCGAGGACCTCGCGCGCAACATGACGTCGCTGCAGCACAACCTCTACCAGTTCCTGTCGCGCGAGATCTCGCGCGACCACAACATCATGCTGCTGCTGGGCAGCATGCGGGCGGAGGAGCGGCTCGCGGTGTTCCTGCTCAACCTGTCCGACCGCTACCGCAAGCGCGGCTATTCTTCGACCGAGTTCGTGCTGCGGATGACGCGCGAGGAGATCGGCAGCTACCTCGGGCTCAAGCTCGAGACGGTGAGCCGGCTGTTCTCGCGCTTCCAGGAAGAGGGCCTGATCCAGGTCCAGGGACGGGCGGTCAAGCTGCTCGACCCCGCCGCGCTGAAGCAGCTCGTCGGCCAGCGACCGTAGGCCTGCGCCCGTCCGTTCCGCTGCGGCCTCCCGCTGGGCCGCCCCAAGGGAGGCCGGGCCCCCTGCGAGGGGGAAGCGAACGAAGTGAGCACGGGGGTCCGTCAACCGGGCGCCTCGCAACCCCCGCCGTCCGTCCGCTTCGGGCACCCCGGGGGGCGTTCCGGCGCGTCGAGCGGACAGCGGTTGACCTCCCACGGCGAGCGCTCGAGGAAGACGGTCAGCGCCGACGACGCGATGCCGAGCGCCCAGAAGCCGAAGAACCCCATCGCGTAGATCGCCTCGCGCGACAAATCGAGCGTCGCGCCGAAGAAGTGCAGCTCGAACGGGTCGAACACGGTGAAGAAGATCGCTTCGGCGACGGCCGCGACCAGGAACGCCGGCCAGATCACCCACATCAGCCGCTGTGCAATGCCCCCGCTTTGCTCCATCGCCCCCTCCTCCTTGCCCGCCGGTTGCCGCCGCCCGCGGGTGCATCGCGGGTGGCCGAACCCACCGGTCTCGATCAATTCGTCGCGCGTGCCGCGCCCAGCCTGACTTCGGACAGCCCGGTCGCCGCTGCCGGCGTCTGCAGGCGCCACGCGTCGCTCTCCAGCGTCACGATCCAGCGCCCGGCGGCAGGCACGCTGGCGCGCCCGCGGTAGACGCCGTCGGTCCCGCGCGCGAGCGCCAGCGCGACGTCGTCGCCGGCGCGCGTCGGGTGCGACAGCGAGAGCCGCAGACCGACCGGCTGCGGGACCGTCCCGGCCGGGCCGGTGAGCTCGACCGTGAGTTCGCCGCCGGGCGCGACGCGGACGACCGCCCCGACGCCCAGCGCATCGCCCTGCCGCGCGCGCTCCAGGTCCTTGTTGATCAGCAGGCCGCGCTTGTAGTAATCCTCGGCGATCAGGCCGTCGTCGGTCCGGGCGGCAATCCAGGCGGTGACGATGCCCGCGACGACCACGATCGCCGGCCCGGCGAACAGCAGCCACGGCCAGCGCTGGCGGTACCAGGGTTCGGCGGAAGACGATGTGGGCATCGCGCAGGCAGTCATCGGTCGAGGGCGGGCGCCGAGTTTACCTCGGAAACAGGAAGCTCGTTTCCTCGCGCCGGACGACCTTGGGATCGCCGACGGCCTCGACGACGATCTCGATCTTGTGCGAGCGCTTGCGCTCCTTCGCGCCCGCATCGTCGCCTATGGGCGCCTGGACCGACAACGGCACCATCTGCGACGACTCGGGGCCCAGCGACAGCGGCCCGTCGACGCCGATGATCCGCAGGCCCTCGAGCCCGCGCGCGGTCACCGTGTACCGCCTCGGGGTGCCATCGGTGTTCATCACCTGCAGCCGGTAGACGTTCTCGATCTGGCCCGGCTCGGCCTCGCGCGCGAGCGTGCTCCGGTCGCGCATGACGTTGACCTTGAGCGGATTGCGCAGGTAGAGCGAGACGCCCGCGGCCACGGTGATCGCGACCAGCAGCGAGGTATAGAGCAGCGTGCGCAGGCGGAACACGCGCCGCCACATCGCCTTCGCGTCGAGCCCCTGAGCGAGCGCGTTCTCGGTCGTGTAGCGGACGAGCCCCTTCGGATAGCCCATCTTGTCCATCACCTGGTCGCAGCCGTCGATGCACGCGGCGCAGCCGATGCACTCGTACTGCAGCCCCTTGCGGATGTCGATTCCGGTCGGGCACACCTGGACGCAGATGCCGCAGTCGACGCAGTGGCCGAGCCCTGCGGCCTTGATGTCGACCTTCTTGCCGCGGGCGCCGCGCGGCTCGCCGCGCGCCGCGTCGTAGGTGATGACCATCGTGTCCTTGTCGAACATCACCGACTGGAAGCGCGCGTACGGGCACATGTACTTGCAGACCTGCTCGCGCATCCAGCCCGCGTTGCCGTAGGTCGCGAAGCCGTAGAAGAGCACCCAGAAGGTCTCCCAGCCGGACAGGCCGAACGGCATCGCGCGCAGGAGCTCGCGGATCGGCGTGAAGTAGCCGACGAAGGTGATGCCGGTCCACAGCGCGATGGCCAGCCAGATCCCGTGCTTGGCGGCCTTCTTGCCGAGCTTCGCCGCGGACGCCGGCGCCGCGTCGAGCTTCATCCGCGCCATCCGGTCGCCCTCGATCTTGCGCTCGACCCACAGGAACATCTCGGTGTAGACGGTCTGCGGGCACGCGTAGCCGCACCACAGCCGCCCCGCGACCGAGGTGAACAGGAACAGCGAGTACGCGCACAGCACGAGGATCACCGTGAGGTAGATCACGTCCTGCGGCCAGAACACGAGTCCCAGGATGTAGAACTTCCGTGCGCCGAGGTCGAAGAGCACCGCCTGCCGGCCGTCCCACGTGAGCCAGGGCAGCCCGTAGTAGACGAGCTGGGTCAGGGCGACGAGGGCCCAGCGCCACTGCGCGAAGACGCCCGTGACCGCGCGCGGGTAAATCTTCTTGCGGATTTCGTAGAGCGCGATCTCTTCGCCGCCGGCCTTGGCGGCGCGAACCGGGACGGGATTCTCGGGTGCGTTCACGGCATTTCGCCTTATCGAAGGTACGAGGGCAGCGGAAATGCCGCTGCCCTCGGGTCACCCCTCTGAAGAAATCTGCAGAGAGGTTACTTCTTTGCCTCGGGCGCCGTGGCTGCCGTGGCGGCGGGCGCGGGCGCCGTCGTCGCTGCCGGCTCGGCAGCGGACGGAGGCACGCCACCACCCAGACCCCAGACGTACGCGGCGACGAGGTGGATCTTGGCCGGCGTGAGCTGCGCCTTGAACGCGGGCATCGTCGTCGAACCGGCCGTCACGTTGACGTTGCGGCCCTTGTTGATGCCCTCGGCGATGACCGCCTCGGAGCTGCCGTAGAGCCAGATCTTGTCGGTGAGGTTCGGCGCGCCGAGCGCCGGGTTGCCCTTGCCGTCGATGCCGTGGCAGGCGGCACAGAGGGTGTCGAACTGCGCCTTGCCGAGCTGCGCCTTGGTGCCGTCGTGCGACAGCCCGGACAGCGAACGCACGTAGGCGACGACGTTTTTGACGTTGGCCTCGCCGCCCAGCGCCGCTCCCAGCGCCGGCATCACGCCCATCCGGCCGTTGATGATCGACTCCTTGATCGTCTCGGGCGCGCCGCCCCACAGCCAGTCCTTGTCGCGCAGGTTCGGGAAGCCCGGGCCGCCGCCGGCGTCCGCGCCGTGGCACTGCGCGCAGTTGTTGAGGAAGATGCGCTCGCCCATGCCTCGCGCCTCCGGGACGGCGGCGACCTGCTGCAGGTTCATCGCCAGGTACTTGTCGTAGAGCGGCTTGACCTTGGCGTCCATGTCGGCGCTCTCCTTCGCGTACGCGCCGGCCGAGGTCCAGCCGAGCGTGCCGCGGACCGTCCCCAGTCCCGGGTAGAGCGCGAGGTAGCCGATCGAGAACGCGATGGTGATCCAGAACAGCCACATCCACCAGCGCGGCAGCGGGTTGTTGAACTCGGCGAGGTCGCCGTCCCAGATGTGGCCGGTGATCTCGACCTCCTTGCCGCCGGCCGCGGGCGCGGTCTTGACCTTGCCGGAAGGCGTCTTGACCTTGGCCATCGAGATGAGCAGCCAGGCGCAGAACGCGATCGACGCCGCGGTGAGACCGATGATGTACCAGTTCCAGAAATCAGAGGTGAAGTCGCTCATGAGCGTCGCTCCGCACGATTGCCGTTCATTGTTTGGCCGCTCTGGGCGCCGTCGTAGACATCGTCGGGAAGCGCGAACGGGGCGTTCGCCGCCTCCTCGAACGCCTGCTTGCGCCGGCTGCTGTAGGCCCAGACGACGACGCCGATGAAGGCGACGAACGCGAGCACGGTCGTCGCACTGCCGAGGAAGGTGAACAGGGCCATGGTCACCTCACGCTCTTCATCGCGAGGCCCAGGTTCTGCAGGTAGGCGATCAGCGCGTCCTGCTCGGTCTTGCCGGCGAGCTCCTGCGGCGCCTTGGCGATCTCGGCGTCGGTGTAGGGCACGCCGACGACGCGCAGCGCCTTCATCTTGGCCGCGATGTCCGCCGCGTTGGCCGGTGCCTTCGCGAGGTACGGGTAGCCGGGCATGTTCGACTCGGGCACGACGTCGCGCGGATTGTTGAGGTGCAGCCGGTGCCACTCGTCGGAGTAGCGTCCGCCGACGCGCGCGAGGTCCGGCCCGGTGCGCTTGCTGCCCCACTGGAACGGGTGGTCGTAGACGAACTCGCCGGCCACCGAGTAGTGGCCGTAGCGCTCGGTCTCCGCGCGGAACGGCCGGACCATCTGCGAGTGGCAGTTGTAGCAGCCCTCGCGCAGGTAGACGTCCCGCCCGGTCAGCTGCAGCGGCGTGTACGGCTTGACGCCCGCGACCGGCTGCGTCGTCGACTTCTGGAAGTAGAGGGGGACGATCTGCACCAGACCGCCCACGCTCACCGTCAGGACGATCAGCACGATCATCCAGCCGATGTTTTTCTCGATCATTTCCTGGTTGAGCTTCATCGTTCGCTCCTGTTCGTTGTCGTGGCGAGCGAGCGTCGCGTCAGGCGTGCGCCGGGTTGAAGGCCGGGATCGGCGCGTCGACGGCCTTGCTGCCGGCGACGGTCTTGACCACGTTCCAGGCCATCACCAGCATGCCCGATAGGAACAGCGTGCCGCCGAGCAGCCGGATCGCGTAGAACGGATAGGTCGCCTTGACGCTCTCGACGAACGAGTAGGTGAGCGTGCCGTCGGGGTTGACCGCGCGCCACATCAGGCCCTGCATCACGCCGGCGATCCACATCGCGGCGATGTAGAGCACGACGCCGATGGTGGCGATCCAGAAGTGCACGGTGATGAGCTTGACCGACCACATCTCGGTCTTGCCGAACATCCGCGGCAGCAGGTAGTAGAGCGCGCCGATCGAGATGAACGCCACCCAGCCCAGCGCGCCGGAGTGCACGTGGCCGACCGTCCAGTCGGTGTAGTGCGACAGCGCGTTGACGGTCTTGATCGACATCATCGGGCCCTCGAACGTGCTCATGCCGTAGAACGACAGCGAGACGACGAGGAACTTCAGGATCGGGTCCTCGCGCAGCTTGTACCAGGCGCCCGACAGCGTCATGATGCCGTTGATCATGCCGCCCCAGGAGGGGGCCAGCAGGATCAGCGAGAACAGCATGCCCAGCGACTGCGTCCAGTCGGGCAGCGCCGTGTAGTGCAGGTGGTGGGGGCCCGCCCACATGTAGGTGAAGATCAGCGCCCAGAAGTGCACGACCGACAGCCGGTACGAGTACACGGGCCGACCGGCCTGCTTGGGCACGAAGTAGTACATGATCCCGAGGAAGCCCGCGGTCAGGAAGAAGCCGACCGCGTTGTGGCCGTACCACCACTGCACCATCGCGTCCTGGACGCCGGCGTAGGCCGAGTAGGACTTCCACATCGTGACCGGGATCTCGGCGCTGTTGACGAGGTGCAGCAGCGCGACGGTCAGGATGAACGCGCCGTAGAACCAGTTGGCGACGTAGATGTGCGGCGTCTTGCGCAGCACGATGGTGCCGAAGAAGACGATCGCGTAGGAGACCCAGACCAGCGTGATCAGGATGTCGATCGGCCACTCGAGCTCGGCGTACTCCTTGCCGGTCGTGATGCCGAGCGGCAGCGTGATCGCCGCGAGCACGATGATGAGCTGCCAGCCCCAGAACGTGAAGGCGGCCAGCGGTCCGGCGAACAGGCGCACCTGGCAGGTGCGCTGGACGACGTAGTACGACGTTGCGAACAGCGCGCAGCCGCCGAACGCGAAGATCACCGCGTTGGTGTGCAGCGGCCGCAATCGGCCGTAGGAGATCCATGGCAGGTCGAAGTTGAGCTCCGGCCAGAGGAGCTGCGCGGCGATGATCACGCCGACCAGCATGCCCACGATCCCCCAGACGACCGCCATGATCGTGAACTGGCGCACCACCTTGTAGTTGAACGTTGACGCAGTGCTTTGCACACCCATCGCTCTTGGCTCCCAACGCTGACGCACGAGCTGCCGTGCCTGTTTCCCCGGACCGGGAAGCATCCGCGAACGCGGATCCTCCGTCCCCGGGGCGCCCCCCGACGTACTGCGGGCATGCGCAACGCGCACGCCCCGATGCAATTACCGATGCTATGTGCCGCCCCCGGTCCCGGAGTTGATCGAAGTCAAATCCCCACGATTGGCTCGGCCATTATCCGTCCTGCCGGCTGGTTCCTGCGCCTGCTTGGGCGTGTCGTCGTCGGCCAGAATCCGGTGCGCAGGCCCTTCCAAATCATCGAATTGGCCGCTTTTCACCGACCACCAGAAGGCGGCGCCGACGAGCAGCACCAGCAGCACCGACAACGGGATCAGGAGCAGCAGAATGTCCATCGGGCGACAGTCACGTGCGCAGCGGATCATGCGCGCTGCGGCGTGCGGGCCGCGCCGCCGGCGCCTCGCCCGGGAGTCGGGCCACGCGCAGCGCATTGACGACGACGACCAGCGAGGAGACCGACATCCCGGCCGCGGCGAGCAGCGGCGTGACGTATCCCAGCGCCGCGGCGGGAATCGCCACCGCATTGTAGACGAACGCCCAGAAGAGGTTCTGCCGCACCACCGCGAGCGTCCGCCGCGCGTGCCGGATCGCCGCGGCGACCAGCGTGAGGTCGTCGGAGAGCACGACGACGTCGGCAGTCCACTGCGCGAGCGGGGTCGCGCTGCCGAGGCTCACCGACACCTGCGCCTGGGCGAGCGACGGTGCGTCGTTGATGCCGTCGCCGACCATCGCGACCACGGCGCCCTGCTGCTGCAGGGCGACGACCGCCGCGCGCTTGTCCTCGGGCAGCGCGTCGCCGCGCGCGTCGTCGATGCCGATCCGCGCCGCCACCGCCGCGACCGTCGCGGCCCGGTCACCCGAGAGCAGCACCGGCAGGATGCCGGCCACGCGCAGCCGGCGGACGAGTTCCGCCGCCCCCGGCCGCAGCCGGTCGCCGAGCGCGAACAGCGCGGCGAAGCCCTGCCGGTCGCCCAGACCGACCAGCGTCGCCTCGGAATCGACCTTCGCGGCCTCGGCCGGCAGCGCCGCGCCGGACAGCGCCGCGACGTACTGCGGGCGTCCCAAGCGCCACTCGCGCCCCAGTGCCGTGCCGGCGACCCCCTCGCCCGGCGCGATCGCGAGCGGAGACGCGCCCGGCAGCCCGCGGCCGGTGGCCGCTGCACGGAACGCCCGCGCCAGCGCGTGCTCCGACTGCGCCTCCAGTGCGGCGGCGAGTGCCAACGCCTCGTCGGCGCTCCAGCCGGCGAGCGGCAGCGTCTGCAGGAGTTCGATCCGCCCGGTGGTAAGCGTCCCCGTCTTGTCCAGCACGACGTGCGAGGTCGCAGCCAAGGCCTCCAGCGCGTCGGCGCGGGCGATGACGACGTGATTGCGTCCCAGCGCGCCGCTCGCCGCGGCGAGCGCCGCCGGTGTCGCGAGCGACAGCGCGCAGGGACAGGAGACGACCAGCAGCGAGAACGTCACGGCCAGCGCGCGGGCCGGCTCCAACTGCCACCAGACGATGGCCGTCAGCGCGGCGAGGGCGAGCAGCGCCGAGACGAACCACGTCGCGACCCGGTCGGCGACGCGCGCGACACGCGGCCGCTCTGCGGCGGCGCGCTCGACCAGCCGCTCGATGGCCGAGAGCCGCGTCGCCTCGCCGGCGGCAGTGACGCGCACGACCAGCGCGCCGTCGCGCGCGACGCTGCCGGCGAGCACCGCGTCGCCGGCGACGCGCGGGTGCGGCCGCGACTCGCCGGTGAGGATCGCCTCCTCGACCTCCGCGCGGCCGTCGATCACGACGCCGTCGCAGGGGATCGTCGACCCCGGACGCACCAGCACGGTGTCGCCCGCGTCCAGCGTCGACGCGCCGACCGCCTCGACCGCCTGGCTCACCGGCCAGTCGAGCAGGCGCTCGGCGGTCGCCGGCCGCGCCCGTGCGACGGTCTCGACCGCGTCGCCGGCCCGCCGCCGCGCGACGAGCTCGACGTAGCGCGCGACCAGCAGCAGCGCGACGAACATCGTCACCGAATCGTAGTAGACGGGGCCCTCGCCGGCGAACGTCGACCACGCGCTGGCGGCGAACGCGGCGGCGAGCCCCAGCGCCACCGGGACGTCCATCCCCGGGCGGGAGAGCGCGAGGTCGCGCCACGCGCCGCGGAAGAACGGCACCGCCGAGTACAGCAGCGCCGGCAGCGTCAGGGTGAGGCTCGCCCACTCTAGCAGCAGCCGGTGCTGCGGCTCGACGCCGTCGACCGTGATGTAGGTGGGCACCGCGAACATCATCACCTGCATCATCGCCAGCAGCGCCACCGCCATCCGCAGCAGCAGCGTGCGCGATTCGCGCTGCGCCAGCGCCTCGCGGCGCGCCGGATCGTACGGATAGCCGCGGTAGCCGATGCGGGCGATCGCACGCAGGATCGCCGACAGCCGCGTCGCCTGCGGGTCCCAGACCACGCGCGCACGCCGCGTCGCGTAGTTCACATCGGCAGCGATGACCCCGGGCGTCCGCGCGAGCCAGGCCTCCAGCAGCCAGATGCAGGCGCCGCAGTGGATGCCCTCGAGCAGCAGCGAAATCGCGCTGTGCCCGCCGCCGGCGTCGCGGACCAGGCCCTGGGCGCGGGCCGCATCGTCCCAGCGTTCCCAGTCGTCGTCGGGTGCGTCCGGCGGCCGGTCGACCGCGGCGCTGCGCTGGGCGTAGAACGCATCGAGCCCGGCAGCGTGGATGGTCTGTGCGACGCCGCGGCACCCGGCGCAGCAGAACGCGCGCTCCTCGCCGCCGATCACGGCGCGCCAGTGCGAGTGCGGTGGGTTCGGCAGGCCGCAGTGGAAGCAGGCGGCGTCGGGTTCGCCGGCACCTGCGGCGGCGGCCCCTGCGACAGGTGCGTCGGGCGACGGCATTGAGCGCAATCTACGGGCCGCGACCGGCGGGGTCAAATGGGTTCGCGGCCGGGCTTGACCGGCGGCAACCGGCGGCTCGATTTCAATCGACGCACGACCGAAAATGGAGTAGACAGAAATGAGGGCACTGGCCCTGGAAAGGAGCGACCATGTACAAGAACATCCTGATCGCGACGGATGGCTCGAAGCTCTCGGACAAGGCGGTCGCCCACGCGATCGATCTCGCGCAGGCGCTCGGATCCCGACTCACCGCCTTCTACGCGGCGCCCGATTACCCGCTTCCGGCCTACGCCGACGGCGTCGTCTACGAACCGGTCTCGCGCAAGGAATACACGAAGCTCGCCGGCGACGACGCGCAGCGGATCCTCGACGCCGTGACCGCCAAGGCGGCGGCGAGCGGCCTCGAGTGCAAGACCGCGTACTCGATCGCCGCGGCGCCGTGGGAAGCGATCCTCGCCGCGGCGAAGAAGCACAAGTGCGACGCCATCGTGATGGCCTCGCACGGCCGGCGCGGCGTCTCGGCGCTGCTGCTCGGCAGCGAGACGCAGAAGGTGCTCACGCACAGCAAGCTACCGGTCATCGTCGTCCGCTGACGCGCGACGCGTCGGCTCCCGCGCGAGGCTTCCCGGCCCCGCCGCCGGCCCGGACCCCGCGGACCCTCGCGGACCCCGGCGGGGTCGGGCCGCACTCGCAGGTATTGCCTTCGCGCTGCGCGCTCCGGCATTCGCCCTCGGGGCGGCCCGTCGGGCTCTTGCGCCTCGTCCGGCGCGCAACCCGGCGACGCGGCC